>Ga0315338_1000609_pt1 | contig 72116 bp, 61 predicted proteins | sample ASW8metaG_FD_204518 | JGI IMG/M metagenome (GOLD analysis project Ga0315338, IMG submission 204518) | Ammonia-oxidizing marine archaeal communities from Monterey Bay, California, United States - ASW #8 | ecosystem: Environmental > Aquatic > Marine > Coastal | place: USA: California | collected...
CGCCGGTTGTACCCGCGGCCATTTTATATGATCTCGCCAATGGCGGCGACAAAAACTGGGGTGAAACACCGCCCTATGCCGCTCTGGGAAAAGCCGCTCTTGCGGCGATTTCAGCCCCATTGAGACTCGGGTCGAGCGGAGCCGGAAATGGCGCGCGTGCTGGAACCCATGTCGGCGGCACCGGTTCCGCCAGCTTTGTCACCGAAGACGGCCTTACCATTGGTGCCCTTGTCTGCGTCAATGCCTTCGGCTCCGTCACCATGCCGGGCGAGGACCAGATCTATTGGGCGTGGCCCTGGGAGGTGGACAGTGAGTTTGGCGGCCAGCGCCCGGACGAAAACTGGCAGGCCGATGCTGATGATTGGGGAGCGGCCAAGATCAATCCCGGTATCCGCGAAAACACCACCATCGCCTGTGTCGCCACCGATGTTGCACTCACACCATCCCAGGCCCAGCGTTTGGCGATCATGGCGCAGGACGGGCTGGCGCGCGCCATCCGGCCGGTCCACACGCCCTTCGACGGGGATGTGGTCTTCGCACTCTCTACAGCCTGCAATGCGCGTGAGGAGATCGACGACATTACCTTGGCCCGGCTTGGTTCTCTGGCCGCGGATTGCCTGGCCCGCGCGGTCGCCCGTGGCGTCTTCCACGCCCGTCAGGGCACGCAGGGTTAGGTCGCAAGGCAGGACGGCGCTGACCACCACACCGCATCGCTGCACACCATCTGCGTTTCAGCAGATAACAGGCCTTGCCATCCACCAACCCCGAAGCTAGTTTCCGCGCCTCTTCGGGACTTGCTCCCGCAGACAGGTTGCACCGGTAGCTCAGCTGGATAGAGCACTAGACTACGAATCTAGGGGTCGGGAGTTCGAATCTTCCCCGGTGCGCCATTTTACTTCTTCAATTAGATCACAAACGGGCTGATGATTTGGCTTGTCTGCACGACGCGCGCCCGCGATTTGCGGGACGGAGCCCGGCAGCGATCGCGTCAGCCGTGATCACCTCATTATGTGATTTGTCGACCCTCGCGACTCAGAACGTTTTCCAGTTTGGTCTCACCGGCTGAGGATGTGGCTCACTGCGAGAAGCGCAAAAAACACAGGGGCGGCGAGCACCCAAATCCGTGCCCATCCGTGTCGTCTGACATGTTGCCAAGCAAAAAATATGATTATTAGGAATGAAAGTCCGACCGAAATTAGCAGCGCGTAGGCCAGATAACCGTTGTCAGAATACGCCATAATAATATCAGCCCCCTCACACCTGCAATAATAACGGCTCACCGATCATGCCACCGCAAGGGTCATTGTGTCCCCATTTATCCGTGTATCCGGCCGATTTTCTGTATCATCTTTTTGCCGCAGCCGAACGCGGCGTCATCAATGAATTCCTGTCGCGGGGCGGCAGCTGGGGGGTAGGGCATGCCGCACGCTATTATCGAGTTTTCCGATCTCGCCGAGATCGGGGTGGACGAAGCGGCTATCCTCGACGCTGTTTTTGAGGGCATGCAGGCCAGCGGTCTATTTGGCACGGAAGACATCAAGGTGCGCTCCCAACCGGTGTCGATGACCCGCAATGGTTCGGACAATTTCTCCTTCATCCATGTCCAGCTCCGCATCCTGTCGGGCCGCACGGTCGAGCAGAAAGCCGGTCTGGGTGAACGGGTGCGGACGCATTTGTGCGCCCTGTCGGGCCAGGCACGGTCCACCAGTGTGGAAGTGGTCGATATCGACCGCGCGGTTTACGCGAAAACGGTGGTGTAGGGGGCGGCGTTCGCACCCACCAAGATAGAATGGGAATGAGGATAGGGCTATCGCAATAGTTCCAATCCACCCCGCTCGCACCCTCGCCTCGTCAAATGTCGCCAATTGACGCTATGCTCCCCTGACACCATTTGGAGCGACTTCATGCGTCAGTCGATTTTCGATTCTATTGGTAATCTGGACACGCTGATCGCGGTGATAGTTGGCGCGTTGCTGGCGACGCTGGGGGCGCTGTTTGCCGAGCTGATTCAGGAACGGCTCAACCGCAAAAGGCGCGAGCGCGATGCGGCGCGGTTTTTTGGTGAGATATTGGCGTCGATCGACCGGATCATCGATTTTGCCATGGATACCCAGGAGATTGGCGATAAATGGGGCTCTGTGTCCCAGCGGGTTTTCAAGACGGCCCTGCGCGAGGCCGAGGTCTATGAGCGCAATCGTGAGCGCCTGTTTCAAATCAATGATGCTGAGTTGCGCGAGCGGATTCACTCGCATTTTTTGATGGAAACATTCCCCCTCGAAGCCGTGCTGACCAGTAGCGAGCAGATTGATCAGATCACTGGAAATGAGGCCACAATGTCCGATCTGTCTGACGGGGTGAAAGCGCGCCTTGAAGAATTGCGCGAGGGGCGCGAGAGCGCGCTCAACGCCTTACGACGCGAGCACGCCAAGACCGGCGAGATCTGCGATGCGCTTGAGAACATTGCCGGGGTCAAATTTCGCTTTTTCGCGAACGCGGTGCCGGTCTCGCAGCATGTCTCCGAGTGGCAGGGTCGTGCCGTTGATGATGAGCAATTGAGCGCGTCGGACGCCAAGTCAAAGGTATCGAAATGAGGAACCTGTCCCGTGAGCCATAATCATCAAGCCGTCATCGAGACGCGGGGCGAATATATCGCCGATGCCATCGTCCACGCCCTCGGCGTCAGCGCGGCGCTGGTCGGTGTGATCGCTTTGCACCTGTTTGCCCCGGAGACAATCAGCCTGGCCAGCCGCATTGCCCTGATCGTCTATTCCATCGGCCTGCTAATGACCTTCGGGTTTTCCGCCGCCTACAACACCACCACCCATGCCGGCATCAAGGCCGTTCTCAGACGCCTGGATCACGGTGCCATCTTCCTGATGATCGCCGGCACCTATACGCCGATCTCGCTGATCGGCATCGGCGGCACGCTGGGGATCGGGCTGGCGGTCAGTGTCTGGGTGATCGCGGTGATTGGCGTGGTGATCAAGCTGTTCTTCCCGCTGAGCAATCGCTGGCTGTCCATCGCTCTTTATCTGGGCCAGTCCTGGGTCGCCCTGATCGCCATCATCCCGATCTATCAGGCGCTCTCCACCTATGCCTTCGCCATGATGGTTGGCGGCGGGCTGGTCTACACATTTGGCGTGCTGATCTATCGCCAGAAGAGTTGGCCGTTTAATCGCGCCATCTGGCACGGTTTCGTGCTCACGGCTTCGGTCCTTCACTACACGGTGGTGCTGGATGTGGTGGGGATCATGTGAGCGTGATTGTCTGTGACCCTATCCGCAACGGCGGTAGGGCCAGAGAAGACCGGGCCTAATAGCTCAGATGTTCGCGCAAATCGAAAGTCGGTGGTTCTCGCAACAACGCGACCAGAGCATCCACATCGCCCCGGTCTGTGCGCCATTGCAAATAGGCTTGTTGGTTTTCGATCGTGTCCCAGACTTCGTGTATCTCAAACGATTTATCTTCAGGATTGGCCGCGCACGATATCAGTTCGGCCCCATCTCGTGCGGCTGTGTCCGGCAGGATCGCGACAAGTGTGTCGTAAAGGGTTTGGTATTTGTCGTCCTGCGCCTTGAACGTGACATTCATAACTACCGACATCGGTGAACATGCTCCCATCAAATAATTGATCTCTGGTTTCTGCGCGCACAGTCGACGGATCAGCGCCGAAAGTCAAAATACTGGCAAGGAAAATTGCCTAGCGGGTACCGAAGGCCGGGTCATGCTCTGTCGCAGTTTTCTCCAAATGTGTGGTCGGGGCGAGGGCCTGGAGAAAAACGGTTTCAAGCGTTGCGCGATTAATCGGTTTTGGCAGATATTCGCAAAAGCCGACACCCAACATATTCTGCCGGTCGCCGGGCATCACCCGGGCGGTGACAGCGATGACGGGTAGTTTCGCCCCGGCCGGTTGGATCTGGATTTGCCGCAGGGCGGTGATGCCATCCATGCCAGGCATCTGGATATCCATGAATACCAGGTCAAATCGCTGGTTTTTGACCCGTTCAATCGCTTCGTGGCCGGATTCGGCTTCGATGATCTCGAGATTTTGATCCGGGAAGCTTTGGATCAGAAGTGCCTGCAGGACCGCTCGATTGGTGTCATCGTCATCGACAATCAGAACGCGATTGCTCGATCTGGGCTCCTGCAGGGCGAGGTCGGGTTTGGCGTCGACGGCGACAAGTCGACTATCCTCGCAGACCGGATCGCAAATAATCAGCGTGAAGCGGGATCCCAGTCCGGGCGTGCTGTCGAGTTCAATCTCCCCCTTCATGTCCGCCATCAGTTTCTGGCTCGTCGTCAGGCCGATGCCGGAGCCGCCGTATCGGCGGCTACTGCTGGAGTCGAGTTGATTGAAGGGTGCGAATATTTTTTCACGCTCGGATTCCGGTATCCCAATGCCCGAATCCGTGACCGAAATTCGGGTTGTCATTGTGGTCTCAGGGCCCTCGGCGCGCTGGTCCACCTTCAGGGTTATTCGGCCGCGCTCGGTAAATTTGACGGCATTCGCGATCAGATTGTCGAGGGCACGCGCCAGACGATCCGGGTCGCCGAGCAATTTGACCGGAATCGTATCTCCATCCTCAACAGACAAGGTGAGATTTTTTCCAAGGGCTGCAGGGGCCCATTTACATTGCGCTTCCCGGACCAATTGGTCGGGGCAATAGCCAACAGCCTGGACGGGTGAATTGCCGTTTTGTTCGGTCGCAAACTCCAGAACATTGGACAGCAGGGTTAAAAGGTCATGTCCAGATTCCTCGATGATATCGAGATGTTGCTTGTAGTGCGCGGGAAAGTCTTTTTCATTTTTCAAAACCAATATCATACCCAAAACCCCGTTTAACGGGGTTCGGAATTCATGACTGATATTGGCCAGAAACTGTGATTTGCTGGCATTCGCACTGCTCGCATTACGCAATGCCTCTTCCAAGTTTTCATTCGATTTTTGCAATTGCAGCCGGGCGTCTGACACGGCCGACCGAAATGTCGTGCTCACCAGCACCGTCAGGACGCATACCAGAAACGATTGCAACGTCATCATAGGCACAATGGCTTCAAGGCTCACACGTGCGTCATCGGCGGCATATTGCGTGCTCAAATGGGTGACCCAGTAGAGCAAGCCCAGCATCGGAGCGGCGAAAAGCAGCGTCGCCCGGATGCCGAATACGAAATAGACGCTGGTGATAAGGCCGGGGAGAAATACAAGGGCTGGCGCGTAAATTCCGCGATTGAGCCAACTCGCCCAGGTCAGGGCGACCAGGACTGTAACAAAGATCGCAGCCAGCACATATCCCGGTCGGCGTAAACTAATGCCGACGCAGGTAATGACGAAGGTTAAGCCTGCAGTGATAAACCCGGTCGGGTCGAGTGTCGCGTCCGGGTTGGAAGTAAAGACCGTGAATTCAATACCAATGCCGCTGAATACCGTCGCAACACAGATTGCCAACGCCACGCGTGCGCGAATAGCAAATTCCAGATCCTTGGTTGGATCTGCTCCCGCTAATTTGTCTGCAAACGCCCAAACCATGAATATCGTTCCTAACCTTTATGGTTATCGATACCTGATGAGCGTTAAAGGACGTTGAAGCTGGCTTGTTTTGCGTCTTGAATGTTCCGCGTCAAAACCAAACGTGTGTGATTTCTCGGCGTATTATACCGGCAATTCGGTCGTGTTTTTAATGGCTTCCATCGCAAAGCTGGCACTGACATCCGACAATGGCGCGATTGCGATCAGCTTCTTGTAAAAGGCGTCATAATCACGAATGTCGGGCAGACAAAGCTTGATTAGATAGTCCACATCGCCACTCATGCGATAAAATTCGACAACTTCAGGCATCCGCTGAACGCCCGTGGCAAAGTCTTCGAGCCACTCCGCATCGTGATGGCTGGTTCGGACGAAAATGAACAGCGTTGCGTCCAATCCCAATGCCTCGGGGTCCAGCAGGGTGACGCTCTTCTTGATTACGCCTTCATCAGTGAGGCGTTTGATCCGTCGCGCGGTGGGCGTTGCACTCAGGCCGATTAAGTCGGCAATGTCCTGAATCGTCCGATCGCTATCCAGCTGAATCGCGCGCAAAATTTGTCTGTCATGAGCGTCAAACACTACAAATCTCCAATAATTTAGATATTATCTCATCATTAGACGGAATAATAAAGCGATAATTGGTGATTATGAGCGCGCAATTGGTGTTCAAATAGGCGGTAAATCAATCGAGATAGAGCCTCCTGTTCAACATGACCCAGCAATCGACCACACTTTCCGATATTCGCCAGTCCATGATTGGTCATGATGCAATATTGCAAACGCCGTTTGGCGATCGGCCCTTATTGTATGCCGACTACACAGCCTCGGGCAGAAATTTGCTATTGATCGAGCAGCAAATGCAGCGCCTGGCCAGCATTTATGCCAACCCCCACACGCAGGACAGCGCCACCGGTCGGTCGACCGGGCAATGGCTGCGTCACGCCGAGGCCACCATCAAATCGGCGGTCAATGCCGGCCCGAATGATTGCTTGATCGCCTGCGGTGCAGGGGCAACCAGCGCGGTCCACAAGCTCCAGGAAATATTGGGCGTGGCACTCCCGCCCAATAGCCGAGAGCAGGTGTTCAGCGCGGTATCGGGAGAATTGGGGCCACGCGGGCGGGAGGTCGTCGATGCCTCTTTGCAGGCGCGGGGACCAGTGGTCTTCATCGGACCCTATGAGCACCATTCAAACGAATTGTCCTGGCGCGAAAGCCTCGCCGAAGTGGTGTCAATCGGTCTGACCGCAGATGGGCAAATCGATCTGGAGCATTTGCAACGTGAATTGTGTAATCCAGACCATGTCGGCCGGATAAAATTGGGTGCATTTAGCGCCGCGTCCAACGTCACTGGCGTAAAAACCGATATTCCCGCGCTGGCGCGATTGCTGCACGCGCATGGCGCGATACTTTGCCTGGATTGCGCCGCGAGTGCGCCCTATCTGAAGATCGACATGCATCCGGATGATGACCCCAATTCTCGGATCGATGTGGTGTATTTTTCGCCCCATAAATTCGTTGGCGGGCCGGGCGCTTGTGGGGTCCTTATCTTTGACAGGGCCATTTATCGCGAAGATCTACCACCAACACAAAGCGCTGGCGGCACGGTGAAATACGTCTGGAAAGACGGACATGATTTCATTGACGATGTTGAGGCGCGAGAAAGCGCCGGAACGCCGGGAGTACCGCAGGTCGTCCGCGCTGCCTTGGCGCTGCAGCTGCAAGCAGAAGTCGGCCTGACCACCATTGAACAGCGCGAGCATGCTGCCTTGCGTCGGGCCTTTGATTGTTGGCAATCCAATGACCGAATTCATGTGCTTGGGCCGCAATGCCCGCAGGCCCGCATCGGAATAGTTTCGTTCAATATTGATGACCCGCGGGGCGGAGTGATCCACCCGCGCCTCGTCACTGTTTTGCTGAATGATTTGTTCGGGATCCAGTCGCGGGCGGGTTGTTCCTGCGCGGGGCCCTATGGTCATGACCTGCTCGACATAGATGCGGAGCAAACCCGGCACATACGCAAGGCCGTTCTGGCAGGTAATGCGGGCGTCAGGCCTGGATGGTGTCGTGTTAGCCTGCATTGGACCATGGACAGTGACGATATCGATTATCTCATCCGGGCAGTGGAATTTCTTGCAGAACACGGTTGGAAATTTGTCGATCTGTACGAGTTCAACCCCAAATGCGGGCAGTGGAGCTGGCGCGGGGAATGTCACAAGCCGGCCGAGGAATTCGCTTTCCCGTCGCTCTTGATCGGTCAAAAAACGCCCGAGAATGGGCGCGATACGCAGGATCGTCGGGCATTGTATGCCGAGGCAATGCAAGCCGCTCAAGCGTTTGTCGGCACGTTGAAACAGATGCAAAAAACACCGAGCGGTCAATTTGACGACGAGTTGGAAAAGGTGCGCTTTTTTACGCTTCCCGCTGCGGAATAATCAGGCAGCTGCCATCGCATCGGCATTATTGAAGAACAGTGTGTGGATCAGGCGCCCATTTTCCATATTTGACCCAAATCCGGGCCCGGCATTATGCCACAACCAGGGCCTGAACAGCACAAGACGATTGAACCGCATCGGCACCTGCATGAGGTGCTCCCATTTGCTGGGATCCTTGGCCTGCGGACCGGAGACTTTGGAAGTAAAGTCCTCATAGGAATTATAGCCCCACCGCCTTAAATGCTCGTGGGAATAGGGTGCGTGCTCTGCACCCGTTTCCCGGTGTCGATAAAAATCGGTGCCGCCAACACAGTCCGCATCATCGCTGAGATAATAGATGCCCGACCAGTGGCACTCATCGACATGTATTCCGCCACGCCCCTGATCGCCGGCAAAGGCAACCCGGCACAAACCATAATTATCGCAGGTCGGGACGAGGCGTTCGCCGGTCACCCGCATGGCGAGATCCTCGAGCAGCTTGATGCGAATTCGACGCGCTGAATTGCGTCCCGGAAACATGTCATTGGCGGATTTTTCCGGATAATCCAGCGACAAGGCTGCGCGACGAATTTCGTCTGCATTGTCCAGAACATCATCCAGAATGATGAGTGATTGTTGCACGATACTTCCCCACTGAGCCGCGAAATATCATATTAGGGCTGCAAATATACGACGGGATGACAGGCGCATTACTGCTTGCTGAACAGACCCTTACCGCTTGGACAGCTGGGCGTAATCATTCGACGCGGTGACGCAGGGCGTCGGTCTGGTGCAGCAAGGCATCAAGCCGTTCTGCATCCCCGGCCACCAGAGGAGCATGACGGGGGTAGAGGGTGGGATTATGACGCCGGTCATTGAGCCAGTGACCATCCCAAAGCTCGGTGTCGCGAATAAACGCCAGGGCCATCGCCTCACCGCCGATCTCGAGGCACCCCAAAAGACAGGTGTCGATATAAGATTGCGGCACCGGGTGTCGCGCATCGGCCAATACCTGCTGTCGATTGACCACAATCCAAAAACGCGCCTCGGGCAGGGGGCCGGAATGAGCATCGATTGCTCTCAAGCTTGACCGCGTCACCTCGGTAAACACATAACCCCGCTCGCGGTGACGCAATTGAGGGGTCACCTCAGCGGGAACCAGAGCCGCGACCAATCGCGCCCCTGCCACCGCACGAACCCCGCAATACGTCGCCCCCTCATCCCCATACCGAACCGTCCAGCCACGCCGCCAACCGTGCGCAATCACGGGAATAACCGGGTCGGTCAGCGCCGAATAGGTCTCGCGGCTATAGCGATTAAGCAGGCTGCCATAGCCAACGATGTAATCGGTAGTAGTCATTTCGGTATATCGACACAAAAACGGCGCGAGACAAAGCCCGCGCCGCTTGTGGTCTTCATCAATGCGGCCCCGCCTTACCCGACACCAACAATGTTCATCAGGATCTGCCCGGTCAACCAGGCGCCCCATGTACCGATGATGTAGCCGACCACTGCCAACAACACGCCCACAGGGGCGAGCGAGGGGTGGAAGGCGGCGGCGATGACGGGTGCAGAAGCCGCACCGCCAATATTAGCCTTGCTACCAACCGCGATGAAGAAGGTCGGAGCCTTGATCAACAATGCGACCAAAATCAATAGGCCCACATGCACGGCCATCCAGACGAGTCCGACCACAAACAATTCCGGACGCTGGGCGATCGCCGTCACATCCATATTCATGCCGATAGTAGCGACGAGAATATAGATAAACACCGAGCCGGTTTTCATCGACCCGACCGCAGACATTTTGCGGAACGGAGTGAAGGACAGGAACACACCGATCGCGGTGGCGATCAGCATCAACCAGAAAAAGCCGGAATGGACACTGTAGCGCGCCAGTTCAGGATAGGTTTCGCGAAAATAGGGTGCCAGGGTATCGGAGCCGTAATGGGCGATGGCAACGGCACCAAACCCGATGGCCAGAATATACATCAAATCGCGAAGTTCCGGGATCCGGGAGTGCTCGGTCTCAAAGGCTTCGGCCTTGTCCCGTAGTGTATCCACGGATGAGGCATCTGCGCCGATGAACTTGTCGATCGCCTTGTGATTGGCGGCGCCCAATAGCAGGAAGGCCATCCAGATATTGGCAACAATGACGTCGACCGCGATCCAGGATGAGAAGACTGAGTCACCGACATCATACATTTCATACATGGCGGCCTGGTTTGCACCGCCACCGATCCAGCTGCCCGCCAGTGTGGTCATCCCGCGCCAGACAGCGTCCGGGCCGTCAACGCCAATCAGATCGGGAATGAATTGTGCCACCAGCAAAAGCGCAATCGGACCACCAATCACCACACCGATTGTGCCGGTGAAGAACATGATCAGCGCCTTCGGTCCCAGCTTGAACACCGCCGGTAAATCCGCTGACATCGTCAACAATACTAGGGCGGCCGGTAGCAAATACCGCGAGGCCACGAAGTAGAGATTGGACTCATCGGGATCGACGATGTTGAACAGATTCAACAAGGACGGCAAAAAATAGCAAAGCAGGAGGGGCGGGAAGATCTTGTAGAAGAGCTTGAACGGGCCGGATGTCGCCGAGGATGTCCAGAAGACAGCCCCCAGCAAAACGGCCAGCATGCCCATGATGACCGCATCATTGGTGATCATCGGTGCAATTTCAGTTTCCATGGTTTCCCCCACCCTCAATTTCTCTGTGCGGGATAAGAGCGGACTTGGCCTCGCCCCGCAAGTCACAACAACGCAAAACGGCCCGGATTTGCCTCCGGGCCGTTCTGATATTCGAGTGTGGTGCGCGCTACCAGATTGAGACGCGCTCTTCCGGCGGCAGATACAGGTCGTTGTCCTCGGTCACATCAAAGGCCTCATACCAGATATCCATATTGCGCAGCGTGCCATTGACGCGATACCGCGGCGGGCTGTGTGGACCACCAATCAGGCGAGCGCGCAGGGCATCGTCTGTGAACATGTAGCGCCAGACCTGGCCCCAACCGAGGAAAATGCGTTGATCAGGCGTGAAACCGCCGAGCGTGACATTCTCTTCCGGATGGTCTTCCAGATACAGTTGATAGGCGCGATAGGCCATGGACAGGCCGCCAATATCGCCGATGTTCTCGCCCAGGGTCAGCGCGCCATTGACGTTCAGACCCTCAAGCGGAGAGAACTCACTGTATTGGGCTACGATCATGCCGGTGCGCGCTTCAAAGGCTTCGCGCGATGCATCGCTCCACCAATTGCGCAACACACCATCGCCGTCAGATCGTGAACCCTGATCGTCAAACCCGTGACCCATTTCATGACCGATAACGCCGCCAATGCCACCAAAGTTCACGGCTGCATCCGCATTTGGATCAAAGAAGGGCGGCTGCAGGATTGCGGCCGGGAAAACGATCTCATTTCGGCTTCTGCTGTAATAGGCATTCACCGTTTGTGGGTTCATGCCCCATTCCCAATCACGGATCGGGCCACCTAGGCGCGAACGGGAATAGGTGCGGAACCAATTCCCGATACGGCGTGTATTGCCGTGCAAATCATCCGGGCGGATTTCTAGGTCCGAAAAGTCACGCCACACGTCGGGATAACCAATCTTGGGTGTGAAGTTTTCCAGCTTGTAGAGTGCCTGAACCCGGGTCTCGTCATCCATCCACTCAAGCGTCTCGATCCGCTCGGCAAGGGCGCGTCCAAGATATTCGACCAGCTCCTCCATCTGCGCCTTATATTCGGGCGGGAAGTGACGATTGGCATAGATCTGGCCCAATGGCTCACCCATGGATCCATTGATGCGCTGAACGGCGCGGCGATCACGCGGCCGGCGTTCTTCAACACCGCGCAGTGTTCCGGAATAGAATTCGAAGCTCAGCTGCCCATAAGCGTCTGGAAGATTGCCCGTCGCGCCATTGATCACATTGATCGCCATATAGGACTGCCAGGTCTCCAGCGGCACAGTTTCGATCATCGCGGCGATCTGCTGCATGGCGGTGTTCTGGCGCAACACAAACTCATTCTCGCCACCGACCATATCGGCTTCCAGGAAGGCATCCCAGTCAAAGCCCGGCGCATAGGCGTGAAGTTCCTCACGGGTCATCAGGTTATAGGTGGCAACTGAATCGCGGCTCTGAACCGGCGTCCAGTGAATTTCAGCAATCGCGGTTTCCAGCGCCATAACGTCTTCAGCACGGCCACGCGCATTGCCGATCCCGGCCATCTCGAACAGGGTCGTCAAATAGGTCACATACGCGACACGGAATTCCTCCTGCCGCTCATCTTCGCGCAGATAATAATCACGATTGCCCAGGCTCAGCCCGCCCTGGGACATATGATAGAGATAGCGGGTCGGGTCGCCGGAATCGATGCTGACACCGCCGCCAAACACTGAACCATGTCCTGGGCTGCCCATCAGGCGCGCCAATTCGCTATAGGAGCTGAGCTGGAGCGCGTCATCAATATCGCCCTGTATCGGTGTCAGCCCCAATTCTTCAATGCGGTCCAGGTCCATATAGCTTGTATAGAGATCACCAACTTGTTGCTCGGGTGTACCCGGCTCGCCCCCGGTTTCGCGTAATTCTGCGATAATGGTGTTGATACGGTCTTCAGAGACCTGGCGTAATTCCCGGAACGAACCATTGGACGAAAAGCCCGGCTGGATTTCTGCGGTCGCGAGCCAGCCTTCATTGACATATCTAAAGAAATCATCGCCCGGCGAGACGGTCTCACTGATGTTGGCGGTTTCAATACCCCAATCACCGAGCTGCGCGTCTTGTGGCGCGTCAGAGGTTATGGCGGCTTGATCACTTGAGCCAGTTTCGGCAGCCGGATTACAAGCCGCAAGCAGGGCGATACAGGCGCCGCTGAGCAGATACTTTTTCATGTCGATTTCCCCAATTTCATGAATTTGTCGTCAGATTAGGCCTCCGGGCTTCAGACGCAACTGAATGATTGGACATGTTTGACAAGCTGGAATGCAAAAGGCCCGACGCAAGCGCCGGGCCTCTGTAGCAAAATGGGTTTTGATATCACCAGATAGTAATACGTTCTTCCGGTGGCAGGTATAGGTCATGTTCTTCAGTCACACCGAAGGCCTCATACCAGGCATCCATATTGCGAACCACGCCATTAACGCGGTACTGGCCCGGGCTGTGCGGGTCAGCGCGGAGCTGGTTGAGCAGGCTCTCATTGGTGCGAATACCGCGCCAGACTTGCGCCCATGACATGAAGAATCGCTGTTCCGGCGTGAAGCCATCCAGAGTTTCGGCGGCACCGTGATCTTCCTGATACATACGATAGGCGTGAAGGGCGATGGACAACCCGCCCAGATCACCAATGTTCTCGCCCAGGGTCAGGTCTCCATTGACGTTTTCGCCCTCAAGCGGTGAGAAAGCGCTGTACTGAGCAGACAGATTGCCTGTGCGCTCATCAAAGGCGGCACGGGAGAACGGTGTCCACCAGTCACGCAGAACACCGCGACCGTCTTGCTGGCTGCCCTGGTCATCAAAGCCGTGGCCCATCTCGTGCCCAATGACGCCACCAATGGCCGCGAAATTGACAGCTGGATCCGCAAATGGATCGAAGAATGGTGCCTGCAGGATCGCAGCCGGGAACACGATTTCATTGCGATCCGGGCTGTAATAGGCGTTCACAGTCTGGGGAGACATGAACCATTCCCAGGCCCGACGCGGTCCGCTCAGACGCGAACGGCTGTCTTCCCAATTCCAGGCTCCAATACGGCGGGTATTACCGATCAGATCACCAGCATCGATCTCAATCGAGGAATAGTCGCGCCAATAATCTGGATAGCCGATTTTCGGGATAAAGCGTTCCAGCTTGTCCATCGCTTCGACACGTGTTTCGTCGTCCATCCACTCAAGTGTCTCCAGACGATCTGCGTAGGCGCGACGGAGATATTCCACCAGCTCGACCATCTGGTCCTTATAGGCAGCCGGGAAATAGCGCTCGACATAGACTTGACCAATATTCTCGCCAAAACGACCGCTGACAAACGGCACAGCGCGCTGTTCGCGCGGGCGCTGTTCTTCAATGCCGTTCAAAGTGCGGGAAAAGAAATCGAAGCTGGCATCGTCAAACGCCTGTGGCAGACGACTTGTCTGGGCGTTGATGAAGTGGAAACCCAGATAGGAGCTCCAATCCGCTGCAGACTGCTCAGCGAAGACTTGCGCTGTCGCCTGAACCGCTGTGTTGGTGTTGACGACAAATTCTGTTTCACCCTCAACGCCGAGCTCCTCGAAGAAAGAGGCCCATGGGAATTGTGGGGCGTAAGCTTCGAGTGCGTCGCGCGTTTGTAAATCGTAATTGGCAACAGAATCGCGGCGTTCCACCGGCGTCCAGTGGACGTTGGCCAGCGCGGTTTCGATCGCCATGACGGCTTCGGCGCGTGAACGGGCATCATCGACATTGGCCAGGGTGAAAATCGATTCAATGTAGGAAACATAAGCTTCGCGATAGGCCACGAAGGTTTCGCCGTCATCAAGATAGTAATCGCGGTTTGGCAGGCCCAGGCCGCCCTGGGTGAGTTGCACGAGATACCGCTCAGGATTGCCGGAATCTAGGCCGACAAAAAGACCAACCGGCGAGCGGTGGACCGGACGGCCAAACCAGCGCGCGACTTCATCATGTGTCGAGGCAGCAAGAACAGCATCAAGCTCTTCCTGGATCGGTGTCAGGCCAAGCTCTTCAATCCGGTCGCGGTCCATATAAGACGCGTACAGATCACCGATTTGCTGGGTGGCAGAGCCGGCTTCACCGCCGTTTTCAACGGAATCCATAATGATGGAATTGATCCGCTCTTCACTCTCAAGATACAGGTTGAGGAAAGCACCGTTTGAGGAAAACCCGTCCGGAATTTCCGCCGTGTCGATCCAGCCTTGATTGACATGCGAGAAGAAATCGTCGCCGGCTTCAACCGCCTCACTGACGAATTCTGTTTCAATACCCCAAGTGCCGAGCGTGGCTTCGCCTGTGAGCGCGACAGTCTCGGGTGTGGTGTCGGTCGAAGCGCCATCGGTCGTCGGGCTACAGGCCGCAAGAAGTGCGACACAGACGCTGGTGAGCAGATACTTTTTCATCCTGGATCCCCCAAAGGAATTAATTTCAGCGCGAAACATTAGGCCAGACTGACGTGGAAGCAACTGACCGTTCTGTCACATTCGCGCAAATAACAGCGAGATACAAAACGGCCCGGGCATGCCCGGGCCGTCTAGTTTCAGTATTTCAATGATTTACCAGATGCGGACACGGTCTTCCGGCGCCAGGTACAATTCATTGTCCTCGGTGATACCGAAGGCCTCATACCAGGCATCATGATTACGAACGACGCCATTGACCCGGTATTGCGATGGGCTGTGCGGATCTGTCGTCAGGCGGTTGACCAGATTGTCTTCGCGATAGAGGCGGCGCCAGACCTGGCCCCAGGCCAGATAGAAGCGCTGGTCGCCGGTAAAGCCGTCAATAATCGGGGCCTCACCATTATGATGCTCGTCCAGATAGGCGTGATAGGCTGAATAGGCCATCTGCAAACCACCCAGATCGCCGATATTCTCACCCATGGTGAATTCACCATTCACATACATGCCCTCGACGGGAGAGTATTGGTCATACTGGGCACCGAGGCGTCCGGAGCGTTCCTCAAACTGGGCGTTTGTATCTTCCGACCACCAATTTCGGATCGAGCCATCATAATCAAACTCGCGACCCTGATCGTCAAAGCCGTGGCCGATTTCGTGACCGATCACCGCGCCGATACCGCCATAATTAACGGCGGGGTCGGCGTTTGGATCGAAGAAGGGAGCCTGGAGAATGCCGGCCGGGAAGGTGATCTGGTTCATCAACGGGTTATACGAGGCGTTGATGGTTTGTGGCGGATAAGGCCATTGTGAGCGATCAACCGGTCCGGCGAGATCTTCAACCTGCTGGTTCCAGCCAAATTCGGCGAGGCGGCTCAAATTGCCAAACAGGTCACCAGGCTGGATGTCCAGATCGGAATAATCCGTCCATTCGTCCGGATAACCGATGCGGGGTTCGAAGGTCGACAATTTGCGCAATGCATTTTGTCGGGTCTCGTCATCCATCCATTCGAGGTTTTCCAGACGGCCTTCAAATGTCGTCACCAGATTGGCGACAAGGCCTTCCATGGCTTCCTTAGAAGAGGCCGGGAAATGACGTTCAACATACACTTGGCCAACAGCCTCACCAAGCTGACCACCGACAAGATTTACGCCGCGGCGATCACGTGGTCGTTGCTCTTCTGTGCCGTTGAGCGTGGTGCCATAAAAGGCGAAATTGGCAGCATCAAAGGCCGCAGGCATGCTGCCGGCATTGCTCTGGATAAAGTGGAAGGTCATGTAGTCCTTCCAGATATCCACCGAGGTGTCGGCGAAAATGGCGGCGGTCTCTTCGATCGCGCTTGGCTGCGCGACCAGATAGGTTGGGACGCTGGTCAGTCCAAGTTGTTCCATACCGGACGTGAAGTCGAATTGCGGTGCGAGCGCGTCGAGCTGGTCAAGTGGCATCGGATTGTAGATCTCGGAAATATTGCGAGACCGTGCCTGGGTCCAGTGAACTTCGGCGATACGTGTTTCGAGCGCCATGATGGCCTCGGCCTTCTCGGCACCGCCCTCAATACCGGCAAGTTCAAACATCTGTGCGATGAAGGCCACATAGGCTTCGCGATAACGTTCGAAAGATTCGTTTTCCATCTCCAGATACATGTCGCGATCAGGCAGTCCAAGACCGCCCTGGCCGACAAACACGGTGTAACGTGTTGTATCAGCCGGATCGGGAATAATGCCGACGCCAAATGGGGACTGATAGTTGATCGTCGCAAACAGGGCGTTTAAATCTGCGTGTGTTTCAACGGCATTGATTTCGTCCAGATTGGCCTGGATTGGTGTCAGTCCAAGCGACTCGACCGTATCCGTGTCCATCCAGCTGCCGTACAGATCACCAACTTTTTGCTCTACAGAGCCGTGGGCGGCATCAACCGCGGCCAGATCCAGGATGATTGACTTCACCTGCTCCTCAGCTTCAATCGCCAGCACGGTGAACATGCCATAATTGGATCGGTCAGCGGGGATCACAGCATTTGCCAGCCACGTGCCGTTGGAATACTGGAAGAAATCGTCGCCAGGGGCGATATCGGTATCCATCCCTTCAATGTCAAAGCCCCACTCGCCGATGCGAGCTGAGCCTGTAGCAGCGGCGGTGGTTTCGGTGTCCGCGCCGGGTACGGCGACCTGGTCACAGGCGGCGATCAGTACAAGGACCGCCACGCTCGATAGAAGCTTCTTCATAAAAATTCCCCTAGATATTTTAGACTGGAACAGAAAAACGCCCCACGCTGATATAGCGCGGGGCGTTGATTGGCTACTCGGCAGGTGCGCCGTCGACGTTTCCGGCTGGATTACCTTTTCCAAAATTGGTGTCGGTATAGTCAGCACCAAGAGGTGGCTGTTTCTTGCCGGAGACCAGACCCCGAGTGAGGCGCGCGACGTCGACGCCGATCGCATAGAGCGACGGAATTAAGATCAGCGACAGGAAGAGGGCGAAGATCACCGCAAATCCAAGTGACACCACCATCGGTTTCAGGAATTGCGCCTGCGTCGAACGTTCCGCCATCATCGGCAGAATGCCAAGGAAGGTGGTGACCGAGGTGAGCAGGATCGGGCGGAATCGTTGCACGCCGGCATCGACCAGGGCCTGGAAAGCCCCAACGCCGCTGGCTCGCAATCGGTTCACGAAATCTATCAACACCAGATTATCGTTGATCACCACACCCGCGGCTGCGCCCACACCAAAGGTGGAGAACAGGGCAAACGGTATGTCAAAGAACAGGTGCCCAAAGATTGCGCCGGTCAGGGCAAACGGAATGGCGATCATGATCAAGATAGGCTGGAAGTAAGACCGGAAGGCAATTGCCAGCAGGAAGTACATCGAGACCAATGCGCCAATCAGCAGACTTGTGAGCTCATTCATAAACTCGGCCTGACCTTCGGACTGGCCGACTTCATCACGGCTAATGCCCGGGAAGCGTGCTTCCCAACCGGTCCAGAATTCAGCCTCAAGACTATCATTGAGCGCGCCGCGTGCTGTCGGATCCGTCAACTCGGCACTGACCGTATTTGTCCGCATGCCATTGCGGCGACGGATACGGTTCAATCCCGGAGCAAATTCAACATCGGCGACGGCTGAAAGAGGCACCTCGCTGCCATCGGCTGTGCGAATGCGAAGGTCCCGCAATGTATCCAGCGAACGACGCGAATTCTCGTCGAGACGTACGATCACGCGGACATCCTGGCCATCACGTGGCAAACGCTGAACTTCCTCGCCATAGAATCCCTGGCGAACCTGACGCGTTACATCCGACAAGGTCAGCCCCAAGGAACGGGCGTCCGGGCGCAGGGTAAACTGAAGTTCCTGCGTGGATGTCTGCATGGAGTCGACGATGTCATAAAGCGTGTCATAGGAGCGCAGCTGTTCCTTCAGGTCATCCGCTGCTGCCCGCAACACATCCAGATCGGCGTGTGAGATAGCAAACCGGACGCCACCACCACCATTATTCATCGTGGCATCAAGTGTGACCTGCTGAGCGTCTGGGATGGGTCCGAGGAATTCCCGTACCTTGGCGGCGACATCCGCCGTCGGTAATTCGCCCGGGCGATCTTCCGGTTCAACCAGCGTGATCCAGGCACGGATCCGTCCATCCGTCGCCAGCGTGGATCGACTTTCGATCATAGCGACCTGTCCGGGATACTGCTCTTCATAATAGGCCAGCGCCTCATCCTGAGCTCGATCAAGCTGTTGCCTGACTTGCTCGGTACGCGCCCACGGCGTTCCTTCCGCCAGGACAATCTCGGCACGGATCGTTTCATTCTCGATCTGAGGCATGAAGACCGAACCAACATGATTGGTTGCGAGCAGCATAATTGAGACGATGAAAATTCCGAAAAACCCGAGGAATGTTGCGTAGCGATTGCGGATCGCAAACTTCACGATCGGACGATACATGTAGCGAGCAAAGGCCACGAGTGTCCACGCAATACCGCGCTGGATCGCGATGAGCGGCGCAAACAATCCCTTGTTCTTTTGCGGCTTCAAGTGACCCAGGTGAGCCGGCAGGATCAGCAGGGATTCGATCAATGAGAAGGTCAGAGCGGCGACAACAACCAAGGCGATGTGCTTGGTGAACTGTACCATTGGCCCTGAAATAAGCAGGAAGGGCGAAAACAGCATCATTGTCGTCAAGACGGCGAAGATGACCGGCTTGAGCACCATTTGTGTACCAACAACGGCACCCGTCAGGCCTTCTTCACCGCGTTCAACCCTGTCATGAATATTTTCACCCACCACAATGGCATCATCGACGACAATCCCGATCACCAGGAGGAAGGCGAATAGCGACAGCATATTCAGGGTCACACCCAGCATAGGCAGCAGCAAAAACGCGCCGCCAAATGCGATGAAGATGCCAATCGTGACCCAGAAGGCGACGAGTGGGCGCAAGAAAAGGAACAGGACGATCAACACCAGAGCGCCACCAATGAGGGCAGAGTTCAAAATGGTCGACATACGGCCCTGATAGGCCTCTGAATTATCCCACCACAGCGAAAGGGAGACGCCATCAGGCATTTCCAGCTGTTTGCGTTCGATGTAATCGAGGACACCGGCAGAGGTGGTGACAACATCCTGATTGGGAGTTGAGAGCACGACCACAATGACCATCGGTTCGCCATTATACGTCGCGGCGAGATTTGCATCGATGAAGCCGTCATTCACTTCGGCGACATCGCGGACCCGCAATGTACCACCATCGCTGGTTTGACGGATGATGATATCTTCAAATTCTCTCTGTGTGTCAGCAAGTTGACGCGATGTCAGGCTCAAATCACCCAATTCGGTCTGTACCGTGCCAGCTGAAGCATTGAGCGAGCTCGCTCGGATCGCCCGCGAAATTTCGTCAAATGTCATGCCATAGCGCTGGAGATTGTCCTCGGAAAGTTCAATGGAAACCTCCTCTGACAATGTCGCCCAGGTGTTGACGATAGACGCACCCGGAACTTGCTGGGACACCTCATCACGAATTTCCTCGGCGATACGTTGCAGATCGCGCCGATCGATATTGCCATGCACGGCGAAACCGACAACCTGGTCCTGATTCAACCACGGCGTGACCACTGGACGGAACGCCGATTGCGGCATGTTGTTGACCGAGTCGACTTCCAGCTTGATGGCATCAATGAACTCGCCGATATCAACGGAAGGCAAACCCTCAACATTGATATTACCGCCGCCTTCGCGGGCCGTGGACGTGATCGTGTCGACACCATTGAGATCGGCCAGGGCCTCCTCGATGCGAATAATGATCTGTTCCTCAACCTCTTGAGGGGACGCGCCCGGCCAGGCAACAGAAATGGATGCGCCATTGACCGCAATCGTTGGAAAGACTTCACGGTTGAGCTGTGAGTAGCCCCAAAATCCGCCAAGGACGGCCAGGATCATCAGGAGGTTGGCAGCAACCGAATTGGCTGCAAACCAGGCGACGATACCCTTGGGTGTTTCTGTGTGCGTAATATTAGGGTCGGTCATGTCCGTCTCCCGGTTTGCAGTCAGTTAAATCAATTTGCGCTAGCGACGGCTTCGCCGTCAGATCCGGCCGTTTCATTTTCAGCCAGGCCCTCAGCATCATCCGCATCGTCTTCTTCGGGTACTTCGATGATGGCGGAATACGCCGTAATCACATCACCCGAGGAATCCAGTGACTGGATACGCATATTGTCACTGGCTCCACGCACCGGCGACACAACGACCAGCTCGCCCTCATCAACACCACCGGCGACGAGCAGGCGCTCTGTGGTGGAATTGATCACATCGACGGTGCGCACTGAGAGGCGTCCGCCTTCTTCAGCGACATAAATCGTATCTTCTCCGCGAAGCGCCGAACGTGGCAGCACATAGGCCCCATCAATCGCCTGGCCTTCAATGTGTGCGCTCACAAACAGCCCAACCGCTAGAGGTGCACCATTTTCGGCAGCGACACCGTAAGGGTCTTCAACTTCGGCGATAGCGTAGAGAACGCGGGTTTGCGCATCGATGGCACTATCTGTGCGCGTGATGCGGGCCGGCCACTCACGTGTCTCACCTGCGAGCACGGCGCTCAACACAACCTCAATACCGTCATCGGAACCCGTCGCATTGTAGGCGACGGGAATTCCAAGCTGACCCAGGTCATAATCGGTCAGGGGCAGACGAACCAAAACAGAGTCGGTCGAGAAGACTTCGCCCAGCGGTGTGCCAGGGGAGACATACTGGCCAAGGCCGGCATTTTTGGAGCGAACACGTCCGGCAAAGGGCGCCGAAATACGGGTCCGGCTCAGGTCGAGCTGGGCAGATTGCAGCGTCGCTTCAGCCGCGGCGAGTTGAGCGCGGGCTTCGGCCATTTGTGGTTCACGCAGCGTCAGCGTTGAGGCCTGCCCTTCGCCGAGTTCTTCCCACTCAGCCCGTGCCAAATCGGATTCAGCTTGCTCACGCACCAGCGCTTGCTGGCGCTGGGCGACGGTAGCCCGGGCTCGTGTAACAGCGAGATTATAGTCTGCACTCTCAATACGAAGCAGGGTTTCGCCCGCTTCAAAAAAGCCGCCTTCGATGAAGTTTTCGTTCACATAGACAATGCGACCGGCAACCTGGGGCACCAGATTGATCTGGGTGCGAGGCTGGACCTGCCCCTGAGAGATAACACTGAGCGTCACGTTCTCACGCAAGGCCTCTTCAACAAAGACCGCGACCGGACGCGGTTCAGCGCTCCCGCGCTCCGTTTCCGGTTGTGTCGCGAAGACAGTGAAGACCATCGCGGCGACACCGCCGGCGATGAGAAGGATGAAAAGAGCTCGTCCTATAAAGATACCCATGACTATTCTCCTGTCTGCGCGGCTTGGTCTGCGGTTTGAGCCGCGGAGAAGTCGCCCGCTATGGCGAGATAAAGATCGACCCGGTTGGTCGCGAGATCGCGACGTGCCGAGATATACTGACTTTCGGCGCTGATACGGCGCCCATACGCGTTGAGTAGATCGAAGATTGTTGCGACACCCCGTGAATATTGACGTGTCACAAGCGCTTCGGCCTCGGCCGCCTCTTCAAAGGCGCGGCCTAATGATTCGACCCGGTCAGCCAACAACGTGTCGGCATGCAGGGCATTTTCAGCTTCCTGCCACGCAGACAGCGTGGTGGAGACATAATTTGCGATTTGTAATTCGGTGTTCGCTTCCGCTTGGTCACGGCGAGCTCGCAGTTCGCCATTGCGGAAAATCGGCGCCGCGATGGAGCTCGTCAGGCTGGAGACGAGGCCGTCAAAGTCAAACAGGTCTTCGACGGCGACACCGCCTGTGCCTGAGCTGCCCGATAGAGACAGGCTTGGGAACAGAGCCTTGCCGGCCGCATCAGCGCGAAGGCCAGCGGCGACGAGACGACGTTCGGCGGCGCGAACATCAGGGCGACGGGCCAGCAAATCACCCGGAGCGCCAATGCCGGAAAGGCTGCCAAACTCCGGGAAATCTGCATCACGCATCATTTGCCCGGACGGATAACGGCCGAGCAGTGTTTCCAAGCTACGGGCTGCGGATGCCTCTCCACGTTGACGCGAAGCAAGCGCGGCTTCCGAGGAGGCCAGGGCGCTGCGAGCGGTCCGAACATCGGAACTGCGCGCCAGACCGCGCGCAAACCGGCGATCTGTCAGGGCCAGGGCATTTTCTTTGGTCGCCACGTCACGCGTTGCAATTTCAGTTTGCTGACGGGCGGCGATCAGGCCAAACCAGCCCTTGGCCACCAGGCCAGCGACGGAAAGCTGTGAGGCGCGAAGATCTTCGGCGGCTGCCTGCGCGTCGAGTGTGCCCGCATTGGCACCATCCGCGACGCGGCCCCAGAGGTCCACTTCCCAGGACGACGATAAGCCCAGCGAGAAGCTATCGCTGCCGCTGGTATTGGTCTCAGTCCGTGTATAGCTCGAAGAAATGCCAAGGGTCGGAAGTCGACCCGCGCCGGCGATCCGGGCACCCGACAGAGCGCTTTGGTAGCGCGCATAGGAGGCCATCAAGCTTGGGTTCGCGCTGAACGCCTCATCAATAAGAGCGACCAGGCGCGGATCACCAAAGCTGGCGACCCAGTCGCGCGCATCACTGGCACTCGCCGTATCCGGCGCAGCGACCCACTCAGCCGGAGGGCTGGGCAGCACCTCGCCAGCCTGAAATTCTGGAATGCCTGCACACGAGACCGTGGTCAACGCGGTGGCAAGTACTAACAAACGTTTTGGCATGCGTAGTCCCCGCACGATTTAAGCCCAATTGCTCGAGCATCCTAGGTTCGACTTAGCGAAAGTCAACAGATATTTATCGAAAAACACTAAAACATTAGCGAATGGCATGAAATACCTCTCGATTTTCGAGATGAAAAAGGCAGGCCAGCGAAATATTTCTTCGCCGGTCGTTCCTGACTTGATTTGATTGTGCGATACATCGGCCCATCAACGAGAAACCCGTGTTGAGTTGGCGTCCGACCCTATAACCACATCGAGCAAATAATGGCGAATGAATTTTGCGAAAGGTTCGCAGCATGAGCAACCCGGCAGCCCGTATCCGGCGAAGGGATACTGCCGTGGTGGCGATTGCCAGCGCGTCTGTACTCATCGTTCTCACCATCACGGGGAGCCTCAGCCTGTCTGAGACAATTCTGGGCTCCCTCACTATTTTTGCCCTGGCTTCTATCTATCACCTTTCCGTTAGCATCGCTTTAAGTCCCGAGAAGAAACAGAGTGCGCGCCCGCAGGCCAAAACCACTCGCGCCGATGCGACCGAGCCCTTAAGTCGCGCAATGCTGGATCAATTGCCTCTGCCGGTCTTGTTGATCGGGGCCGACGGCCGGATCGAGCGCGCCAATACAGCCGCGCGCGCCTTCCTGGTTCTTGAATCCGAACGCGGTTTACTATCCGCCTCACTGCGCCAGCCTTCGGTACTAGAAGCGGTCGAGCGTGCACTCAAAGGCAAGGCGAGCGAGCCGGTTGAATATTCGGTGCTGGCACCGGTCGAGAGCCATGTTCGCGCTCTTGTTTCGCCACTTAATGTCGAGATCGATGGGAAATTCAATTGGCAGGCCATGTTGGTGCTGACCGACGAAACACCGCTGAAGCGCGCGGGTCGAATGCGGGCAGATTTCCTGGCGAATGCCAGCCATGAACTGCGCACCCCGCTCGCCTCCTTGTCCGGCTTTATCGAGACCCTGCAAGGGCACGCTAAGAATGATGAAGAGGCGCGTGACCGCTTTTTGATGATCATGCAGGATCAGACCGACCGTATGCGCCGGCTAATAGACGATTTATTGGCGCTCTCTCGCGTGGAGATGGATGAACATGTTCCGCCGGATGATATCGAGGACTTGGCAATTATCTCCCGCGAAGTCCTCGAATTCCTGCGTCCCCAATTGTCGAGACGCCAAATGACGCTCGACACAAACATCCAATCTGAGGCACTCGCTGTGGGTGACAGGGACCAGATGTTTGAGGTGATCCAGAACTTGGTTGAAAACGCGATCAAATATTCGCCACCCGATTCGGTGCTACATCTGAGTGTCGAGGCGGACTTGGAGAGGCAAGCGGTAGAGCGCGCCCCAAACTTCCTGCCCGGTGACATTTCGAAAATGACCCTCGCTGTGCCCGATGAGGAATCCGGCACACGCTACACGGTTATACGCGTGCGCGATCAGGGCAAGGGGATATCGAGGCGGGATTTGCCGCGCTTATCGGAGCGCTTCTACCGGGTCGGCGGGCAAAAAAGTGGCCCCAAGGAGGGGACTGGCCTGGGTTTGGCGATCGTGAAACACATCATCAATAGACACCGTGGTGGCTTCGCCGTTGAAAGTGCTCCGGGCACCGGGTCTGTGTTCAGTGTCTATTTTCCGTCTGGCAAGCAAAGTGAGGGGCTCAATCCGGGTGCTTGATCGTCACGGCCGAAGAAACGGCCCGGATGTTCGCGCAGACATCCACAACGTCAAAATCCGTCACAAAACTGTCGCGCACCGTCGCTAAACCCTAGCCAAATTCCGCGCCTGCATTGTCTGGATGATTCTGTATCGCCCGAGCAGGCAAGGCCAAATGTTCAAACTGCCCAACCCTCTGATCTGAAAGTGATCCACGATGTCGGTCATTTCCCTTGTTGCTCTAGCGCTGCTCGTAATGGTCGCAGGTGGATTCTATATGGGACGGACTCGCGCGATCAAACAGGTCGCGGGGCGGAGTTCGGAACTTCACTCCCTGCCTAATTATTATGGCTATTATGTCGCGCTATGGACCGGCTTCCCCGCCTTGCTTTTATTGGCAGCCTACGGATTATTTGGTGCCGCGAGCACCCATTCCTGGACCGTGGCCGAATTGCGCGCCCAGGCCCATGAAATGTCGGCCCAGTTTGAGGGCGATCTGGCAGCGAATAGCGAATATGTACAATTGGAAAGCACGCTCGAATCCCTGGAGCTGACCGTGAATGGTTTGCGCGAAGAGCTGGCACGGTTGCGACGGGCGAATGATGCGGATCGCGACCCCCACCTGATCCAGCTTCGGCTGGAGGAGCAGCGCTCAAGCCGCGCACTTTTGGCGCTTGCCGGGACATCGATCGAAGATTACCGAACGGGTGTTGCCACAGGCATGCTGGTGACTGCACGTGAAACCGGAGTCGCAGCCTCGATTCGCGCAGGCTTTTATCTAACGCATTCAGATATTGTGCGCGCAGAACTTTTCATGTCCGATGCGCGCAAAATCGCGCGCGGCGAGACACCGTCAGAATTGTTGCCGGAACTGGAAATCGTCGCGTCACGTCTGACAGATCACCAAAACACTTTGCGAAATTCAGTCGGGCTGCTGGTATTGGCTTTGGCGGCGATCGCTCTCTTGTGGACGCGCTCACAGATTCAGCCTCAATTTCGGGCCCGCAATAATGTCGAGCGTCTGACCACCGTCTTGCTGATCGCCGCGTCCATCCTGTCGATCATAACGACGATCGGGATCGTGCTCTCAATGCTCTTTGAGAGTATGCGATTTTTCTCGATCATACCCATCCAGGACTTCCTGTTTGGGCTTCACTGGAGCCCGCAAATAGCAATCCGGGAGGATCAGCTGGGGCAGTCGGGCGCTTTCGGTGCGATTCCACTTTTCGCGGGAACGGCGATGATCACACTGATCGCCATGCTGGTCGCGGTTCCGATCGGTTTGTTTTCGGCGATCTATCTGTCGGAATACGCAGCGCCGAAATTCCGCACCATCGCCAAGCCCGTTCTTGAAGTTCTCGCAGGTGTGCCGACCGTCGTGTTCGGTTTCTTTGCGCTTTTGACCGTGGGCCCCGCTATTCGCGCGTTGTTCACCAGTTTGGGATTTGAAAGTGCGGTCACCCAAAGCGCCTTGTCGGCTGGGTTGGTGATGGGTGTGATGATTATCCCGTTCATCTCCTCTCTATCAGACGATGTCATCAACGCGGTTCCGCAATCGCTTCGCGACGGGTCCTATGCCATGGGCGCGACCCGGTCGGAAACAGTCGTTCACGTCGTCATTCCCGCCGCACTTCCGGGCATTTTCGGCGCGGTTCTGCTGGCGATTAGTCGCGCCATCGGCGAGACAATGATTGTGGTCATGGCTGCCGGGCAGGGCGCTAATTTGACCGCAAACCCACTGGAATCGGTCACGACTATCACCGTGCAAATCGTTGCGCTCCTCACCGGAGACCTCGAATTCGAGGGGCCAAAGACTTTGTCAGCCTTCGCGCTTGGCCTGACCCTGTTTGCCGTCACATTGCTGATGAATGTCATCGCGCTTCGTGTCGTGCAGAAATATCGGGAAAAATATGACTGAGCCATCGAAGAAAACTGCTACTCGAGAGATTGTCGAGCGAAACCTCCCGGCGAGATATCGTTCGGAATCGCGGTTTCGAACCGCCGGCATCGTTGCGATCATTGTTTCGGTGATCATCCTGGTTTTGCTGATTGGCTCAATCGGTCTCAAAAGCCTGCCAGCCTACACCGCCTGGCAGATACATTTGCCGGTGGCGCTGGATCAGGCGCTTGTCGATCCCGAAGGGGATAGCAGTGAGGCCTCGATCCGTCAGGGTTCCTTCGGGCGCGTCTTGCAAAATGGTATGCGTGAGACGTTTCCTGATGTCAGCGGGCGTTCCAATATGCGCTCGCTTTTCCAGCTTTACACCTCGCTCAATTCCACGCGTCTGATGGACCAAATTATCGCCGACCCAGGTCTGATCGGTAGTGACTATGTCTTCACCATGCCGCTGGGGGATGATCTCGATCTTTATCTCAAGGGTATGCTGGTTGAGGACCGCAGCGTCGAAATGAATGGCGTTCTGGACATCGAGGCGGGGCGCCGGCGCACCAACATACAGTCCCAGTCAGCGGATTTCGCGATCGTGCTGGCTGAATTGCAGCAGATGATGATTGATGAAGCCCTGTCTCTTGAGAGTCGCGCCGCCGCCAATCGCACTCTGACGGCCAGTGTCGATGCCGAGGAAGCGGATCGATTGAATGAGGAGGCGGCTCGCTTTGACCAACGTGCGCAGGTTTTGAGAACCGATGCGGCTGGCGAAAATGGGCAATTGGAGCTTAGCGACGATCTGCCGAGCGTGATTGTTGAATTCCGGGGCGGAGCAATCCGTATGAATCGACTGGATCTGAACGGGCAGGGTGGCAGTGGGGAATCCATACTATCGATCGCTGAAAACCGCTCCGATGAAGTGTGGACTCTTTATGTGGTCGACACACCCCAGGCGCGTCGCCGCATTCCAGACAATCAGCTCATCTGGACGAGGGCGTTGGTCGAGCGCGGTATCGTCACCCAAGCCTTCAACCACTATTTTTTCGCCAATGCTGACTCTCGCGAGCCGGAACTGGCAGGCATACGCGGCGCGCTAAATGGTTCAATCCTGACGTTGATTGTCACGCTATTACTGTCGATTCCGGTTGGCATTGCGACCGCAATCTATCTTGAAGAATTCGCACCCAAGAACAAATTTACGGATCTGATCGAGGTCAATATCAACAACCTGGCCGCGGTTCCTTCGATTATTTTCGGCCTGCTGGGCGTCGCCATCTTTATTGATGTCTTCAGCCTGCCACGCGGAACGCCGGTGCTCGGCGGGCTGGTTTTGTCCTTGATGACTCTGCCCACCATCATTATCGCCACGCGCGCGTCTCTCAAAGCCGTGCCCCCCTCAATCCGGCAGGCTGCGCTGGGGGTTGGCGCCTCGCGCACCCAATCGGTTTTCCATCACGTCCTTCCGCTCGCGACACCGGGTATCTTGACCGGCTCAATTATCGGTTTGTCGCGCGCGCTCGGCGAGACTGCCCCCTTGCTGATGATTGGCATGGTTGCCTTCATCGCGGATGCACCCAAGCTCAGCCTTGAAGGGTTCACAGAGCCCGCAACGGTCTTGCCGGTGCAGATTTATCTTTGGTATTCCGCTGCGGAACGCGCCTTCGAACCGCGTGCCGCTGCCGCGATTATTGTTCTTTTGACCTTGATCATCAGTTTCAACGCCGTGGCGGTGTATCTACGCCGCAAATTCGAACGGAGGTGGTAGCATCATGACCACTGCTCAGGCTCAGGCCACACTTTATCATGACATTCCAGAGGCGCGCGACGTGAAGGTGGCCATCGCCGGAGTCGATGTGCATTACGGAGACAAGCAGGCGCTATTTGATGTGTCTATGCAGATTCCGGATCGCTCGGTGACAGCGTTTATCGGTCCGTCCGGTTGCGGCAAGTCGACATTTTTGCGCTGCGTCAATCGGATGAATGACACCATCGACGGTGCGGTCGTGACGGGCTCATTGAAAATTGACGGGACTGAAATCAATGACAAGACCATCGACCCCGTCGTGCTTCGAGCCAGTGTGGGAATGGTGTTCCAAAAGCCCAACCCCTTTCCCAAATCGATCTATGACAATGTCGCCTATGGTCCCAAAATTCATGGGCTGGCAGCGACTCGGGAAGAGTTGGATGGGATTGTTGAGCAAAGCCTCGTCAAGGCCGGTTTGTGGGGTGAAGTATCCGACAGGCTGACAGATCCGGGCACGAGCCTGTCCGGTGGTCAGCAACAGCGCCTGGTGATCGCGCGCGCTATTGCGGTTAATCCCGAGGTTATCTTGATGGACGAGCCGTGTTCGGCGCTGGACCCCATCGCAACCGCGAAAGTCGAAGAATTGATCGACGAATTGCGGGAAAATTATTGCATCATCATGGTTACGCACTCGATGGCGCAGGCAGCGCGCGTGTCGCAAATGACGGCCTTTTTCCATCTCGGTAATCTGGTGGAATACGGTCCGACCGAAGAAATATTCACCAATCCACGCGAACGTCGCACGCAAGACTATATTACGGGCCGTTTCGGCTAAGCCGATACAGGTAGAGAAAGCATCATGACGCAGGTAAGCACACACGATCACATCGTCACTTCTTACGGTGAGGAGTTGGATGACTTGGCCGACGAAATTGCTCGCATGGGTGGTCTGGTTGAGACACAGGTCATTGATGCACTGACGGCCGTCGTGCGGCGAGATGCGTCGATCGCCAAGACGGTTCGCAAGCGTGAAATCACTGTCAATGCGATGCAGGTGGATATCGAAAAGAAGGTGATCCGCCTCTTCGCATTGCGCCAGCCCATGGCCACAGATTTGCGCGTCACGATTACGGCATTGCGGCTCGCCAGCGATCTGGAACGCATTGGTGATCTCGCCAAGACCATCGCCTACCGTGCCGCTGATTTGAATAGCTATCCACCATTGGAAGTCACGCAGCGCATCGAGCGTCTCGGGAATATTGTCACGCGGCAATTGCGCGAAGTGCTGGACGCTTTGTCGGCGGATAATGTCGAGCCGGCCATTCGTGTTTGGCGGAATGACGATGAGGTGGACGAGCACTATAATAGCGTGATCAAGGAAATGCTTTTGCTGATGTCGGGTGATTCCTCATTGGTGGATCCGGGGGCGCACATTTTGTTTGTGGCCAAAAACCTGGAACGCATTGGAGATCATTGCACCAATATCGCTGAGGCCGTTCATTATCAGGTCACCGGCGACACACTGGAATCTGTCGAAGCGGCGGCCCCCTGACGGAGATTGCTCCATGAGCATCAAGCCCCTCATTTTGGTCGCGGAAGATGAAGACGCACTGTCGACGCTACTGGAATACAATCTGGTGAATGAAGGGTATCGGGTGGCGATCGCACGTGATGGCGAAGACGCTTTGGTTTTGGCCCGAGAAGAGACACCGGATCTGGTTTTAGTTGACTGGATGATGCCCTCAGTGTCCGGCATCGAGGTGACGCGCCAATTGCGTGCACGCCACGAAACAGCCAATGTGCCGATCATTATGCTGACCGCTCGCGGTGAGGAAGCAGATCGCATTCGAGGCCTCGATACGGGTGCCGACGATTACATCGTTAAACCTTTTTCCATGACTGAATTATTCGCTCGCATACGTGCCGTCATGCGCCGTATTCGACCGGCTTTGGCCGATGATGTTCTTGAGGCTGGCGATGTCTCGATCGACCGCGTCGGGCATCGGGTCAGTCGTCAGGGTGTCGACATACATCTTGGGCCGACTGAGTTTCGGTTGCTGGATTATCTGATGCAGCATCCGGGGCGCGTCTTCTCGCGGGAGCAATTGCTCGACGCGGTCTGGGGCGCGGACGTCTATGTTGAGGTCCGTACGGTTGACGTGCACGTCGGACGCCTCCGAAAAGCGCTCAAGATCGATGCGCGGCCGGACCCGATCCGGACCGTGCGATCGGCAGGATACAGTTTCGACACGGACCGTCGTTAAAGCCTTTCACAAAAGTCTCATCAATAGAAAACGGCCACCCCAGGTGAGGGAGGTGGCCGTTCTAAACTGACTGCTACCGGGTGAGGGAGCAGATCAGAAATTATAGCGCCGAGTAGCGGCAATGGAATCTAGGGCAGCGTTGGCATCGCTGGTGCGACGACGACGCTTCTGGCTTGGCTGGTAGGCCATATTGGCATGGGCGGTGCAGTACGCCGCGCCGGTTTCTGTACCACGTCCACAAAACCGGAAAGAGGCCTGTGACGGATCACCAAGGGGCCATTTGCACATGCTCTCGCTGAGTGTCAAAACTGTCGCCAGTTCACCCGACGGCAAAACAGCAGGTTCAACATCGGCCGATGGCTCTACGATCGGTGTTGGTGCCACCGGGCGCGACGGCCTCGGTGCCGCCGTCGTCACCGTCGTGGTTCTTGGCCGTGAGGGTTTAGAGGGGCGGCGGGCTGGACGCGAGGGAGTCGCACGACCCGAAAGACCCAGGCGATGCACCTTGCCGATTACGGCGTTACGGGTCACACCACCCAATTGTTTTGCAATTTGACTTGCGCTCAAGCCATCAGCCCACAACTTCTTCAATTCTTCTACGCGATCATCAGTCCAAGCCATCGCACTCTCTCCCAGACGGTGCGTTCCCTCTTTAGTTGAAGGTAAATGCGGCACCGCTCAATTCATGTTTAATTACACCAGATATAGTATCGATCGTGGTGACTGCCACAAGATCAGGACGTGACCTCTCCTGTGGAAAGCTTTTCTCGTGTTAAAAGGTTAACGTAGATAGTTAATGAAACTTTAAGGCGCTTACGAAATGAGTAATATTCAATTAACCACTCCACCTACTCCGCGAACATTTGGCATGTTCAACACGCTAGGCCTTTGGACTCTTTACAAAAAAGAGGTTCATCGCTTTTTGAAGGTGGGCCTGCAAACCGTCGTTGCACCCGTTGGCAGCACCCTGCTTTTCATGGTGGTTTTCGCGGTGGCGATCGGCTCATCGCGACCTGCAATTAATGGTGTTGATTTTACACTGTTTCTTGCGCCGGGCCTGATTTTGATGGCGCTACTCAACAATGCTTTCGCAAATTCGTCTTCGTCCATCCTGGTTGCGAAGGTGCAGGGAAATACAGTCGATTTCCTCATGCCGCCGCTCTCGGCCCTCGAGCTGACGATTGCCTTTATCGCTGGTGCCATTACGCGGGGCATCGTCGTAGCAGCCGTCACCGCGATTGCCTTGGCACCCTTCATCGATTTGCGGCCGTCTCATATCTGGGCGGTGGTTTATTTCGGACTGGGTTCTGCCGCTATGCTTGGCATGGTTGGGCTCTTGGCAGGGGTTTGGGCCGAAAAGTTCGACCACCTGTCTGCGGTCAACCAATTTTTGATCACGCCGCTTACGTTTTTGTCGGGTACTTTTTATTCAGTCACGATGCTGCCCGAGCCAATCCGGACGATCAGTCAGTATAATCCGTTTTTCTACATGATTGATGGATTCCGGTATGGGTTTACCGGCGTCGCCGACGGGACCGTCATGATCGGCGTCGGGCTGATCCTGGTCATCAATATCGCACTTGCAGCTGCATGCTATTGGGTCCTGCGTGCAGGCTGGCGCTTGAAGAGCTAGTCGGACCGGCCTAGACCGGTTTATGTCTTATTGTGCGCCCGCCCGGCGCCGTTTCAGCTTGTGGAGAATACTCAGATGCCAGCCCCGATGATGGACACCTACGCCCCGCCGGAAGTTGTATTTGATCATGGTAAGGGCGTCCGCCTTTTCACCGCCGAGGGAGACAGCTATCTCGACTGTATCTCGGGGATTGCCGTGAATTGCCTGGGACATGCGCATCCAAAGGCCGTCGCCGCCCTGCAAGGCCAGGCGAGCAAGCTTTGGCATTTGTCCAACATGTTCAAAGTGCCGGCCGGCATCGATCTGGCCAAAAAGCTGACAGATAATACATTCGCCGACCGGGTGTTCTTCACCAATTCCGGTGCTGAAGCGGTCGAATGCGCGCTGAAGACAGCGCGCAAGTATCAGTTTGATAATGGTAATCCACAGCGCTACCGCATCATTACCTTCCAGGGTGCCTTCCACGGTCGCACCTATGGCGCGATCAATGCCGGCGGTAATCCTGCCTATCTCAAGGGTTTTGGTCCGGCAATGGAGGGTTTCGACCAGGTCGAGTTTGGCGATCTGGATGCGACCAGAAACGCCATCAGCGACGAGACCGCCGCCATCATCGTAGAGCCGGTACAGGGCGAAGGCGGTGTCCGCGCCCCTGAAGACGCATTCCTGCGCGGTTTGCGCCAGCTCTGCGACGAGCATGGTCTGATGTTGATCTATGATGAAGTTCAGTCCGGTGCCGGCCGTACCGGCAAGCTGTTTGCCCATCAATGGGTCGAGGGCGCTGAACCCGACATCATGGCGGCCGCCAAAGGCCTCGGCGGGGGATTCCCCATGGGCGCGTGTCTGGCGACCGAAGCCGCTGCCCAGGGTATGATCGTCGGCACGCATGGATCCACCTATGGCGGTGGGCCGCTGGCCATGGCGGTTGGCAATGTCGTGCTCGATGAGCTGATCTCGGAAGGTTTTCTGGAAGGCGTTGTAGACGTCTCGAATTTCATGCGCCAACAGCTGCATGGGTTGATGGATCGCCATTCCGATAAAGTTGTGGAAGTGCGCGGCAAGGGTCTGCTGATCGGTTTGAAATTGAAGGACGGTTACAACCCGAAAAAACTGGTCGGGCTTGCTCGAGACCGCAATCTGTTGATCGGTGCCGCTGGAGACAATGTTTCGCGAATGGCACCGCCACTGGTCCTCACCAAGGAGGATGCCTCTGAAGCAATCGCAATTCTCGACGATGCGCTTGGGGCATTACAGGCTGATTGATGACTGACGCCGGACCCGACTCAACCAAAAATATCGATGACATCGTCGCGGCCTTCCAGCTGGAAGGTCGGGCGGTGCGCGGTCGTGTGCTGCGTTCAAATGAGACCCTCAACACAATTTTGTCGGCCCATGACTACCCGGAGCCGGTCGCGCGTATTCTCGGCGAGGCGGTTATGCTGGCGGCGCTCGTCGGTGATGCTCTGAAATTCGACGGGCGTCTGATCGTTCAGGCCAGCGGCAATGGGCCTCTGTCCTTCGTTGTCGCCGATTACACCGCCGGCAAGGGTGTCCGTGGTTTCGCGTCGATGAATCGCGAGGCCGTCGATGCGGCCATCAATACATCGACCAAACATGTTCCAATGATCGCGACCCTGCTGGGCAAGGGTTCCTTCGCGATGACCATCGATCGCGGCCCGGATATGGACCAGTATCAGGGGGTTGTGCCGCTGGAGGGGCAATCCTTGTCACAAAGTGCGGAGCATTATTTCGCGCAGTCCGAGCAAACACCGACAAAAATTCGTTTGGCGGTCGGTGAAATCTGGGACGAAAGTGGTGTCAAAACTTGGCGGGGCGGTGGTGCGCTCATCCAGGCTCTGGCCGCTGACGAAACGCGTGGAGCGGTCGAAGACGATTGGGAGCACGCGCTGGCGCTTTTTAGTACCGTGGAAGACGCCGAACTGCTTGATCCGGATCTCAGTGCCGGACAGCTGCTCTATCGCCTGTTCAACGAGGACGGTGTGCGCCTGTTTGAGGGCGCGCCGTTGAAACGCCATTGCTCCTGCGAACGCGAGCGCCTGGCCCGTATCGTCGCCAGCTTCTCGAAGGAAGATCGCGACCATATGGAAACGGATGGGGCCGTTGTGATGACGTGTGAATATTGTAATCGCGACTGGACCTTCACCCCCGAAGAAATTTCGAAGGCCGGCTAGGGCATTGACTGTCTAGCCGCGCCAGAAACGTGGCGTCAGAAGCACCAAAACGGTCAAAACCTCTAATCGACCGATAAACATATTGGCTGTCAGCACCCATTTGGCTGGATCCTCGAGCGGCGCAAACGTCCCCGAGGGTCCAATCGTGTCGCCCAGGCCCGGGCCGACATTGGCCAGGCTGGTCGCAGCGCCGGAAATTGCGGTGGTCAGATCGAGACCCATCGCCGACAGGATTGCAGCACTGATCGCAAAAACAGCAAAAAAGACAAAGAAAAACCCGAGAACGGAATGGATTGCGCTATCGGGCACGGGCCGTCCATTATAATGCATGGGAATGATCGCATTCGGACTCAGCAAATTACCCAGATAACGCCGGATTGCACTGCCGGCGATCTGAAAGCGGAAGATCTTGATGCTGCAGGTTGTTGAGCCAGCACATCCGCCGACAAACATAAAGACAAAGAAGGTTGCTTCCGCTGCCGGGCCCCAGGCGGCGTAATCGGCGGTGGCAAATCCGGTGCCTGTGATGATCGAAACGGCGTTGAAGGTCGCGACCCGCCAAGCTTCGCCAGCCCCGTGCGCACCGGTATTGGCGAGCACCAATGTCAGGACGACCGATGCCAGCACAATAATCATGATGAAGCCGCGCACCTGCCGGTCTTGCAAAAATGCACCGGGCTTGCCGCGCGCAGCCAATAAGAACAGGCCAAAGGGCAGGGCCGCCAATAGCATGAACACCAGCGCGACCAAATCGGCACCGCCCTGTGTAAAGTGCCCTAGTGAATCGTCCGAGGTGGAAAATCCGCCCGTCGCCACGGTCGACATGGCGTGCGCGAACGCATCCACCATCCCCATGCCAACGATCAAATAACCAATGGCGCAGGCGAGGGTCAGGGCGAGATAGATCAATGAGATGGCGGCAGCAATCTCCGTCGCGCGTGGCAGGACCTTGTCGGACGCATCGGTGGTCTCCATGCGAAAGAGCTGCATGCCGCCCACGCCCAGCATCGGCCAGAAGGCCATCGCGGTCACAATGATGCCAATCCCGCCAATCCATTGCAGAATCGCGCGCCAGATTAAAAAGCCAGGTGGGCGTTGGTCGAGCTCGGTGACGATTGTAGAACCGGTCGTTGTCAGACCGGAAACAGCCTCGAACAGGGAATCCGTCCAGCTCAACCCTTCACCTGAGAGATGCAGAGGAACTGCCGCCATAAGCGCCAGGGCCAGCCAGCTGCCCACGGTCAGAATGAACGCGACTCGCGGCGTCACACTCTGCAGCGGCGCCCGGTTCATGAGGGCGAAAGCCGCCCCGAGGAAGAGTCCGATCACCGAGGAAATAAAGAATGCCCGTGCGCTTTCCAGCGCCCCGGAACTCGCATCAATGGCCGCAGGCACCAGCATCGCAGCTGAAAGCACGGCCACCATGATGCCGATGACAAAGAAAACCGGGCGCAGTGATGCGGTCAAAGGGAATGCGCCTCTTCGTCCGCACTCAAATCAGCCAGAGCGTGGCTGAGAAGATTAATGAAGCTGGGCGCGATCATCAGGTCGGTCCAGGGAAAAATCTGGCACACGTGCTGCAAAATTTGTCCCTTCTGCGGTCCGCATTTCATAACTGCCCTGCATGAAGCCGGATGGCGTACTCAGGGGAGCGCCGCTGGTATAGCGGAATTTCCCGCCGGGTTCGATATGCGGTTGATCGCCCACGACGCCCTCGCCTTGAACATGTTCAACATGTCCAAGCGCGTCGGTGATCAACCATTTTCTGGAGATGAGCTGTACGGACTGCTCCGTCAAATTACTGATCTCAACGGTATAGGCCCAGACATAGCGCCGGTCTTCTGGTGCGGATTGATCCTCCAGATAATCTGTCTTGACCCGAACTTTGACACCATCTGTTACGCACTCATACATGCTGATTATCCTGTCTGGGCGGGCACGGGCGCCGATGTCGGTCGATTGATCTGGGCGCTATCTTCCCCCTGACCGCCGGATCTCTCAAGTGTTACAGTCAGCGCGGCTGGACTCAGCGGTTCGGATGTCGGACATCTGGCAATCCGAAAACAGCAGATTATGATCATGTCAGACAGCGGAATACTACCAGATTTGCGCCTGCGGGCACTTGTCGAAGATGGCGTGGTCCAGCCCGGGCACCCCCTGGCCACAGGTCAGGTTCAACCCGCCAGCATAGATTTGCGCCTCGGCGCGGTTGCCTACCGCATTCGAGCCAGTTTTTTACCGGGTAGAGGGCGCACTGTCGCCGATTGCCTCTCTGGCGATTTGGTCATGCATAAGGTCGATTTGCGTGAAGGCGCGGTTCTGGAAACCGGGTGTGTTTATCTGGCGCCGCTTCAAGAAAGCTTGCGATTGCCGGCCGGCTTGTCTGCTGCAATGAATCCGAAGAGCTCGACCGGCCGCATCGACGTTTTCACGCGTGTGATCGCCGACGGGGCTGCCGCCTTCGACCGGGTGCCGAAAAATTATCAGGGCCCGCTCTACGCAGAAATCTGTCCGCGAACATTTTCCATTCTGGCCCGGGAAGGCGACCGTCTGAGCCAGATTCGCTTTCGTCAGGGTGAGCACACCCCGACGCGCGACGTCACCGTCAGTGTTGACCTGGGTGGATTTGAAAACGGTATCGTGGGTTACCGGGCCCGCCGTCATTCCGGCCTGATCGACCTCGCCAATATCGGAACGCATGCGCGTGACCGTTATTGGGAACCCTTGTATGCGCCGGACGGAAATCTCATTCTTGATCCAGAAGAGTTTTACATTCTCGCATCGCTGGAATCGGTGGTTGTGGACGTCAATGAGGCCGCCGAAATGGCCCCTATTGCCACAGAAATTGGTGAGTTTCGAGCTCACTATGCCGGTTTCTTCGATCCCGGTTTCGGACTTGAAGCTGCGGGGGGTGCCGGCGGCCGGGCAGTTCTTGAAGTGCGCGGGCGTGATGTTCCCTTTATTTTGGAACACGGACAGCCGGTGGCGCAACTGGTTTACGAAAAGATGCTGTCCGAACCGGAAGCGGCTTATGGAACAATCGCATCCAACTATCAGGCTCAGGGTCTCAAGCTCTCAAAATATTTTACGTCCTGATTTTTGGTTCGGATTCCGAACTTAAATTTCGTAAAAGTTAATGTGTGGAGCCCTTGATTTTAAGGCTTTTCGCCCCCTATCTTGCTGTTAGCTTACGACAGTGTTGTCGATTTATTACGTGGGAGGGGCCTCATGAAGCACCTAATTGGAATTTTGGCATGCCTGTTCATGTCTGCGACAGCGCAGGCGCAGGTCGTGCCGTCACACGAAGATTACGCAGCTATGGCGCGTATGTCTTCGGTGCGAATATCTCCAAATGGGGAGCGCATTGCTTTTATCTCTGGCGAAACCCGCGTCGAACGCAGCATTATTGTGACAGCGCTTGACGGTAGCGGGTCCAACGTCATTGACGGCGGAGACGACCAGGTGGTCGTCGCGGTATCCTGGCTCAGTAATGATAATTTGATGGTCACATATTCAGACCGCCGGGATGATGCCAGCAGCGGCGAGCGTAATGACTTTTTTCGCAATTATGTAATGACCGCCGACGGTTCCGATAATTGGGAGCTATCACGATATGCGAGTTTGGCCAATCGCACACCGGAAACAGAAGATTCCGTTCTGGTGTGGATGGCAGTCCTGTCCGACAATCGGGGGTCTCGCGCAGGGGGTGATGGCGTCAGTCAAACGCGGGGCTTGTTCCGTCAGAGCTTCACGAATGACCGTGCGCGTCGCCGCGAATTCATCGGTGACGGTGGATATAGTTATGTCTTGAACGCCGATCATGAACCGGTCGTCAGATACACACGTGACGGTCGGGAGTTCGAAGTTTGGCATCGTCGGGCCGGCGAGGGCTGGCGCCGGGTGTATACAGAAAACCTTTCTCGGGATGCCTACCGGTTTGGTGCGCGTTCAACGGCGCGTTGGACCGGGGATATGACCTATGTTGCTGGTCTGGATGCGACGGGGCGGTATGGCTATTTCGTCGCTGCACCTGACGATGACCGGAGTGCCATTTACCGGTTTGACTTCGAGGCAGAGGAAATCGAAGGCCCAATCATTCGATCTGATACTGCCAATGTCGACGGTTTCATTTCCGACTGGCGGACAAATGCGATCATCGGGGCACGCTGGTCTGAAGAGCGGAGCCGGGTTGAGTATTTTGACCCGGACTTCGCGGCGGTTCAGGACCAGTTGGAGGAAATCTTTCCGGATTCCAACTCTACAATCGTCCACTATGACGCGGAATTTCGCAAACTTATCATTAGTATAGTTGGCGGTCATACGTCAGGGGCCTATTATCTCCTCGACCGGATTACCGGAGAGGTCACACTGCTGGCCGGGGCACGTCCGCGTATCCCAGATGCTTCAATTGCATCTGTTGAAGTTGTGCATTACGAAGCGCGCGACGGAATGGATCTGTTTGGCTATCTGACCCTGCCGCCCGGCCGCGACGCCGCCGGTCTGCCGCTTGTCATGATGCCACATGGTGGCCCGCAAGCGCGCGACTATTACGGCTATGATGAGTGGGCTCAATTGCTCGCATCGCGTGGCTACGCTGTCTTTCAACCACAATTTCGCGGCTCCGATGGATTTGGTCGCGATTTCGTTCAGGCCGGCCATGATGAGTGGGGGCAGGCCATGCAGGACGACGTCTCCGACGCGGTTCTGCATCTCGCCAGCGAAGGTGTGGTCAACAGTGAGCGGGTGTGCATATTCGGCTGGAGTTACGGTGGTTATGCCGCACTGGCTGGTGCCACTCTGACACCGGAACTCTATCGCTGTATTATCGCGGGTGCGCCGGTCTCTGATATCCTTTCAATGATGGATTACTCAGAGAGTCGGGGGCGTGGTGAAGCGTCATTGTATTGGTCGGACTATATCGGTGATTACGTTTCTGAGCGTGAGCACATGATCGAAATATCGCCGGCCTACCAGGTCGCTAATATCCAGGCGCCCTTGATGCTCGTACACGGTACAGATGATATCGTTGTTCCGTTCGAGCAGTCTGAGATCATGGCACGGGCCATGGACGAAATCGGCATGCCATACGAGCTGGTATCCATCCAAGATGGCCCGCACCAGTCCTATCGCATGACCGTGGCGAATAAATTGGAACTCTACACAAATCTTGAACGCTTCCTGTTCGAGCACAATCCACCGGACTGATCGGATATCAAACGGGGGCAGTTGCAAAACTGCCCCCGAAATTTGGCTAAACCCCCTTGCATTTGTGCGTGTTTGATGTGAGCTTTCCCGTCTAAGTTGGAGAGTTTCTGGGGGGAAACATGCGTCTGATCGTGCTTGTGGTGACCACTTGGCTTGTGGGTGGTCTGGCCATCGCTCAAACGCCTCCGTCTATTGCTGATTATGCGGCCATGCCGAATATGAGTAATGTTCGCATCTCGCCGGATGGCGAGCGCGTCCTGTTTATTTCTGGCGATAATTGGGAAAGCCGCAGCATCATCATCACCCGTCTGGACGGGACAGGGACCCCAATCGTCATCGATGTGGGCGATGATCAGACCGTATCGCGCGTTTTCTTTCTCAACGACACCCATATTTGGCTGACTTACACAGACCGTCGGGCCTTCTGGGGCATGGACGAAGAGCAATATGTACCGCGTAAATACATTATGCGAATCGAGGATCAGGAATATCTCGAGCTCGATTTCAGGACCAGGTTCGCCTCGATCGATGAGGATGATCCAGATTCTGTCCTGACATGGCAGATGACGCAGCGAGCTGGCGGTGGCGTTCACACACGCACTCGCGGCGGTACGGGATACAGCTTGTTTCGGCAAAACCTCGAACAAAGGACCCGATCCCGTGTCGGACTTGGGACTCGGGATTTTTCTTATCTGCTCAACAGTGATGACGAGCTTGTCGCTCGACAGCGTGGCGGTTGGGAATCAGATGATCCCTACGAGTTATGGGCTCGGCTCGAGAGTGATGATGGCTGGCGCCAGGTTCACCTCGAGCGCTCGGAACTCAGTCGGGAGTTTCATTTCGCCGGCCGCCATGACCAGGAATGGCTCCGTGTCGTTCAATGGGTAACAGGTTTGGACCCCACTGGACGCTACGGCTATTTCTATTCACGCACACGCGGCGAGCGGGGCACACGAAACCCCGGAGACCGCTGGGCAATGTATCGCTTCGATCTACTCGAGGAAGTCATTGAGGGGCCGATCGTGGAATCCGACATGTCGGATGTATCGAGCACCATTCGAGATTGGCGCAACAATGCTGTGATCGGAGTCCAATGGTCCGAAGAGCGAAATCGCGTCCACTATTTTGAGCCTGAATTCGCTGCGCTGCAAACGCAGATCGAAGAGTTTTTCCCGGATTCAAACGTATCCTTGGTCAGCTGGGACCGTAATTTCCAACGCGTTATTGTGCACCTTCAAGGTGGGCACACTGCGGGCGTCTATTACCTGGTCGACCAGCACACCGGCGAAGTCGCCATGATTTCACAAAGCAGGCCGAGAGTACCCGACAGCTCAATTGCTCCTGTTGAAGTTGTTCGGTACACGACGCGGGACGGGCTGGACTTGTTTGGCTACCTGACTACGCCCGTCGGACGTGACGCCGTCGATTTGCCGCTCGTTTTGATGCCGCATGGCGGACCTGAAGCGCGTGATGTTTACGGGTATGATGAATGGTCGCAATTGCTGGCATCACGCGGATATGCGGTATTTCAACCACAATTTCGCGGCTCCGGCGGGTTCGGCGAGGATTTTGCCGAAGCTGGCTATGAGAACTGGGGTCAGGAGATGCAGCACGACCTCGATGACGGTGTCGATCACCTCGTCGAAGTTGGCATTGTCGACCCGGATCGGGTCTGCATTTTCGGTTGGAGCTATGGCGGATATGCCGCCCTGGCCGGCATGACGCTCACACCAGACCGCTATCGCTGCGGTGTCGCCGGAGCGGGTGTCTCTAATATCATCGCCATGATGGAGTACGAACAGGGCCGATTTGGTGGAATGTCCTGGACATATTGGGCTCGCAATATCGGCGATTGGCGCGGCAACCATGCCGCCAACATCAACGCCGTTTCACCCGCCCTGCATGCCGCCAATATCCAGGCGCCGTTGATGATCGTCCATGGGACCCAGGACATTGTTGTCGATTACTACCAGGCGGAATTGATGGTCGAGGCGATGGAGGCCGCTGGCAAGCCTTATGAATTCATTCCGATTGAGGGCGGACGTCATTATTCCAGTCAGATGACGATTGGGCACAAGCTCCAGCTCTATGAAAACCTGTTGCGGTTTTTGGAGGAGCATAATCCGGCGGACTGATTTTGTCTGGAGGTCCCCAAAGAAACTTGCGTGAGGCAGGTTGCGAGTTAGGTCACGTTGATGAAACGGCGACGATCGGTCAGTGAAAAATCAAAAACTCTGGAGGGAGTTATAATGCGTATTGTCACCGGTGCACTGTTGGCGCTTGTTCTGATGCCACTGGCCGCAGCACAAATTGAAAGCTATGCGTCATTGCCGGAAATTTGGGCGGCGGAACTGTCGCCTGACGGCGCGCATCTTGCGACGGGGTGTACGCCCCGAGGCCCGCGCGAAATATGCATTTATGACCTAGTCAACGGGCAGCCGCCAATTGTCTTGCCAGCACCGGATGGCGCACGGGTGGTTGGGTTTTTTTGGCCGTCCAACACGCATTTGATGTTTGAATCAGTCAGCTTTGAGCGCACCGCCTATTCAAGCGGGCTGGCGGCGGAAACGATCCGCCACAGGATTTCTTATGCGCTGGCGGACGGCAATTTGGCCCGGTTTCCGTCCTTTGGTAGCTATCGTGCGCCAATGCCTCAGGCGGACAATCGGATCGCCTGGGAAATGACCTATGATCTTGATACTAATCGCGACAATACCACATCCCAAATGCGCGCACGCAATGATTTTGGCACTGTAGTCTATGAGATCGATCTCAATGATGGTGACGTCAAACGAACGCTCGAAACCTCAGAGGGGAGCACGGTGCAATTCCTGTTGGAGCCCTCTGGCGAGCCGTTCTTAGACATTCGCTATAGCGAACGTTCCGGTGAGTATTCGATCCACCGAACGGATTTGCGGCATCGCCCGGCAATCTATTCCGGAGCCTTTGAGGCCGCCTATCCCAGTGTCTATGGCTTGACCGTGGACCGGCAAGCGATTGCAATCCGGATTCCACGCATCGGGCTTCGTCGCTTGGATATCGCAACCGGTGAATTAACTGAGTTCGATGGCGGCGGTCTTTCCGTCAATATGATGGGGCCTAAAATTGATCCGTATTCCGAAACCGTGGTCGGATTCGGATATACAGATGATTTGAACCGCCAGATTTTCATCGATCCTGATCTCGCTGCGCTGCACGATGAGCTGAAGCAAATTCTATCGGAAAATTCAGTGACCATCGGAAGCTGGTCCGCCGACCGATCCAAAATGGTTGTTATCGGTCGAGACGCCGGGCAGCCTGCAAACTATTATTTGCTAGATCTTGAGACAGGATCGCTGGGAGGTCTTGGAAGTACCTATAGCCGGCCTGATGGGCTCGGTTTTCCATCTACCGAAGCCATTGCCTATGAAGCCTCCGATGGTTTGGAGATTCCCGGGTATCTGACACTGCCACCGGGTGAAACCCGCGATTCCGGTCCGTTCCCGCTCATCGTTATGCCCCATGGGGGACCACAAGCGAGAACCACCGCACGCTTCGACTGGTGGACGGCCTATCTGGCCTCCCTCGGTTACGCCGTCCTGCAACCCAATTATCGGGGTTCACTGGGCTATGGAACCGAGTTTCTCGAGGCTGGATACGGCGGTTTCGGTACGCGCATGATTGACGATATTAGCGATGGAGCCCGGGCGATGCGCGAAGCTCGCATTGCTCAAGAGGGCGACTATTGTGTCAGTGGAGCGAGCTATGGCGGTTATGCCGCCATGATGTTGGCAATCCGTGATGCCGATAATGTCGGTTGCGTAATCAGTTTTGCCGGTGTGGCAGACCCATTCTCCATGCTTGCGGATTTGATTGATGATCCGGCCGATATTCGATACTGGGAGCTTTATATGGGCAGTCGTTTCAGTGATTCCGAGTATCGCGCTTCGATTAGTCCCGCTAGTCGGCCCGGCGATATTCAGTCGCCGATACTGGTTCTGCACGGAGATGCGGACACAACCGTTTCGTTCAACCACTTTCGGCAATTGCAGACGGTTTTGGCAACGCATCCCAATGCGCGCTTTGTACGCATGGAAGATGTGGATCACTATCTGGGTAGTGCAGAGTCACGCGCCCAATTGTTGCGGGAGAGTGAAGTCTTCTTGCGTGAGCATCTCCCCGCCCAATAGATGTCAGTCCAGCGCGTAGGCGTTCGCTCCCTAGAAGGCGCGACGGCCGGGGATGTCGATGCCGAACAATGTCGCCAGATGGGCGATAAAGACCACGAAAAACGCGCCGGCGGTGATCGCAATCAAAGTCCACGGTATCATCCGTGGGCCTTTTTCTGGACGCGCGGGTTTTCGGGTTTCCCAGGCGGAGAAAGCGAAGATGCCGGCAGTAATTGCGAGCGCGATGAGGGTGGAGGTAAGGGAGAGATACATGATGCGTCGCTGTCTGTGCTGAGGCCGTGTTCGGTTTTGTCCCAATAATATGGGGCGGTCAAAAGCTGCCACAATGCCCGCAAGGCAGCTGCCGTTTGAAGCGGCCAGTAAAGCGGCATGGTGATCAGGTCAATTATTCGAACTGACAAACCTGCACGATGCATGCCGGTGGCTGCACACAGGGCGGCAGCCAAATATCCCAGCGACAGGCAAGCTGGCACCGCAAATCGCATCATCCCGACAAATTCACCACTCGCCATACAAGCCACGCACAACACCACTAGGGGAAAATGTGCGAGCGCCGACAATAATGCCGCTCCAATCGTCAGCAGCAGGGCGGGTTTTGATCCGCGCGGACTCAACGCCGCCGTCGATCGCGAATGGACTGCCAGCGTCTGGGCATACCCCTTGAGCCAGCGCGTTCGCTGACAGACCCACGGCCAGACCCGCATGGGAGCTTCTTCCAGGGTGGGCGGAGCAATAACATCACAGCGATAACCCAGCCGATGCAGGCGAAACCCCAAATCGGCATCCTCAGTGACGTTAAAGGCATCCCACCCGCCAGCGCGTCGCAAGGCCGCCGCGTTGAAATGGTTGCTTGTTCCGCCCAGAGGTAAGGCCCAGCCCCATCGGGCATAGAGGGGCAGCAAGGCCTGAAAATGGGCGGCATACTCCAGCGCAAATTGGCGGGTCAACCAATTATCGGCGCGATTATACCAATTAAGGGGGGCTTGTACGCAGCCCAATTTGGGGCCTCCGGCCACCAGGCTCTCGGCGGCAACGCGTAATTGCCTTGGGTCCGGGCGATCCTCCGCATCGTGAATCGTGATAATCTTGCCGCGGCAAAACCGCAGGGCATAATTGAGCGCCCGGGGTTTTGTTTGGGGCGTTCCCGGGGGAACCACAATAATTTCGAAGCGGTGGTCCAGCGGGCAAGCACGCGCGACGGCCAGCGTCTCCGTATCGCTGGCCTCAATGGCAAATTTGATCTCCAGCCGGTCAACGGGATAGTCAATCGCGGTCAGCGAGGTGACAAGGCCGCGGAAGACCCGGGCTTCCTTGTATAATGCGATAATGATCGAGGCCCGCGGGAGCTGGTCGTCAGAGAGTGAGTCGCGCGACGCCCATCGAGGCGGCGTAAGACTGGCGACCAGTCGCAAGACGATCAGTGCCAGAAATATCAACCCGATGGTCGCCGAGAAAAGCCCGCCCAGCAGGGACGGTGCGGCAATCGCCAGCGCAGCAATGCCGGCGCAAATAATCAACACCACGACCCATTGCAAAAAATAGATGCCGCCGCGGGCACTCAATGCCCGGCTTTTGCGGCACAATCCGTTCGCCGCTTGCTGTTCCCAAAGGCCTTCGAGCAAGGCCGGAACCTTGCGTCTGCGCTGCAAACCAGCCGCCGAAACATCGTTTATGCCGGGCCGAATTAAACGTCGTGCGTCCGGTTTTGGCACCGGACGTCGCGCAGAGTTTCGCCCACGCTCACGCCTGGCAAGATTGTTGTCCATGATATCCACCCGATTCGGTCGCCTTGAGCAGCGATCCATTAAGGGTGTGTATAATTTAAATACACCAATAAGGCGAATCAATCCTGATTGGGGAGTGCCTTCACGAGTGTCGGTTGGTCTAACCCCTCACCATTCAGTTCGAATATGGTCGTAGAAGCAGGAGGATATCCACGCGGAAGGCGCGTGCCGGACTGGGTTAATGAAGCCAGCTTGTGGGCGAAGCCACCAATGCCCGGATTGTGGCCGATTATGACGATCCGCGGTGCGACCGGCAAAGCTTCCAGGGCAGCACGTTCCAGCATTTCTGTACTGGCATGATAGAGCGCCATGGGATCAATCAGCTTGGGTGATCCCAGCGCGCCCAGCAAACAGCGATAGGTCTCCTGTGTACGCCAGGCAGGCGAAACCAGGGCCGCATCGAATTGAATACCCAGCTCAATCAGCTGTTCCGACAGAAGCGCACACGTTTCGCGGCCAAAGTCGGAGAGGCCGCGCTGAAAATCATCTTCCGCCTCAATACGGTCTACCGCTTCTGCGTGTCTGATTAGGGTCAGGGTCGACTTCATTTCGGAAATTTCCGTTTGTGCCGCATAATGGGCGGCGTTGGACGAGTCTTGTACATGCTCACGCATTGAGCCTGCCTGTAGTCCTACGATGATTTTCCATTTGTTGAACAGAGGAGAACGCTATGGGACTTTTACTTGGCGAGATTGCCCCCGATTTTGATGCCATGACCAATGAGGGCTCGATCAATTTTCACTCCTGGATTGGAGAGAATTGGGTGGTCCTGTTTTCACACCCCGCTGATTACACACCGGTCTGCACCACTGAGCTCGGCTTTACGGCCAAACTCAAGGACAAGCTGGCCGCGCGAAATACCAAGGCGATTGCCCTGTCAGTCGACAGTGTCGAGGACCATATCGGCTGGATCAAGGATATTGAGGAAACACAAAACGTCCGGATGAATTTCCCGATCATTGCCGATCCGGAGCGCAAAGTGTCCGATCTTTACTCGATGATCCATCCCCAGGCCGACCCAAAAATGACGGTGCGGTCGGTGTTTATTATTGATCCAAGCAGGAAGATCCGCGCAACCTTTACCTATCCGCCGAGCGCCGGTCGGAATTTCAACGAGATCCTGCGTCTCATTGATAGTTTGCAACTGACCGATAAATTCAAGGTCGCCACACCGGTCAATTGGGAGGCGGGCGAGGACGTTATTGTGGTACCAACCCTGTCAGATGAAGAGGCTGATGCGCTCTTCCCTTCAGGCTATAAGAAGATCAAACCTTATCTCAGAATCACTCCTCAACCCGATAAGGTAGAGCAAGACGAGCCAGCCGAATAAGCGACAGCTTTGGCGACGAACCTATAGGGCATTCGCGGAGTCTCGTGCTTTGTAGGTTCGTTGGCCCAAAATCGGTGCATCGCAACGGCCTGGAAGCCTCTAACCATCTGCACGATTACCACGCTCACAATTTCAAAGCGCCGACGGAGTCGATGAAGGCTGGGCCTAGTCCAGGGTCTGCCGGTAGCGCGCCATGGCCAGAGTCGCGATCACCATAAAGATCACGCCAAGCGGCCAGATATTCCACCACACATCCTCCATCTGCGCGCCCTTTAGCATAATGGCCCGCATCGCTCGGATGAAATGTGTGGTCGGAATTGCCTCACCGATGGTCTGGGCCCAAGCAGGCATCGCGGCGAACGGAAACATGAAACCCGACAGCAGAATGGACGGCATGAAGATGAAAAACGTCATCTGCATCGCCTGCATCTGCGTCCGGGCCATGGTGGAGAACAGAAAGCCGAGTGATAAATTGACAAGGATGAAGAGTGAGACCGCAAGCACAAAAGCCCGCGGATCACCCAGGAAGGGCACCCCAAACAGGAAACGCGCACCCAGCAGCATCAAGATGACCTGAATGGCTCCCACGAAGACGAATGGTGCGATCTTGCCGATCATCACTTCGAACGGCCGGGCCGGGGTGGATAAAAGGGCCTCAAGCGTGCCGCGTTCGGCTTCACGTGTGAGCGCCATTGACGTCATCATCGCCATCGTCATGGTCAGTATGACACCGAGAAGCCCGGGCACGATATTTAGGGCCGTCGTCCCGGCGGGATTGTAGCGTCTGTGTATGACCGTTTCGACTGGCGAAATCATTTCCCCCAACAACGGCTCCAGCGCCTCTTGCACCAGCGGCCCAAATGCTCCGCTCCCGGCACCGGCCGCGACCGGGTCTGAGGCGTCGACATCCAGCAAGATTTGCGGACGTTCACCGCGCAGCAAGTCACGTTCGAACCCGGGCGGGATTGAAACCACAAACGAGGCCACGCCATCGCGCAGGGCCGCATCACTATGGGCGCGGTCCGGCGACACGCCTATAATGTCGAAATATTCCGAGGTTTCCATCGCCTGAACAATGGCCCGGCTGGCATGGCCGGTATCGCCAATTTCTATCAGGGTCGGCAGGTGACGAGGATCGGTATTGATTGCATAGCCAAACAGAAAGAGTTGCATTAGCGGGATGCCGACCATCATGCCAAAGGTCAGCCGATCGCGGCGCATCTGGATGAATTCTTTGCCCAGTATCGCAAATATTCGGCTGAGGGAGGCAAGGTGTTTCATTGGAAATTGTCCTGCGCGCCGGTCATCAGCCAGATAAACGCTTCCTCCAGACCCGTTTTCGCCGGAGCCACGGTAAGACCGTCTTGGTCCCGCCACGGTGCCAGGGCCCGGTCCAGCGTGACTGCATCCAGACCCGATACATGTAACGCCGAGCCAAAGCGGGCAATCTGATCCACGCCCGGCGCATTTTCCAACGCTTCATAGGCTGGCTGCAGCCCCTTGCCCTCAACGCGCCAGGTCGTGAGCCCGACAGCATCCGGGATGTCGGCCGCAGGAGCATCGATCAGCTTTTTGCCATAGGCGATAAAGGCAATGTAATCGCACTGCACGGCCTCATCCATGTAGTGCGTAGAGACGAGCACGGTGACACCTTGCCGAGCGAGACGGCGGATACGGTCCCAGAAATCTCGACGCGCTTTCGGGTCCACGCCCGCGGTGGGTTCATCCAGTAACAATAGTCCGGGTCCGTGAAGTGAGGCGGCCGCAAGCGCCAGGCGTTGCTTCCAGCCGCCCGACAAATCTCCGGCCATCTGCTTGGTTCGGGGTTCTAGCTCATATTCACCCAGCGCATTGGCGACGACCTCGCCAGGATTTGGAACCGCATGCAGGCGCGCCATGAATTCCAGGTTTTCCTTGACCGTCAAATCTTCATAGAGCGAGAAGCGTTGGGTCATATAGCCCACCCGTGATTTGATCTCCCGGCTTTCGGTCCGAATGTCGTGGCCCAGTGCATGCCCTCCGCCTTCATCCGGTCGCAGCAGGCCGCACATCATCCGGATCGTCGTGGTCTTGCCGGAACCATTGGGGCCGAGGAAACCGTAGATCGAGCCCTTTGGGACATCCATGGAAAACCCATCAACAACGGTTTTGAGACCAAATTTCTTGGAGAGCCCCTCCACACTGACGGCAAATTCCCGGGTCATCAGCGCGGCTCAAATTGCAACGGCATGCCGGGGGGAGGCGCCTGGCCATCAAACCGGGCTTCGGCGCGATAGACCAAACGGGCCCGTTCGGCGTCAGAATAGATAATCGGTGGCGTGAATTCGGCGTTATCATCGATTCGGGTGATCCGCGCGTTCAATCCGGCATCACAACCATCACAGCTGACGGCAAATGCGGTACCGACCGGTGTCGAGGCGAGGTCAGTTTCCGGAATAAACAGGATGGCGTGAATATGGCCGATTGGCAGAACGCTATAGACAGGTTGCGCCGGTCCAGCCTGCTCACCGACAAACCGAATTTGCTGGTTCACGCGCGCATCAATGGGCGCTGTAATCGTGCGCAGGGACAACGCATATTCCGCCTGTTCCACACCCGACTGTGCCACCGAGACCTCCGCCTGCAGGGCTCGCAGGGCATTTTCCCGCGCAGGCAATTGCACCAGGCTCAAACGTTGGCGCATCTCGGCCACGCGGGCATCGGCGGTTTCATTGGCGGCGACGCTGGTGTCCAGACGCGCCTGACTGACATGGCCGCGATCAAACAAATCCTGCACGCGAGCACGGGCATCTCGCGCCTCGGTCTGGGCTGCGCGCGCCTGTGTGAGTTGATCCCGGGCCGCAGCGATTTCTGGAGCTCTGGCCCCGGCCAGCGCATCATCAAATCGAGCGGTGGCAGCTTCCAGATGGGCCCGCGCAGCACCCAAATCGTTGAGCTGTCGGGTGTCGTCCAGGCGCACCAACATCGCGCCGGCGACGATTAACCCGCCCTCAATAGCGCCAGTCTCGACAATGCGGCCGGATGTGTCAGGTGCGATCGAGATGAAATCACCCTCCGCATAGCCGTGCAGGGCGGTATCGGCCGGTTCGGTACAGCCGGTGATCAACACGGCGATTGCCGTCAGGAACAGATGCGGCTTCATGACGGGTTCTCCCGGGGTGATGGATCTGTGATCAGCAGGCCGTTCAGCACAACATCGCTAATGTCGTCTGCCAGTTGGGTGGGGTCGAGCCGGGGGTCGTCCGGTAGGGCGAAAACAACGGTCAGCATTAATTGCGCGATCGCGGGTCCAGCGATGCATCTCATGGCAACTTCGCGATCAATATGTCGAAACTTGCCACGTGCGATGCCGGCTTCGATCAACACACCAATCGCTGCCTTGCCAATATCGATCACATGTTCTCGATAGTAGCGCGCCAGCTTCGCATTGCGGCCCGCCTCGGCGAAGACGATGCGCGGGGCGGCATTGATCGACGGATTGGCAATCGCCGTGAACATTGCCCGCAGCAAATTGCGATAGGTGTCCACCGGATCAACCGCGGCGAATTGCTCCACGATTTTAGCCGTATTGCGCGCCAATTCTCCAACCGAGCGCTCGATCAGCGCCTCAAGGATGGCGTCTTTGGATTTGAAATACAGATACACCGCGCCCTTGGAGAGGCCAGCCCGATTGGCGACCGTCTCCATCTTGGCGGCTGAGAATCCTTCTTCGCTGAAGACGGCCAGTGCGGCATCGAGAATTTCACCGGAACGGGCTTCCGGACGGCGGCGGTGGGAGAGGGGCCTTGTCATAGTTTTTATATAACTGACCGGTCAGTCAGTAACAAGTCTATATTGAAACCGGATGACTGCCCACAATTTCTGCCATGGCGCCAGCTCTCCGTACGCGTGCAGTTCGCCGAGAGACTCGCAACCAGATGCTCGAATTGACTCGCGATCGGGACGGGGTGGCTCCGCAGCGTTGAAAAGTTATCCACAGGCGGTGTTCGAACGGTGGACAGCTCTTCGCGGCAAATTCTCCACAAAACGCCGAAAATGCTGACGGGAGACAGCCGCACGAATGCGGCCTGACTGCCGCCCGTCTGTCTCCCGTTTGCTCGGGCCTATCACCTGGACGCATCCGTCGACACTGGGGAGGTGTGACAGGAACGGTGTAGGGCCGGACGATGTGTTAGGTGGTCTGATCGTCCCAAACGGTTCTACGCCGAGAGCCTGATTGGCCACGTTTGACCTTCCAGCGTTTCAGCAATCCATCCCTAGGATGCACATACATCTGCCCCGGACGCGGTTCGAAACGCATCCAGAACCGGTTGCCCCAAACCCACTCACCGTTACGCCCGATGACTGGCTGAAGGACAAAATCGCCCAAATGCTCCAACACATGTTGTTGGACAACATTGCCCGGAGACAGATTGGCGCAGATGTCCGAATACACCTTGTTCCAGGGACGCCCGACCTGCTTGCCCAGATAGCGTTTGAGCGGGGCCAGGTTTTCATTCAGGTGCTTGGTACGGGTCCGGTTGTGATCGCGCTGGCGGCGCACTCCGATTTTTGAAGGCTGCTTTTCACCCGCCTCCTTGCTTCGCATCCGGTTCATCTTGCGCATCGAGCGGCCCAGCCGGGGACGTTCGACGATCACCTTGAACATGTCTTCACGCATAATCATCTCCTTTCCCCGGCCAGGTCGGTTTGTTTTGCTGAAACGTCAGCCCTTCACGCAGACCACCTGTTTGAGCGTGTGAACCACATCCACCAGATCGGTCTGGGCTGCCATCACGGCATCGATATTTTTGTAGGCGGCCGGAGTTTCATCCAGCACGCCGGCATCTTTTCGGCACTCCACGCCCTTCGTCGCCTTGCGGTGATCCGACAGGGTGAACGTTTGCTTGGCCTCTGCGCGCGACATCACCCGGCCTGCGCCGTGTGAGCACGAACAAAAACTGTCCGCCGCGCCCTTGCCGCGAACGATGAAGGATTTCGCCCCCATCGAGCCCGGAATAATGCCCAGCTCACCATCCCGAGCCGAGACAGCACCCTTCCGGGTTAGCCAGACATCAGCGCCGAAATGCCGCTCACGCTCGACATAATTGTGGTGGCAATTCACCGCCGATTTCTCGACCTTGAATTTGCCCAGCGTGGTGCGGATCGCTTTGAGTACACGGTCCATCATCGCTTCGCGGTTTTCCCGGGCATAATCCTGCGCCCAGCCAACCGCTTCCACATAATCGTCAAACAGAGCCTCGCCCTCGATGAAGAAGGCCAGATCCTTGTCCGGCACATGATAGTCCAGCACCCGCCGGGCCAGCTCTTCGCGCGCCCGGGTGATGAAGTATTGGCCAATCATGTTTCCGGTCCCGCGTGAGCCGGTATGCAGCATCACCCAGACACGATCTTCTTCGTCCAGACACAGCTCGATGAAGTGGTTGCCACCACCCAGCGTGCCCATCTGTCCGTCGAATTTATGCGTCGCGATCTTCTTGTGCTTGGCCTTGATAACGGCCAGGCGGTCGGTCAGGTCACTGGAGCGAAGCCGCGAGGCAATCGAGTCCGGCATATTACGATGATCGCCGCCCTTGCCATTGCCGACAGGAACGGCCCGTTCGATCTCATCCCGCGTTCGAGCCAAATTGTCCGGCAGATTGCGGGCCTTCAGATTGGTCCGGATCGCCATCATGCCGCAGCCAATATCCACACCGACAGCCGCCGGAATGATTGCGCCCTTGGTTGGGATAACCGAGCCAACCGTCGCGCCGCGTCCAAAATGAACGTCCGGCATGACGGCGACATGGCTGTGTACAAACGGCAGGCCGGCCACATTGCGAAGTTGCCCCAGGGCATTTTCATCAATCGGGACGCCCTTGATCCAGGCCTTGATCTCACCCGTGTGGGTTTCAATTGCTTCAAATTCTTTCGTCATGGTCCTGTTACCTCACAGGGAGGTCTTTCTATATTCGCAGGAGCAAGGGTGCTCGGGAGGAGCCGTGGGGGGACGGCTCCTCCCTTGCGTTTGTTTTGGTGGCCGATGGGGGGAGAGGCCGACCAAAACGAAAAAACCCTCCGGAGCGGTGCTCGGGAGGGCCTCTGATGCGGGACTGATTTAATCAGTTACCGCTACGATACAGGATCCTCTTTGCGCGCCGTCGCCACCAGACCGAGGGTCTGGAGGGAGAGTCGATATGTAAATTGCCACATCTGCATGTTGCTCACATTGATCTCTGTTTACGCGCCGCGAGGAAATCTCGCTGCATCGGGAGGCGGTGTATGATCGCATCGGTTGAGTCTGGCAACCTGAAAAGCGAAATTGTTGCGAGAATGAGTCGGTGTGTGGTTAATACGCAACATACTTGGTCGTCGTGACGGCGCTTGAGACGGTAAACTCAAAACCGGAGGTAATTATGACCACACTCAAGAAGTCTGGATTAGTTCAGTGGCGATGGTTCAAACGTATCAGTATCAAGTGGACGAACATCATCCGTGTGTCGGCCTATGAGCGAGACACCGGTGTTTATCAACAAGCTGAGATCGTCATTTCAGACGGAAGCCAGCATATATTTGTTTCAGAATTCGGCAAAAATAGTAGACAGTTAGAGGACGCACTTGAGCACCAGTTGGGCCCCTTTGGAGATGATTGGAGGCAGCGTTGGAGAGCGCTGACTGGCGACGAGGAGCTTGAACTGTTCTCAACTGATATGAACTAGAAAATACAAGAGGCTTCCGCTCCCCCCCCCCTCCTTTTTCTCCAAGCGAATACCGGCTTTGCTCTATTCCGCCTTGCGTCTCACCGCACACGCGTCTAACTGCGGGCATCATTCAATTTCCAACAGAAAGACAAGCCCATGTCCGCCCAATTTGCTCTCATCGCTAAAGCCTGGCCGTTTGAACAAGCGCGCCTGCTCAAAAAGCGGTTGGACAAGCTGGGACGAAAATCCGGTTCGGTCGTTTTCGAGACCGGATACGGACCCTCGGGGCTTCCGCATCTGGGGACTTTCGGCGAAGTTGTGCGCACCACCATGGTGCTCAACGCCTTCAACGAACTGACCGAAAATACCTACGATACCAAGTTGTTGTGCGTCTCCGACGACATGGACGGTATGCGTAAAGTGCCACCGCACCTGCCCGAGCAGGAGATGTTGAACCAGCATTTGCAGGAGCCGCTGACTGTGGTGCCCGATCCCTTCGGCACGCATGAAAGCTTTGGCGCCAATATGAATTCGCGCCTGCGGGCCTTCCTCGACAGTTTTGGCTTCTCCTATGAGTTCGCCTCGGCGACGGACTACTACAAGAACGGCACCTATGATGCGGCGTTGCTGAAGGCTGCCGAGCGGTATGACGACATCATGAAAGTGATGCTGCCAACGCTGGGGGCCGAGCGCCAGGCGACCTATTCGCCCTTCCTGCCGATCTCACCAACCACGGGCCGCGTGCTCTACGTGCCGATGAAGTCAGTCGACGCCAAGGCCGGCACCATCACCTTTGATGATGAGGACGGCACAGAGGTCACCCTGCCGGTCACCGGCGGACAGGTGAAGCTGCAATGGAAGCCGGACTTCGGCATGCGCTGGGCCGCGCTCGGCGTTGATTTCGAGATGTTTGGCAAGGACCACCAGGCCAATGCGCCGGTCTATTCGCGGATTTGTAAAATCCTCGGTGCCGAGCCACCGACCCAATTTGTCTATGAGCTTTTCCTCGACTCCGTTGGCGAGAAGATTTCCAAGTCCAAGGGCAATGGACTCTCGGTTGAGGAATGGCTGCGCTATGCGCCGCAGGAGAGCCTGAGCTATTACAATTTCGTCAAGCCAAAGACTGCCAAGCGCTTGCATTTCGACGTCATTCCAAAGGCGGTCGATGAATACATGCAGCACCTCGCGGCCTATGAGGGGCAGGATGAGGCCAAGCGTCTGGAAAACCCGGTCTGGCACATCCACAACGGCAATCCGCCGGCGGATGTGTCGCCGATCAGCTTTGCCCTGATGCTCAATCTGGCCTCGGCCTCATCGGCGCATAATACTGATGTCATGTGGGGCTTTATTGGCCGCCATGTTGAAGGCGCGACGCCGGAAACACATCCAATGCTCGATCAGCTCGCCGGCTTTGCGGTGCGCTATTTCGAGGATTTCGTGCAGCCCAACAAAGTCTTCCGCGCGCCAAGCGACAAGGAGCGGGCCGCGATGGATGACTTGCTGGTGCGCCTGCGTGCCCTCGATCCCGCCGAGCAGGATGGAAGTGTGATCCAGACCGAAGTGTTTGCCGTCGGCAAGGCGCATGAATTTGAGCCGCTGCGTAGCTGGTTCCAGGCGCTTTACGAGGTATTGCTGGGCCAGTCCCAGGGGCCACGCTTTGGTTCCTTCGTGGCGATTTACGGCATTCCCGAAACGATTACATTGATCGAGCGGGCCCTGGCCGGAGAGCTGGTGGACGCCGGCTAGCGTCGCGACACGCGCATCATCATGTCGGTATCCGGTTGTAGCGTGATGCGCATCACCGGTACCGGCTGTTGCGTGCCGACATGATCAAAGCGGAAGCGGCGCAGTAGCACCGCAAGAACGATCACCATTTCCATCATGGCGAAACGCGCGCCGATACAGACGCGTGGCCCTAGCCCGAAGGGCAGATAAGCGTATCGCGGAATATCCTTCTCTGACTCACCAAAGAAGCGCGAAGGGCGAAATTCTTCCGGCGCATCCCAGAGATCAGCGTGGCGATGCAGCAGCCAGGTCGAGACGATGATCTCGGTATTGTCGGAGATTTCGTGCTCGCCCAATTGGTCGGGTCCCAGGGTTGAGCGGGTCAGGATCGGCGCTGACGGGTAAAGCCGCAGGCTCTCTTTGAGCACTGCGACGGTCCACGGCAATTGATCCATCCAGCCCGCCGGGTCGTTTTCATCCAGCGTGGCATTGTCGATTTCAGCCTCAAGCTTGTCACGGACATCCGGTGCTGAAGAGAGCAGATACAATGTCCAGGCCAAGGAACGTGCCGTCGTCTCATGGCCAGCAGCCATGAATGTCAGAAGGTTGTCGATGACGGCTTCATCTTCCAGCCCGGCACCCAGAAGAAGGTCAAGAAAATCGGCCTTTTTGTTTTGAGCACCCGGCTTGTTTGATCCGGACTCATCGCTGACCTGGCGACGTTGGTCGGCGATTTCACCCACCTGCCGGCGCAGATCCGCGATGACGCGCCGTGATGCGCCGTGACCGATCCGCGGAATCCAGTCCGGCGCGCTAATCAGATCAAAGACATGGGGAATACCGGTAATTTCGATCAACCGATTGATGTTTGCGGTAAATCGCGTCTTGTCGAGGGCCTTGTCGCCGGAAAATAACGTCCCGATTAAAATGTCCAAAGTCATGTCGACCATAAGCCGGGAGGCGGAGATGTCGCCGCCCACAAGACAATCAATCGCCGCGGCATTTTCAACGGTGACGTCACGAATTCCCGGCGCAAACGCATTGATCTTTCGCGGCGTGAAAACCGGGGCCACCGCATGGCGCGCGGTTTTCCAGGTCGCGCCTTCAGCCGTCAACAAGCCATCCCGCAGAAACGGTCGCAGCACGGCCTGGCGGATCGGGTTCATTTTGTAATTTGATGCATTGGTGACAAAGCAATGGTGGATTGTGTCTGGATCATTGAGCATCACACTCTTGCGCCCCAAAAACCGAAATGGCGCGATCCGTAGCTTGTAATGATCTTCACCCCAGGCCGATAAGGGATTTGTGCTCATCGCCTTGAAATACGTGATGTAATCTCCAAGGCGAATTTTACCTACAGGACTATATTGAGCCAGGTCTGGTGTCGGCGGGGTGAAGGCTTGAGGCACGCAAATCTCTCCAGGGTGACAGTCAATCTTCTCTAGAGTGCCGAATGTAAAAACGCTATGGCGCGAAACGTCGCGGCAATGGCTTTCCTGTGAGCGTGCTTATGGTTAACATCACCCCATGCGAAATTGTCTGATAGCATTAATCCTGACCTTCATCCCGGCATCGACCATCCCTGTATCGGCGTGGGCCGATTTGATCGATGCGGAGCAAGCGTATCAAGAAGGACGATGGACCGATGCGGCGACTTTCGCTCTCGAGGCCGATGATGCCAGGGGGTACGCCTATGCTTCGTGGGCGCTGACCGCCCAATTAATGGTTGAACCGGATCACTTTGATCGTCGGGCTCTCATGCGGCGTGCGGTGGATTACGCCGAGACCGCGTATCGCCTCGACGCTGAGGATTTATTGGTTCAGCGTCAATTGGCCATGGCGCTCGGTGTTCGCGGGCGCTTTATGAGCGGTTTTCGCGCCTATCTTCAACGCTTGCCCCATCGCGGACGTCATCTCCTCGACGAGGTAATCGCCGCCGACCCACAAGATGCGTGGGCATTGGGGTTGATGGGGGCGTGGCATCTGGAAGTTCTGAGACGCGGCGGGAGTGCTGGACGCAGCACGCTTGGCGCTTCTATCGACGCCGGGTTAGCTCTGTACAGCCAATCCATCGCCCTGGATCCAGATAATCTGGCTCCCCGTTATTTCTTGGCACTCGGCCTGATCAGTCTGCAAGACAGGGCGCGTTATGATTTGGCGGTTGAGCAGCTACAGATCGCTATAGACCAGGAACCGCGAGACGCCTTCGAGGCGGGCATTCGAGAAGAGGCGATCCTGTTGATGGTTGAAACCGCCGATTATCGCGCCGCCGCACGATGGGCCGAGGAGCGTCTGTCAAATTAGACCGACCAACACGACAGGCACATTTTAAAATCGCGACGGTGATGGATAGGTGCGCCACATGTTCGCCTTCCGCTTGCAATAGCGGAATATTGGGGCAAATATTGGCAAGCTTGGAGACAGAAAGGGCGATGTTTTGACAGCCATCAAGGTACCTTATCTTGTTGTAGATGACGACGAAGTCGACGTCATGGCGATCAAACGTGTCTTCAAGAAAATGGGCATTGAGGACCGCATGAGCGTGGCTCATAACGGTTTGGAAGCGTTGGAAAAGCTTCGGGGCGAGAACGGTCACACGCCGATGCAGATGCCCTATATGATCTTGCTCGATCTGAATATGCCAAAGATGAATGGATTGGAATTTCTGAAGACCATCCGTTCGGATCCAAAACTAAGCAGCTCTATCGTTTTTATCCTCACCACATCGCGTGATGAGAAAGACCGAATGGCAGCCTATAATCTCAATGTCGCAGGTTATATCGTCAAATCCGAGGCTGGGCGCACGTTTGATCAAACGATCGAAATGCTGGAGACCTATCGCGAACTGGTCGAGTTTCCCAATTAGCTCCGGCTGCGCTTTATTGGCTCGCCCACACAATCTTTGCCATCCAGACAATGTCGGTCAGTTTACGTGTTTGCGTCGACAGGTTGCCGCTTAGCGGTTTCAACGCGATATTCTGGACATCGAAATCGCCTAATTCCCAGGCGCGAATGGCACCATCTCGCGTCTTGACGACAATCCGGTTACCCGGTTGTGGGCGCGATTCCGGCGACACGACCAATTGATCGCCATCACGGTAAACCGGGGCCATATCGTGCCCGCGCACGGTGAGTGCGTAACAATGCTCCAATGACATGTCGGGGAAACGCACTTTGCTCCACCCATCCCCGGCGGGAAGACCACAGGAATCAAAAGCGTTGGACTTATCGCTATCAGAGAGCTCAAACGCGGGAAGGGAGGCGCCGCCCGGTGAGCCGGTGATGAGGCCGGCGAAGAAGCTAAAATCGACATGCGCAGCCGCGAGAGCCTTGGCGATACTTTCTGAGGAAGGCCAGCGCTCCTTCTTGCCGTCAATTGACTGCCGCTTGGATGGATTAAACGTCGTCGCATCCAGCCCGGCGCGGCGGGCAAGTCCGGATGGGCTGGTTTGTGCGTGGGCGGCAAGGCGATCGATGCCGCGCCAGATCTGGGCGTGTGTGAGCATGATATGTCATCCCTGAGATCGTCGAGAATATAGGAAAACAATCCTTGCCGCCAGTCGCTATTGCCTCGCGGCTCGGGGAAGGATACGCCCGGCGCATGAAAACGGATATTGCATACCGACTCGCGACCCCCGAACGTTGGGCCGAAGTCATGGCCACCGGCGCATTTGCAGGTGATCCCCATGATATCGCCGACGGGTTTATCCATTTGTCGGCAGCACCACAGGTCGCAGGCACCCTGGTCAAACATTATAATGATCATCAGCGCCTGCTTCTGGTTGAGATTGATCTGACCGAGCTTGGTGACACGGTGAAATGGGAAGTCTCCCGGGACGGCGAAAAATTTCCGCATGTCTTCGGTATCATCCCGGTCTCCGCAGTTCGCGGGTTTCGCCATGTGCTGCGGGATGCGGACGGCGAATGGGTTCTGCCCGACGAGGCCATGCGATGAGCATTTTCTATCGTCTGGCGACGGGTGCCTTGCGAATACTGTCGCCGGAGGACGCCCACCAGGCCGGATTGATGGGTTTGCGTCTTGGGCTTGGACCTCAGCAATCACAAGCCGATGATCCACGATTGCAGGTCAGAGTCGCGGGTTTGGACCTGCCCAATCCGGTCGGTCTCGCGGCTGGTTTCGACAAGAATGCCGAGGCACCAGACGCCTTGCTTCGAGCCGGGTTTGGATTTGTTGAATGCGGCGCTGTTACGCCACGCCCTCAGGCGGGTAATGCCAAGCCGCGTGTTTTTCGGCTGACCGAAGATCGTGCGGTGATCAATCGCATGGGTTTCAATAATGCCGGGCTAGACGCCTTCCGCGCGCGGCTTGATGCTCGAAAGCATCGCGCCGGCATTGTTGGTGTGAACCTCGGAGCCAATAAGGACAGCACTGATCGGGCGGAAGATTATGCCATCGCACTGGCACAGCTCGATGGTCTCGCCGGCTTTTTCACGATCAATATTTCATCGCCCAACACGCCGGGCCTGCGCAATTTGCAATCCGCCGACGCGCTGGACGATCTATTGGGCCGAGTCGCCGAGGCGCGCTCAGCGCAGGCGGTCGGTAAGGCTCCAACATTCCTCAAGGTCGCGCCGGATATTGAAGAAGCGGAAATCGACCGCATGGTGGCGGCTGTGCGGACCTATCAGCTGGACGGCATCATCGTCTCCAACACCACGCTGGCCCGCCCCGAAAGTCTGCAAAATATCCATGCCGGCGAAGCCGGAGGGCTATCTGGTCGACCATTGTTTGAACGTTCCACTCACATGCTCAAATTGTTCAGACAGGCCGCGGGACCGGATCTGCCCCTGATCGGTGTTGGAGGCATTGAGAATGCGGAGACCGCGTGGGCCAAGATCCGCGCAGGGGCAAATGCCATCCAACTCTATTCTGCACTTGTCTATGCCGGCCCTGGTCTGGTTCAGGACATCAAGGCGGGTTTGCTGGAGCGACTTCAAGCCGAAGGGTTTGGCTCGATATCCGAGGCGGTTGGTACCGGCTGAAGTCGGCGTTCTAGCGATGGATAATGCGCCAACAGCGCCCCGCCGCGCGCCACATAGAAGATCACAAACGCCGCCCAAACACCGTGATTGCCAAACGGTGAGGCCAGCAGAAAATCGGCAATCAGATAGATGACGACCGCAATAATCCCGGCATCCCGAAGCGTTTTACCGCTTGTTGTGCCGATAAAGACGCCGTCCAATAACCACGCTCCGACGCCGAGCAAAGGGATGGCCGCACACCACGGCAGATACCGGATCGCCGCATCTCGGGCTTCTGCATCATTTACCACGGCGCTCAGGGCCTGGGCCCCAAATAGATAGGTAAGCACGGCGAAAACGAGACCGGAAACGATCATCGGTTCTGCCGTTAGGCGGACGGCGCGTCGGAGTTCTGTAATCGATTTTCGCCCAAAGGCTCGCCCCGCTTCAGTCTCCGTCACGAACGCAAATGCATCGAGAACGAACGCCCACAGCACCACGATTTGCAGCAGGACATGATTGCCCGCCAGCGCTGCCGTGCCCTGACGCGCACCTGCATTGGCGAACCAGGTGAAGCCTACAATCAGGCACCAGGTTCGGATCATCAGATTGAAGTTCACATCGAAGAGTTCGCGCATGGCGGTTGGATCGAGCAATCGTCCACGATCAAGCACTTTATTCGCGACGCCACCTTGCTTGCCGATCGCGTGCCAGACAAATCCGAGGCCAATCACCAACGCGGCCCAATCCGCGATCGCCGTGGCCGCTCCAACACCACCAGGCCCCATGCCAAGCCCCAGAACAAACCACAAATCAAGACCGATATTGACGAGGCTGAAAGCCAGATAGATCGCCAATGTCGCGGAATTCCGTCCCAGCCCGATCAACCATCCCGACAGGGCAAATCCGGCCAGCGCCGCCGGTGATCCCCAAATCCGTGCCAGCAAATAGGCTTCGCCCTTGCCCTCGACATCCATCTCACCCTGCAAGATAGCGAATCCGCCCCAGGCGATGACATCGCGTATAAGCAGCATGGCGAGGCCCAATACCGTCGCAATAATCAGGGCCCGTGCCAGAATTCGTTGGCTGCGGGCTATCGCACCCGCCCCGTCGGCCTGGGCCGTCAAACCGGTCGTGCCCATGCGCAAAAAATAGAAGCTCCAGAAAAAGACGGCGAAGATCGATCCGCCCAGAGCGACACCACCCAAATCAGTCTTGTCACCGGCCAGGCCAAGCACAAATGTGTCCACCACTCCTGCTAGCGGAATGGTGGCATTGGCAAATATCAGTGGCCAGGCACGATTGATGACCGTCATTCGCGTGAGGGGTGTCGAGTTCATACATCGCACCTAGCCCGCTCGGGCACCAAGGGCAAGCAAGCGGGCTATCACGTTGGTGTTGCAATTATTGCATTTGCAGACTCAGGCGTCGCAAACCTCGTCGGAGCAGTTTTTCCGAGGACGAAAGGGGGCAAGAATTCGATACGCCCAATCGAGAGGTCTTCGGATCAGATATGGGCGGGTCAGCGTGGCCAAAATATGCCAGCCCGGAAGCCTTTCCCAGATGGCAAGGAAGGCGTCCCAACCAGTCACGATTTCACCACCCGGAAGTCGAACATGGAGCGCCGCAAGTGCCGCTTCACGATCAATATCATCGGGAATTTCGCTGGTACAATCGTGCAGCACGATAAGGTGTGCGCCGTGCCTGGCATAGCGGCCCATTTCTGACCGGCAAATTGGACACTGCCCATCATAATAAGCAGTGACGGGGCCGGCGGGTATTTCGGGCTTTACATCAGGATTTGCCATGCCCGAAACCTAGCGCCATGCTGAGGCGTCGCGAACCGGGCATGATGCCGCAGGACAGAGGCCACGCGATCAGGCTTGCAATTAATTGTGCAAATGGTTGCGGTGTCGATCATGCTGCCGCGATGCGTTATATCGACGCTCCAATTGCGCCATGCCCTGACGGGTCGCATCATTGATGCAATTGCGCTCAAGGCGGATCGCCGAGAGCGGGCGGCGCGTATAGACATTGCAGACCCGGTGTGCCGCGACACGGATATCGCTGCGCAGGCGGGCCCAGACTTCCGCGGTCATTTCTGTATCGGCGACACGAACCGTACGGTTTAAATCGCGTGTGTGTGACAGGGTATGTGTCGCGGCAATCTGTTGGGCGTTGGCAGTGCTAGCCAGGGGCATCAAGAGGGCCGCAGCAATCAGGGTGCGTAAAATCATCGTAGGCTCCATCCATCCGGTGGCCGCCGAATTCTGTGCTTCGTACGACCTGATGGGGTGAACCTCTCACAGATTGGTTGTTTCCAGACTAACGCGCGTGTTTTTGTTGAAAGCGCGTCAACCGTCTTCAATTTCACCTTCCGGTGTAATCAGAAAATGTCCATGCAGCGTCGCAATCGGAGCCTGGCGTCGACCCTGCCAGGCTTCCGCCCGCACATTGGCGACACGGCGACCGCTTCTCGCAACAATTGCACGGGCATAGACATCAGCGGCCTTGGCCGGGCGCATATAGTCAATGGTGATATTGATCGGTTTGGGCAGGCGGACCAATTTCTGACCGGTGATCAGGGATGCCGTTGATATTATTTCTAAAAAAGCTCCGACCGCCCCGCCATGCAAAGCCGGGATCAACGGGTTGCCAACGATGCTGTCATCAAACGGCAAAATGCCGGTCAACTCATCGCCCATCCGTTCAAACTGAACGTCAAACTTCGACACATAGGGCGCAGCCATCAGCGTGCTGAGCAGATCAGACCTCATATCGCTTCCCCGCGTGCAATGGCACGTTTGGCGCGTTCCTGTGCGGCCACGGATGCCTTTGAAATCATGAAGGCAGCCTGGGCAATGGCAACCGGATCATCGAGATCACCGTCGTGCGCTGTCGCGCGAACAAAGGCGATCAGTCCATGAGATCGCAGGCATATGGCTTCCGCGACGACATCCAGATTGGGTTTGGCTGGTCGCATATAGTCAATCCGGAGGTCGAGGGTCGCTGGAGTGTCATTCCCACCGAAACCGGAAAAGGCCGCGACTCCACATGCATGATCAAGCAGGGCGGTGATGACCCCGCCATGCAGGGTTCGGGTCTCAGGATCACCGATGAGATCTTCGCGATAGGGTACGCGCATTGATGCCGTTCCCGGTGATAATTTATCGAGCTTGAGGCCCAGCGCGACGGCGTGAGGGGAGCCGTCCACCATAAGCGGACCGAGTTCATCGAGCAGTGATTGCAAATCTTGCGACATAAAAACTCCTAAGGCGTTTCCATGTCATAGCCCGCTCCGGGGCGCGCGGCCAAGAGGTCAGATGTTGCCCATGCGTTTTGCGACGACGCGTTCTAGGCCATCCACGACCGGACCGCGGAGCTCATCGCCGTCGTCGACCATCTGTGCCAGCTGGGCCAATGCGGCGCGGTGCATATCGACAACTTCCTCTTCGGTAGCGGAATAGTCCGTAATATGAGCAATGAAACGCTGCAGTGATTTACCGATCCGTATCGCCAACGGGTCTCGGCTAAGCAAAGTGTCTCGCGCGACCGCCACACTGGCAGCGCGGGCCGCCTGCAAGGCCGACGAGCGTCCCGCTTCTACGTCACGGCTCCGCTTGAAATTCGCCTGGTTGTTATTCGTGCGTCGGCGTCGATCCGGGCCGGAAAACCGGGCCGACTCCACGAAGGCGCGCGTGTTCGTCTCCATGGACCGCAAACGTTCGACCAGAGTCGTCGGAGCAACCGGCTTAATCAAAAATTCTGTAACACCAGCATCCCGGGCCTGCGCGATTTCGCTGCGGCCACGGGCCGGCGACAACAGGATGATAGGCGTTAGGCGATAATCGGCGCGACATGCCGAGCGCATGCGACGAATAAATTTGATACGGTCCTCATGAGGGTCCATGTCAAAGGACCAATCGGCCAAAACCAGGCTGGGGGTTTCTTGGTGCATCGTGTCCAGGGCCGCCGCCACATTGGAGGCCGTCAGCACGCTCCGCGCGCCGGCATCACGCAGCAAAGTCGCCAGCACATTGCGCATATACCCATTCGACTCCAACACTAAAGGTGGAGCCTTGCACAGCAGCTGGGAAGCCAGCTGGGTGCCGGTATAGGTTGCAGGAGAGAGCGCACGAGCGGGATTGACCATATCGCACCGTGACACGAAACTCTTTACGTCTCGCCAAAAAGCATAGTTTACAAAGCTTTAAAAGATGGCTCCGTCGGGATTCTCAATTGCGATTGGCCGCATTGAGAACCCGCAGCAAGAGCCAGATCGGCACCACGATGATCGCGCCAAGCAGGAAGTAATTCAAAAGATCGCCGGCGCTGTGCGTGACAAATTCAATCATCCCGCCCCAGACATTGGCGAGCGTGCCGAAGAAATCGACCCACAATTCCTTTGGGTCAACTCGGAACGCCGCAAGCACCAGCCCGACAACGATGCTCAAAAACACCAGCCGCATCAGATCGGTGGGGGCTACATTGAGCAAGCGTTGCAGAAATCCACCGGAGCGCGAGCTGCGGTCGGACGCAGGTATATTTGAGTTATCGTTCATAGGGCCACCCTAGCGGAAATTGAGGCACAAAAACGGCCCCTATGCGCATGTCCGCAATCAAGCCTTTCGGTTGATATTGACCTGATGCGGATAGGGTATGGATATTCCCTTGGCATCAAAGGCTTCCTTGACGTTTTTCATCGCGTCAAAATAGATGCCCCAATAATCTCCGCTATCGCCCCAAACGCGTGTCACAATGTCCACGGATGAGCCGCCATGCGCCGTCACGGCGGTGAAAACAGCCGGATCCTTGTGCACGCGCTTATCACTGTTGAGCACGTCTTCGATCACACCCATCGCGGTCGAAATGTCGTCGCTGTAATCGATCGAGAAGACAAAATCGATCCGGCGTGATTCATGCGCGGAATAATTGGTGATGATATTGCCCCAAATGCTGCCATTGGGGACAATCACCTTCTTATTGTCGCCAGTCGCCAGCTCAGTCGTGAAAAGATTGATGTCTTTAACACTGCCCGATTGACCACTCGTCTCAACAAATTCACCGAGTTTATAGGGACGAAACAGGATGATCATCACGCCCGCGGCGAGATTGGACAGCGTGCCTTGCAGGGCCAGTCCAATAGCGAGACCGGCCACGCCAAGCATGGCGACGAGGCTGGCTGTCTCCACACCAAAGCGATCCAGCACAGCGATGAGGACCATCGCCATAATGGCGTAATAGGCCAATGAAGCGAAGAAATTACCGAGGGTATCGTCGACATTCTCATTCGCCATTGCCAGTCGACGAATTGTCTTACGCACAAAGCCGGAAAAGATCAGACCGGCGATCAATGTGAGGCCGGCCAGCGCAACGCTGGTGCCTACGTCGATCAGAGAACTCATCAGCGCAGTCATGGCGTCTGCATCGAGATAATCATCAACATTCATGGCAACATTCCCCTGGAGCTATTTACTACCAGCTGACTAGCAGGGTTCTCGTGAGGAGGGAATTGTAAATCGCGATTTCAAACCACGATCAGAGTCAGAATTGTCACGACACGCCAAAATTAATTGGTTGCAGTCATTACGGCTGCGGTCGTGGTCGCTGTGACGGCGGCGACCATTGCGGCTTGTGATGCCAGAATATCAGTCAATTCGTTGGCGGCCGAAACCGGTCGATCGAATCCGGTCTGGGCCTGAGTCAGGCGCATCGATAGTCGTGCGGCCGTTTGTCCGTTGGCCTTCGGAGCTATGGCCCGCACGGCGTCGAAACTTCGCACCAACGCGTCCGCGGTCAATTGTCCATTGCCCTGGGAGGCGAGTATGGCCAAACCGGTTTTGCCAATTCCGTTACTCAGCGCTGCGCGACCACGCACTGCGAGATTGAGTGTCGTCCAGGCCGACGCCAGTGCACCGTGTTCTGGATTCAGCAGAGCGACTTCATAGGCGGCCGCTTCGGCATTTTGTGTTGGCACGCCCGCGGCCAGCAGGGCATCACGGCTGGCGGAAAGATGGGATGCAGCCTCATCGGGCGTTTCACCCAGGGCGGCAAAGCTGGCCGCCAGAACTTCTTCTCGCCCGGGCATGCGGCGCCACCATGGAGCGGCCAAAGCCTCGAGAAGATCAAAGAAATTGTCTGCCAGGTCGGCATCTCCGCCCGAAGCGACAAGTGCAAGCGCCGCGCAGGAGCCGCCATGAGACAGCGCGCGACCCCCTCGAGCAGCGCGCCGCGTTGCAAGCGCATTTCGCGCATCCAGAAAGGCGTTGGCGGCGCGCTCTGATGCCACCAGCGCGGCGGCGAAAACCAGACGCATGGGTTTGCCCGGGGCACGCCAATTGCCCAGCCCCTCATTCAGGCGGGATCGTGTTTCAAAGGTGCGTTCGATCAGGGTTTCAATATCCTGGGGTGCCGAGAGCGCCGCCAGGGCAGCGAAGCGAGTATACAGACGGTCACCGCGATCCGCGCGATTGTGGAAGGCCTGGTCCAGAGCCTTGAACCGTTCGATCGCTGCGTGATCCATGTGTACTGTCCTCACCTGAGCCGGAACAGCCAGAATGGCAAATGGCTCTTGAATGGGGCAGTGGGACTTTTATTGCATCAGTCCCGCCTATCGCGTCGCATCGGAATTGGCGCTAAGAACACTTATGTCTCATGCCCTGTCCACGCCCGTCCTGCCCGAAGTATTCGAGCGCTGGTTTGATCGGCGTGGATGGACTATTCGCCGGCACCAGCTCGAAATGATCGAAGCCGCCCGCGCGGGTCACGACGCGCTGCTGATTGCACCGACCGGCGGCGGCAAAACGCTCGGCGGATTTTTACCCAGCCTGATTGATCTGGCAGAGCAAAGTCGAAATGCCGGCAAGAAACGCCCGCATCGCCTTCACACACTATATTTGTCGCCCCTTAAGGCCCTGTCGGTGGATGTCGCGCGAAATCTGACCACGCCCGTCGATGAGATGGGGCTCGACCTGCGCATCGAGACACGGACCGGCGACACGCCTCAATCGCGTCGTCAACGCCAGCGCGCCTATCCGCCCGACATCCTTCTGACGACGCCGGAGCAATTGGCGCTGTTTTGCGCGTCAGCCAATGCAGAAGCGTATTTTCGAGACCTCAAGCGGATCGTCATTGATGAAATCCACGCGCTCGCGCCGCAAAAGCGGGGTGATCTCCTGTCTTTGGGACTTGCTGCCCTTTCACGCTGGGCCCCGGACGCCCGACGAGCGGGCCTTTCAGCGACGATCGCGGATGAACAGGGGCTCGCTGGATGGTTGTCACCGCAAGCACCCGATCAGCCCGACCGGTTCGCCCGCATCGTACGCGGCGACGCTGGCGCGCGTCCGGAAGTAGAAATTCTCGATAGTGTTGAAACCATACCCTGGGCGGGTCATTCGGGGCGTCACGCCTTGAGCGAGATCTATGAACGGATCAAAACGGCGCGGCTCTCTCTGATCTTTGTCAATACACGCTCCCAGGCGGAGCTGACGTTTCAGGGGTTGTGGGATTGCAATGAAGACGCACTCCCTATCGCCCTGCATCACGGTTCACTTGCACCCGGCCAACGTCGCAAGGTCGAATTGGCAATGTCGGCGGGCAAGCTTAAGGCCGTGGTCTGCACTTCAACCCTCGATTTGGGGATCGACTGGGGCGATGTGGATCTGGTGATCCAGATGGGCGCGCCGAAGGGGTCGTCTCGTCTGATTCAGCGCCTGGGTCGTTCCAATCACCGACTGGATTCTCCCTCACACGCTCTGCTCGCCCCGACAAATTTATTTGAATATCTTGAGTGTCAGGCGGCTCGGGAGGCCGTTGCAAGTAACGCCCTCGATGGCGAGCCGCTCACGGCTGGATCCCTCGACGTGTTGGCGCAACACATTATGGGCCGGGCTTGCGGAGAGCCGGTCCAGGCCGATGCCCTTTACGACGAAATCCGATCCGCCACGCCCTATTTCGAGCTCACGCGGGAACGTTTCGATCAGGTGCTCGAATTTACTTCCACAGGGGGGTATTCCCTGCGCACCTATGAACGGTTCAGGCGTCTGATCACCGATAATACAGGGGCGTGGCGAGCGAGAACGCCCCAAATAGCCCAGCGACATCGGCTCAATGTGGGGACGATCGTCGAGAGTCCGATGCTGAATGTCATTTTGTCATCCGGACGCGGGCGAGGGGGGCGGCATCTCGGCCAGGTTGAGGAATGGTTTGTCGAACAATTAGTGCCCGGCGACACGTTCCTCTTTGCCGGACAGGTTTTGTGCTTTGAGGGCTTGGACGAAGCATCGGCCCGTGTCTCCAAATCTAAATCTGAAACACCAAAAGTGCCCAGTTATCAGGGTGGAAAATTTCCATTATCGACATTTCTGGCGGAACGAGTTCGCGCGATTGTGCAGGACCCCAACGCGTGGTCAGACTTGCCTGATCAGGTACAACAATGGCTGAACATTCAACAACAACGCTCCCAATTACCCGCCGCAAATGGCCTGCTTGTTGAGACGTTCCCGCGCGCCGACCGCCACTATATGGTCTGCTATCCCTTCGAGGGACGACTGGCGCATCAAACCCTTGGCATGCTGCTCACACGCCGTCTCGAACGCCTGGGATTGCACCCGATGGGCTTTGTCGCGAACGAATATGCCCTCGCAGTGTGGGGGCTCAAGGATATGACCGACCTTGATTGGCGCACCCTGTTTGCCGAAGACATGATGGGTGATGATCTGGATGCCTGGTTGGCGGAAAGCGATCTGATGAAGCGGACCTTTCGGACCTGCGCTGTTATCGCAGGCCTGATTGAGCGCCGTTTCCCCGGTCAGGAAAAGACCAGCCGTCAGGTCACGTTTTCTACCGACATGATTTACAATGTTTTGCGCGAACATGAACCGGACCATGTATTGCTCAAGGCCGCCTGGGCGGACGCGGGTTCCGGTCTGCTCGACATACACCGCCTGGGCGACGCGCTCAGCCGATTTAGCCATCAAATCACCCATCAACCGCTTAATCGTATATCTCCGCTCGCGGTTCCGGTTATGCTGGAAATTGGCAAGGAAAGTGTGCGTGGTGATGGCCTTGAAAGCCTGCTGATGGATGTGTCCGATCCCTTGATTGACGAGGCTCTGAAAATTGACTGACGCATTATCGGCATTAAACACCGCCACTTACGCGTTCCAACTGAACGGTGTGGAGATGCTGGCAGACCGGGCAGGGTGTCTGGTGTTGGTGGAAGAACGCACATTGATTGTCTCTGATCTGCACTTCGAAAAGGGCTCCGCCTATGCCCAGCGCGGGCAGATGCTGCCGCCGTATGATACGAGGGCAACGCTCAAGGCGCTCTCGGATTGCATGCACACGCATCAACCCAAAACACTGGTCGCACTTGGCGATAGCTTTCACGATTTGGGCGCAGATGGCCGCATGGATGCCGCCGACGCCGAAACGCTTCACGTCCTGATGAGGCGGGTCGAGGACTGGGTCTGGATTGAGGGGAATCACGACCCGGTTCCGCCCGCGCGATTTGGCGGAACGGTGTTGGAAACACTGACAATCGGATCATCCCGTCTCCAGCACCAGCCTGATAATGCCGCCCCAAACGGTCTGATTGCCGGCCATCTGCATCCTTGCGCCAAAGTCAGAACGCGCGGCCGCTCAATCCGGGCAAGGTGTTTTGCCACCGATTTAAAGTCGCTGGTAATGCCGGCTTTCGGCGCCTTTACCGGCGGTCTCAATATTCGCGACGATGCGTTCACCAGCTGCTTTGGGCGTACACCGGATGCGCTGGTGATGGGGCGTGACAAAGTCTACCCGGTCAAGGCGTCAAATTGCGTGCCCGATCGACGCAGCCTCACTAGCCGCGGCGGCTAAAGATCGCATTGGCACCCCAGCCAAACAGAACCGCAAGGGCGACACAGAAGAGCCCGTACATGATCGGTGCCTGGTGTGCGAATTCGTAAATGATGCGTTCCAGGCCCGCCTTGCGCACTTCCATTGGAGAGACGCTGCTATCGACGGCGCGGCCATTTCGAAACAGGTAAAACTCCGCTGTATATTCCCCAATTGGCGTGCGCGGCGGCAGGGCCATATGAGCCACAAACAGACCACCATTGAGAATTTCTACACCGGTTGAGGCTTCGGCAAACAAAGCGTCGCGAGTTGCGGTGCGCATGATCGCCTCGCGATAGGGGGCCAGCGTTTCAAGATCATCTTGATCCATTGGCGGGAGTTCGCGCGGAACGCTGCCATCCACCTCCTCGAGACCGGACATGGTTCCGATTTCATTCGGCTGGGCGGTACGGAGCAGATGGTCCAGTCCGATATTATAGCGTGCGAGTGCAGCTGAATCGGCAATCAACTCAATCGGGCGCGAGCTGGCGATAGCATAATAGCTGGGCACCTGTGTGAATTCGGCCGGAGCACTATTCATCCAGATGCCGAAATTGCGACGCTTCTCCATGACCCGAATATCCTGGTCGGGACCGCGTAGAACAACGACGATTTCATCTTCCAGCGTCAGCCCGCTGGTCGCGCCAAAAATGATCAGTTCGGTTCCGGAAAAATCCTCCCGGATCTCCACAACATCCTGGGTCAGGGCAGCGACAATTTCCGGTGCCTCGGTTGGAATAGGAGGCTGGAGTGCCAGACTTGCAAACAGCGCGATCAGCATCAGTGCGCCTCCCCGCCGACCGGCAAGATGGAAAACAGATCAGCTGGAGTGACGACCAGATCCCACCCAAGTTTGACGCACACTGCCAAGACCATCAGCGCCAACGCCATGCGCAATTCCTCGGCCTTTACATGTCGCCCGGCGCGGGCCCCAAATTGCGCGCCGATCACGCCGCCGACGATCAGCAATATGGCCAGCACGATATCAACGGTATGGTTCTGTGTAGCTTGCAAGAAGGTGGTGAGGGCCGTGACAAACAGGATCTGAAACAGCGACGTCCCGACGACCACATTGGTCGGCATGCGCAAGATATAGATCATTGCGGGCACCATGACGAAGCCACCACCAACACCCATGATCGCAGCGAGTGTGCCGACAAAAAAACCGATTACGATGGGCGGAATAACAGAAATATACAGCCGAGAGCGCCGAAACCTTGTCTTGAACGGCAAGACATCGATCCAGTGCCGTTTGCGCCTCAAGTCGGTCGTGGCACCCGGAGCTGCCGGTTGATTGCGGCGCATGACCGCACGCGCGCTCTCGACCAGCATCAAACCACCAATAATGCCGAGAAAGCCGACATAGCTAAGAGAAATGATCAAATCGATCTGACCCAGCCCCGTCAGAATGGCGAAGAGCTGCACACCAAAAATAGAGCCCGCCGTACCGCCGACAAGCAGCAGGACTCCCATCTTCACATCCAGTGTCTGACGTCGCCAGTGGACCAGCGCGCCGGAGGCTGAAGATGCAACGATCTGATTGGCTTCCGTCGACACAGCAACCGCAGGAGGGATGCCAATAAACATCAACATTGGCGTCATCAGGAAGCCGCCACCCACGCCAAACATGCCAGACAGAAAACCCACGCCGGTGCCAAGGCCAAGCAACAGAAAGATGCTGACCGACATTTCAGCAATGGGGAGGTAAATCTGCAAGTG
>Ga0315338_1000610_pt1 | contig 72055 bp, 65 predicted proteins | sample ASW8metaG_FD_204518 | JGI IMG/M metagenome (GOLD analysis project Ga0315338, IMG submission 204518) | Ammonia-oxidizing marine archaeal communities from Monterey Bay, California, United States - ASW #8 | ecosystem: Environmental > Aquatic > Marine > Coastal | place: USA: California | collected...
AACCGGCGACTGAAGCTGACGGTGGGGGCGTTGCTTCTGGTGATGGCAGCGGTGCCTCTGGTCGGTGCCGTGATGCCTGAACAGATACCGGAGGTGATACAGGCGCGAGCGTTTCACGCCATCGACGGAAACGGGATGCCCCGTGCCGTGATGGGCGAAATCGGCTTCGCCTACTTCGACGTGAACAGAACCATCCGCGCCATGATGGACGGCGGCAGCATCCGCGTCTTGGACGAAAACGGCAGCATCCGCGCCATGATGGACGCCGGCAGCATCCGTGTCTCGGACGAAAACGGCACCCTCCGCGCCTTGATGGACGACAAGAACATCGCCTACCTCGACGAGAACCGCGTCACACGCGCCCAGTTATATGCCGACGGATTCTTCTTAAGTGACGAGAACGGCAACGTGGTTTGGAGTACGCCGCGCTAACCAGCGTCAGCAGATTCGTTCGTGATGTGCTCAATCGTACATACGGCCGGCGTTTGAAACATTCCGATAGGCTATCGGGGCATACTGGTCGTAGCTCTGATGCACTCTGATAGGTAGATGAACGTCAACGATGAAGTCTCTAATCTGGATGAGCGCATTCCAGTTTCCATCCCCATCCGTATCTGCCAGCGTTGTGAATAAAAGCTCGTCGGCCGGCAGGCCAAACACACCGTAATCTGAAGGGTTTTCGTACTCCGGTAGTGACAGGGGCGCTACTAAATGTTGCTCTCTCGCACCAGTCCGAGCATCGTAGACGTCAAACACCAATCGTGAAAAGCAAGCACCGCTAATGTCGCACTCGGAACTTGCAAGCTCTTCCGAAGTCAAATCCCGCCCCTTAATCTTCCTTGTCCTGTCTTCAAGTTCGTCTACTGATGGAACGTACGCGAGGTTAACGAGGCGATACCGCCCGTCACCGGCGAAGCGGACTCCGAACGACACTTCAGGCAACCGGTAAAGAACGTGGCCTTCCACATCCACTGCCTTGAGACCGGTGGGGGACGTGGGGAACTCGTAAGGGTAGCCGTTGTCGGAAACCAATAGAATCTTTTCATCGGGCAAAGACCCGAAAATACCTCCGTCGAGTGTCCCAATAATCTCACCAGTCTCACCATTCAGGATAAACACACTATCTGGGCCCTCACCACCCATCGCTGGCGGCCGCCAGCGGGGATTGTCGCTGCCATTGCCGAGCAGATGGCTAGGCCTCACGAACGCGACAATCTCTTGTCGGCCGTCGAAATCGACGTCGACAACCTGATGGTTCTGATACCCAGTGTCTCCAGGTAATTCTGTGCTCCACAGCGCTTGACCAGTGTTCAACTCCCAGGCAGTCAGGCGATGGCCGTACTTCGCACCGTAAAAGGCGTGGCTGCCATGCACAATGATAGGGTCACCGCCGGGGCGCATGGCACCGACAGCTATGCGATTGAGACACACGTCTATGCCAGTAATTGGTGCGTAATGGAAGTTGCCACTCTCACCGATGACGTTCAGTGAGGCTCTTGAGTACGGGGCGTCGCGTGTGGCTGCCAGGACGAACGTTTCGGCGCCTTCCACAATGCTAAATCCTGCTTCAATGAAATCTCCAGACACGTTCCTGACCCACTTGAGCCGTTCACCATCCTCAAGTTCGGGATCCGTCCTCAAAGCGTAGACCCGAATCGGCAGGGTCCAGTTCGATCCAAAGACGACCTCCTTCTCTCCATCATTATCAAGATCCGTCACCCCAACGGCTATGCCTCCCACGACTCCGAACGGAAGTTCCCAATCCCATAACCGCGTGCCGTCGCGGCCGTCAAGGACGGACAGCTTCCGCGTGTAGCTCCCCACGTACACTTCCGCCACACCATCACCGTTAGTGTCATCAACCACCGGCACAGGGTAGGTTGGAACAGCGTGGGAAGGCCGGAAAGCCCATCGCGGACGCAACTCACCATCGTGTTCCTCAGTGAACAAAACGTGCTGCTCCGGAACGAACTGCGCACCATAAGTCGCCAAGATCTGACTGGACGCGACGTCGCCCATCAGTTTGACTTTCAGTAAGTGATACTGTGGGAACGTCGTTCGATTTTCATAGAAATAGGCGACACCCAGCAACACCACTCCGACACACATACCCCCAACGACATAACCCCTAAGTCTCCTCACGCACCCACCTCCGGCTCATCAGGTCAGATCGCCATACCAGCGTTATCCATGCCCCATCAGTGCAACGGGATCTCTTTAATCATATTTGTTAGTGTAGAACTGTCCCATCAATTAAGGTATCCGGCCGGAGGACGGCTCCGTGCTCATCGAGGTGAGGATCTCGCCGTGGCTGAATCTCGTACTCACACGGCCAATTTCGTCGAAGTAGGAGAATCCCTCATCGTTAATCGCAATCAGTACGGTGCCGTTCGCGTCGATCATACGAAACTCCCGCGCCTGAACAATGTCCTGTGTTTGCTCAGGGATCATCGCGCCCGCACAGGACGCCACTGCCAGCACCAGCAGTAACGAACCGAGCGCCAGCTTCAGCCGCCGGTTGTCCTGTTCCAAATTATTCAACCTGGATTCGAACACGGTTGCTTCACTCATCAGAGGTACCCTCCATGAAGTTCGCTTTTGGATTCTTGAACTCTACGTCGGTGGTGGCGGAGTTTCGCTGGTAGCCGTCGATCAGGCGACGAGTAGCACGCTCTATTGCTCCGAGTCACTCTCCGGGGGGAAAGCGCATTAGACTACGCCGAGAAGCCGATCCATCTCTTGGTAGGCCGATGCTTGCAGGAGGTTGTTCGGAGTACCCGAAGGGAAACCATTCTCTGTTTGGTTAAGCGCATCCAGGAAAGTTTCGGGGAAACGTGGATCGAAACGAATGCAGTAGGGAAGCAATTCTTGCGGGAGTCTCCGATACAGTCCGGGTGCACAAATTACAAATGCCTCACACGTGATGGCCTCAAGGATCTTCGTTTTGAAGCCATACCCGAAGTCGGAAGCAATCAGCGTGGCCCGGGCAGGCCCAAATAATTCGTATGGAGTCTCTACGTTGCTCCGTTGGATCCGGAGAGCCTTGAAGGCAGCGGCGTTAGGCATGCGCTTGGTTCGCGCACCACTAATAACGAATCGCCAACCAGCATTCTCATAGAGTTCCACCCCCGTTTTGCTCAGGAGACCAAAAAATCGGTTGACCCCATCCTCTATGAGAGGGCCTGGCTGAGATGAGCCGATCACAATGCCCAGTTGCTTCTTCCGGAGACCGGTCCGCGTTTCTCCGACATACTGGCGGGGCAGAAAGAAGGGGGCTGTTGTAGTTCTAGTCTTTGGCGCCAGATATCGCCAGTAGTGTTCAGTATCCCATTGGCTGATGCTCAGGACATGATCTACATGCCTGACAACGGAAAGATCTCTTGCCCCGTACCAAGCAACGTTACTGATGTTTTGCACGATCTCCGCCATGCCTCGGGTCCGTGGCGGCGACAAACAGGCCCGAACATAGTCCACCCGGTGAAGGGTTTCCGCATTGTGGGCCCGAAAGATAATCTTCGCACCAGGTGCTTTCCTCCGAAGATGTCGAAAGACCGCTCCGTAGTTGGCCTTTTCAATGAGAACATGTGTGTAAGCTGACAGATCGGCCGAGCCCAACACGGACAAAACCGTCTCCATGGTCTTATCGTGCGCCAAAAGATCAGACCTCAGGTCGCGATCTTGAAAATATTGCACTCGTCCCGCTATGTCTTTCGTGCTTCCTAGGTAGCGATGTTGTTCGGACAGGAAAGACTTCGGAACAACGTGCAGTAGGCGTACCGAGCTATTCGCCATCACGAACTCCGGAACCTGCCCTCAATCTCACTCCTTCACCGAAACGTCGCTGGCTAGACTCGCCTAGCGCCGGCGCGATCTCCTGATCCACTCCAATCGCAAGCACCATTTTGGGCCCCGGTTTCATGTAGTTCAGACAGTCCAAGACATGTTCCCGGTGGGAACCCATTAGGCCGGAACACCGTCCAGCTACTTGCCTACCAACCGGTTACTTCTCCTCTGAACGATAAATGTACGGTGTGCCATTCATGATTCCGTCGCAAACCAAGTCGAGCCCTTCGTCAATACCAGGAAGAAGCTTCTCGAGGGATTCAATCGAAACCTTGAAGGGGATCTTCTCCTCCGGTGTTGGCACGATGCTGTTGATCGGAATCATTCGGCGGAGAAAGAAGTGGTACGCATACTTACGTGCTTCTCGTACTTGTTGCTCTGTCAACCGTGATTCAGCTAGTGGCAATCCCTTGAGGACTTGCTGATATTCCTCGCGAGAAGTTACATCGATCGTCAGCCCCTTATTACGAATCCAAGCCTCTCCAGCAACGATCACCGGGATTCCCATGCTCGTCAACTCAACTCCAGTCTTCGTCCCATAGATCAGCACGCAGTTGCAGCGAAGCATCGCAGCGTAGGTGTTGATATTGCTGCCCGGAGGAATGATAAAAACGTTTGCCGGCAACTCAGAATATGCTTTGTGGATCTCATCTACGACAAACTGTCGTGACGCCTGGATACCACGGATCTCCGCTGGGTGAACACGGACGAGAAGCTGCAGGTCAGGCTGTTGGCGAAAATATTCAACGGTCTCCAAAATCCAGTCGAGCATTCCCGGGAAGGCATTCTGCCGATAATGGAGTTGCGCATCCCACATTACATTCGTGAGCATGCCGATGATCGGCTTGGTGATATCTACACCGGTTTCTTGAACCAAAGTATCGAGCGAATCATCCGGCGTATCATGGAAATAGATCCAGTCTTGAGATCCAAGCCAGCGCGATTCTAAGTAGTGGCTGATCTCCTGATCGTGCCGGTCCGTGAAAGTCATGTCCTTCCACACGGATACTGGCTCGTCGAGTAGTGTCTGGTGATAGGTGTCCCCGTGGGAAAATACAAAGCAACGTTCTCTATAAGCAGTGTTCCAAGTGCTCACGCGTATGCTCTGTGCCCGGCATACCTCGGCGACCACACCCTGCGGAACATAAATTCCGTGATGGAAGCAAGCGGCCGCGAAGTCGTAACGAGAAGTCAGCTGAAACATCACTTTGGTTGTCGCCAGCGCGGCTTCAAAGTAACGCTTCAACACATCGTTCGACATATATTGGTTCTCTAGGGTCCCCGTGCTGTAGTAACGAAGGCAACCTGCATAAGCGTGTTCCCCAACAGGGAGCCCCTCATAGCGATAGCTGGGAATCTGTTCCGGTGGCACCGATCGAACTATCTCGCAGATCTCATCATGATCGACCGGCGTTAAATATTGGCTATAGAAGTGAATTGGGAGTCCCAATTCGGAGAAAGCGCTGCCACGCTGCACGCAGACGTCACAAAGAGGTTCCCTGAAAGTCCCGGCTGAGATTGAATCAGGACTAACCTTCCGAAATTTTGTGTTCATACAAGCGGAGAGGGTTTTGTCACACAAGAGAATATGAACTTGGGCTCCACGCAACGTCAATGCAACCGCCAGAAGGCTCTCCAGATTTGTGCTGTTGTAGAAGGATGGAACACTGTTGGCGATCAGAATTCGTGGGCCTGTAGAAGCACTTTCTCGCGCCGTCTTCCACAGTGCATCCTCCCGTTTGAGTAGGCTATCCCAAGGCGGAAGAAACGGGTCTTGCTTCACTTTAATGGGCCCACTGCGGGAGGTATTCCTGTCAGCTGCCCCAAGGGCAGGCTCAGCTTCCATCCGGCGAGATGAAGGGAGCCAGCGTCGCCACCATACCAATAGATCTTCAAGCTGCTTCATCAGCAACCACCCGGCTACGGGTTTCGTATAGCACTCTGGGGGAAAACCATCGGCGCGACCGATAGTGGCAGCAACGGGCATCACTGCGGCGTCATCGTAGCACCGGGGTCTTACAGATTCACGCTAACCTCCTCACACCATAAGGACGACGACCCACGTCACTTCTGCCACGGACCGCTAGCGGTTATAGTCCGCTCGGGTATCTGGGCGCACGTGCGACCACTTTCCCGTCAGTCAGGTTCCTCAGAACCTGGCTTAGACGAGCAAAAAGGTCCAGGGCCCCCGGCATGACAAATCCAGAACAAGAACCTGGTATGAATCCAATCTTGTTGACATCGCACGAATCTTCGAAGCGAACAAGGTTTCTCGAGCGAATCGCTGTCCGGAGCGGGAGCAGCATCCTGATTGCACTGGCCGCCCTCGAGTTGAGCGTTGCTGTCACCTTCATGGCAGGCGGGGCGATTACCGAGTACCACTTTTTGTTGTTTGTCGCCGTCTTGCTGGCTACCTGCGTTTATCGAAATAGGGTGGAAATTAAGCCCCTCTGGAGGGTCAGTGCCGCCAGCTTGGTATTGAGCCTGCTAGTGGTCTTCGCATCCTTCGTGCTTGCGGGCTCGACGCTTGACCTGTCACCCGACGGGCAGTCAGCTCAGATGCTCCGGATCTCCCATCTCGCCAGCGGTTGGAACCCTGTCTACGATGCCGAGTTCATCGACCAGCCAGATGGCTACATCCTAGCGGCAGCGGAAACCCGTTTCGTTGACTCGGGACTAGGCCCCCACATGGCTGCCGCCAGTGCTGTCAAGTTTCTCGGAAACATTGAATACGGCAAGGGGTTCAACCTAGTCTTGATGGGCGCAGTCATGCTACTCGCGCTCGCGACAACTCTCGGATTATCTCTCCACCTTAGGATCGCGGTGGTCTTGGCGATTGTGGCAGCCCTGAATCCTGTCTCGGTCGTACAATCACTCACCACGTACGTCGATGGTCAGGTTGGGGCGCTAATTGCTTGTCTCGTGTTCCTGACGATGATCCTCCTGCGCCGACCAACGGTATTGGCTACGACGGCGTGGGTCGCGACGCTCGCACTGCTGGCCAATGCCAAAATTACAGGCATCGCCTTTGCTCTAATCATCGGAACTAGCGCTCTGGTCTTTCTACTTTGGAAAGGGTTTCCTCCCCGCCTAGGACTCGCTAGCTTCTTCACCGGACTCATCCTAGGCATCGGTGTGATCGGCTTCAATGGCTACGTCCTTGAGTTTGTCCGCCATGGGCGGATTCTCGGCGCTCGAGATTTGGATTTGGCAGCTAATCTCCGCTTGGTCATTGTGGCTGTCGCGATCGCGCTGATAGCCCTGGCTGCGTACTGGCTATTCCACAAGCTTGAGGCGCAAGGTCACAGGATCCACAAACTGCAGATCGTTTCTATAGGGCTAGTTACAACCTTCTTCGTTATTCTGCTGGTAATTGGGGGGCTTATTGACGGGGTCCCAAGTTTTATGAAAATGGCCACCATCGTGGAATCGGACGGCCCCGGGTTACTGGTACAGCCTTCGGGAAAGATTACTCGGGCGCTCAGTTCAATTTTCTCAGAATCTGGAGTGATGCCCGCATGTTGTGATGGCGGCACAGACCCTACTAGCTACAGAATTAAGATTCCATTCCAGGTCCAAAGCATGGAGTTCTCAAGCTTCCGACACCTCAACCCCGACCACCGGGCTGGAGGGTTCGGGCCTTGGATGAGCGGTGCTTTTCTGATTAGTTGCGTCGTCCTCCTCCTTATGTGGATCCAGAAATCCAAGTCACGATCAGATCTCAGATTCTGGTTAGCTGTGATCTTGGCTACTGTGCTCTTGTTCCCGGAGCCATGGTGGGCACGGCTCGTGCCACATGCCTGGCTTATTCCGCTCCTCATCGTTGCCTACGGCTGTCAACCAACGAATAGGCGGGCGACGCAACGACTCGCGCAAATCCTGCTTCTAATCGTGAGTGTCAATGCCGGGATGGTCCTATACGAGCATGCGCGTGGCCAAATCGCTATTCAATCGGCCATGAATCGAACAATGCTGGCTCTCCAGAAACTCCCCCAGCCAGTGCCCGTCTACTTTTCAAACTTCCACGCAGCCGTCTTCCGGTTCCGTGACTATGGAGTCGAATACGTTGATACACCGGCGTCAAACTGCCCACGGTATCTAAAGATGCTGCGCTCGCCTGTCAGAGTTTGTGCGGGGTCCGCCGGGAGAAACGACGCTATACCAAACGAAATCAATGTTCGTTGGATTCCCGAAATTACGAGAGGGCAGCGATCCTCTGTTGAGCAGCTTCTCGGATTGGACCGTGGTCAATTCGTCGAGGATAGGACGTGGACTTACGACCTCCGTGACCCAACGAACGACAGTCTGCAGGCGATCCTTGCTAACCAATTCGTGGAAGATACCCATGGATTTTCTAGAGCGACGCTCACATCAGTGGGCCCCGCCTGGCAGGAGGTACTGGCCGAGGCACAGGCAATTGACGCAAATCTCTTGGAAGCTGGCATTACGGACTTTCGAATCGTTCAGCCTGATCCCCGCGATCGGATCGAACTACTTGAGGCAGAGGTCCAGATCCTGTTAGAGGACGGCAAAATAATCCTGGAGCAAGGAGAGGAATTGATTCGCGATCTTAGGTCGGCAGCCAGGCTTTTCGACCGAGCGGAAGACGCGAGTGCGATGGAAAACCTAAACGCCTTTACTCAGAGGGTGCTTTCGCTCATGGGCGCGGGTTCTTTGCCCACCAACATCGCGATGGAGTTAGTCAACAGTATCAGTGAGACCGGGATCCCAGTCGACAATTCCTTCGCTGGATTCTCCATCTCTCTCGATGCTAGCAACCTAAGCTACAGTGGGTTGGCTGTGAATGGCACAAACGCCTTCAATCGTCTGGTCGAACCCGTGGCGGTGGTGCTAATTCCAGGGAGCCATAGGCTCACACTCACAAACGGCCGTGACCCAGAACCGGGGTTCGACTTCACTGTGGAGGCTGATGGAACACTTCAGTTTGATCCGTCCTTTGACACCCTAATAGACGGACGGGGCACCAGAGACATGGTGCTGCATGGCACTCAGGTCGAAATAGATGTCAGTGAGTTGAGCTACAACAAACTCGACCTGATCGGGGCAGGCACTCTCACCGGGGCAACCGGTCCGGTGCCGTTGATGCTAATGCCAGGGAACCACAGGCTTAGACTAGCAATCGGTGGCGACCCAGAACCAGCATTCGACTTCACTGTGGAGGCTGATGGAACACTTCAGTTTGATCCGTCCTTTGACACCCTAATAGACGGACGGGGCACCAGAGACATGGTGCTGCATGGCACTCAGGTCGAAATAGATGTCAGTGAGTTGAGCTACATCCAATTTAACCTGGCCGGGATAACCAGTTTCACGGCCACGAACGAGCCAATGCCGTTTGTTCTGATGCCCGGAGCCCATGGACTCACAATGACAACCAGCCGTGGTCCAGAACCAGCATTCGACTTCACTGTGGAGGCGAATGGAACACTTCAGTTTGATCCGTCCTTTGACACCCTAATAGACGGACGGGGCACCAGAGACATGGTGCTGCATGGCACTCAGGTCGAAATAGATGTCAGTGAGTTGAGCTACATCCAATTTAACCTGGCCGGGATAACCAGTTTCACGGCCACGAACGAGCCAATGCCGTTTGTTCTGATGCCCGGAGCCCATGGACTCACAATGACAACCAGCCGTGGTCCAGAACCAGCATTCGACTTCACTGTGGAGGCGAATGGAACACTTCAGTTCGATCCGTCCCTTGATTCGTTAATAGACGGCCGGGGCACCAGAGACATGGTGCTGCATGGCACTCAGGTCAACATCGATGTCAGTGAGTTGAGCTACAGCCAATTTAACCTGGCCGGGATAACCAGTTTCACGGCCACGAACGAGCCAATGCCGTTTGTTCTGATGCCCGGAGCCCATGGGCTCACAATGGCAACCAGCCGTGGTCCAGAACCAGCTTTCGACTTCACTGTGGAGGCGAATGGAACACTTCAGTTCGATCCGTCCCTTGATTCGTTAATAGACGGCCGGGGCACCAGAGACATGGTGCTGCATGGCACTCAGGTCGAAATAGATGTCAGTGAGTTGAGCTACAGCCAATTTAACCTGGCCGGGATAACCAGTTTCACGGCCACGAACGAGCCAATGCCGTTTGTTCTGATGCCCGGAGCCCATGGGCTCACAATGGCAACCAGCCGTGGTCCAGAGCCGGGGTTCGACTTTACTGTGGAGGCGGATGGAACACTTCAGTTCGATCCGTCCCTTGATTCGCTAATAGACGGCCGGGGCACCAGAGACATGGTGCTGCATGGCACTCAGGTCAACATCGATGTCAGTGAGTTGAGCTACATCCAATTTAACCTGGCCGGGATAACCAGTTTCACGGCCACGAACGAGCCAATGCCGTTTGTTCTGATGCCCGGAGCCCATGGACTCATAATGGCAACCAGCCGTGGTCCAGAACCGGGGTTCGACTTCACTGTGGAGGCGAATGGAACACTTCAGTTTGATCCGTCCCTTGATTCGCTAATAGACGGCCGGGGCACCAGAGACATGGTGCTGCATGGCACTCAGGTCGAAATAGATGTCAGTGAGTTGAGCTACAGCCAATTTAACCTGATCGGGGCGGGTGGTTTCACGACCACGGCCACGAACGAGCCAATGCCGTTTGTTCTGATGCCCGGAGCCCATGGGCTCAGAATGACAACCAGCGTTGGTACAACAGTATTCGACTTCACTGTGGAGGCGAATGGAACACTTCAGTTTGATCCGTCCCTTGATTCGCTAATAGACGGCCGGGGCACCAGAGACATGGTGCTGCATGGCACTCAGGTCAACATCGATGTCAGTGAGTTGAGCTACAGCCAATTTAACCTGGCCGGGGCGGGTGGTTTCACGACCACGGCCACGAACGAGCCAATGCCGTTTGTTCTGATGCCCGGAGCCCATGGGCTCAGAATGACAACTGGCCGTGGTCCAGAACCGGGGTTCGACTTCACTGTGGAGGCGAATGGAACGATTCAGTTCGATCCGTCCCTTGATTCGTTAATAGACGGCCGGGGCACCAGAGACATGGTGCTGCATGGCACTCAGGTCAACATCGATTTCAGTGAGCTGAGTTACGACAAACCCTACTTAATCGGGGTAGGCAATCTCACCGAGGCAACCGGTCCAATGCCGTTCATTCTGATGCCCGGAGCCCATGGGCTCACAATGGCAACTGGCCGTGGTCCAGAACCGGGGTTCGACTTCACTGTGGAGGCGAATGGAACACTTCAGTTTGATCCGTCCCTTGATTCGTTAATAGACGGCCGGGGCACCAGAGACATGGTGCTGCATGGCACTCAGGTCAACATCGATGTCAGTGAGTTGAGTTACAACAAGGTCGATCTGATCGGGGTAGGCAATTTCACCGGGGCACCCGGTCCGATGCCGTTTGTTCTGATGCCCGGAGGCCATGGACTCACAATCGCAACCAACCGTGGTCCAGAGCCGGGGTTCGACTTCACTGTGGAGGCTGCTGGAACACTTCAGTTTGATCCGTCCCTTGACACCCTAATAGGCGGACGGGGCACCAGAGATATGATGCTCCACGGCACTAGGATAACCATTGATGCACGCAGCTTGACAGCCTCATTTGCCGTTGAAGGGCTCACTATCAACCCCGTTGAGCAGATTCTTGTCGCCAACTTCATGCCGGGAGCACATCGACTTCACAGTTCGGAAATAGACTTCGTTTTTACCGTCACACCAGACCTGACTGTTGATTACGGCACAGAGCTCGATGAAGATGTTTCTGGGCGTGGCACAGCCACGCTCATCGTGAATGGTCGCGAGAGCGGCAATGACCCGGTAAAAATGATAGTGGGCACGGCTCTCGGCGATGCATTAGGTGCAGCCAGAAGGTTAATCCATCTTCGGCAAGTTATTTCGAATGAGAGACTTGCCCGAGATTTCTGGTTCGCGCCAACATGCTCATACTGTTGATGTAACCACCTCTTTGCTACGCCACCGCGGCAATGACTGCAACCAGGTCTCGAAGCAAAGAATCGTCCAGAGTTGCAACCCGAGGTCGACTTTTCCCGCGCGGTGTTGCTTGACCAAGCGGTGAACGTACTCAGCTGAAACATAGTCTTTGTAGCACGCGTTCGGTGCAAGCAGAAGATCGTTGAGCGGCTCTCGCAGCGCGCCACGGAACCAGAGCCCAAAAGGTATCCCGAAACCCATCTTTCCGCGCCTCTGTATTTTGTCGGGAATCAGGTCCCGAAAGGCCTCGCGCAGAATGACCTTGGTTCGACCACGGCTCAATTTCATCGCATCCGGTAGCCCAGCCACGAAATCGATTAGCTCCGTGTCAAGAAACGGCGACCGCGCCTCAAGCGAGTTTGCCATCGTGCATCGGTCTGTCTTCACGAGTAGGTCGTCTAGCAGGTAGGTGTTGAAATTGATGAGCAAAACCTGGTTGAGAGTCGACAGGCCTGAAATCTGGTCTCGAAATCGATTTAGGTACTGAAGTCGATCGATTGGCATTACGGATTGTAAGAATTCCGGTGCAAGCAATTCTTCAACGTCGTCGTAGAACAAACTCGTCCAGCGCGTGATCCTTTCCTCAAGAGGCAGGCTCGCCGCGGCTGCAAACCGCTGCGCCCTAGACATCCACCCGCGAGAGCTTGAACCTGTAGGGGAAATATTTGCCAACGCACGGATTAACCCACGCACGGCGGGCGGGACTTTCCCGGCGATAACCGCGGCATTGAACCGCAAATATCCTGCAAACAGTTCATCACCGCCGTCGCCCGTCAGCACTACACTGACCTGCTCACGTGTGAGCTGCGACACGATGTAAGTAGGAATCGCCGAAGAATCTCCAAACGGCCCATCGTGGTGCCACACTAGTTTTTCGATCAAGTCGAAGGCTCCGGGTTCGACGATAAACTCGGTGTGATCGGTTTTGAAGCGATCGGCTACAAGTCGTGCGTAGGAAGTCTCGTCGTATCCAGGGCTATCTTTAAAACCAATGCTGAAAGTCTTGACGGGTTGCTCAAGGAACTGGCTCATCAGCCCCACCACAATGGTGGAGTCGACCCCGCCACTTAAAAAGGCACCAAGGGGCACGTCGGAAGTTAATCGGCATTGAACCGCTTTCTCCATCAGTCGGCGCACAGTAGCTACCGCATCAGGACGTGAAATCGGCGAAATCGCCTCCCGAGATGGGAACCGAGCCTTCCAAAAGGCCCGTGATGTCACTCGTCCATCATTTTCGACAATGAACACTGTCCCCGGCTCAAGCTGGCGGACCCCACGATAAAAAGTTCTAGGACTAGGTACGTATCCGTAGATGAAGTACGCGGGAACTGCCCCATCATCGACCACTAAGTCAAAATCGGGGTGGGCAAAGAATGCTTTAACCTCCGAGGCGAAGATGAAGCGTTTGCCTTTGTGCAAAAAAAACAAGGGTTTCTTGCCGGTACGGTCACGCGCAAGAATGAGGCGTTGATGGCGATCGTCCCAGATTGCGATTGCGAACATCCCGTCCAGCCGCTCGATACACTCTGCACCGTACTCCTCATATAAGTGGACGACGACCTCTGTGTCACTCTTAGACCGGAAAGTGTGACCTCGCTGGATCAGGTCGGTTCGAAGTTCCTCAAAGTTGTAGATCTCGCCATTGAGCATGACAAATACCGACCCATCCTCATTCGGCAGAGGCGCGTCCGCGTTTTTGCTCAGGTCGATGATCTTCAGTCGACGAAACCCGAGACCCACCGAACCATTCGGCGACACATATAGCCCAGAAGTGTCGGGCCCACGATGAACGAGTTGATCCCGCATCTTAGCCACCACAGCACCCTCAACGGGGCCACCATCGAATCTTACTTCCCCACAGATACCACACATCAGATCCAGCCCTTCCACCAATACCAAACGAGCGCCGAAAATTCCTGCGCAAGGCCCTTGAGCTGCTCGACGCTCGCACCCCGTTCGTGGAGATAGAACTGACTTTGCGGTACCGGCGTGGGCACCACTTCTACCTCCGGTGCCTGTTTGCGCCACACGAGAACTGCGCGGCGCATATGGTAGGGCGAGCTAACTAGGAGAATGCGTCGCCAATCATGTTTCCGTAAGATCGAATGTACTTGTGTCACCTGGTCGTAGGTGTTGGCACCAGTGGTCTCGAGAAGAATCGCCGAATCTGGCACATCGAGTGAGAGTGCCAGATCACGCATGATTTCCGCCTCGCGAAACGTGAAAGAGTATCCCGACTCGAACACCATGCGCGGTGCAAAGCCACCCTGGTACAGGTCGACCGCCATTTTGACGCGCTCCTGGTATCCACCACCCGCCTGGCCAGACTCGCCAACACCGCCAGCCAGCACGACGATGGCATCCGCAGCGCCAGGCTCAGCAGTTAGCCGAAGCGGCGAAGCCAGTATCCAGGGCACCGATGTCTGAAACAGAAGTACGTAGACAAAAACAAATGCCGCAGCCCCCGCTAGGAGACGGCCTTGAGCACGGGAGTATATTTGCCGAAACCGAACATCCCAAGCTTCCCGGCGCTTCTGCTTGGTATCCAACCTCTCCTCGATGAGCGTCATCATGTCACTGATTCGCGCGCCCCAGCTGTTCTGGCGCGCAACTTCAATTCGTCGATGGCGCTCGCTATCCGTAGAAGGACGGATCGTATCTTGCAGCGCCGCAATGAACTGGTCAGTATCCTGCGCGACGACCACATTGTTCCCATGCTCTAAGTTAAACCGCCGTACCTCCGGCAAATCGGTTGCCACGACTGGAATCCCCATAGCCAGGTATTCGTTGAGCTTCGTTGGATATACGTTGGCGGTGTACTCACTATCCCTATAGGGAACGATTCCGACATCGAAACCCTTGATGTACATCGGGATGTCTTCATGGGCACGCTTACCCAATAGATGTATGTTGGGAAGGTCAGCTATTGCCGCTGCGTCAGCTTGCAGAGGACCGATGAGTGCGAACGATGTTTCAGGCATACGCCGCGCAACCTCCGCCAACATTTCGAAATCGATCCAACGGTGGACACCACCTACATACCCGATCACCGGTCGCCTCAACCCAGCCAGATCTTTGGGAATTTCTTGAGAGCCTTCACTGGCCTGCTCGAACTTCTTGAAGCTGACGCCGAAGGGAAATAAGTGCACGGACCGACTGAATTTCGACGCTCGTGCACGCAACTTCTCAGATGTGACAAAAACTAGATCGACATCACGGAACATTCGTTGCTCGTGTTTAGTGATGCGCCGTGCCCCTCGCGAGCTAGAAGCAAAATCGTCGATGCAGTAGTACAACGAGACAGCTGGATCGAGGCGCGGAATAATCTCTCGTACCAGCGGTGTCGGCAGAAAGGTCCAGACGACCGGACGTTTAAAGTCGGCAGCCTGCATCCAGCGCCGGAGTGCTCGAGTTATCAACCTGCGATTGATACGACGCGCAACAACCGAGTATGGGAACGGTAGTAGAAGCGGTGAGTAAATATAGAGATTGTCCCGACTCTTCCGAAAACCCTTGGTCCCCTTCCACCAGTTCTGAATGCGCTGTCGTAGGCGAGGAATATCGTGAATGGAGGGTGCCCGCACACCAGTGTTTTCGACGAAAAGCACGCGGCTGCCGCTCGCCGCTAAGGCTGACATGATTTCTTGATGTCCCTGCCAAATGAACTGCCAGTCAATCGACGAAAAACACACGACATCTTGGCTACGCCGGATGGTTTGCTTGTTCATGGGCTCAGAAAAGTACGGTGCCAGAGCTCAAGCATTAACAGCACCCAGAGTTGGTGGGCGTTGTCCGCCTCGCCGTCTACGTGGTTGGCAACTAAGCGATCGATCGCGCTCTGCCGTAGAAGCCCTTCTTGTGCAACCCGTGACGGCTGTAAATGATCAAACAGGAATGACCGCAAATCGTACCGCAGCCACTTCGAGATAGGTACCGCGAATCCCTGTTTGGGCCGGCGGAGATTTGCCGCGGGGACACTCTGCGCAACAGCGCGCTTAAGCAGGCTCTTCATCGTGAAGTTTCGCACTTTGTATTCGCTAGGCAATGCCGCCACGAATTCCGCAAGCTCCGTATCAAGCAGCGGAGACCTAACCTCAAGAGAGTGGGCCATGCTTGTAATATCCATCTTCACGAGAAGATCGGTCGGCAAATAGAAACGCGTATCAACTGCGAGGATTGTATCGATTTCATCAAGATTTTCGGCATCTAAGAATTCACTCGGAACGATTTTCTCCTCGGCCGGAATCACATTGCTCAACGATTTCACGAGATCTTGGCTAAATACTCCTGCCCACGCCCGATACCGCTCAGATTGAGTTAGCTGGGCGGCACGAGAGAAACGCTGGGCACGCGCTCCGAGCAGTTCAGTGGATTTCCGCATGATCTTCGGCAACTTCCGCCACCGCTCAGCTAAATAATTGGCACGATGCCGCCCGTAGCCAGCAAAAATTTCATCGCCCCCGTCACCGTTCAGGGCCACTGTAACGTTCTGTCGCGTCAGCTTAGCTAGGTACCAGGATGGGATCACTGAGGAGTCTGCAAACGGCTCACCGAGATGCTGCACTAGAGAAGGTAGAACTTCGACTGCCGAAGGCTGCACGACGAACTCGTGATGCTCACAAGAAAATTTTTCCGCTACACGACGTGCGTGTTGAAGTTCGTCAAAACGAGGCTCGTCGAAACCGATTGAAAACGTCTTCACTGGTTGGTCGGAAAGCTCAGCCATGACCGCGACGACAGCACTCGAATCAACCCCACCGCTGAGAAACACCCCCAAAGGCACCTCGCCCATGAGCCGCTTACGGACTGCCGATCCAAGGAGTGCACGTACACGCTCCACAACCTCTTCTTCCGCGATTGCCGCCTTCGGTTGAAACGAGAGCGTCCAGTAACGGCTTAAGCGTGTACCGGCTCGATCACGGATCAGCATATGCGCGGGCGGTACCTTCTTCACCCGCTGATAGATAGTCTGCGGCGCCGGAATCGCCATGTAGGCCAGATACGTACCGAGCGCCTCTATGTCAATATCGCGCGGTAATCCAGGCACGCGCAGAAGTGCCTGAAACTCAGACGCGAAGGCGATCCGCTCACCATCATCGAAGTACAAGAGTGGCTTCTTGCCAAAGCGATCCCGGCACAGCAATAAGCGTTCGTTGTGGCTATCCCAGACAGCGAGCGCAAACATGCCGTCGAGATGGCACAGAAATGAATCTCCCCACTGTTCATATGCGTGGACCACCACTTCGGTATCAGAGCGTGTGACGAACCGATGGCCTTCTCGAATGAGACGTTCCCTTACTTCTACAAAGTTATAGATTTCGCCGTTGAAACTTGCCCAGATCGTGCCATCCTCGTTGCCGATTGGCTGATGCCCACCTGCCACATCGACAATGCTAAGCCTTTGGTTCCCTAGCGCGGCCGCCACTCCTCCGTTAGGCGAGGCCGACATTGGCAAATAAACTACGCCATGGTCATCAGGCCCACGATGACGGAGCGTGTCGCACATCTCTTCTACAAGCCCCTGGGGAACGGGCGCCCCATCGAAATGGATGATGCCTGCTATACCGCACATTCGTGCACGTCGAGGAGCTCGCGATAAGCCGTGAGGTACGATTCTGCAACCTGGTCGATCCCATACCGAGCCACGGTCGTACGGCGCGCCTCGTGTCCGAGCCGTGCCGTCAATACTGGATCCGATAGAAGCTGTTGCATTGCGCGCTCTAAAGCAAGCACATCATCCGGTGGGACGAGCAGACCGTTGCGACCGTCCTCGATGACACTGTCGGTAACGTTCGTGAGTCGAGTCGCGATACAGGCTACCCCACTAGCCATCGCCTCAAGCAAAACATTCGGCAACCCTTCGCGAATTGATGGCAACACGAAAACATCGGCAGCTCGATAAAAACGTTCAATTTCATCCGTGCTTTCAATGAAGTGAATGTGGCCATCTAGTTCAAGGTCGACAGCCTGGTGTCGAATACCTTCGGCAAGGGTCTCATCAACTTCGTAATAGGAAGACTTGGTGGCACCGACCAGTAATAGCGTCGTCTCAGGAGCTGTCGATCGTTTGACATTCGCCCATGCCTCGAACAGAAGATGGGGACGTTTCTCCTGGGAAAAGAAGCCAACAAATAACACGATGAGACTTCGCTTTGGGATCGACAATTCTTGTCGAAGTGTGTTGTGATCGTCATTAGACGATGGACAGAAGCGCTCGAGGTCCACACCATTGGGAATCACCCGAAGTTGGCTTAATGGTAAACCAGCAGCCTCGTGAAGATCTCGGAACCGCGGGCTGACAGCGAAGAATACAGCCGCCCGTGTGAAACACCAGTAGGCAAATTTGCCCCTACCCTTGATTGAAACTGGGTCATCATGCCCAATTGACGTGAGTTTAATTACAATCTGTTTCCGGGTGATTAATGCCAGCCAGATCAATAGGATCGACTTTTGAGAGAAGCCGTGAAGATGAACTATCGAGGATCGTCGCCACACGCGGACGAATGCAAGCGTGAAACGTCCAATGGCAGAGGCCCTTGACCACCAACTAGAGGGGTCGATGAATATTCGCTGAACCACTACACCGTCTTGGACGTCTGGCGCCGGCAGTGAGCGATCAGCAGTCGTTGTTAGGACCGTAAAGTCCACCATGCCCCGCAGTCGCCGCACTAATGCACGGCACTGAAGACCAGCGCCGCTCAACTCCGGATAGTAGGCACCGGTCACCATTAGTACGGCAGGTCGGGAAGTCTTCATCCATTCCAATTGGCGCTTATGGCGTGTCGGGTTCGAGTCGGTCCGAGACATCCGCCTGCAGGATACTACGCCCATTGACCACCTGGCTGCTTATTAACCCATTGGAACAACCCGCAGGTTCAACTGCTGCCGGCTCAAATGAGTTTTCTACTGACTGAACAAGCTGTCGATCAGCTCGTTCCTTAGTCTCGGCCAGAATCGCTGGGCTTCCATGCGCACAAAGCTAAGATCTGCTTCGCCGAGCAGCTGGAAATGCTCGTGATAGAGGGCACCATCGACGACGATTCCCTCTCCGACCCTCCGGATGATCGACGCGTCGGCCCGCAAGTCTTCAATTGTGGCCAGTTCGCCTGACAACTTACGGAACGCGATTCGATTATTTATGTCAAAAACGACGAGGCGACCATCAAGGTGAACAACGGTCAACTGGATCAATTTACGGCTCGGATCCTTCCCAAGCGCCAGGGTTGTCGCCGGCATACCGTCATAGCTTGCCAACACAGCGAGAGCTTCCGCTCGTTGATCAATGGCTCCGTATCGGCGCACGAATATGTACAACACGTGATCATCGACAATTGGCAAGCCCGGAGGAACCGGATGAACATTGACGTTCACCCATTCGTACATTCGAAGTAACCGCTGCTCCGGTGTCCCCCCGATTCCTGTAATTTCCCTCATTAAACGACGCATTTCGAGATCTCGACTAACAAATGCGACGGCCTTTTCAAATAGAGTTAGCTGCTTAACCGTTACCCGATAATCGATTCCTATAGAAGTGGTCACCGGCCAGCGAGCGACAATCACCAGGGCAGTGACGATCGCCATGATGGCAAGGAGTTGAATCGCCCGTCGACGTCCAACCCGCAAGCTTCGAAACCCTGAGTTAATAACTTCAAACACGGATAGACGCACCGCGCAATGCCCCGAAAGCCAACCAAATGAAGCGGAAGTTCATAACATCAACGTTCGGGCTATTAACCAACACAGCGATGAGACCGGCGGCCAAGGCTAAAGCGACGTCAGCCTGAGGCCCACCTGCCATAACCACCCCGTACGCAAATCGAAGCATGGCAAACCAAAGCATCACGAGGGCTACGGTGCCAATGATCCCCGTTTCTGCCATTCGTCCAAGCCAGGTAGAATGTGGATCGTGCTCGCGATATTCAGGAGGGATGCGCCCCTCGCTAGCGGCCTGGCGCGTTTCATCATGAAATGATCCCAGCCCAATACCTCGCAAGGGCTTCTGAAGGAACGCGTCCCAGGCGATCTCCTTAAGCATCCAATAACCCATCAAATTGTAAGTCAGCTCTAAACTAATTTGGGGGGCACCAACTTTTTCGTCATGGAATGCATAGGGGTAAGCGGGCGATTCCAGGGTCATGTCGTGGGAGGTAGAAACTTGCAGATCACGGACCGCCACAACCAGGAGCATATTAACCACGATGAACAAAGCTACGGTCCCGATCACGGCCCCAGCGATTAGTCTCGGGTGGCGATTATTCCATGCTCGCGCGAGGCTGAAGGTCGCCGCTGCCACGAGACCAACGATGCCATGACCAGCGGTGAAGATGGCGGCGATAATAATCATGGCAAGCCCTATCCCCCAATAACGCCGATGGGAACCAGCGTCAGGCCGAAGTAACTGTAGGATGCCGAGGGGCGTGGCGAACGCGAGGAAGTTCACCAAATACTCAGGTGATGGGAAAGCACCATAAAGCCGATAGAACTGCCCGATATAAGGCAATGGCATCACCACCCCTAAAAGTGGCACGGCCATCCCTGAAACGTAGTAAACAGCCACTGCTAGCACGCAGATTGTAGCCACCACGGCAGCAACGCCTGCCATCCAACGCGACATGCGCTCCAGGGAAACACTCTTGGCAGTAAGCATCACCATTACCGCGTATAGCAGCGCAAGATAACCCTGTTTCGCAAACTGGACCAAACCCTGCTGCAGCCCGGTTGTCCCGAGCAACGAAAGTAACGATGAAGCCAAATACACGAGGACAACAACGTCGAATCTAGCCAGTTGAAAGGACGGCCGCGTAGCGATCGTGCAGAGGAGCAACGCCGGGAAGAGAACATCCACCCACTGGATATTAAAAGGCAGGCCTGACCAACTCACAGGCAACAGGCAAATATAGGCAAGCAACAAGGCGATCGCCGCCCGATCGACTCGTGCCGACTGTGTCTCTGTCAAATTGCTCACTTTACAGCCTTTACCACCAAGTTAAGCATCACAGGACCGATTGTTGCACCGAAACGATCTACATACCGGAGCAAAGGCCAGGAAGCAGATATAAGTGGGGGGAAAAGATGGAATCCGGACATCGCAACGATTCGAACCTGTCCCTTACTGAGACCACGGCGCAACTCCCACCACCAGAGCCAGTTCTCAAGCCCTTCATAAGGTCGCAGCTTGAAAATCGCGGCAAACGTGGCAGAAGGCCGCCAAAACTTGTTTGGAACCGTGATTACCAGACTGCCACCTTCCTTCAAAATTCGACACATCTCCGCCAATGCCCGGAGAGGCTCGCGCGTGTGCTCAATACACTCTGAGGACACCACGATGTCAAACGCACCATCAGGGAATGGTAAACGACACGCATCGGCCGCTACCAATGACGCATCACACTTCTCACGAGTCTTTGCCAACAACCTGACACCAATATCCAACGCCGTGACATGGGCACCATGGGATACGGCACGCTTAGCAAACCATCCTGTGCCACAGCCTACGTCAAGGAACTTCCGGCCAGCTAGAACGTCACTAGCTAGCATCTCATCGAACACAATCTCTAAGCGGCGCTCCAAATCATACCGATTAACCACTTCATCAAACCGGTCGGCGATTGTGTCGTAGAACCGTTCCTTGTCCCCTCCGCTACTCACGACCATTCTAACGGGACGCCGGTGACCACTATCGGCTTTCGCATGTAACTTTCAATCCCTCTTCAAGCGCCACTGCCGGCTCCCATTTCAGTTCGGAACGCGCCCGACGGATATCAGCCACCGACGAGTGAACTTCGGAAGAACACTTCCCTGAAATGCTCCAGACAGGAGACTTTCCAAGCAATCGAGCAACCATTGTCACGAGGTCTGAGATGCATGTTCCCCGACCACTACCAATATTGATCACTCGAAAATTCCTATCTTGCGACACCACAGCGGCCGCGAACGCTGACGCCACGTCCTGGACGAAAACAAAGTCGCGGATCGCTTTGGGCATTTTTAGTTTGAACGGCTTATCGGCGGCGATTGAATCCACCACATGAGGAATGAGAAACGGGGGACGTTGCCCGGGACCATAGACGTTGAACAGACGTAGAACCGTGCACGGGACTCCATGTTGGGTATAGGCCACACGGCAAGACTGTTCAGCACGAAGCTTGCTTGTAGCATAGGCACTTACCGGCCCGGTCGGAGCTTCCTCATCCTGGTACTCCTCAGCACCCGAAGAATAAACTCCCGCAGTGGAAGCAAGAATGCACTTTGCATTATGCGTTCGGCAATATTCAAGAATCGCCTCTGTTTCACCAACGTCAGACCGTTCGTCCACTGTGAGTTCGGCATGCCGGGCGGAAGCAGACAGATGGATAACAATGTCGGCAGGTTCAGCAGACAGGGCAAGTGATTCAGGTGGTCCTTGCCATCCAGCTACATTAATCCCCGTCTGCTTCAGTTGGTCGACAACGGCGTAGCCAATGAATCCCTCTGCCCCGGTGACGATTACTCGGCTCACTGCGTTGTGGTGTCTACAGCAAGTCGCCACAAAGGCGATTCAGGAGACTCGAACAGGGCAAGGTACTCCCGATACCAGTCGATCGTTTGCCTCAGTCCAGTATCCAGGTCAACGGCTGGGGTCCACCCAAGCATGTCTCTTACGTGTGCGTTGTCGGCACACATACGCATAATTTCGCCGTCCCGATCGGCGAGCCCGCCAACACGTACTGAGGAATCGGACCCACTAAGGTCTCGGATCTTGTGAACAAGGTCAAGAATCGAGATCTCTTCCCCAGAGCCCACGTTCAACGTCTCTCCTTCAACCCCGGAAGCCGTACCAGCAAGGAGAAAAGCATCAACCAGGTTCTCGACGAAATTGAAGTCTCGCGTCTGCGTCGCACTCGTGGTGATCACCTCCCGTTGCTGAAGGCACGTGATGATCGTCTCGGCTATTACAGCTCGGGCACTCTGATATGGACCGTAGGCGTTGAAGGGCCGAATAATCACCACGGGCCGACCAAATGAACGCCATTTCAGTCTTGCATAAAGTTCGCCACCGTACTTACCGATCGCATATGGAGACAGTGGTGCTGGCATGGAGCCTTCTTGGAACGGCACCTCGGTTTGAAATCCATAAACTTCCGACGTTGACACGTAAACAAACCGGTCGTATCCCTCGTACGCCTCTAGCAAGTTCACCGAACCTTTTTCGTTCGAATCGACCGCTTCTGTAATGTGAAGGAAGCTGTCCCCGACGTGGTTGTAGGCTGCGAGGTGGTAAACGATTTCGGGCGCAAGTTCCTGGACCTGTTTCAGCGAGTCTGGATTACGCAGGTCGGCTTCGATCACCTTAATGTCGCGCCAGATTGGTGCCAGTCTGACGTTGTCGATAACCGAGTTGTATTTCACCTGAACACTGACCTTGGCACCTTCGGCAAGAAGTCGCCTTACTAGATGCGATCCTATGAACCCGGCGCCACCCGTCACAAGTACACGCTTGCCATGCAGAGCCATCAGGCTTTGTCCTCCGTTTGCGTGAAGAACTCTGTCATGTCCACCTCAGCGCGGTCGAGATCCTCCCTCGTATTGAAGGTAATCTGCGGACCGGTGTACGTGTGGGTGCGAACCTGCCGGAGCTGAATCAGGTCCTGAATCAGTTTAACCAGGCCTTCACCATCTGGCGCCCGCAACAGTTTGTCATCCACTGAGTCAAGCACAGAGCGCTCCATCAACATATGACCAACGAAAAAAGGTTGCTCTGGCTTTTCACGAAACGTCATTAACCACTCGTTGTCATCAGTTTCAACAAGGCCAAACGGGCTCTGGACAAACGCTGTTGAGAGACTCAAAGCAGCCCCGCTAGAGTTGTGCTGGAGGAGCATATTGTCCAGGTCCGCATTGATCAGTGTGTCGCCATACGTGATCCACGCACGTTGCTCAAACAGGTTCCTGGCTCGATGTAAACGCTCGAGTATGCTTGCCTCCTCGCCAGCATTTGACCACTCAAGACTGGCTCCGTGGAAGTGATGCTTGCAGAAGTCGGTAATCATTTCGCCCCGGTGTCCAATACAAAGCACGAATTCCCGGTATCCCTTGCCCACATAGTTTTCGACAATGTGTTGCAGACAAGGCTTATCCCCTAAAGGTAAAAGCGTCTTTGGAATCCGCTCGCCCAGTGGCCCAAGGCGCGTACCCTTACCCCCACACAGAATGATCGTTTTCACCTTGGTTCCCGCTCCGCCACCGACGCTGCACGAACTATGAACTCTGGACGTCCTTTTGTCTGCTCAAAGATCCGGCCCACATATTCGCCTAACATCCCAATGGCGATAAGCTGGATGCCGGAAAGAAACAGTATGGAAACTACAAGGGTTGCCCAACCCGGCGGCAACGGAACGCTCATGCCCGCATAATTGAGCAGTCCCATCACGACCATTGCAATACCGTAGACAAACGACATTGATGCGACGATAAAACCGAGGCCAAGCGACCAACGGAGCGGCAAAAGCGAGAACGATATGATCCCGTCGACCGCGAACGACACCAGCGCCCTGAATGGGAACTTCGACTCACCCGCATGCCGCGGCAATGGATCATACTCGAGACCTGTCTGGCGGAACCCAACCCACTCAACCAGCCCTCGTAAGAATTTTCGGGCCTCGGGCATTCTCAGGAACACCTCAAAGACTTTACGGTCAAGTAGGCGAAAGTCGGATTGCCCGAATGATAGATGTAGCCCAGACCACTTTGACATCAGCCAATAGAACAACTTGACCTGCTGTAGCCGCATGCCATGAACCGGGTATCGTCGCTTCCGGGTGAAGACAACCTCGAAACCCTCCTGCCACAAGCGAACCATCTCGGGCAATAGCGCAGAGGGATGTTGGAGGTCAGCATCCATGGTAATTACTGCCTCTCCCTGCGCATGGCTGATACCCGCGAGGAGCGCGCCCTGATGCCCGAAGTTGCGGCTGAGTGACACGAACTCGACCCTCGGATCTGTCTCACACAAGCGCTTGATGATACTCAGCGACGCATCGGTGCTCCCGTTGTCGACAAAAATCAACTCAAACGCCAATCCCGTTGTCTCGAGAGCTCGCGTCACCTCTGCGTGAAGCATCTCAAGGTTCTCTGCTTCGTTGAAAACAGGAAACGCGACAGACACGAGAGGATTGGAGGTGTTCGTTTTCACACTCACCGTGAGTCCTCCGTGTGTCGTTTAGGTTTGATTCCCATGACCATCCAGCCTCGCTCCGCTGCCACTCTCACCTGCTGGAGTCCAGCGCCCGCGAAAAATGCCGCTGAGCTCTCGCGACTATACCTATACTCCACTGGAGCCGAGAAACGATCGTACAAGTCACCGACAAGGCTAAAGGGTCCAGTGCCATGGCGGAAGGGCAGGTTCTCAGACAGCGGCGCGAATTTAGTGTAGCGCCGACCCAGCATGGCTGGCAGCGTGAAGACCGTAAACACGACGGGTGAAGCAAGCCGGCACAAATTGTACAGGAGCCAATGTGGCAATCTTGTTGTCAAGGCCCGTGCTGTGTTCGCAATCGCCAACGACCAGCGGAGCAAAGCACTACGCTCACTGAAATCCTCGTATAGATACGCGACTATCGGCGCGCCTGACTTTGTCACCCGGGCCACCTCTTCCAGCCCGATCTCCGGGGCGCCTAGATGGTGCAGCACACCATACGAATACGCGAGATCGAAAGTGCCGGCGGCAAACGGTAACCGGCAAAGGTCAGCCTGAACAACGTGCGCGCTCGCCTGTCCTTTCGTCCGCGCATACGAGACCCGGCAGCCGCCCTCGCTCATATCCACGCCAATTGCTTCTACGCCATCGCGCTGTGCCTGGTTGGCCAGATCGACACCGTCTCCACAGCCTGCATCAAGAACGAGCCCGCTCGGAATGTCTAATGAAAGGCTTCGCGCCATCTTCTGAAAATGGTACGACGACGGATCGTACATTTCGGCGCCTGGGACTGATTGCGACCATAGGTAGCCAAAGCTCGCAGCGGTTTGCGGCCTCGTGGCGTCCGGGGAAGAACTGATGTACATGCGCGGCACACCACCGCTGACCGTGTAGGTCGTGCTGCATTGCGTACAAACAAGTTGGCCTTCCATCACATCTTCGGGGCTATCTCCTGAATCATCGGTGGCTGCCCCCGTGTCTTTCAAATCAAGTGTCGAGAGGCAGTCCAAACAGCGGAGATACTTAAGGAGTTTAAGTTTCATCGTGCAGGGCCCGATTTGAGCCGATTGCTTTTCCCGAAAATAGTAATGCGCAGGGAAGAGGCTATCAGCCTACAAAGCAAGTCTAGTTGGCCCAACGAGCCAACCCTCGCCTCAGAAAACTTTGGATTCGCTTTATTAACCCTGCTCCTCCAGGACGGCCGTAATACTGCAGACGCGCAAGTTCGTCTTCAGCAGTCAGAGTGCCCGTGAAGACCTGGCCACCTATCTTGAGAGGCCTTGTGCAGAAACTCAAAAATTCCTCCAATTGACGCTCTTCTTCGTGGCCAAAGGAACGTCTGAGCCCAGAAGCGAACTTGTTGCGCAAATCAGCGGATGCTGCGAGTGCATCAAGAGCCTCGAACCAACCGTGTGGAGAGCAAGCTACGAAACCAGATTCTCCGTCGCGGATCATTTGGCTCGCAGAGGGAGCGAAGTCTCCGACGACCGGGATTCCAAGTTGAGCATAAGGATACAACCGAGCTGCATTGCAAGATGCCTTGAAGCGAAGCAAATAATCGAACGGCTCGTACATAAATTCTGGCTCGTCGTATGCGGTCAGCTCGAGCACGTCAAGGCGGTCACGTATGGGCATCATGTTGGGAAGGATCCCGATATCAATGTGGCGCAGCTCCTGGTACATGCTCTGACTCACTTCTGAGCCAGGTTCAACCTTCTCGGACCACTGGATGTGACGAACCTTCATGGCCAAAGAGTCAGGCATACCGATCCGGGCCTGGCCAAGTGCCTCTATGTTATATATCGCCCAGAACTCCAACGGCCGCTCTTTTGCGAGTGCGTTAAGCGCCGGTGTTACGCTCTCGCACATACACTCGAGGTGCACCCGGTTGCCGTGATACCCGATGACAATCGGAGCTTTGTCAACATGCACACGCTCCGCAGGTGGCATGGGCGGAAACATACAGTAGGCAAGGACGTTTCGGTTGTGCCGATAAAAAACGTCTCGTTGTTCAACGCCCGTTACTATGAGGAAGTCGGCGTCGCGGGCTGCGGCCATATGCTCTGGCGTAGCCTGCTTTGGATCCGCGAGACCAATCCGAATATCCGGATTGGTTTGACGTGCCGCAACCATGTCGTTGTCATACGCCATGAAAACGGCAACGTCGTATCGCTCGTAATGCTCCCAATCGTTAAGCTCAGCATCGATACCACGCTTACACAACCGCTGGTGTAGGCCCGTGATACATGCCCTCGTTCCAGGATCATCACGGTGCGTGTTGAGAACAATCCTCATTGCTCAGTTCTCTCTACCGCTGGGCGGCGGTTCGTGTGCTAGAAGCAAACTTCTTGAGATCGCTCAAGATCTCCTCGCACGAGTAGAGATATGGCCCACGACGACCCCAACACGATGCATACTTTGTCCGGACATCCTCCTTAACCAGATTGCTGCCGCAGTCAGCCGCAATATCCGTGCCAACACAAGCGAACCCAATGTCTCGTAAAGTTATTGGCTCGGTGGCGATGTTCAGGACAGAGATTTCCTTTGCCCGCGCTTTCTCAATGTCATTCCATAAACGTGCAACGTTATAAAATTGAAGCTCACTGCCTACCGCGCTCAAGTATGAATGGTCACGGTGAAGAAGATCGTAGACAAGGTTCTTCTTCAACCCTCTCCCGAAGACGCCTGGAAGTCGCACAATCGTCGCGTGTGGAAACCGCGAGCGCACGAGGCATTCCAGTTCGAAACGATTTCGGCCATAGGACGGAACCACCTCACCCTCCACCAAACTATCTTCATCAACGTTAACCGGTTGCGGATAGACTTCGATTGTCGAAATCAAGACAAATGAATCTGCCTCGATAGTTTTTAGGTTTCGAATTAAGCAACTGATCCCCTCCCGGTCGGCCTCCGGGTTTGCATTCGCGTACCACTTCAAAGAAGGAGTGCCAGCACACACTAATAACTTGAAATTCTTTCCACGAATGTCACCAATAGTTTTCGAGTCATACAAGCAATCAAAGTGCCGGGTGAGCGTAAGGTTTCCACCAATGAAGCCAGTGTGTCCGATAAGACCAGTTTCAGATGCGGTCATACTCAAGCACAGCCTCAATCACACGCGCTTGATCATCATCTGATAACTGGCAGTGGATGGGCAACAAGATGACTTCTCTGTCGGCGCGCTCGGTAACCGGGAGATCCCTGAGGCCTCCCATGATCGAATAACGGTCGGATCGTCGGTTGTTTACAACTACCTGGATTCCTTGAGCCCACATCCACTCCGAAAAACTTGGCCTGTCGTCGACACAGACTGGGAAAAGCTGATAGTTAGGCCTTCGATCTGCGTGGTACTCCATGATCCTAATCTTTTGGCAATCCCCCAGCTCATTCCGGTATCGCTTTCCGATCACTTGTCGACGTTCCAGTGGTATGTCGACGTGGCGCAATCCCGCAAGGGCAAGCGTCGCTGTGATGTCGTTCATGTTGTACTTAAAGCCAAGAACGTCGATATCCTCGGGAAGCCCGTCAACCGCCGGGGATCTTCCCTCTCGATCGACGCCATACCAAACGTATTTCTTTAACTTGTCGTAATAGTCCTCTCGCGTCGTGGTGATCATGCCACCATCGCCACAAGTAATGATTTTGACTGCCTGAAACGAAAAACATGCAATGTCTCCCCTTGAACCAACGTCTTGGTCTTTGTAAGCAGATCCGAGCGCATGTGCACAGTCCTCAATGACAGGCAGCCCTCGTTCTCTACCGATAGCCCATAGCTCATCCATATCACATGGATTGCCCCCATAGTGGACACAGATGATCGCCTTCGTCTTAGGGGTAATCATCTCCCTCACGCTGGCAGGGTCGATGTTGAGATCATCAGAACGGATGTCAGCAAAAACTGGCGTCGCACCTTGTTCCAGAATCGCCGTATTGGTCGCAAGGAACGTCATCGGAGTGGAAATCACCTCGTCGCCAGGCCCAATTTCCAACATCGCGAGTGATGCACGCAGCGATGCCGTTCCGTTGCAAGTCGCAACACAGTAAGGAATATTGAACCGGCCAGAAAAAGTCTCACGAAACAGGCGCTCTTGGCTGCCTGTGTTCAACCAGACAGCGTCTAAGACCCGGCCAACTTCAGTGGCCGCATCTTCGGGAACATACACGCCCCAAGCACGAATCGTCTGGTCCTCCCTACCAGAGTCACTCATGGCTGCTTAGGAGCGGAGGGCAAGGTTGGCTAGATTCTCCAACGGTTTCCTCACCAAGAATCTTTGTCCTGTGTTGTCGGTACCATTCGACTGTCGAGCGAATGCCGTCCTTGAAATCTGTTCGCGGCCTCCACTCCAGTCGTTCGCGCATTCGTTCCACGTTCATAATTTTCGAGGGAGCTCCGTTCGGCTTTGATTGATCGTAGACGATACTCCCCTGGTATCCGACGATGCGCTGGACAAGCTCAGCCAAATCGCGGATCGAAATGCCTCGGCCTATGCCGATGTTGATCGGCTCGATTCCGGGGCTCAACCCGAGAGCATGCACACACACTTCAGCTGCATCCTCTACGTAAAGCCACTCGCGAATCGGAGAACCATCCCCCCAGACTTCTACAGTCGGTTCATCATGTTCGTGTGCTTCGACAAATTTCCTGATCAATGCGCCAAGCGCATGCGAGCGCACCACATCAAAGTAATCGTGTGGTCCATACATGTTTGGCAGTAGTAGGTTGATCGTGTTGAAGCCAAATTGCTGATGATATGCCCAGCTTTGTACCCAACGTGTTTTTTTTGTAGAGCCATAAGCCAGCACACTTTCATGGAGTGGGCCGTCCCACCACTCATCCTCCTTAAGCTCGCTAGCACGTGCCGGATACGAGCAGTTCGCCAAGGTGTTCATAAAGGCTTTCACACCAACACGACGCGCGGCTTCCATGAGATTTAACGACATGATCGAATTAGCGAAAAGAATCTCCGCTACGTGTTGCCGCACAAATTCAAGTCCTCCGATAAAGGCCGCACAGTTGATGAGTGCATCGCACTCGTGCTCTCGTAAGATCTCTGTCGTATCTTCAAGGTTCATGAAGTCAACCCCATCCCTGCGCGAGACAGACACATAGGGGATCCTATGCTTCGCAAGTTCCTTCGTTACACTGCTTCCCAGGAACCCACTACCACCCGCAACAACAACGCGGTTGAACATCGACCGTTTACCTTTCCCTCAAGACCGACTTTCTAGGACGTTCCTCAATAGCTTCAAGTACTTTGGTCCTACAACCGAAATCCGATACGGGTTGTTGTCAATCCGGCCCAGAAATTCTCGGTAGCGCGCCTGCATTATCTCCAGAGCCTTAGGCCATCCGTCGACGTACGGCACACCGTACGTGGCAGCAATCTCCTTGTTGGACCCGGAATCAAGATAAATTGCCGGCAGTCCGCAGTTTAACCCTTCGATCAACGCGTTCGAACAAGTCTCGAACCGCCCCAATTGTAGGATTGTATGCGCGTGCTTCAACAAACGTGCCAGTCTTGCGCGCGGCCTCGCACGACGCACTTTGATATGCCGGAATAAAGTGTCAGTCGGCGTGCGCCCGACCAACGTTACCTGAACATCTCGTTGATTCGCGAGCAACCTGTCGATTTCGATGTAGTCATCGAAGCCCTTGTTCTTATCTGCAGACCAAGTAGAGATGATCACTCTAAGTGGGTCCGAACCGTTCCACCATTCGCGAGTAGTCTCGCGTCGACCAAACCATCCAGTACTTACCTTCGTATTGAAAATAGCTTCGTCGACACCGTTGTGGATTACGCTAAAGGGCCCATCAAAACCGCTGTTCTGAAAGACATCACGACTGTACTCACTCTGGAAAACGGTATGGGAAATGTAGGGAGTAAATTCAATTTGCAACTTGTCCCCCCATACGACCCCGTCCGTCATTCGGCGCATCTCCTGCGATCCACTAACACGGTAGCCAACCTTGCGATGGACGATTGGAACACCACGTGCCGCGATAGTTTTGACGAAAGACAGCTCCACTCCGTCCGTGAGGCCGCTCAACAGAGCTATGTCAAATGACGAGTCGACCATGTTCGTCACCTCGACCCCCTGCTGCCGCAGCCAATGCCACAAGGTCCTGAGGGAAGAATTCGTTCCTCCGTACGGGCCTCGGACCTCGTTGAAGTTCATGAAAACTTGCATTTTGGCCATGGATAATGGGGCACAATCACCGCTGAAGCCATGCCCGCCTCAGCTCAGGAACTAGGCAGCAAGAGCAAATCAGGAACTCGGTTCGGTGCCGATTTCTCCATTAGGATGGTAGGTCACGCGAGTGGCAAGTGCTTCTTCCAAGATCGACAAGGGCGTTCGCAACCGAGCACCCACCCTAGTCTTTTCAACACCTAATTGCGTGATGCTTATGATTTCCTTAATGAGGATACCCCCATCCTGGGATGAGACATGATGACCCCGCTCGTCAATACGGTAGACCAGGCCAGCTTGAAATGGGTGAAAAGACTGCGCGGATAGAACTTGGGCTCCCCGAAGTACTACTGGTTCGCTCCCCAGATATGTTTTTGCTCCAGGATACGGATCGTCAAAGGCGCAGATAAACGAGACGATCTGTTCTGCTGTCCAACGCCAATCTACCCATCCATGAACTTCTGTGGAAAGACGGGGCCAATAGCTGGAGTCTGCAGTCGATTGTTCAGTTTTTGTAATCGATCCCGCGAGTGCGTTGGGCAGCCAACCCTCTAAGAGCCGAGCACCTTCTTGCATGTCCATAGCGTCATAATGACTAGGCAGCGTTACCTCCTCTGGATAGGAAAAAGATCGACTAGCCACAATCGGTCCGGCATCGAGTGCCGCAACAATTTCATGAACTACTACCGCACCACTCCGTTCCTTCATCAGAATGAGCCAGCTGCTCCCGCCAGCACCTCGATTGAAAGGCAAAGCACGAGGATGGAAATTAAAGATGCTGCCATTCCATTTCTCGATCCAATGGTCCGGGAATACCCACGGGGCCCCAAACGACAAGCCAATATCCCCCGATATAATGGGTGGGCCCATCTCAGTAACGGCTTCCAGGTCATTGTTTACGAAAATTGAAACTCCCAACTTTTCAGTGAACATCTCAGTCCAATATTCTGGTTCCGTCCAGTATCTATCGCTCGTTCGAAGACAGACACTCCAACCTTGGCGAGTGGCGATAGGCGCTGCGATGACCGCCCATTCCGGCGCCCCGAAAAGATGTAACGTTCTTAGTTCGGTCGTCTCGCAGCTACCCAAAGACTCAGATTCCATTGCGGGAAGCTCCTCGTTTTAGAATTAGTAAGTCTGTTACAACCTAAACGCGCCTTCTTTCAGTCCAGTTGGCAATCAGAAGGTATGAACCTCGCATTAGGCTAGGAAACTTTAGACGTCTTGTCCTCACCACGGTTGTAGACTGGCATTACAGTTGCCAATAGCGACTTGGGGTTGTAGACGGATAACGCAATACCGTCCTTCTCCAAATGTTGCCGCCACTCCGACATGAGATTCACGACTCCGCTTGTCGCGGTGCTGTGAGGCTCGTCGAACCGCTGGCCGCGGTCTGTGGTATCCCGGATTATTCGTTCCCCCGTACCCTCGTCAACGGCAAAAGTCTTGGCCGGCTCAATCCAAAAATAACGGGAATCATATAGGTCAACGCCAACGAGGACTATTTCCGAATACCCCATGCAGATAGCGAAGTTGATCGCATCGCATAGCGTTCCTGTACCGTGTACCAAGCCGCCCGAAAACAATTGGCCTGGCATCAAGCTCCTCTGGTTCGTGTGGTAAGGAAAAATTCTGGCGTCCTTAGGCAGGCCGCGTTTGCTAAGTAGTCTGCGGGCAAACATCGCTGTGTATTCATCCTGGCAGATGAAAACCGTGTCCCTGTAGTACGGATTGCCCGCCACGAGAGCTTCAAAATCCTCCACAAGGCTTGAGAGCGTTGCAGGGTCCGCCCCCTCTCCCCACCCACGTATTACGTGGAAATTAACCTCGGTCCATTTTTGATAGACAAAAGCGTTGAACCCAATCGTGGCGCCCTCCGATATATGCTGCCATTCCTCCGGGGTGATCTCGTTGAGGGAGTAACCAGATCCAAACACGAAAGCTTTTTCCGACAACTTCAGCGCACGCAATTCCGTTTCGGAGATTCTCTGGTAGTAATCATCCAGCGCGCTGCGGCTCGCCATTAACGCGCTCAACATTTCTCGGTTCAACTGCAGGGCGCCACGTACCCCACTCCCTCGCAGCATGCTTCTCTGAAGCCGAAGAAAACTGAGAAACTGCTTCATGGGGTTCAAAGTTCGTTGTTCGGATAATCCCAGATGTGATCACACTCCCACCCGCTCGACGCTCCCCTTCTCCAGACTTCGAGATTTCTCCACTTTTCACAGCCCTTGTCGAATTGCTCTTTCGTATAGCCGGTAACCTCTAACCATCTCGGTAGGTCATCCGACGGATAGGCAGGGTCGTGCTTCCGTACCAACTCAATCGCCTGTTCTCGAACCAGCTTCCCGCTCCTAATATCCAGTGATGCAGCATCCGTGCAACGACCATAGCCAAACTTCATGTACTTCAGCCAGTCGTGGACCCCTATCTCATGCATGTCGTCTATACCATCAAAGTTTCGATAGGTCCTTAGATACGGGGTTCTTTTCGGCTGCCATTCATATAGTGCGGTCATCTCGGCAGCGATCTTGTGTTGTTCCCACTGGTAGTAGTTCCCAAGATATATGCCCCTAACACCATTCTGGTCGATATCTTCATCGCTCGGGTACTTTGCCCAAACCATATCTTTTTCAGTCAGTTTTTCTCGACTGTCGTTCACGAAATCCATCCAGTCATAGCCCCGCTGTCCATGTTCCGTCCGGTATTTACGGGTAAATTCGATTAGGTCATTGTAGGAGTACATACCGTTGCGGTAGATACCAAACGGTTCACCCCAAAACAACAGAGGGATCTTTTCTTTGACTGCAACCTGAATCGGGTAAGTGAAGATTCCGCAGTGGACATACCACGTCATGTCACCGGTCTTCTCAAGCCCTAAACGATGCAATTTGGCCGCCGCTCTCATCCCGATGTGGAACACGTGATGATCGACGCCGAAGACTTCTTTCATACGATCTAAATTCTCTTGAGCCTCTGGCAAGTAGTTGCCCCCGTGGAAAGTCACGAGCAGGGGTCTTAGGTCCAGTTCTTTGGTAACAATATGTGTCTGGTAATAGCTATCCTTACCCCCGCTAACAGGAATAATGCAATCGTAGCCATCATTCCGCCGATAAGGTTCCACGAGCCGTAGTAAGGCCTTATTCCGAGAGTCCCAGTCAATCTGGCGGTAGTGTTCCTCTGCCATCTGACACCCTGTGCAAACTCCATCATGGTTGAATTCGATGCCGATCGCGTAGTTAGAGGGAACTACACATCGCGTGCACCAAAAGACCCTTCCCTGTTCGTATCGTTTTAGTTGCTTCTCGTTCACGGAATCCCTCCGGGATCTATGGCACTCGGACGTCTACTCCTGCATCAAGCAACTGACGTCTAGCGTTGCGATCGCTAAGTTCCCGAAAATTGAAGATGTTCGCCGCCGCCACAGCCGATGCGCCACCCTTATTGACCCCATCGACAAAGTCTTGATAGTCGCCAACACCCCCACACGCGACGACAGGTAAAGACGTCGCTTTAACAACCTGGTGGATTAATTCAAGATCGTAACCCTCACCGGTACCATCACGGTCAATGCTGTTCAAAAAGATCTCGCCAACACCAAGCCCTTCCGCGTACCGCACCCACTTGGTTGGGGCCCATCCGGTGGGACGTTGGCCGTGGTGGCTGAATACCTCATAGCCACTATCACCGTTTGACCTCACATCTACACTGGCAACAATGGCCTGGCTACCAAATCGCTTGGCAGCATGTTCCACGATTCGGCTGTCGTCGAAACATAGCGAGTTGACCGTAATCTTGTCCGCCCCGTTTTCGAAACGCCGTTCCATGTCATCAAGCGTTCGAATTCTCCCTCCGAACGTCAGCGGCATGAAGCAGCGACGACTGACCATCTTAAGTATCTGAATAATGTCGGTCACCTCACTGATTTTTTGATCGCTACGGCGCAAGTCATACCGATCATCACGCGTAATATCTACGTAGATGAGCTCATCGACACACCAGTCGTTGTATCTCTCTGCCTGGACAACAGGATTGCCAATGGACTGATGCCGGCTGAACTTATGACTACGAACTAGAAAACCGTTCTTCAGCAGCAAAACCGGGATCAGTCGTCTCTTCAACATTGGCTTACCACTGGATGAAGTTTCCCAAGAGTTCCAACCCGTATCGCTGACTTTTTTCGGGATGGAACTGAACTCCTACTATGTTGTCCCTTGCCACAATTCCGGCGTAAGAATGACCATAATCGAATGTCGCGATAACGTCCTCTTCGTCTTCACAAAAACAAGCATAACTATTGATGTAATAAAAACATCGCTCATCAGGGATACCCGAGATTATTGGATGTTCGCCACAAAACTTTGTCACGTTCCAACCGATATGAGGAAGTCTATGTCCGAAGGCTTCCACGTCCATTTTTTTGACATCCCCAGGAAGAAAAGACAATCCCTCGTGGACTTCAAATTCGAAACTCCGGCGCATAAACATCTGCATCCCGAGACAAATCCCCAATACATGGGTCCCGGAAGCAACTGCCTGGAGAATAGCTTCCTTCAGGCCTCGCGAAGTGATGTTGTCCATTCCTTCGCAGAACGCACCTACCCCTGGCAAAATGAGCTTTTCGCTCTGCGCAATCTCATCGGGATCGGATGAAATGCAGGCTGTGTGGCCCAAGCTTTCGACGGCGTTCGCTACCGATCCGAGGTTTCCCATTCCGTAGCTAGTGATCGTGACCGTTCTCATGCCCGAATTCCCATTATCAACGCTTGGCAGTCAGCCGAGAATCACACCACGTCATCTAAAGTAATCTGATGCCGGAATGGGAGGTCTCGGCAGGCGACCTTGCCGACTACACTCCGCCGTTCGGACCAAGCCAAACCCCCTGAAGGACGTAGCATCGTGAGAAGATCTTCTCTGATTTTCTCTCCCTCCCTAACCGCGCGGCTCAGAGCGACACTCCGCCGAAGGTTGTCCCGGCGATAGAGATCAGCCGGATGAATCTGGTCTTTCCCGTCCCCCAGTATAACGGCGGTTCTCTTAATATCAGTGAAAAGCTGTGTGATCTGTTTCGGATCGAATGCAACCATGTGATCTGATCCACCAATGCTTCTATCGACTGTGAAGTGCTTCTCAATAACAGCGGCGCCAAGTGCGGATGCGGCAATGCAACTGAGACCATGGTCAGTGTGGTCGCAATATCCGGCAGGCAAGCCAAATCTCTCTCTCAAGCGAAGCATTCGATTTAGGCCAACATTATCGTCCGCAGTCGGATAACCGCAGTCAGTGTGATACAAAACAAGCCGGCCAGAAGCATCCAACGCTTCAATTGCTCTTTCCACTTCGTCAAAGAGTGAAGCTCCTGTCGACATAAAAATCGGCAAACCGCTCTTCCCACATTCCTCAAGAAAAGGAGTGAACGTCAGGTCGTAAGACACAATCTTTATGAAGTCGATTCCAACATCAATCGCACACTTGAGAGAGCTTGAGTCCGTGACACAGACCGAAAAACAAAGGTTAGCCGCCTTCGCAACCTCCCGGCACTCTTCTAGGCATTCCCACCCAACACATTTTTGGTGCGGGACCGGCAAGCTCTCAAGGTCCGTGTAAAGCAATTTTTCGTCAATCTCCTGGAATGTCAACGCGTCTGCACCGCTCTCGACAGCTATTCGCGCCATTTGCAGGGCAAGTTCAGGCTGCCCTTGGTGACCGGCGCCTGCTTCCGCCACAAGAAAAGGTCGCTTCAGCTTGGAGATCTCACGGTTCGCGATTCTCACAGCGGCACCACGCTCAAGCACCCGTCACAAATGTAGTTCATCCCAGACACGTAGCCAGCGCTATCTGACAAGAGAAAGTGGGCCACCTCTGCAACTTCCTGTGGCGATGCCATCCGCCCCATGGGTAACTCGCTAACAAAACGCTCCCTCGCTGCTTCTTCGCTTATGCCCTGTTCGGTTGCCGCCTTCCTCAATAGGTTAACTGCGCGCAGCGTTTCCGTTGGGCCAGGGCTTATTGCGTTGAAGCGAATGGCGTCCCCAGAGTATTCAAGAGCAAGACACTTGATGAGACCAAGCAAAGCGAGACGTAATGAACATGGAAGAACCTTCTCTGGTGCGGCGTTGCGAACGACATCCGAGAGAACCGCAACGACTGAGCTGCCCTTGGTCAATCGCGGAACCATCGTGTGTAGTATCTGCACGTGAGACAACAGAGTAGATTGGATCGACGATTGCCATACTTCCAGTGATATTTCCGTAAATCGCCCGAACGGCGGACCACCGCCGTTCAGGACCAGCCGTTGAGGCGACGGCGCGAGGGACACCAGTTCCTTCAGTGTCTCGTGAACCCTGGAACTATCGTCGTGATCGGTGCTCAAGAACCTCGCGCTTTGTGCGCCCGACTGTAAAACACCTTCAACGGCCCGTTCCAGTTTCTCTTCATTGCGCGCAATCAAAATAATGTCATCGCCGTCCTGTGCGCAACGGTCTGCGATAGCTCGTCCAATCCCACTGGAGCCGCCGAAAACGATTGTCGTGCGGCTATTGTCTGTCATAGGTAGAGATCCAGATTGAGATCCTTCCGATCAACCTCCAATTGAACACCTTGATTGATTCGTGTGATCTCTTCGTTATTGTCCAACCACTCCAAGGCCTCGACTACATCTATGGGCTTGCCTGACTCGTAAAGAGCATCGTAGACGGCTCGAATGACTTCCAAATCCTCCGGCGTATCGAGCGTTAGCCGATAGTCACGCCAATACTTCTCGTCTGCCACCATCCGGTTGACTTTAAATACCGTCGGGTCATCCAGGTACCAGGAAAGATACTCTGTGTTTTCGCTCTTGACAGCACGGGCAGCCACCGCTTCCAAGGCTTGGGCGCTGATCACTTCAGAATCCCCACCAACAAAAACTCCTGTCACATGCGTGTAGTCGGCAGAGTGAAGCAGATGTGACTCAACCGCAAGATCAATGAGATCGATGCACCGAAGCAGGTCATCACCGGTAATCCTGACAAAGTTGTCAAAACCGAACTCTTGAACGGCACCCCACATGCGCTGTGCTACGTTTTGTGCCGAGCCTCGAAACACGTCGATGCATTCCCGTGTCGCGATCGCCGCGAGTTTCTCATCCTCAGGGGCCATCGTCGTGCATAAAACGATATCCTCAAAGGACTCGCAAGCCTTCACTCTCTCGATCAGCAGTGCTATTGACTCGACATTGGCAATCTCGACGAGCGCCTTTTCAGGGAGACGTGTCGAAGCCGAACGAACACAGATCAAAGCACCAAGCCGCTGCTTCTCACGTGCAACACCCGCTGATTCAGGTGCGTCTGACATTCGCAGACTCAGTCACTCGATTCCTGCAAGCGCTGGTTCAGACGCTCCTTGTATTCGTCCACGCGGTTATAGTCCCTCGTTATGTTTCCGTCATGGCGTGTGTACCGGTAGTAAGGCACTGGAATATGGCCGATCGTATAACGCTCCTCAAAGCGTGAACGAAGCTCTTCATCCTCACACACGAGCATGGTTTCGTCATATAAGCCAATCGCGATCAGATAATCCTTTCTGAACATGACTCCGCAGGCGATGGGATGCTTTTTAGCAGACATACGTGAAACGTGCTTCTCATGCGCATCTACAAGCACATAATCACACGCTACAGCTCCCCAATCACTGTTGTAGGCCAGAAACTGATGCTCGAAGGCAATCAGTTCAGAATGAAAATAGTCGTCCGAGTCTAAATGAACGACGTAGCGACCTTGGGCCCTGCGAATTCCTGTGTTACGTGCCGTGGGCAACCCCAGGTTCTTTTCATGCTTTAAGAAGATGATGTCATCACCGAAATCATCAATTATCTCGCGCGAGTGATCGGTCGAATTGTCGTCGACGACGATCACCTCGAACTTTCCGTAGGGAAAACTCTGATCGACAGCGGAGCGAATCGCTCGGCCGACATAATTCTCCCGGTTGAAGCAAGTGATGATAATACTGACGTTCATCGCACCGTCCTCGCCTACGGACTCCTGGCTCTACCAGGCTGTCCACCCGCCTTCCACGAGAAGATTAGTCCCGGTCGCATAGCTTGAAGCATCTGACGCCAAGAACACGACCGGACCAACAATTTCCTCGGGGGCCATCGGCCTTCCCATTGGGGACATTTTACTGAACCGCGTTATGAAATCCTTGTCTGAACGCCCGAGAATTCCGTGCGGCGACAAACAATTTACCCGCACTCCTCGCTCAGCCCAATGCGCCCCAAGATACTTTGTCAGCATAACAACCCCGCCCTTGCTCGCGGAATACGCAACAGGATTACCAAAGCTGTTGTCGGTGTACAGATCGGGGTTAGATGAAACCACGCCATAGGTAGATGCCAAATTAATAATCGATCCCTTGCCTTGCAGAAGCATCTGGCGACCAAAGTCTCTACACATTAGAAACGTGCCTGTGAGGTTGACGTTGATGATCCGCTGCCACAAATCGTGTGGAAACTCTTCCGGGCAAGCATCCCAGGACTCACCAGGCGTACATTGATGATTGTTGATGAGCACATCCACCCGGCCAAATGTTCTCAATGTTTCGTTCAGAACTCGTTGCACATCCGATGGGTTCGTAACATCCGCCGCTACGGGAAAGCTGCCTTGGAACAAGTCGGCTAGTTCATTCAAGGGGTCTATCGCGAGGTCGACTAAGGCCAACTTCGCCTGCCGTTGCACCAAGGCGTCCAGCAGAGTCCTACCAATGGTCCCACAGGCACCGGTGAGGACAATAACCTTGCCCGAAATGTCGAATATCGTATCGACGTTCAAGCTCACCTTGAAAACTCTTTCGCCGTCAAGTGCAGAATCTCCGCCTGCGCCGCAGCCCAGTCAAGATCCCAATGATTCGTTTGAAGCTGAATCAGTCTCGGTTGCAAATACTCAGCATTCGGGCAGAGACCCGGTTCATAAGACTGGCGTACAGCTGAACAACTCGCCTTGTAATTCTGCATCAGGGGTTCTCGGTAGGTTAAAAGCCATGCTGCATAATAGCCCTCCCCTCCGTTCTGACGGAAAAGATCACGAAACTCGTACCAATCAACTTCAGGCTTGTCAGTCTCTAGAAGCAGTGGGTACGACCAATAACAATGGTAGAGACCGGCTGGAACCCGTTGCGGAATGAGAAAGTCAAATTCCTGGGTGGCATTCTGGTACATCGTCGCTACCTTTACACGATGTTCGACGAGTTGGTCCAGGCGCTCAAGTTGAGCTAACGCTACCGCTGCATTCAACTCCGAAAGACGATAGTTGTACCCGAGGTCAACATGACGGGGGAATGCCGGGTCTTGCACGTCCCCTTTTTCAATTTTTCCTTGCCGCGTCGAAACTCCTGAGTATCCAAGTGTTGCAAACTGCCTTGCCCGATCTGCGTGCTCCTCGCAATCGGTCGTGAGGATTCCACCATCGCCACACGTCATGTGCTTGGAAGCTTGGAAGCTATAGCAACTGATGTCGCCAAAGCTGCCAACGACGTGACCATGGTATCGGCCCAGATAGCACTGTGCATTATCTTCGATCATTGACAGGTCGGAGTGGCGGCAAACGCTAGTTAACCCATCATAGTCAGGTGGTAGCCCATACAAAGACACAGGAATTACCGCCTTGGTACGATCGGTGATGCATGCGGAGACTGAACCAGGTTCAAGGGTAAAAGTCTCGCGATCGACATCTGCAAACACGGGAACAGCGCCACATTGCAGCGCGCACATACTGGTACTGGCCATCGTCAGAGGGGGGACGACTACTTCATCGCCAGCAGCCACTCCAGACGAGATGAGCGCGACGTGGAGAGCAGACGTTCCGCTGTTGACGGCAACGGCGTGTTTAGTACCGAAGCGTTGACAAAAACTCGTCTCGAGACGATGCCTGAACAAACCACTCACCGAGGACCGAAACTCCCCGTTCAGTGCTTCAATGACGTACTGGCGCTCAAGATCCGAAACTCGATTCATGGAACCAATCCTAAGTCTCCGAGAACATGTCCCAGTGAAGAATTTCGTCTGGTTCTATGTCTTTCAACGCTTTTCTTCCAATTAGTGCCTTCAGGTCCTTCGGCGGAATCCCGGTACCTGGACGCTTGATCGCAATCGCATCTTCTTCAACAACCTGGTCCTTGCGAATCGATTCATTTGCCACCAGGCTCCGTCTAGCATGACGTCTGGCCTCGATTTCACAAGGCCATACCTGCTTTACTTCATCACCCAGTGATGACGCCATGTAGCCACAACTTTGGCGAAAACGACGGATATCATCAGGGTCCATCGCGTGATAGTGATCGTTTCCTGGAATTGTTTTGTCCAGGGTGAAGTGTTTCTCAATGATCCGCGCACCGAGAAGCCACGCGGTAATCGGAACAAGCATCCCCATATCCGGAGGTACATGGTCCGAGTATCCGATGAGAAATTCAGGGTATCGACGGGTCAGATAGGCTATTGAATTGAGGTTCGCATCCTCGGGGCGGCACGGATAAGAAAGAACACAATGCAATAAGGCGATTTGGGGGTTACCGGTTTCACGGACAGCTTTTACCGCTTCATCTACCTCCTCGTCACAGGCAGCCCCCACGGAGAGAATCATCGGTTTCCCTTTTCGGGCACAGTGCTCGATCAATGGAACATTCGTCAGATCAGCGGAGGCAATCTTGAAGGCGGGTATCCAAGGGTCCAAGACGTCGGCAAAATGTATGTCGAAGGGTGTGCTCATGAAGACGATCCCACACCGTGCCGCATAACGAGCGAGTTGTTCGTAATCGCTCTCCGTGAAATGGTCGTATTTCTTGAATAATTCGAACTGAGTCCGACAAGGTTCAGCGGTCAGGTCCCAATAGGCAGGACTGTCACGGGTTGCGAGAGTTTCGGCCTTATAGCTTTGAAATTTGATAGCGTCGGCGCCTGCTTGCGCAGCCTCCTCGATCATACGAAACGCGGTATCAAGGCTGTTCTCATGGTTAACACCGGCTTCTGCAATTAGAAACGGCCGGTCATGCCGAAGAAGGAGAGAGCCAAATTGAAGATCTTGTTTCATAGGCTACTTGGCGAAGTCAGCGTTCATCTGGGAAGTCTGGGCCCCTAAGCAGAGAAGCGAGTGCTTGGAGCCGCAACCAAGGCGTATGCTCTGTGGTCGTTGACTCTTCGAAGAACTCCGGACCAATCTTCACTGTTTGAGGCACCCGCCAGCCTGTCTGGCTCCAAGGATAGCCTGTCTTTCGGTTCCGCAGATACCAAAGTGCAAGTCGCCACCATACAGAAAAACCTCTCATACGACTACAGTCCCATGGCCTTCATCATAAGCATTTTGCTCATGACGCCAGACGAGAACGTCTTCCATGACGATGCAGTCGAGACCCGTGCGCATCATGCACCGATACGCATCGATCGGTGAGCATACGAGAGGCTCCCCTGAGGCGCAAAATGCCACATTAATCAGCACCGGAACCCCGGTAATCTGCTCGAAAATACGGAGCGTAGCATGCAAGCCTGGATGAACCTCTTCGCGTACGGTCTGGGGACACGCCGAGCCATCTACGTGAGAAGTTCCAGGAATCTCCGGCCGGCTAACACCGCCTGAAATAGACATGTAGTTGGAGGGGCCATCCAATTCAAACCATTCCGAAACTCTCTCTCCGAGCACGGAAGACGCACACGGCCAGGAAGCATCTCGGTTTTTCACCTCGAGGTTAATGCGATTTTTTATCTCCTCCCGCCGAGGGTCGCCTAATATAGACCTGTTTCCAAGCGCCCTTGGCCCAAACTCCATCCGACCCTGCAGGAGCCCCACTATGTTCCCGTCAGCGACAAGTTGGGCAACCGTTCCTGCCACCTCAGAAGAATCCAGCACCGTATGAGGTAGTTCAAAGCGATCCAGGTACTCAAGGATTTCGGCGGACGTGTACGCAGGGCCTAGAGTTGCTCCTCTCATCGCGTCAACTTCGAACAAGGCTCGAGGTTGATTCAAATAAAGATGTGTTGTTGCAAGAGCGGCTCCGAGAGCACCGCCAGCGTTACCGCATGCCGGTTGAACCCACAGTTCGCGAAAGTCACCTTCTCGTTGTAACCGCCCGTTTGCTACGCAATTTAAGGCCACTCCACCAGCAAGGCATAAATTCTTAGAGCCAGTTAGCGACCAGGCGTATCTAGCCATTGCTAGGACTGCATCCTCAACCAATCTCTGCACTGAAGCTGCAAGATCACGATCAAAGTTGCGAATCGGGCTGTTCGGGTCTCGTCGACCACGACCTAGCAGCTTGACTAATTTTGGGGTGGCAATCTGACCGGAGGACTTCACCCTCAGATAGTCCTCATTTATCTCGACCGACCCATCTTCCAAGATACGAATGACCTCACTGCGTAGCCGGTCATAGTAGGAAGGCTCGCCTGTAGCTGCGAGCACCATCATCCTGTTCTCGCTGCTGTTGCCGGAAAGCCCAATGTACTGGGCAAATTTTTTGTAGAAGAGCCCAATGGAATTCGGAAATTTAAGTTCCCGAAGGATACTCAGATCACTTCCTTGCCCGTGACCAATAGTGGCTGTAACCCACTCGCCCACACCATCGATTGTCAAAATCGCAGCATCACAAAATGGTGACGGAAAGAACGCACTAGCAGCGTGTGACACATGGTGCGACGAGTAAAGCATCTCGCCATTAAATTCCGGTAACAGCTGCCGCACAGTCTCTTCAACCATGAGTCGCGACCCCGGCCGGTTGAGTCCCCACTCAGGAGCAAGCGCTTTGAGCCGTCCCGTCGCCTTGAGAAGTGACCCCTGAATGACAGACTGTACAATCCGATCGAAAACCATCGCAGGTTTCTCATGGAAGACGATGATGTCGATCTCGGCCGCAGACTCCACCGCTGCTTCCTCAAAACAATAAGCGATAGAAGCTGAGGGGAATGCTCTATCGCCCCTCTTGCGACTGAACCGCTCCTCTTCTGCTGCAGCAACAATGATGCCGTCATCTACTACGCAAGCAGCGGAACCGTGATGAAGGCCAGATATGCCAAGAATTTTCAATCTGGCCAGTCTCCAAGTGCCCGCAATGTGGCCGCAAGACCTGTCGCGATCACTTCGTGCCCGCTACGAGTGTAGTGGCCATCATGTGGGAAGAAGCCTTGCTTTTTTTCGCGGCCAGATAATTGCTGGAAAAACCTGGGCACATCGACAAAGTGTGCTCCGCCAGCTTCCGCCACCGATGAAAAGAATGAGTGATGGTTGACCGCATCGGGGCGAGTCACGTAGCTAAAATCCGGCAGTGGGGCGAGCACCTTTAGCGAAGCCGCAGATTCCCGCAGAATTTCTCGCAAAAGAGCCTGGCCCAGCCGATACCCGGTTGCCTGTGGGTCATCATAGATGTGGTACAGGTATGGAGGCTCTTGACGAAGGATCATTGACTTAATCGCATCCTTGATGCGCCGCTGCCAATTGGGTCGAACTGTTTCAAAACGAGGGTCCGGAAACATCTTGAAAGCTGGCTTAGGAACAGGAACATTGTGTGAAACCAAAGAGCCGTCGGTGTCAAGTGTGAAATATGGCCTCGGAACTCGGATCCCCCCCCCCGTCAGCGGGTCATAGTGAAGCCGATCGGTCAACAAGTTTCGACCAATACAGCCAATTGCAGGACAGAGCACCAGCACATCTGGGTCAATCAGAGGAGCAAACTCCCGATGAATAAGGAGTTGCTGATCATGCCCAGTACCGCTTAGCCCGTAGTTGTGGCTCTCCGCACCAGGAAGTAGTTGCTCAAGAACGTCAGTGAACCGCTCCCGGTTTGAGACACTGTCCCCTGCTGCAAGCGAATCGCCAATGAAAAGGATCTTAATGCCGCAGTCATCAATATTGGGTTCAGGTTCGCGGTAACAACGCGCACCCACCGAGTTGGTCGAGATCAGATAGAAAGGCGCCGTCTCGTGATGCGGGAGCTGCCAGAGGCGCAGATTTGGCCGAAAGAAATACCCGAAGCGTGGATGATACCGGAAAGTGGCGCGGTGACTAGTAACCTTAAGCACATCCTACCAAAGCGGGTAGACCTCGTCGGGTGGGCTATCACCTGGCCCGCCTGTGTGTCTACCTTTTCCCAAGCGAGCTAGGAGCCTCTCGGCCCAATAGACGTTGAAAACGCCTACGAACGCAGCAACTGGGCGGAGAACTCCGCGCATCAAGCGCGTCAACAAACTTGAAGGCATGGGTATCTTACCTACGCTCGATATCCTGTCTCGGAATATGACTTAAGAGAGTCTTTATTACGTTACGAAAGAATAGCGGCTGTACTCACATCGGTCCAATTCGAACCACACATCAAAGCGACGGTCCACAGCCGATAGATCTCATTGAAGATACAGTTGTCCCAGCGCAGCGTTGTAGGCCTGATGGATAAATTCGCTGTCATCGGAGACAAGCTGAGATGCGAAATCCTCGTGCACACCCATGAGTGCTTCAATGCGGCACCGACACCAATCAATCCGTTCTTTTGCGTCTGATCGGCCCCGCAGATTTTCGATGATCCAGGCAACCGCCACACCCTCGGCAAGTTCCTCCAAGGCGACACGGTTGTACAGCATAGATGGCCGCGAGTGAGTTCCGAAGCGAAAGCTCTCCCTTGTATACCAATACATGATTGTCTTGCGGCGGTTCCTGCTTTGGTCGGCATAGAGTTCCGGCTGGCCCAGGACTTCCTCGACACGCTCGAGCACACGATCACTTCGGCTTGTTGACAAGTCCACCTCATCCTCGCCAGCATCGTATGCGCTCCGCGTGAAAATAAGATGATCGTAATCATCGCAATTTCGAATCGGGGGACTGCCTCGCCACTTCTCCCACTCGGCCCAATGTCCGGATTTCTCCAAAGCAAACCAGTAGGCCCGTAAGAGCCGATACAGGTAGAATTCCGGAAAAGACCCAATCTCATGCGAGAATCGCACTGGAAACGACACCAAGTCGTCGATTCCGGTCACTACAGGATGCTGCAGCGCCCGCTGAACAGTCCGCCGAATGGCTATTTGCAGTGAAGGTTCTTCAGTGTCCCATTCGCTCCGCCAGCCGCCGGCCATCGTTGTGCAGGTTTCTTCAAATACTTGGGCAATATCTGTCTCGCTCCACTCTGCGGTGATTGCATAATAGTCGTCCAGATCTTCGTGGCGCTGAGAAGAAAAAAAATAGTCCGGGCTGGGGAATTCACAGCGATAGGCCGATTCCCCAGGCGCCCGCCGACTTTCGAACTGACGCGTGACGGCCGAGTAAATCACCTCGGCGAGAATACCGTGCCCCTCTCGGGTTAGATGACAGTAATCCACGAAGTGATCATCCGTGACGATGTCCGCCATATCCAGAACATGAATCGCCGACTCCGTTCCCAAGCGGGTAACGGCCTCACGATATGCTCCCTTGACTCGATAGAGCGTCAAATCAGCCTCATAGGCTTCATCAAGAATGCGTGTTGAGTTTTCGATGCGCCCCAGGTTGTATAACGGAATGGCGCGATCGTAATACTCAGTATCGAGCACTTCTGAGAGTATCCTAACGGCAACACTCTGCTCCCCGCTTTCATACTGCGCCACGGCTAGATTGTTACGTGCGACTTGGTAACAGTAGGTAGGGTCGGGCCTCACCTTCGAATAGCAGTCACTAGCTTCTTGTAATTTGCTCTGAGCATGCCATTTTAGGCCCTGAACCAACATTTCGGTTTCGGCGTCCGCAACCAATTCGGAACCGATTGTGTCGTGGAAACTCACATACCGATAAAAAAGCGAATTCGGCGAGCCAAGTCCAGCTGGGAAACAGGTGTTGGCAACAGGATTGACAAGGATTACTTGGGTCCCTGCCCGCTGAGCCTTGCTGATAATGGTTCTGAGGTTACGGTAGAAGTCAGTGGGTGTCGTGGCGGTCCGAGACGACATTGGAACAGGATTGAAAACATAAGGACGTCTTTTGCCAAGCACAAACGGCTTACGTATATTCGAAGAACGTCCGAAAAACTTGCCAATCCGCTCACGAACTGGCCGATAAGTGCCCTTGTAACGCGACCGACTGCCTTCGTTGTTGCCAAGATAGATAACTAGGAAATCGACAGGCCGTTCCGCAATCTGCTGTATATAGACTTTGCAAGCGTCGGCGCTTGTGAGACCCGGGCTGGCCCAATTATCAACTCGGGCTCCGCCCCATCGCTGCAAGCTCTCGAAGAGCTGGAATGGGTAGATAGCCTTGCCATCACCGATCCCGGCACTGCTAGAGTCGCCCAGGATAGCGATTTTCAGGGCTCTATCAGGCACTCAAGAACGTCCTAAGGCGAGCTTCATGGCTTCACGACTGATGCGCAGCTCCGTCGCAAGCCTGGTAGCGAAATCACTAGTGCTCCTATTCGACACAGGAATCCGCAGCCATTCAGTACTGCACGGTATGAGATTCACGCCACCACCATGCAGTTTCTGGTCAATATGCTGAAACCGAAGTGACTTGTGAGGTTCATTGCTGATCCATTGACCGCTCAAAAAGACATGTGAAAAAGCCGGGATAGTATCGTTTTTCTTCCAGCGCTTTCACTCCGACCGCTTCCAAGCCGGGCTCAAGAGCGAATAGCGCGTCCAGATCCCCGATGGGCTGATGGCGGTTCACAGAGGTGCTCAAGAGTTTGAAACCCCGCGGTGAGACCAGAGCGTGGATCGAGGCCAGCGTGTGCGAGGTCTCGTGCGGGTGAAGCACCTGATCTCGAAACCAGGACCTGAGGTGGGAGGGATCTTCCAGTGTCACTAGCCCCGCGAATTCTTCCAGGAGGGTGTCCTCCGTAACGCCGCCATCTCGTTTCTCGCGGAAATGTGCGAGGAAGGGTGCCCTGCCGTAGGCATGATAAAGACCGAGAAAGAGATGGCCACCAGGCTTGACCCATCGAAGGACACGTCTCACAGCCCCATCGAAATCGGAAGTGTGATGCAGAACACCTATGGAGCAAACGATATCGTGGGGCGGGGTTTCATAGGCAAAAATATCTGCCACAGAAAATTGGGCGTTCACATCTAGGCAGGTGGCCACTTTGCAACTTCTGGCAACGGCTACAGGGTTGAAATCCAGGCCAATGACGTCGGCGTTGTAATGGAAGGCCACAGTGTTCGTGAACCATCCAGCACCGCACCCGACATCCAAAACTTGCTGTTGGCCGCGCTGGAGCAAGGTGTCCAAATCGGGGTAGGCCGATAGTATTTGATTGTTCTTCCGTATGCTGTCGGCTGCCGTTTCCGCCGTGGATCGGTAGTTGAAAGGAAGCTCACGGTAGAATTCAAGGACCTTCCGCGTAATCTCGTCCATGATTTCTACCACATCGGATAGATGTCACCCTGATCGTCACCTTGATGGGTACGCCGCCCCTTCATGAAAAAGAAGGTCAGGATGGCGACGATGACAATTCCGAGAAAGGCGATGACCGCCAGGGCAATGAAACTCATTTTGTACCCCATAGCGCGGCGGTGACCTTCCTCAGCACGGGGGAGGACATCACCCTATCGTACGAGGTCGGGAACAGGCGCTGTAGCCTATCCAATAACCGTGCGTCGGCTCCAATTAGAATCCTTTCCTTCCCGCCGAGGATGCCCTTGACGATGGCTACGGCCGCTTCCGGAGCCGAGCGGAGAGCCTGTGCCTGAAAGGAACGTAGCATGGCATCCCGATCGATCTGTTCAGCCAGACGTGCATGGAGGACGAGGTTAGTGTCCACCACGCCCGGGTAGACACAAGACACGGTCACCCCGGTGCCTCGTAACTCCTGCTTCAGAGATTCCGTAAACCCTCGAACAGCAAACTTTGATGCGGCGTAGATGGTCTGTAAAGCGGTGCCCTTCAGCCCCATCACGCTGGACACATTCACGAGATGTGCCTCATCATGGCCGACCAAATGGTCGAGGAAGGCCCTGGTCACGTAGATGGTGCCCCAAAAATTCACGCCCATCACCCATTCCATATCCTCGTATTTTACCGTGTCGAATCGCTCAATGAGGTCGGCCCCGGCATTGTTCACGACTGCATGGACGGTGCCATGGCGTTTGATGACCTCCGCTGACATGCGCCTTACCTGTTCCTGAGAAGCGACATCTGCGTTGTGCGTTGTGGCCCTTCCGCCCGCCGCGGTGATGGCCTTCCGCGTCACTTCGAGTTCGGTGGCATTAATGTCGACCAGGGCCAAGATGCTGCCCTTATGCGCCAGCTGGGAGGCCAGCGCACGGCCGATACCCGATGCCGCACCGGTAACCACAACAACCTTGTCTGTGAGGGTTCTTATGGCGCGACCTTCATTTAAAGAACTCGTAATACATTCGCTTGAGTCGAAACCTGACATCGACCTTGTAGGCACGATGCCTGCCTTCCGAGCCTTGGTAACGGATGTCCACGCTGTATCTCGGGCGCATGGTGGCATTGGGAATACTTCGATGAAAGAGCAGCGGGTGGAAAAACACACCCTCTCCGGCCGCACAGCAAACTGCAGTTGGGGTTGTGGAACGCACGGCGGCTGGAAGTTTCGCGTTGAAGTAACCCTGCCGCTCGATGAAGAAGTGGTTCTTGAGGCCGAGGTCGTGAGAACCTTCGACGAGCTCGATGGAGTCCCGGGCATCTGCGCCATTGAGGCTGAACCAGAGGGTGACGGGGGACTTGTCGGCCAGGTCAAGATTCTTCACCGCAAACCAGGTGCCTTCATCTTGATGCCAGGCGTAGTTGGATATCTTGAGCGCGGGGAAATTGGCCCGGAACTTCGAGATGGGAAACGCTGTCGGCGCCTCACCGAAAATGCCCTCGAATGCAGAGAGGACAGCTTCACTGTGGATAAGTTCACCCAGTTCGGGCCCGGCGTTTATCTTGCTGCAGAGGGCATTCCAGGTTTCAGTGTCTGGTCGTTTCTTAAAGGGAAGATTGATCCGTTCCGCCACGGGAAGGTCCGGGTCATGATCTTCTAGCAGTTCGCGCGAAGTCGCGTACAGAGCCTCCTGAATGGGGGCAAGGGCGGATTCGTCGACGATACGCTGAGCATCCGTCATACCGCGACGGGCAATTTCTTGTGCCAAGCCTGTCATATGCATAGAGATTCACTGACACGAACCTCTGTTGCAAGCCTAGCGACAAAATCACGGGTGTTCATATTGGATACCGGAATCCGCAGCCATTCAGTACGGCTAGGTGTGAGATTCACACCACCATTGCAGAACATTCCGTGAAAACCTGGGTTTTCGTCGAGATAGCACTTGATTCCATCCCCAACGTGCTTTGCAGCGCCGTTCGGGAATGCAACGCATGGAAGTAGACGAATACCGAACGCTTCCCAGTATGCTTCGTTTGCTTCTATCGATTCACTAACCTGTTCTCTCGAGAGCAAGCTCAGCACGTCGTGACGGTACGTGTGGTTGCCGACTTCCCAACCTAGCCTAACTAACTCCACAACATCGTCTGGCTGGAGATGTACGCGAAGTGCCGCAGGGTCACCAAACACGCGCCTGAATACAATGTCAGTGACTTCTTCTATCCTTCCAGGGGCCGTGTACTGATCCTTGGTTTGATTGAACAATGTTGTGGCGTCGCTACTCCACGGCACTGACTTAATTCGCCGACCCAGTTCCTCGGCAAGAACGGCTGCGTGTCCATTTCTGGTCAGCATAGCTACAAGGGCCCGATAGTACACGCCACCCCCCGCAAATGCCCCATTCACGAATAATGTGGGGCGGAGCCCGAACTGACGAATGATAGGAGCGGCGTTTGTCAACGTGTTCATATATCCATCATCAAAGGTGAGTACAAGGTACGGTCGGTCGATCTCACCATCCACCAATGCCATAGCTTCTGACAAGCTGAGGGGTGTTGTATGCCCGGACAAGAAATCTAATTGGTTTTCGAGGTTCTTAGCGGTTACCGAAACCTTGTCGTACGCTTTTTCCCAAGGCTGGAAGTTTTCCGGATCAATGACACTGTGGAACGCCAAAATGTAGATGGCCGGCGGCAGCGAAAGAGTGGCGGGCCGAAGCTTGTAAACCAGGCGGCTGAGTCGGCCCGCTCCACGGGCTGCGGAAACTCGCTCCACCGCCCGCTGTATTTGAGGCCAGTCAGAATGTGGCTCCACTTATCGCATCCATGCTTCGAAGTCGTCCAGAAACTGTTTAACGACCTCATCGGTCTTCGGGTGCCATACCATCTCACGGAAGAATTTCGGGGGGACCGTGACGATGTGCGCGCCGGCGGCGAATGCCTCGCCGATGTCCTCCACCTGCCGAATGCTGCCAACGATGATCTCTGAGGCAGCGCCGTGCTCATCAAGGGCCGTCCGCACCTGGCGGACAACCGCAGTCGGATCGGTGCCATGATCGCGGATCCGTCCGTAAAACAGGCTCACGAAGTCAGATCCAGCCTGCGCGGCAAGCAACGCCTGCGCAAACGACATACAGCAGGTGCAGTTCACCTTCACGCCTCGATTTTTCAATTCTCGTATTACTGCTAGCTCATCCCAACCGATCGGAACCTTCACATACAACGGGTCATAATCCAGTTCGGCGACAAACGACTCGGCCTGGGAAAGCATCTCAACGGGATTCGAAGAGAACACTTCGACACTCAGCGGGATCTCACGGTCGTACTTGTGGAGCAGCGCGATGATCGCCTTGATACGTTCGGTGAAATCACCCCGTTCTTCTTGGGAAACGATCGTGGGGTTAGTTGTAACACCGGCAGGGAAGCCGCGCTCGAGGGCTTCCTCTATATCATCCAAGTTCGCAGAATCAACAAAGATTTTCATCGCTTATTCGACGGCCTTATCGTTCTGCTGAATCGTCTCCCATGTCATCTCGTGCGCGCGCAGCGACGGATGTGACACAACAAGGTGCCAGACAACTGCCTGGAACGCCTCCGTGTGAGGCGTCACACGCGCCGGATTGACAGAAGGCACCACTACACACACGTCTGCGACGCGCGCAGTATACCCCCCGTCACGCCCCACAATGCCCAGAACTGTAGCACCGGCTCGACGTGCTGTATCAATTGCGTGGACTAACGAAGTGCTGATACCTCGCTCTGTGCTCCCACCACCTACGGACATAACAAGCACACCGTCTCGGCCTGAGATACGTGATCCTTTCAACCAGGCAGCGTAGGCGGTTTCCCAACCATCATCATTCACCCGAGCGGTAAGCTCCGCGACATTGTCAGTGAGGCAGTAAGCTTCAAGGCCAGCTATCTTCCGAAAGTCGTTCGCCGCATGGGATGCGTTGGCCGCACTACCCCCTACGCCCAAAAGGAATAGCCTTCCGCCACGGGCTCGGAGACTAATCAGAGCATCAACAAGATGCCTAAGCACCGCCGTGTCGAGTGTCGCAGCGATTGCTTGTACTTCATGTAGGTATTCGTGTGCGTGACCGTCGTCTTGAGCCTCCCAGTTGCCCGAGAGAATCAGGTCCACCGCTTCCACCATGTCACTGACAACATGGTTAGCCTCAATTCCATCATTGTACGACCGCCTAAGGAGGATCGCCCGACAGCCAGCCCTGCGGCCAGCCTCTACGTCCTTCCACGAATCTCCGATGATGTAGGATTCGCCGAGCACGATATCGTGCTGTTCAGCGATATTTTGAATCAATCCAGGTCTTGGCTTGCGACAATCGCAGAGGTCTCGATCATCATGCGTGCATGCGTGCACGGCCTCAATCGGCAACGTCGAGCAGATACGGTCGCCCATCTGAGTCAACGCCTCCGGGTCCAGCAGGCCGCGTGCCACATCCGGTTGGTTACTCACCACAAAAAGCCGGAAACCACCATCAGACAAGCGCCTCAACGATTCATCCAGACTCTCGCAAAGGATGAATTCGTCCAGTGTATGCGGCGAAGAGGGAACACCGTCGCGCACCACTACCTCGTTAATTACGCCGTCCCGGTCGAGAAATACAGCTCGGTTCATACCCTCGACTCCCCACGATCTAGCAGCTGGTTAGTAGCCATGTCAGCAACCACCTTTGTGCCTTCCCGTTCCACCATGTAATGCATCCGCGGCATCCCATGAGCGGCCATAAATCCCTCAAGGTCCTGATGCTTCTTGGGGCAATAAAGCAGCAGGAAACCCCCGCCTCCTGCCCCTATAATCTTTCCACCCAGCACGCCAAATCGCGAACGGACCTCCTCGTAGAGTGCATCGACACTGGGGAGGCTAACGCTTGTTGACAGGCGCTTTTTGGACGTCCAGTGCTGATGTAAGAGTTGGCCCCAGGCATCGAAGTCTTCGTCACGAATCGCTTCAAGGGTCCGTCTACCTAGTTCCTTAATATGGTCCAAACTTTTGGCGACTTCCAAATGTCGTGGGTTGTCACCACTTATCATCGCCTGGTTTTGGGGTGTGAGCACTTCGACAGCAGCTCGCTCTTTTCCTGTGTAATAGATGTGCGAGTTCGCCACAAGATCCGCGAGTGAGCTATCCCCTAGCTCCAGGGACTCACATTGAACTCCTCCCTGCTTGTCGATTTCAAACACCGACAAGCCACCAAAGGCGGCGATGTATTGATCCTGTTTTCCTATTGGCTTGCGCAACACATCGAGCTCGATGGTGCAGGCTTCCTCTGCCAACACCTGCAGCGCAACATGTTGGTCTCTAAGTTGGTGCAACCCTAGCAACAGTCCAATTAGGAAACTTCCCGAAGAACCAACCCCAGTGCCCGCAGGGAGATCAGCGATCGAGGAAATCTCAATTGCCTCCTGGATGTCCATGAATCGCAAAGCCTCACGAACCAAGTCATGTTGTAGCTCGTCGACCGAATCAACGCTTTCACTCTGTCGGTAGTTCAGGATGATCTTTCGGTCAATTTCCCTGGAATTCACGAGCACATACATGTATCTCGTGATGGCCATCGAAAAAACAAAACCTCCATTACGACTGTAGTAGGAAGGCAGGTCGGTTCCCCCGCCGCCAAGGGTGACCCTGAACGGAGTTCGCGTGATGATCATTGCGCTCGATCTTTTTTTTCACCAAAAGCCTGCAGCGTACGCTGCAGGCTTTCCGGCGTATCAAGCCCAAAACAATACCCTTCTGGCTCCATTACATGTGCCGTCACCTGCTCACCGGCAGCTAGGAGCCCAGGGAATACATCTCTCCCGAAATCCGGAGCCTGACTTGGAGGCACATAGGCAAGTACTGCCGGCTCGAGGGCATAAACACCAGCGTTCACAAGAGACGAACCAGAGGCCTTGTCAGCGCCTTCCGTAAACGCGATGACTCGTTCTCCTTTGATAGTCACTTTGCCACCAGCGATACCACTGTTCGCGTGAGCCTCTGAATCAAAGAGTGCAATCGTCGCCAGGCTCCCTGCGCTCCAGTGTCGCTCCAAAAAGCGGTTCAGATCAAAAGCGGTAACGTTGTCGCCATAGAGGACAAGCACCGTATCGGTCCACTGGGGCGCAAGCGCACGAAAAGCGCCTGCCGTGCCTAGTAATTCTGGCTCTTCACTATAAGACACGGAGAGACCGAACTGGGCACCATCACCGACAACGACCCTGACATCTTTCGGCCGGTAGTGCAGGTTGATCCATACTGAAGTAATTCCATTATTTGCCAACCACTCAAGATTTCGCTCGAGTACAGTCATGCCATCGATATCCAAAAGAACCTTCGAGCGATTACCGAGTATTGATGACACACGGGAACTTTGGCCCGCTGCTAAAACGAGTGCGCAAGTGTCATGCATTGGAAGAATCGGCCGAACCCCCTGCGATTTCGTGAGTTCGAACGTGTTCGACAGTGCGTCGCAGCCCTTCCTCTAAGAGGATTTTCGGGCGCCACCCCCAGTCGTCGCGAATACATTCACTTAAGAGTACGCTGCGCCTGATCTCTCCTTGCCTCGCTGGCGCGTAAATCGGAGATTCCTTATAACCGATAATTGCTGCGAGTCTCCCAAAGATATCGTTGACACTGACACCGGCAGCATGCCCCAGGTTGTAAGCGCGATTGGCACTCTTCTCGGTAGCCATTAGGTTGGCCTGAACAATATCGTCAACGAATACGAAGTCGCGAACCTGGTCACCATCGCCGAAGACTGTCACCTCAAGATGCTGCAGCATCCGGCCCGCAAAAATCGCTATGACAGCAGCCTCACCAAACGGATCCTGTCTTGGGCCGTAAACGTTTGGATAACGGAAGATGGTGTATGGAACCTGATACAGGTTAGACCAAGTTTGAAGGTACAGCTCGAACGCAACCTTGGATGCTCCATAGGGGTCGTGGGGATTGAGAGGATGATCTTCGTCGGTTGGAACGTAATTTGGCTCACCATACGAGCAGCCGCCTGACGAGGCAAATACGAAGCCTCGTACGTTAGCGTGGCGAGCACACTCAAGGAGATTTAGCCCGCCTCGAACGTTGACATCAAGGTACAGCTCCGGGTGTTTCACAGCATCGCGTACGTCGGCACGGGCTGCATGATGATTCACGAAGTCAATCCGATGTTTCTCGAACACCTGGGGGAGAGCCGGGTCGCGGATATCAAGACGCTCCACAATGGCTGCCGCGGGAACATTTGCCTCCCGGCCGAAACTGAAATCGTCGAGTATGACTACGACGTGCCCTTCGCGGAGATAGGCGTCCGCAAGATGCGAGCCAATAAATCCGGCACCGCCAGTGAGCAAAATATTCATGGCTCCCTAGGATTCAGTCCTTTACCGCAACGCAGTAGAGATGCGCGTCGGCAGGGTTGTTCATACGGTTACGCTCAATTCCGTGCTTTCGAAATATCTCGACTCCAAACTTCACCGAACGAAATCCTGCGCGTTCGAGCATCTGGATAAGATTTTCCTCGTACCACCCTGACTTGTGCTCGTCACCTGGCCAACGTTGCCAGCCATATAAAGTCGAAAGGATATGCTCGATCGGGAACGGTGTGGGCCTGCCCTTAAAATAATCTGCGGCATAACAGCACCAGGCAGGCAGATCCGGAACATCAAAATAGAAGCAACCGCCTCTTCGGAGCATGCGCTGCACATTGGTAACGGTCATCTCAGCTTGTTCATACGTCAGATGCTCGACCACCCCGAGTGCCAAAGCTTCATCCAGGGACTCGCTGTCCAGGTCGATTTCCCACGGATTGCAAACCAACTCCACATCAGGGAAAGCGTTAATGTCGTTGTGAATATAGCCTGGCGTTGGACGCTCCCCACAGCCGATTTCGAGCTTCTTCTTCATGCGGCAACCGAGAAAGCTCTGCCCTGGCGACGAAGACGAGCAAGCCAGGAACGTCCCGTCTGCCCAAGCATTAACCTCGCGGTGGCACGGCCCCACGGCAGCCCACAAGCAAGTGCCGGGCGAGTACTTAGTGCACGCTGATATACTCGCAGACCTGCGCCGCGAGAAAAGGGTCGAAGTCTTGTCGCGATGGCATCAACCTGGGACGCGAGCGTTCGTCGAAAATCTGCTGATTTCCGGGCTGCTGGAACTTGCCCCTCATAGGCCACACAGAGGCGCCAGAACACGTCCAGAAAACGGTCCACCTCAGCTACCTGAACACCAAGCACAAATCCTCCCATCAGACGCATCTCATCTTCGGAGGCAATGTCACCGAGCATACTGCAAATGTTACGTCTCACTAGGCTACGCAAGATCTCGGGAAAGGGCCCTTCTTCCCACGCCTTTTCATCGGCAGCCATCTTCGACATCGTAGCAAGTCGATAATAAAGAAGACGGTCCGGAATGTTCGCGACCGCATGATGTTGGAGAACCCTCGACCACAGCTCATAGTCTTCCGAAGAAGGTAATGAAACATCGTAGCCACCTAGTTCGTCCCATACGACACTACGCCGAAACATTACCGAGGAATGCACAAACGGATTGTCAAGAAGCTGATACCAACGGATTGACACCTCGTCCAGACATCGGTCCAGCCGTCCTATGCGTTTCCCCTCCTCGTCGATAAGCCACGCGCGCGAACCAACAAGCGCTACGTCAGGATTCGCTTCGAGGTATGCAACCTGATGTTCGAGACGAAGAGGGTCAGAGATGTCATCGTGATCGTGACGCGCAACTAAGTCACCCGAGGCATTCTCCAACCCAAGGTTCAGCGCACCAGGCAAACCAAGGCGCTGCCCCGCTGGCATGAACTGAATTCTGCTATCACTGAACTGTCTGACAACGTCAGCCGTTTGATCAGTGGAGCCATCATCAATTATCAGCAACTCGAAGTCGCTAAAAGTCTGCTTCAGGATGCTTATGATCGCATCCGCTAGAAACCGCTCAGCATTGTACACGGCCATCAGAACCGTTACGGCCGGGCATTGACGATGAAGCTGTTCCGCCATGGTCCCTCTTTCTGGAACTCTGAGAACGTCAAGTGCGACTGCGTCGGCGCCCACTCGTGGAACGCTCGCTGCTCCCCGAGTGTGGGGTTGCCCCTAAACGCGTACCAGTCGTCAAAAATGAGGATCGTCCCATCAACGAGAAGCGGCTCGATGAACTTCAACACAACCTTTGTCGATTCATACAGATCACAGTCAATGTGCACGAACGCCGCAGCCCGCATATCGTGCCGAGAGATCGTCTCGTCGCAGCAGGTATCGGCAAACCAACCTGGAATGGTGACCACCTTTGACAGATCAACTCCATTTCTTCCGGCTCTAGAAAGGAAATCTTCCTGCCTAAAGGCAAACTTCCCATCAGCGAAGTCGCGCGTGTCAAGGTCGGGACCGGTAAGCTCAGGCAAACCTTGGAATGAGTCGAACGCAAAGAACCGCATACCGTCCCACAACGCGCGTACGCTCTGATGCTGGGAGGGCGAGTGAATGCCCGACAGGTCAGCTGCCCGGTCAAGGTAGCTTCTGCGGATTTGGTGGAAAGCTTGGATAAGCGTGGAACCGCGGGAGACCCCGAACTCAAGGTAGTCACCCTGTATTTGCTCGGAGCTCACGATCTCGGCAGCCTTGTAGATGATCGTCGACGTAGGGGGTTCTGGGGAAATAACGAACCGCCCGGCAGCAGCGCGAAGCGGGCGAATCGCCGCCTTCAGCCGAAAAGTTAGTGAACGTCGCATGACACTTCGGCCCAAATTTCGCCCCAGTTGATCTGCAGGCTGGTGATCTTGAAACCGGCCTCCTGAATTTCCATCTCGAAGCTCTCGTGCGTGTACTCCGTAGCATGGGTCGGATCACCAAAATAGTACAGGCCGAGCTCCTTGCGCATCGCCACTCGCCACTCGCGATCGAACATGGGAACACGCAGAAGCCAACGGCTCGGGGATACACGCTCCTGGATCAGCTTCAAGAATTCGACACGGTGCTCAAGGTGTTCAAGCACGTTTGACATTATGACAACGTCGAACCGTTCCGCTGGAATGTCCTCGGGAGCTTCACCTACGACGAAAGTCAGTGATGAATGAGGGAACATGCGCCGTGCACTGGCAACGTTGTCCTCATTTAGGTCCAGCCCCACCACAACCGCGGAAGAACGAGTGGCGACAGAGTGAGCCACTGCCCCATTGCCCGAGCCAATGTCGAGCACACGCTCGCCGGGCCGGATGCGATCGACAAAGAAGTCGTGATACTGCATCAGGCGGTGCTTAACATGCACCCCGCCACCATAGGTAATCGCAGTTTCGTTGATCAAGCCGGTCACGTCGGTATCGACTTGGAGCAATTCGCGCATAGCTGCCTCGGGGCGCAACCGAGTCATCGCGTGGAGAATAAGTTGCACTCCTCGCCTACGCACAGCACCGGGCAATAACCGAAAAGGTAGTGCACCGACTTCTTTGGCGAACTTCTTCAGGTGACGAGTCGTTGGAACACCTCAGCGTGTCGCTTGAGCCACGGGCCGACGTCAAATCGGTCAAGGGCTCGCTGTCTTGCCGCCTGACTGTAGTGGTCGTAACGGCCAGTCACAGTCAACACGGCATCAGCTAAATCTGCTGGATCCGGTGGCATATCTTGATCCCAACGAACCTCTCCCGGAATACCCACGCCAGCGTCCGTTCCCACTAGTTCGGGTACACCGCCAGTGGCAGAGTAAACAACCGGAAGCCCACACGCCATTGCCTCAAGCACTACCGTGGGGCAGGGATCATTATATTTCGTGTGAAGAAGTATATGAGCACTCCGAAAAATGTTGGCAGCTAATGCGCGACTATATGGCCCCGTGAAGTCCACGCGATCAGCAATGCCCAGTTCGCTTGCCCATTGGAGGGCCATCTTCCTACATTCCTCCATTCGACCCATCCAACCAAGGCGACCCGTAATGATCAACCGTACACCAGCGTGGTGGCGCGCTACACGCTCAAGTACTTTGAGGGCAACTCTTACTCGATACGACTTGTCCTGCGACCCCGCAAGGAGCAACGTCAGCGGAAAATCATCAGCCCTATTGCCCGGTGAAAACTTGGTCGTATCGATCGAGTTATACAGGATCTCTGATGACACGGGGCGCACCCTAAGAAACTCGCCGGCGGCCATTCGGCAAAATTCACTTTGATAGAAAACATGGTCGGCAATTCGCAGCAATTCAGCCATTGGCTCATTAAGTGATTTAAATTTTTTTCCATACCAGCCCGGATACGCGACACCGTTTTGATTGATGACAACGCGTACGTTCTTGCGTTTAGCGGCTTGGGCCAGAGCAACGGCTCCTCGCGGTAAACCGCTGCTCACAAGATAGAGAACGTTAAACCCGTGTGTCGTATTGGGGAAAACGCGCGCCAATGCTCGCACCTTGACAAGCCCACCGATGGTCACCGTTTTTTCGCCTTGAACACGCCGGTACCCGTAGAACACCCGTGCCTCTCCATGAGGGACTGCCGAGCCTATCAAACGGTACGCGGCCTTCAGACGCGCTAGAACCTTTCGCACAGGTAAACTTAGCGGCCGAAGTCTCGCTCGGAGAGAACCTTCATCTCGGTCCCCCCATCCTGGTTTCTCGAAGTCCGACACAGCTAAATCAATGGTTCCAAGGCGTCCGCAAACCCACCGATTAGATGTTCATAGGTGAATTGTTCGTTGACCAGTCGCAGCGCATTGTCGGCAACCTCCTCGGTGAAAGCATCGTCGCGAAACTTTCTGAGCACCTCTTCAACGTTACTGAAGTCCTTTTTCAGCGGGATATAATGGACATCGGGTTGTAGATAATCACCGTATCGCCCCTCAAACAAAAGCTGGACGGTTCGCATCCCCGCCGCCTCGATATTGCGGCTAGTAAGAACACGCATTGGCACATCCGTCGGTTTTCCATCGAAGAACCGGCCATGAATCTCTCCAAATGACGCTTCTGGCTTCTGCTCCATGTAGGCATTAACTGCTATACGCGTGGCATCGGTTAAATCAAAGTAGTCACCCCCGGCCTCCGTGCCGAGTTGTCCTCTGCAGCGATTCAAAAAACTGGCCCATTCTTGTTCAGCAAAACGGCAATTAGCGTCGAGTGAAATATCCACAGTGAGTCCGAGGCGTTCTGCGTGGGATGTGAAGTACTCAGCAATGTCGTGCCGCTCTCGGTGTCCGATGTACCACGGCGAGTCAAAGGCACGGTAGCCCAAATCGATCGGTCTCTCAGAATATGGTGTGGCCGGTTTGAAAAGTTCGGAGTCGAACCCCGCATTAGGAAGAGTTGTAATAGAGCACCCTAATCGCTCATGGTACCTGGAATGAACTATCGGTTCGTTTGACTGGGTGACGAGAAGTGAGACTCCCAGCTCCTCACAGAAACGCATTTTTTCGGGCATGAACTTGTACTCGTTGCCAATAAAGAATGCCCTTGGCTGCTTCAGATCGCAGATAGCATCGAATAGGCGCCCTTCCAACATGCAGCCGTTAGAAAATACAGAGTGAAGCATGACAATCGCATCACCCGTCCAGGTGCGGGCGGTAAGGAGGGCACGCACCTTGGCCAGTGCACTTGGGGGGGCCAGGTTGATGTGTGTGCACTTGAAGCGATGGTCAGCGGAAAATTGCTGCGGCCAGACATTTTGGTACGAAAGCGTCGTGTTAAACGGCGCACATGCATATATCAACAGAATCCGCTTCGGCCTCACTTTAAACTCGACCCACCGTTCTTTTTGGTAATCACCAGAGCGGTACAACAGTATACCTACAGGGATTCTGGGGGGCTGTGGTTATCTGGTCTCGGCCGAACCGAACATTTCGAGTGTGATTTCGCCGTCCTTGCCCATTATTACTTTCCCTGCTTAGGGGAAAGTCTCTGATATCGAGACTAGACAGCGTCAATGACGACGCAGACTTCCGATTCGTCCATTACTCCAACCCGCCCGCCGCAATACGTTCCTGCACTTTGGTGCACACGCGTTGAACACCTTCTTCAAGTGAAACTGCAGGAGAAATGCCGAGTACGTCACGTTGACGATTCAAGATCGGCTGTTTAATGGGTGTCATACCATCAGGTTGTGGGAGATACTCGATCAGCGATCCTGGCGCACCCAGTTCCGCTCGAATCTGCTCGGCAAGCTCCTCAATAGGAAAGATGTCCGGGTGGCCAATGTTGACGGCCATATACTCATCTACGTGCGCGGCTGCCTCCATAGCTCGGACAGCATCAGAAACATGCAACCAACTTCGAGCACTGCCACTGTGTACTTGTATCGAGCGGCCCATTGCCAGCTCGCTTGAGAAACGGATCATTGCAGACCGCCTGCTCCCAAATTCTTCATTTTCATCGTAGATCATGAATGGCCTGATGCTCACTGCCTTCAGACCGTAGGTTCTGGTCTCATACTCGACGAGTTGTTCTCCTAGTAGCTTTGAAAGACCGTACCTGTTGTTCGGTTTCGGGTCCGACACCGCTTCGTCCATTGGGTCGCATTCGGGACCATAGACCTCTGAACTCGAAAAGAAGACGAGCCTCGCATCCACCCGTTTACACAGCTGCAGAACGTTGTTGATACCGGCCAAATTTGTCGCAATTGCTAGACCGCTGGCTTGCTCGCAAGCCACGCGACTGACTATGGCAGAGAGCATGAACACGACGTCGGGACCCCAGTCGAAGGCAGGCAATAAGTCCACCGGCTGGTTGATGTCGGCAATTAAGTAGCCCGGACGAGCACGCGGGCGGATGTCGGCCTCAAGGACGTCGTAACCGCTAGCTTGCAGGTAGCGAACCAGCGGCGCGCCAACGTTGCCTTCGGAGCCAATAACCAGAGCAGATGACACTATGATGTCTCAGTATGCTTCAAGGAATTCGACGGTGTCGATTCCTAAGTCGTATTTAATTTAAACGGATCGCCTCAGTTACCAACTGACAGGCTAGCTCATCGTACTGTACCCGCTCTAGCACAAGCACGCTTTCTCCGCATAGCATCGCAACTTCACCTTTCTGCGGCTTGACCTCTCCTACCTGACCAAGTGCCTCCACCCGAGGCATGCACCCAAGTGTCGAACGCCCGCAAAATCATCTGCCAATACTCGGACGGAACGCAGCTAGCGAGAGCCTTCTGGCGTTGCATTTGAGCCAGTTTGTTGGCAAAACTGCCGTCTCGTAAGCAGCGTACACTCAGAGCACGGTAGCCATCAACTGAGTGAGTCGTGCCCTCCGGCACTAAGAGGTTTGGGATCTCGAGTAGCGCTGGCTGAGGCTGACCCCAACTTGCGGCGTCGGTGCGCACGCCCATGTGCACCGTCGGCGCACCCAACACGTACGCCTCAAACCGCGCCGACGCGCCGCCAATAGGCCAAGGATTGGGCGCGAGACGCGCGGAACTTAGAAGTTCAACCAATCGATGCCAACCGGGATCGGTGATACGTCCTTCGGAGTCACGCAACGTGCTGAACACACCCTCGTAATGGACGCGTTCGCTGACTCCCCAACGACATGCGGACTCGTGGACGCGACGAAGGGCATCGCCCCAATCCTTCCCCATGAATGCGAATTCGACGTCACCGAGTTCTGCCATCAACCCGAAGAGACAGTCCAGAAAGGGTTCTGAAGCGAGCTTGTATAGCGAACCGTGAAAGACAATCAGTGGACGGCGCTCCTCCCATCTGGGGGGAATCGAAGCCAAATCCAGGTCGCGTGGATCGAAGAACAAATGTGAAGAGTACACGACGTGTCCCGGAACAGGCCGTCGAGTAAATCCGCAGAAGAGATCGTTTCCAATGGGAAAGAAATCAGCCTCCGGCTGACAATAGAGGTTGAAATCAATATTGGGATGATGATGGACGTCGGACCCAGTACACACGTATGCAATACACGGCGTCGTCACGTGGTCGAGCACATCGTAGGAGTCCATTTTCTCGCGGATGATCAGTAACAAGTCAAGATCGTCTGCGTTAATTTCATCCGCTGCCGCGCGGACTGCGTCCGAATAGACAGTAGCCGTTTCCAGGTTGACGGATCGGTATTGTCGCGCCAGCCCTTCCATAGAAGACGCCAGTTGACCTTGGTACTGCAAGTCGTAGATGAACAGTTCAGCGTCTGACGGAAAATCCTCAAAGAGTGCCGGGGGGAACGAGAGCAGCCCGCTGAAAGGACCGAAGCATCCGATTCGTAGCGGACGTGATCCTCGATGGAGGTTGTTCGGGCAACGCCGATCCTGCGGGATCGAACGGCGGCGAAGTTGCCAAAACAGAGCCGCCATATGAATGTTGAACCACCCTGGCACGTGTCGCGGCCACGACTCACCGATTCGTGTCTCGAGAATCGTAAGCATCGCGCCAGGTTTGACACGGTCGGCGACAAAAATCAGGAAGCGCAGCAGAGCGACGCACCAATGACTGCCGAGCGTCCCATAGAATAAGCGCCACCAGAGGACCATCAAACCCCGTCGCCATCTACGTCGTCTGAGACTGGCGAGCGTCTTCGCGCGGAGACAGTATGCGCCAGTCCGTCTTTCAGCATCGTCTCAGGAGCCCAACCGGTCGCGGCCGCGAATCGCCGCCCATCAACAACCCACCCGGCTTCGCCCTCTATTTCCCGATGTTCAAACATCGGGTCGATGCCACAAGAGAGTGCGATAGCCTCGGCAAAATCACGAATTGACACTTCCTCTGTCCCGCCAACGTTGTAGTGCCTCGCACCCGCAGACTCTGGGGGGCGCTCGATGACGCGCTTAATCGCTTCACAAGCGTCTGTGACATACAACGGGGAAAACTTTGGCCCACACCCGCCACTAAGCGTAACTGGCCGCCCGTTCTTGACACGGTCAATAAGATCCGCGACGAGGCTGTCCTCTTGGCCAGGCCCATATAGCGTAAACAAACGGAGGATTGTTGTTGGTAGCTCTGCACCGTACGACTCCAGAATCATTTCGGCTATGCGTTTAGAGGTCGCGTAGAAAGTAGTTGGGTCGATTGCCGCCTCCTCGTTGAGCGGCAGCGGCGACGGACCGTACACGTTCGCGCTCGACGCGAACACGAACTGCCCAGCTCCTACTCGACGTGCGTAGTCGACGAACCGCCATAGGGAATGCACGTTGACTCCGAACATATCAGCTCCCCCTTCGGGAAACTCTCGATATCGGCGCGACTGCGCCATATAAAGCACGGCGTCGACGTGGGACGGAAACTGCCAATCATCGTCCATCCGGGCAAGGTCGGCATTGATCCACCGGATCCCGGATTCTTTCGAAGAAATACCAGCTCTCGTAGTCGCAACGATCTCGTGACGTCGACCAAGAGCTGGTATGAGATGGCGCCCGAGAAACCCGCTGGCTCCGGTGACAAGAATTCTCATCAGGCGAGCGCTCGTCGTGCGACCATTGTGATACCTGTCGGCGGCAGTTCGACGCCCAGCAATTCAGCAAGCCACGAAGAGGTTCGCACGTCGGTCATTCCAGGAACCGCCGGCACCACCATTCGAAACTCAATAGCGACCAGATCAAGAGTCGATGATTCTGGTGCCCCTGGCTGTGCTCGTCCACAACGCGACAAACGTAGGCGGGATTCAGGAATTCGTTAATACGTACATCCCGATTGCAGAGGAAGCGCCTCACGTAATCAACGCTCTCGCCAGCGAACCAACTTGCATCAGGCGCCGAAAACCCCTGCTTTCGGCGTTTAAGAATTTCCTCTGGGATCAAAGGCTTCATCGCCCGCCGCAAGATTTTCTTACCATCGAGACCTGCCTGCCTGCGTTTGTACACTTCATCTTCGTCTATTTCCGGCGCACGATGGAGGTCGTGCAACTTGAAGTTCGGTGGCAGCTGCAAAACGAAGTCAACGAGGTCGTTGTCCATGAACGGAACCCTCGTCTCAAGGGAATGCGCCATGCTGAGCTTGTCCTCCATGATGAAAAGACCGTGCAGAAATGTCTTGGCCTCGAAGTACAGAGACGCATCGATAACGTCATCGATGGTCTGGACCGGGTGCGCATACCCTTGGAAAACGTTTCGGAACTCATCACGTGGGTCATGGTTTCGGACCCCTGCCCACGTCCGTTCGTTGAAAAAGGAAGGGCGATCCTTGTCGGGTACTAGACGCTGCCAGTAGTCATAGTAGGCGTCGTAGTAGCATTTTGCCTCTCCAGACTGGAAGCCTCGATAGTACCGCCAGGGGTACCCTGCGAAGAGTTCATCCCCGCCGCTGCCTGAGAGCACCACTTTGACAAAATGGCTGGCCAACCTTGCAACGTAGTAGTTGGGGTAACACTGGCCAACCCGAAGATCTTCCTGATGCCAGATAAGTTCTGGCAGAACGTGCTCCATGTCTCCCGCATGGAGCACCACCTCATAGTGCTCCGTCTTGTAGCGATTCGCCATCAATTCCGAAGCAGCCCGTTCGTCTGCGCCGAGTTCTAAACCTGAAGCAGACGAGAGATCGAATCCACCGGTGAATGTGTGCATCCGCGGCATATGTCGCGCCGCTACTGCCGTTATCGAGCCCGAGTCGATCCCACCACTCAAATACGATCCGACGGGCACATCAGAAACGAGTTGGCGCTCAACTGCCCGCTCGAACAGGTGAAAAACGTGCTCGGAAGCCTCCTCATAGGACCCGTCAAAGCGATCTTTACGGAACTCGTAATCCCAGTAGCGAACGGGGCGGGCTGCATCCAGCCGGCTTGGATCTAGCATGAGCGTGCATGCCGGTGGCAGCAACCTAATGGAATCGAACAAGGTCAGGTCGCTGAAGATATTTTGAAACGTGAAGTACTCGCTCAGCGCTTCTGGGCATACCTGCGCGCTGACGGCAGGATGCTGCAGGAGCGCCTTGATCTCGGAGGCAAAAAGAAATTCTTTAGCCGTCCAGCAATAGTACAGCGGCTTGATGCCATAGCGATCCCGCGCAAGAAACACTCTCGGGAGCACGTGACTAACGGCACCATCGCGCGGTCGACCATCGTAGATCGCCAACGCAAACATGCCATTGAACCGCTCGACGCAGCTAGGGCCCCACTCCTCGTACGCGTGGAGGGCTACCTCGCTGTCGGTACGTGACTTGAACCGATGCCCGAGAGTCTCAAGTTCGTCGCGTAGTTCGCGAAAATTGTAGATCTCCCCGTTGTAAGTGATGGCCGCATCGCCTTGCTCGTTCAACATCGGCTGCCGGGCAGCCGATGTGAGGTCGATAACCGCCAGACGACGGTGTCCCAAACCCACAGGTCCCGCCACATGATGCCCCTCGCCGTCCGGTCCGCGATGGACAAGAGCCTCGGTCATTCTTGTGAGTATCGTGGCGTCCGCCTGGACACCCCGTAAATTCACGATTCCGGCAATGCCGCACATCAGATCAGGTGGGCTCCGGGGCAGTTGCAAAAGCAGAGCCACTCTGCCGCCATGCAACGACTGACCGCAGTCCCTCCTCGAGCGGCACTTGTGCCATGAATCCAAGAAGGCGTTCTGCTTTTTCCGTGCTGCCTACCCGATGAGTCACGAACATCTGTTCCTCAGGCTGATACTCAGGGACGAGTCGTGATCCCGTCAGAGTGAGCAACTGTGCTACTAGCTCGTCAATGCTGGTCTTGACACCCATGCCAATGTTCACGCATTCGTCAGTCGCATCGCTCTTCAGAGCCAGAATATTTGCCCGGGCGACGTCATCGACATGGACGAAGTCGTAGCTCTGTGACCCATCGCCAAAGATGACCGGTGGAAGGTCGCGTTCGATCCGGTCGAGTACCTTCATGATGACACTCACGTATGCGCCCTTATCATCCATCCTTGGCCCGTAGACATTCATGTATCGAAGCCCGACATAGTCAAGTCCATGTTGTTCAAAGAAGCTTCGAAAAAACTGCTCGCCAGCGATCTTAGTTGCCCCATACATCGTCCGGTTGTTGAACGGATGGTCTTCTGTCATTGGAGTGACCACAGCGTTTCCATACACGGAGGCCGATGACGAGTAAACAACTTTCCTGACGCCCGCGCGCGCGGCCGCTTCAACGACGTTGTAGGTACCGACGACGTTGACCTCGACCGCCGATCGTGGCTCGTGCACGCATTCGAAAAGCCACAGGGCAGCCAAGTGGAAAACTCCCGCGGCGTTTTCCAGCAAGCCCTCAAGACAATCGGGTGAAGTGATGTCGCCCTCGACGACCCTCACACGCGGATCGGCCAGGGAACGCTCGATGTTCGCCAGCCCACCACGAACGAAGTTATCAATCACGACGATCTCTCGAACGGGTTCCGCGAGCAGTTGGTCGACGATGTGGGAGCCGATGAAACCGGCACCGCCAATCACAACGATCTTCTCATCGGCCAGGTTCATGGTTCTTTAGATGGGTCAACAGGCGATGACTCGGGGGAAGTCAAACGAAGATCCTCAATCGGCTCGATCGGCTCCGGTGCGTGCCAGCTGGACTGGGAACGAACGTATCCGTGTAGCGCAAGCCAAGGGTAGGCATCGTTGCCAGTCTCGGCGACATTCAGCACGGTAAAACTAACCGTCTGTCGCACCCAATCAACGTCGTAGCCGTCGGTGCGGTTCAAACACAAGGTCACAGTATACGTTCTGTGCACAAGCGTCAGATCCAGGTCGACCTCTATGCAGTGCCAACCTGGAGTCAGCGAATAGGCCACCTCCCCGCGGTCGGTGCTGTACGCGCACGCCACTTCCGTGCCGTCGAGAGCTGTTATGACCACACCCGCTACAACCGATTCCACGGCCTGTATTACTTCGAGGGTCATACGAACACGAAACCGTTGTCCAAAATACAACTCGGCAGCAGGTCGATCGTCGACCGTAAGCACCTCGGCACGGCGGAATCGTGCCTCGCCCGTCCCCGAACGCACAGCATCCTCCGCAATGACGCCGCTCGACGATGACGCTATCGCAAGACCAAGATAACGTTCAATGACTTGGTCAACTGGACCTTCAGAAATCACGCGGCCTTTGTCGAGCAGGAGCGCCCGCCCACAGAGCGCCTTTATTGCGGCCATGTTGTGGCTAACGAATAACACGGTGCGTCCCTGCTGCACTACGCTCTCCATTTTTCCGAGGCACTTCTTCTGAAACTCTGCATCACCAACTGCGAGCACCTCGTCTACAAGTAAAATTTCAGGTTCAAGGTGCGCCGCAACCGCAAAGGCAAGACGCACATACATGCCACTTGAGTAACGCTTCACGGGCGTATCAAGAAATTTGGCAATACCGGAAAAGTCAGCAATAGCATCGAACTGTTGATCGATTTCCTGTCGACGCATCCCGAGCATGGCACCGTTCAAAAAAATGTTGTCACGGCCCGTTAGTTCAGGATGGAACCCTGTACCAACTTCGAGCAACGACCCAAGGCGCCCGTATATTTGTGCGTAGCCACTAGTAGGCTTCGTGATCCTTGAGAGGATTTTTAGGAGTGTGCTCTTGCCAGCACCGTTGCGTCCGATGATGCCAACGACTTCACCTCTGTCGACACTAAATGACACGTCATCGAGGGCCCATATATGGTCTGCGCTAACTTCGAAACCACTACGCTTCCCTCGCAACCGCTGCAATGCTGAAGAGACAGCGACAGCCATGCTCTCGCGCAGCGAGCCATACTGGAACATGTTTTCGCCCGACACACCAATGTCGTAACGCTTACATACATGTTCAACTGATATGGCTGTCGGTGGCATCAGATCACATCCGCGAAACTAGCTTCCGTTCGCCTAAAAAAGAATAGGCCCGTTGCGAGCAAGACTCCCGTTACCAATACTGAAGGCACCACCAAGACGGAAGGCGGCGTGGACCCTAAGACAGCCCAGCGAAATCCCTCGATAACACCAACCATCGGGTTCAGACTGTAAACAGCTCGCCACGCGGGAGAGGTGATGAGCGACGTCGAATACGCTACGGGCGAGGCCAGTAGCCAGAACTGGACGACAAAAGGCATCACATGACGCACGTCCCGGTAGCGAACATTCAACGCTGAAGCCCATAGGCCCACTGCCAGCGCGATAGCGAGCGCCAACATCACAAGCAGAGGCAGCACAACGACGGCAAGCCGAAGCGATATACCGTACCAAGCCATCAAACCAAGCAGGACGCCAAAAGAGATACTGAAGTCAACCAAGGTAGCCATAACCGATGCAATCGGGATCACTAGGCGAGGAAAGTACACCTTGCTTACAAGGGAGGCACTGTTGACAACACTATTGGCAGAGCCGGTCAAGGCACCCGAAAAAAGCTGCCAAGGCAACAACGCCGTAAACGTGAAGACAGGATACGGAAGACCGTCGGACGGCAACTGGGCAAGTCGGCCGAAGATTAAGGTGAACACCAACATCGTCATGACCGGCTGAATGACCGCCCATGCGATGCCCAATGAAGCCTGCTTGTACCGGACTTTTATATCTCGCCAGATGAGAAACCACACAAGTTCTCTGTACTCCCAGACTCCCTGTAAATCTAACGCCTCCCACCCGCGAGATGGTTCAATCTCGATTACCCGTACGTCGGGATCAACCGCAGCATCGGTAGTAGAAGTTTGCTCTGGCTGCTCGCGAGTCTTGAGAACTGTTAGCATCGGTCGCTCTCTAGTAGTGCAACGATCCTATCTGAAGCTCGACCCTCGGAATACAAAGTTGGGCGCTCAGAGGGAGGCTCGAACATTCGAACAGCCTTCAAGATTCGTTGGGCATCTACACCGGTTAGAACATTCCACCCCGCTTCAACCGTCTCTGTCCATTCGGTTTCTTCACGCAGCGTGAGGCACGGAACCCCCAGCCAATAAGCTTCCTTCTGAACACCACCGGAGTCTGTGAGAATCATACGTGCACTACGCTCAAGCGCGATCATCTCCGCGTAACCAACTGGATCAATGAACTGGATGCCAGGCAACTCGGCCAAACCTGTCTCACCTATAGCCTGTTTAGTTCGCGGATGAACAGGCAGTACAACGGGTTCCTCTATAGATGCAAGCGCGGCCAACAAAAGTTTTAGTCGTTCATAGTCATCTGTGTTTTCTGCCCGGTGGATTGTTGCAAGCAGATAATGCTGGGGTTGCAAGTCGAGGCGCTCAAAAACAGCGGGCGAAAATGCCGCATCGACGCTTTCGATGGCCTCAGCCATTAGGTCCCCAACCACGTGGACACCTTGAGAGATCCCCTCTGTCTCTAGGTTTTTTGCCGAGGAGCCACTAGGGCAAAAAAGCCATGTCGAGAGATGGTCCACCAAAACACGGTTCACTTCTTCGGGCATGCTGCGGTTAAACGACCTTAAGCCAGCTTCTACGTGTGCGATCTTAATGCCAACCTTGGCGGCAGCCAAAGCTCCCGCTAACGTCGAGTTTGTGTCACCGAAAACAACCATGGCGTCGGGTTGTTCGCGGACAATAGCTTCCTCGATTCCTACAAGCATTTTGGCAGTCTGCTGTGCGTGAGTTCCCGAGCCCACGCCAAGTTCATAGTCCGCGGTGGGCAACGCAAGTTCACGGAGAAACTGGCCGGACATGCAATCGTCGTAGTGTTGGCCCGTGTGCAAAAGCACTTCATGATGCGATCGACTCAGAGCTCGACTAAGTACCGCAGCTTTGATGAACTGCGGCCGCGCGCCTACGACTGAGAGTACCTTCATGGTCCCTCTGTAAGCCTCCTGATGTTAGCGAAATCTCTGCGATGTATTGATCTCATTGTGAGTTGTCCGCGGTGATTAAATGCTCCTTCAGCTCAAGTAGCCCTTGTTCCAGGGGTATTTCAGGCCTGAAGTCGAATAGCTTCTCCATCCTGCGACTGGACGCGACGAACTCCTGGTATCCGGCCGCTTCCCCCACGTGCCTAACCGGAGCCCCTTGCACGCCCAGGATTTCAGCGGAGCGTTGCACGAAATTGTTAATGCTCAACGGTTTCCCGGTAGCAAAGTCAACCACTTCATCGGAAACCTCGGACGCGATCACCTTTTTTATCCCACGGACGACGTCGCTCACGTACATCATGTCGATAAGATTCCCACCATCGCCATGAATCTCGAATGCCTCGCGGGCTCCACCTGCCGCCCACCGAACCAGTCGCGTGGAAAGTCTCCGCGGAGCTTCAAACCGTCCATATGCGGCAAAGAGACGCAGGGTCACGTAACCGCCCACGTACCCTGTGTCCCGAAACGATGGGATGCAGGCTTCGCAGGCAAGCTTGGAAACAGCATACGGCAGACAGGGAGCAACTGACAGTTGTGGACCAACCTCGCCGCACAGCCCCTCATAAACAGCACCCGAGGATAGGTACACCAGACGATCGCTGTGAACACTCGAAAGTAGTGTCGTGAACCCAATGGGCCCTGACATCGAAACGGCTGCCGGACCAGCCTTCGATGTAACAGGAGACGGGTCCGCCGCCAAATACAAAATTGTGTCGAACCGCTTGGGCAAAACATCTGCTAAGGCGCGTACCTGTTCTGCGTCTGACAAATCACAGCGGTAAAGGCTGACATGCTGAAGACCGGATCGAGCAAGAAACCCTGGAAAATTGTTGTCCTTCGAATAGACCGCGTCCACTGTCCAAGATGG
>Ga0315338_1000611_pt1 | contig 71885 bp, 54 predicted proteins | sample ASW8metaG_FD_204518 | JGI IMG/M metagenome (GOLD analysis project Ga0315338, IMG submission 204518) | Ammonia-oxidizing marine archaeal communities from Monterey Bay, California, United States - ASW #8 | ecosystem: Environmental > Aquatic > Marine > Coastal | place: USA: California | collected...
TTCTGCTCATTTTGATTGGGGCAATCGTGACGCCGGGCTGTTCCGAGGACGAGACGAATCCCACCGAGCCGGCCTCACCGCTTGGCTCTCTCTACGTGCAGGTAGTCGACACGATTGGCCGACCCGTACCACAGGCTGAGGTCTGGTTCGCTGACGACGACCGCACTTGGACGACAGAAGCACCCGGCGATCTTCTCATCGAGAACCTCGGGTCCGGTTTCTACGAAGTATGGGCTGACAGAGGTAGTGCCGGGGCCGGCATGACCTCGACCATCGTGGAGCGGGGCGCCCTGAGCGAGGTGCGGATCAATCTCGATCCAGAAGCGGGGGTTCGACCGGTTCTCGAGTTGTTCTCCTCGCTAGGTACCCAGTCCTACGCCGAGAGCGTGCGGGTTGTTGTCTCGGGCTCGGACCCGCAAGACCCACCCGACAGCCTTACCGTGTCCTGGTCGAGCAACCTCGACGGCGAACTCGGGACGACCCGTCTTTCGCCCGATAGGTGGGTTCATCTTTCTGCTCTCCTCTCGCGCGGAACCCACGAGCTGGAGTTCACTCTGACCGACCGGGATGAACATGTCTCCCGAGTCGAAAGAACGCTCTCGTGCATCGATCTCGAACCGACCGTACAGATTCGCAGGCCATTTTCGGAAGAGTCCTTCCTGGCTGGAGACTCGATAGACTTCGAAGCGCGTATCCGCGACGCCGAGACTCCGTGGCGGGACCTGACCCTGCGATGGTCCAGTGATCTCGACGGCGTTCTCGATGAAACTCCGCCGGACTCGACGGGAGCATCCTCGTTTTCGACCGCCGCTCTTTCGGAGGGAGAACACCGGATCTTTCTGTCGGGCGTGGATGGAGAAAATCAGGAGGTCGTCGAGGAGAGGACGATCACAGTGCGCGGGGCCAGTACTGTCCAGCTCGAACCCATCGAGACAACCAGTCGCTCCAACCTTCTCCGCTGGACCGCGACCGCCCGTCCGGACTTTCAGATGTATGTCGTGTTTCGCAGGGACGAATCCGGGTTCGATCGTTGGATCACCTCGATCGATTCTCCCGACGTCCGCTCGTACGAAGACAAAGACATCGAACTGGGACGCACCTATGAGTACTGGATTCGTGTCCACGATTCGGAGGGTGTTGTGAACGACAGCAACCACGAAGCTGGACGGCCCGGACTCTCCATCGACCTGGGTCGTCCCATTGGTGTTCTCATCGCCGATCCGTCCCGCCCCTTCGTCTACGCGGCTGCAGAACCGGGAGACGCGGTCTTCCTCATCGAGGAGGAGGGACGCAGCCTGGTTACGATCGAACTGCCGGATCGCGATGTGACGGATCTCGACGTGGGCGCGTCCGGCGAGCTCCTCTACGCAATCGACTTCGCCCAGAACGAGATCCTCGAGATTGATCTCAGCGACGGCAGCATCGAGCGCACTCTGCCTTTGGAACCCAGCGGACTGTGGGGAGATCACCTCCACGTCGAGGCGGGGCGGGCGGGGCGGCTCTATTGGGTCGACGCCAACTGGGAACCGAGGCTCCACATCCTGGACCTCGAGACCGGGGCAGAGATCGCAGAACTCGAAGATCTCGGAGTCGGGGATCTCGAAATTACCCCCGACGGGAACAGTCTCGTGCTCTGGTCTCAGCACGGCTGGACGTCACAGTACAGCACCACCCGTCTCTATCAGTTCAGCACTCAGGAGGATCCGCCAACTTTCGTCCAGGGAGGAGGGCCGGACCTCAGACAGGCTCCGCTCGACACACCCATCTTCGTCGTCGACGAAGGACGGACCGTCGTCTGCAAGCTCGCGTCCTACCCGCTCGACAACTTTACAGCGGGCCGTTTCCCATATCCCAAGCCGATCTACGCCGCGACCCCGGACGGGACTCGGGTTTTCTCGGAGGACAGAATCCGACTCGGGTCGGACGGAACCGCCACGTCCCACTCGCTTATGGAAACACGCCGCCAGGTCGTCTCGGCCGGCGGTCGTTTTCTCTACGTTCAGAAGGAAGATGCGACCGAGCTTTACTGGTACGAGTTCGATCTCGTTCGTAGAGGAGGTCGGTAATGAGATCGTTCCGAGTCGTGAGATCCGCTCAAACCGGGAAGCCCCTTACGTCCGTGAAGTCCGTGAAGGACATCCTCCAATACGCCACTATCTGCATTCTTTCTATCGCACTCTCTTCGCTCTTCGGGTTCGGTTGCGGCGACGATGATCCTGTTCGGGTGCTGACGAGCGGCGATCTCCGGGTGCTTGTTTCGGAGCTCGACGGCGAACCAACAGCCGATGCATGGGTCGTGATTCAGGAATCCGCGTTCGCCGGCGCGGCGACGGATTCTTCAGGGACCGTCGTGTTCTCAGATCTGGAACCCGGCAGCTACCGTGCCCTCGCTTCGAAGTCCGGACGCGGGGGTGGCGCCGGAGCCTGGATCGAAGCCGGCCAGTTGGCGGAGACCCAGATTTCCCTGTCCCCACGTTCCGGACTGGAACCGAACCTGCACTGGAAACGCCCTCGTGACGACGATGCCTGGGGCTTTGGACAACCTCTTCTCCTCGAAGGCAGAACTGATCCAGTCGAGGTAAACGGTGCCGTACAGCTGTCCCTGGAAGACATGCTCGGGAACGTTCTCGGGGAAGGCGCTGCGGAGCCGGATGGTTTGTTTGAGTTCTCGGTGGAGTCTCCCGCCGCCAAGGGCGAATACCAGCTTCTACTCCGGGCAACTAATGCGATCGGATTCTCGACCCGAGACTCGATCGCGATCCCCGTGACGATCGTTCCTCCGACTCTCGATCCCATTCGATTCCAGGATGGAGCCCTGCAGCTCTCCTGGAGCGTCGTCGTCGATCCGGATCTTCAAGGGTACGAAGTCTGGCGGTTTCACGTCGGCCAAAGCGAACCGGCGGAAACGGTGCAGATCGCAAGCCTGGACCCAGGTACCACGACCTACGGGGACACCACGTTTCCAAGGGCTGTCGCCGTGGAGTACCGCATCCGCACGCTCGATGCCGGTGGACACCATTCCTGGAGCGAGCCCCGCCCCCTGGACACGCCCGCAGGATCGCTTCTCTTCACGGCAAGGATTGGGGATGCGGTCCTTCACCCCGACCAACCTACGCTCTACGTCATGGCGGGTGACCTCCGCACACTCTATTCTGTCGATCTCACGACCGAGTCGATTACCGACTCCCTGGTCTTTGATTTCAGACCCGGCGCACTGTCGATCGGAGACACGGGAACAGGGCTCGAGCTGTACGTTTCGATCCCAGGCCAAAATTCCGGAGACGTGGAAAACGGTTACATCGCGATCCTCGACCCGGAAGATCTCTCCCTCATCGACCTGAAGTGGATGGACATGAATCCTTACGACGTCCTGGCGGGCCGAGACGGATTCCTCTACGTCACCTCGAACTTCGGCACCAGCCCTCGAGTGAAGAGCTATCCGCGGCAAGGGCACGAGGACGGCTTCGAGGAAAGTCTGGACACGCGAATCCTGATTCTCCATCCCGTGTTCGACCGCCTCTACGCGGTCGGGTCGGCACTCGACATCGATCAAGGTCACATCGGCCGTCCGCGCGACATTCTCTACGGCGGCAGTCAAAACTCGGTAGACCCCCTCGGTCGTTACCTCTTCGGCAGCCGGGGCGACGTCTTTCGCTGCGACATCGATCTCGATCGGGACGTCACGTTCTTCGGGAGACTTCCGGTCGAGTGGTCGGCCATCGCATTCGATGAGACCACCGATCGTGTATTCACCGCGGTCGGCGAGCGAATCCACGTATTCTCGATGGACACCTGGGAGGAACTCGGCGTCATCGATCTACCGATGAGGATATCCCGGATGTTCCACCGCGATAACTCCCTTGTCGTCCTCGGCTTCGCATCGTCGATCCATCAAACGGAGCTGATGATCGTCGACGATGGGCCCACTCCGCGACCATAGGACCAAGGACCGGATCGGTCCGACTTGGCAGCTTCGTACAACCCTTTGGTGGGATGCCCGCCGCGGACTCGCTGCAGGAGCGCCGTCACATCTTTCCAGTACTGAACACCAACCCGGTGCTGTTCTTGCATTGTTCTCATTCCCCGAACCTACCACGTAGGAGACCGCGCGAGCGCACCCTCGATTGCCAACTGGCCTCCACCACATAGATGCCGTATTATCGACAGATACTGGCCCCCTCCCGGTACTCGAGCTACATGCGACGTCACAACAATCGTTCGTCGAAGAATCGCCACGCAATCTGCATGGCACACCCCGGAGGAGGCCATCCGTGCGTCCAAGCAATCGAGCCCCAAATGCGATCGCCATCTGTGCCGCCGCAGCCAGTCTGCTTCTGCTGACGGGTACGCAAGCTAAAGCACGCGCGACAGAGACGTACTCCGGAGTCCAACCTCTGGCCGTCGATATCGATCTGGATACCCGCATCGACGCAAATCTGATCGATTGTGTAGTGACCAACCAGGGTTCCTTCGGATACGACGTCATCATCGGAAACGCCGGCCTGATTTATCCTACAGGAGGGCAGAGTACGGCTCTCTTTGCCAGCGGTTTCTGGCTCGGTGCTCAGGTTGACGGTCAGACTCGCGTCGTAGTTTCGGAATACGGCTTCGAGTATGGGCCCGGGACGATCGAGAATGGAGTCTGGTCAGATCCCGCCGATCCGTCGTATCGGGTCTACAAAATCCGAGTCGGGGATACACCGGGAACGAACATCGACTACGCCGAGTGGCCCTCCGGCGACGGTGCTCCGCTCGACGCACTCGGAGACCCTCGACATCTCGCCGATCAGACACTGTGGAGCGTCTACAACGATCTCGATCCCTCGCGCCACACCAACGACGCAGGGAACAGCTCACCCCTCGGCGTCGAGATTCAGCATTCGACCTTCGCTCTCGATCAGATCGGCCCCTCGGGTGAGACCATGTTCATGGAGTGGAAGATCATCAACAAAGGCTCCGACCTCCTCGAAGACACGTATGTCTCGATCTGGTCTGACCCAGACCTGGGCGGGCCAGGCGACGACTACGTCGGATGCGACCCACCTGCTTCACTCGGCTTTTGTTACAACGCGACAAACAGTGACAGCCAGTACGGCTCGAGTCCTCCGGCTATCGGAATGGTATTTCTGCAGGGACCGATTGTCCCCTCTCCGGGAGATCAGGCCTACGTGAGTGGACAAATCGTCGACGACTACCGAAACCTGGAACTCGCTTCCTTCAACAAGTACATCAATGGTACGGATCCATCGAGCAGTGATGATTCGTACAACTACATGCAGGGCCTCGCCTCGGATGGGACACCGATCGTCGATCCAACGACCGGAATGGAGACCACCTTCGCCGTACCGGGTGATCCCGTGACAGCAACGGGCTGGATCGATTCGAATCCGGCCGACCGGCGCATGATGCTTTCCGCCGGTCCATTCACCATGGCGCCCGGTGACACTCAGGTCGTAGCTGTCGCCGTCGTTCTCGGTCGCGGCACGGATCGACTCTCCAGCATCACGGAAATGCGTGAGAACGCCGATGATGCTCTGGCTACGTTTCGGGCCCTTGTCGAAGACGCGCCCGGAGCCTGTTGCCTCGGCGCTGGCGCCTGCACTTTAGTTACGGCAACGGAATGCGCGGGTGAGTTTCGGGCGGGAGAGACGTGTGACCCCAATCCTTGCTCCGAGACCGATCCCGGCGCCTGTTGCTACCCGAGCGGCGATTGTCTGGTCCTTCCTCTGGAACACTGCGGCGGCACGTTCCAAGGTGCGGGGACGGTCTGCGATCCGAATCCGTGTGAGCCTTTGGGAGCTGACTCCGCCTGCTGCATGGGCGACGGAACCTGCATCATTCTTGCCGAACTCGATTGCACGGGTTTGGGCGGAACGTATGTGCCGAACACTGACTGCAGTCTCTCCCCTCCTGGCACGCCGTTAGGCTGGGAGATAAACGATCACGGCGGTCCTATGATCGACGAGATCGAGGGAGCGGGAGGCGTGCCGGTCGCACCGGACGGACGGGGAGGTCCCGGGGACGCCGTTTGGCATAGCTTCAATTCGACGCAGGACTGGATCCTCTCGGCCGGCGGCGGAGACGGCAGCTTCGAACGCTTCCGCCGAAGCGAAGGAAACCTCACTGACGACGACCTGATTCTGCGATGGGACAACGATCCGGATAACTACGGCTGGTGGGCATTCGACGGAGCCGGCCAGACTGCCGCACAGATTCCCTTCGGGCTCTACCTCGCCCACCCCACTACCGGTGTCGAAACCCGGTTGATCGTCATCCTCTTCAGCGGGGGTGGCACCGAAGGCGTGTACGACATCTCATCAGCCACCCTCGATCCATTTACATCCTGGCCGGCGACAGACTGGGCCTACGCCTTCACGGGCGACTACGCCACGTTCCTCCTCGATGCGGCCGATGGAACGATCGATGACATTTCTCAAGGGGATAGCGAACTCTTCGCTCGTCTCATCTTTGCTTCCAGCGACGAGATCCTGCCGGCAACAGGAACTGTCATCCAGTTCACAACTCGCAACGGTGGCCCGGAAGTCGGAAGCGGATTCGATGGAGCGATTCCTCTCGCCTGGCTCGAAGGAAGTGGAATCGGAGACTGCTTCCCAGAGGACGAAGTCTACGAGGTCTACCGAAACGAAACTCTCCTCGCAACCACATCGCGCCGGGACTATCTCTACCTCGGTGCTCAAAATGGCGAACCATCCTCCTTCGAGATTCAGTTCCGCAACCCAGTCACAGATGAGGTGTCGGGACTCTCCGCGGCCGCTCAGGGAACTCCAGAAGCCGGTGGATTCCAGGCCGTTTCCGGCCTGGCCGTAGCTGCACCGAACCTTGACGGAATCATCGACTCACCGGAGTGGGACAATGCGACCGTTCTTCCTGCTGCGGACGGAGGTGTCGTCCGAGTCATGAACGACAATGAGTTCCTCTACCTTGCCTATGAAGATCTCAATTCGGCCGAGGACATCCGTCTCTACATCGATTCGAATGCAAACGGAACCTACGATCCCGAGATACTCGAAGGTGTGCTCATCCTGCAAGGGACAGAGGCCACATTCTCGGGCCGGTCGGGAGTCTACCCCGATGCTGTCCCGACCGACGACGTGCCCGACCCGTCGTGGACGGACTTCGCCGTGGCCGGAACTGCGCTCGAGATGCGCCTGGCCCTGGGCGACGGTCCATTGGCTGAGCGACCCGGGAACGTGGTAAAGATCTACGTGCACTCGTTGGACGGCACCGGATCGTACCCTCCGGGCCCGTCCTCGGTTCTGGAGCAAGCACCGGCTTTGTTCGCAGCCATCGATCTTTCCGACGCCACATCGTCCGCCCCTTCCTCGGTCCGGACACGCAGCTTCCCCAATCCGATGACGGGAATGACAACGATCGCCTATCGCATCGCTTCGAATGAAGAGGTCGCAGTAGAGGTGTTCAGCGTCGATGGCCGGCTCGTTCGGTCTTTGCAGGAACCGACCAAACAAGCCGCCGGAACATACGCACTGGTCTGGGACGGCCGCACGGAAGTCGGCGACGAGGCGCCGAGTGGCGTCTATTTCTACTGGGTCCGCGGCGAGACCTTTGAACAGCGGAAACAACTGACCCTGATTCGCTGAGTCTGTTCTCGCGATCCGGCGGAAAGCAGCCTTACCGCAACAGAAGCAGCTTCCGAGAGTCGGCCCATGGGCCGCTCTCGAGGCGCGCAAAGTACGTCCCATTGCTCGGCACGCGCCCCGCATCATCGAGCCCATCCCAGACAATCGTGCGACTCCCCGCGCGACCGGGCTCGTCGAGCAACGTGCGGACAAGGCCACCCTCGACGTCGAAAACGCGAAGCAAGACACGCTCTCCAACGAGAGCCTCGGGTAGGGCGAAGCGTAGTGTCGCCACTCCGCTGACAGGATTCGGGCCGATCTCTTCGAAGCCGAGCCCAACGACGGAGCCAGAGCCAACGCCAGCGTCATCTTCCAGATCATCAACGGAAGACGCGCCACAACCACCACCTCCGAACGCGCCAATCAGGCCGCAGTCCACACCATCGGGATGATTCCCGGGCAGGCACGGAGAGATCGACGCCAGAGTAAACTCGGGCGAGCAAAAGAGCGGTGGCGCTGAGAAGTTACCGTCGACTCCCTCCAGGCCAGCCAGACAATCCGTGAAATCGCCCAGCTCATTCCCATAGACATTATTGCAGCGAAACGTGAGATCAGGTGGGCACTCGATCAACTTGCCCATTCCAAAAGCCAGAATCGAATTCTCGATCGTCAGTGAGTTCGTCGCCAGGACGGAGCTGGCGTCTGCTGCTCCCGGGCACGACCAGTTGTAGGCGAAGGTGGTGTTCTGGACGACGCCGTCGACACAGGTGACCGTCCCCTGCTGGCACACCGTGGAGTTGCGGGCGAAGAGAGAGTTGCTCAGATCGACGGTGGCCGCCTGCAAGGTCAGGTCCGTGTTGTCATAGAACTCACAGCTGTCGACAAAAGCGTATTGGGTAGCCCAGATAACAGCTCCGTAATCGTCAGACACACCGTTCCGATCGAACCGACAACCGACCGCGGTCAGGCTGTCGGCATAGACCGCTCCGCCCGGCGTGAAGGCGGCGCGGTTGCCGAGAAAGAAACAACCTTCGAGAGTCAGCACGTTCGGCCAGTAGATTGCGCCGCCTGACCCGTAGGACCAGTTGCCGACGAAGTCGGTGTCCGTAACTTCGAGTGTGGCGTCGCTGCCGACAAAGCGCGTGCCGATCGCTCCACCGTCATCCTCCGTCGTGAAGTTCCCGGTAAAAGTACTGTTCATCACGGTGTAGGTGCCGTTGCCACGAAACTCGAGGGCTCCCGGACCATCGAACGACTCATTGTCGATGAAGCGGCAATCGTCGATCGTCACGACGCTCCCCTCGACGAGCACGGCTCCGGACTCGATTCCGCCCACGGAAGAGGCAGCAGCTCCGGCACCTTGCCGGTGGTCCCGGAAAATGCTGTCGCGGATCTCGATCTGGTCGGCTGTTCCGTAGATGGCGTGGCCGTACCACGAGAAGTTCGCCGTGAAGTCGCAACCGACGATGTCGATCGTGGTCGCATCGCCAAAGATGGCCCCTCCGAGTCCCGGACCTCCAACGTTCGGGGAGGCCAACAGGGCGGGATAGGTTCGGTTTTCGTCAAACTGACAATCGGTGAACTCGACGTTGAGCATATCGCCCATCCAGATCGCACCGCCCGACCGGTCGCCTGAGAGAACAAAGTTCTTCGTAAACCAGGAGTTCTCCGCACGCAGACTGGAAAGCTCCGTGTAAATCGCACCGCCCCCGGTAAGTTCCGACGTAGTTCCCCGCGTCAGGTGCAGCCCTTCCAACGTAACGTCGGACGAAGTGATTTCGAGAATCCGGTTCGTGTCGAGTCCATCGAGAACGCAGAGAGACGGATCGCCCGAAAGAGAGCCGATCGTCAGCGTCCGGTTGTCGACCACAACATCGTAGAACCCCGGCGTGCTATAGGTCCCATCGCAAAGGAGCACGGTCCCGCCGTCGAGTACCAAATCGACCCCCGCCTGCAAATCGGGCGCATCGAGCGGCACGATGACCGTGGTCGGATCGCCGTCGTCGACGCAACCTCCAGCCGCAGCCAACGAGAACGGAGCTACCGCGATTGCAAAAGCCAGCAGAATCGATCGCATGAGGAATCCCCCAGGGATTGTGTCTTGGTAACGGTGCTCTGATCCGGCTCGCATGAGAGGGTTGCGATTCGGAGTAATAAGTATCGGCGATGGGTCACCTCGCAGACAAGGCAGACCTTCCCCACCACCATCCATGTCGCCTCCAGTCCGTCGCGGCCTCGGGGGCAGTCGGGTCGTAGTGATTCGGTCGATTTGACTACGCACCCTCCTGCCACCACTATAGAGAGGAACTAGGAGGACCGGCGCCCCCATGACACACATCCAGGACTTCATCCGCCGCCTCCCGAAGGCAGAACTACACCTCCACATCGAAGGCACTCTCGAACCCGAGATGATGTTCGATCTGGCTCGACGCAATCAGGTCGATCTCCCCTACGCGTCCGTCGACGAGGTCCGCCGCGCCTATCGCTTCTCGAACCTCCAGGACTTTCTCGACATCTACTACGCCGGAGCCGCGGTCCTCCTGAAGGAAGAGGACTTCTACGACCTGACCATGGCCTACCTCAACCGGTGCAAACAGGACCGGGTCATGCACGCAGAGATCTTCTTCGACCCGCAGACCCACACCGATCGCGGAGTCTCCTTCGAATCGGCTATCGGCGGAATCAACCGAGCTCTTCGGGAAGCAGAGTTGACTCTCGGGATCACGTCGAAGCTCATCATGTGCTTCCTGCGCCATCTCCCCGAGGACGAGGCCTTTAAAACACTGGAAGAAGCTCTTCCCTACCGGGACAAGTTCGAAGCAGTCGGCCTGGACTCCTCCGAACAGGGGCATCCACCGAGCAAGTTCGAACGGGTCTTCGCGCGGGCTCGCGGTGAGGGCCTAGCCGCCGTCGCCCACGCCGGCGAGGAAGGCCCGCCTGACTATGTTTGGGAAGCACTGGACCTCCTCAAAGTTTCGCGCATCGACCACGGGGTTCGCTCGACCGAAGACCCTGAGCTAACGCGCCGCCTGGTCGACGAACAGATTCCGCTGACGGTTTGTCCACTCTCGAACCTGAAACTCGGGGTAGTCGGCGACCTGAAGCAACACAACTTCAAGAGTCTGCTCGATAGCGGACTGAACGCTTCCATCAACAGCGACGATCCTGCTTATTTCGGCGGGTACATCGGAGAGAACTTCTTCCGAACCCAGGCCGCGCTCGGCTTGAGTGCCGAGGAACTCGCCCTCGCCGCGAAGAATTCATTCCGGTCTTCCATGCTCACGGCGACGGTAAAGCAGAGGTGGGTATCGGAGATCGACGACCAGCTTGAGGAGTACCGCAACGGATCGCCGCCCGGTCGCTCCCGCGAATAGCCTGACCTGCATCGATTCGTCTCGCTTGTGAACGGAGCGAACAAGAAAGCACCGCCCGTTCTACTCGGGCATGTTGGCGAATAGCCGCCAGACGCAATTGAGTTCGCCGGTCTCATCAGTTCGAAAGCCGTTTCCCCGCACGCGATTACAAACAACCCAAACAACACGAATCAGACTCGCCCTCACAATTCTTTAGGACATCACTACGTCGTCTAGAAAATGCGCGGTGACACAAATGCGTTTTGTTGTCACCGGAAGCTCTGCCGCATCAAGCCCTCTCGACCGTAACCTCGGACAAGGCACTAGCAACGCACTTCGATCCAAAGGGGGCATCCCGTGCTAAGAAGACTTGTCGCCATCCTCGTTCTCATCACGTTCCTGTCCGCCTGCTATAGCGAAACGCAGATGAGAGTTCCCGTAGCCGATTTCAAAGACGACAACGACCGTCTCGTCGGAGTTACCCTAAAAGACGGAGAACAGATTCGCTTCGATCGCCCGGGTCTACACATCGACGGTGTCATCTATGGAGAGACAAACTGGCAGCCCGTCCAGTTCCCTACCCGTGACGTGGAACGAGTGTGGCTCGAGCAGCGAGAGTTTCGTTCCGGCCACACTGCCCTCTTCGTCATCACCGTCGTCGTCCCCCTTGCGTTTCTTGCGGGTGGCCTCATTGCCCTTGCACTGAAAGAGTCCTGCCCCTTCGTTTACTCCTGGGACGGGAAAAACTGGCGATTCGACGGCGAACCGTACGGAGGCGCTATCACCAAGGCTCTCGAGCGGGACGACTACTCCAGACTCGAGCATCTGCGACCTGACAACGGCGAGTATCGTCTGCTCGTCAGAAACGAAGTCCCCGAAACCCAGCATACCAATCGAATGGAACTTCTCATCGTCGACCACGCCCCTGGCCTGCGGGTGATTCCTGACGCGACCGGACACTTCGCGACTGTAGAGAACGCGACACCCCCACTCGCCGCGGTAGATCAGCACGGCCACGACCTTCTGCCGCAGCTCGAAGCGACGGACTACAACATCTGGGAGCCGCCCCCCATGCGCCCGGGCGAGCTAACGATGCGTCACGAGCTGACATTGACGTTCCCCCGCCCGGCCAACACCGACTCGGTAAACCTGATCACCCACATCGGCACGGGACTGTGGGGCTCTCACATGATTCGCGAACTGCTCAGCCTCCGGGGTCGCGAGTTGGACGACTGGTACGAGCAGGTAGACAACGATCCGAAGTACGAATTCGACCTCCATCGTTGGGGCGCTCAGGAGGAGCTCTACGTCCTTCAGGTTCAGGTCGAAGTCGACGGTCAGTGGCGACCCCGCGGTCTGCTCTTCGGCGGCGGCCCCTTCATGACGGAAGACCGCGTTCTACCGCTCGACATCAGCGACGTCACAGGCGAAGAGATCCGTATCCGACTGCGTCCACCGGGTGGCTTCTGGGCCATGAATTCATTCGCGCTCGACGCCAGCCCCGACATCGAGATTCCCGTTCAGCGAGTGGCTGCGAAAGCAGCGCGAAGTGACGACGGAGTCGACCTGGTCGCGAGCCTGGCCGCAGATGATGACCTCTATTACGTCCAACCGGAGATTGGTGATCAGGCGGAAGTCACCTTCGATGTTCCAGCCCAGGCTGAAGGGACCGAGCGAAGTATCTTCCTGGCCAGCCGCGGCTGGTACCGTCTCCACCTCGAGTCCGAAGGTGAACCCGACCGGGCGAACCTCCAGAGAGTCGAAACCGTACCGGACGGCGCGGCCCGCCTCGCCGCAGAACTCTACGCGGTTCGCCCCACCGACCACGCGGAGCTGCAGCGATGAGCCACGAACGCTGGGCCCTCGTGACCGGGGCAAGTCGCGGCATCGGTCGCGCCGCGGCGATTGAACTTGCCAACCAAGGCTGGAACGTTGCCATCAGCTGGCTCCGGTCGACGAAAGCAGCTGCTGAGACGGAAGCCGAAATCACCGGGCTCGGAGGACGCTGCCTATCGATTTCCGCCAACGTGATCAACGACCGGGGACGAACGGACCTGATCGAAAAGCTCTTCGAAGTCGCGCCTTCCGTTTCCGGATTCGTCCATGCCGCTGCGTTGGGTGCGACCGGTCCGGTTCTGGAAGCGAAAGCAAATCGTTGGACCATGGCCTGGGATAGCCACGTGATGGCCTTTATCGAACTCACGCGAATGCTTCGTCCGCGCTTTACTCCCGCAGCGGGAGTGGTCGCACTGAGTAGCCTGGGCACGTTTCGCGTTGGAACCGGCTACGGCCCCATCGCCGCAAGCAAAGGCGCCCTGGAGACCCTGGTTCGGTACCTCGCGGTCGAGCTCGCTGAGGAGGGTGTCAACGTCAACGCAGTCTGCGGGGGCCCCATCGAGACGGACTCTCTTCGTTCGCTCCCCGACTACTCCAGTCTCGTCACAGAAAGTGGCCAGCGTCCGAGCGGTCGTATGGGCGAACCGGAAGACCTCGCCCCCATCGTTGCCTGGTTGCTCGACGAGAAATCTCGTTGGGTTCGTGGTCAAATCATCGTCGCCGACGGCGGCTTTTCATTGGTGTAATACATGCGACATTTTTACGTAGATCGAGTCGTGTCGATAATTGCCGGAGAGAGTGCGGTCGGGATCAAAGCGATCGGGCTCTCGGAGGATGCTTTCGCGGATCACTTTCCGGGGAATCCCATCTACCCGGGCGCGTTTCTCATCGAAGGAATCGCCCAGACCGCCGGCCTGCTCCTCCATGAAACGACCGACCAGCTCGCCATCATGGCCTCCGTCGACCGAGTCCGCTTCGTCTCTTACGCACGTCCCGGCGAAACGATTCGCTTTGCCGTCCGCATGGAGTCGATCGGAGACGGCCGCGTTGCCCGCATCCGCGGTGATGCTACGGCCGGGGATCGCGCGGTTTGCTCGGGATGCCTGACCTTTCGGCTCTTCGAACCACAATCTGTCGTTGCCCCAGAGTACATGCCGTTGCTTAAGCGATCACATGCCGTTTGGCGAGGAGAATTTCCCGGTGAATGATCCTATCGTAGTTACAGGCGTCGGAGTCGTTAGCCCGATCGGAATCGGGTTTCATAGTTTCGCAGAGGGACTTCGCAGCGGGCAGTCGGCGACAGACCTGATCCGCGCGTTCGATGCGTCTGGGCTTCCCTCTCGCTGCGCCGGGGAAGTCGAAGACGCCCTATTGAATGAAGACCGCCACATTCACCCGCGCAAAGCCTCCAAGCTGATGAGCCGAGCCACGCGATTCGCAGTCGTGGCGGCGTCACTCGCTCGGGAACTGGCTGGACTTACGGTCGACTCCGTCGCGCCCGATCGAGTCGGCGTCTGTCTTGGAGCTGGAGGGATGGGCATCACCGATCTCGACCTCCTGGAAGGCCAGGCGCTCGCCGCGGCGGAAGCCGTGACGAGGAGCGAGTCGCTGGTCGGGACAGAAGTCGGAGTCGGAGCCGCAGTCGATGCCGGGGCCGGGCCCGGAGCCGGGACCGGTGTCGGCGTTGGTGGCGTTGGCGACTCTCCCCGCTGGGACGTCACTCGCTTTTCCGAAGTCTACACACGCCGAACGAATCCTCTCACCATGATTCGCGGTCTCCCCAACCTCGCAGCGACATCCGTCGCCATCCAATGTGGTGCCCGCGGCCCAAACTCGACCGTAACCACGGCCTGCGCCTCTGGCACGCAAGCCCTGGGCGATGCGCTCCGGGTACTTCAGCGTGGTGATGCCGACGTCATGCTCACCGGAGGCACCGACGCGATGATCAATCCTGTCGGTGTCCTCGGTTTCTCTCTACTCGGCACGCTCTCCCGGCGTAACGAGGAACCATCGGGCAGTTGCCGTCCCTTCGATCGTGACCGCGACGGCTTCGTCATCGGAGAGGGAGCTGCGGTTCTCGTCCTCGAACGTGCATCACATGCTCGATCGCGTGGAGCCCGGCCTCTGGCGGAAATCGCGGGGTATGCCACGACCTGCGACGCCTATCGCATGACCGACGAGCGCCCCGATGCGAGCGGCGCGACCGCGGCCATCACGGGCGCACTGGCCGACGCAGACCTCGCCCCACGTGAAATCGATTATGTCAACGCCCACGGAACCGGCACGGTCATGAACGATCGCATGGAAACCAGAGCAATCAAACAGGCCCTGGGAGGACAGGCCGACAAAGTCGCCGTCAGTTCGACGAAGGGAATGATGGGACACCTGCTCGCCGCCGCCGGAGCCGTCGAAGCGGCCGCTGTCATCGCCGCAATCGAGTACGGATTTCTCCCCCCGACGGTCAATCATCAAGTCCCGGATGAGGAATGCGATCTCGACTACGTTCCCCGCAGCGCCCGCGGAGCCTATGTCCGTGCAGCTATCAGTAACTCATTTGGATTTGGAGGGCAAAACGCATGTCTGGCTATTCGACGCCCGTAAGGACAGAACTGGACGAGCGAGTCCGCGAGGTGATTGCCGAGGTTCTGATGATCGGTCTCAACTCGGTCCATCCAGAGTCCGTCCTCATCGACGACCTCGGGGCGGAATCGATCGACTTTCTCGATCTGGTTTTTCGGATCGAAGAGATCACGAAGCGTCCCATCCCGGTTACGGTATGGGAGGAGTACGTTCGCACCGAGGCGACCCGAAAAGGCGGCAAGTTGCAAATCACCGTCGGTTTCGTTCAGGGCTTCGCCGCAGATCAGGTTCGGACCTAGGAACTGCCGGAACTGCGACGGCCGAAGCGAATCAGCGCTAGAGCGCTTCCTTCGCCCGGCGCAGGTCTTCAGCGATAAGAGTGCGATCCGGTCGCCGCATCAGGGCCTCTTCGAGCACTTCGACTGCGGCCTCGACCTCATCCGACTTCAGGAGAGCCAGCCCGAGCGAGTGTTCTGGCGAAGGGAACTCCGCGAACTTCCAACGACTCTCCTCGGGGTGGAGTCGCCCGTCCGCGGTTTCGTCAGCGATCTCTGCACCTCGCTCGACATCGATGTCGCCGGCCACCAGGGTCCAGGCGAGAATTGACTGCGAGGCGTATCCGTCATCCATCGCGACCGCCCGCTCCGCGTAGGGCAGAGCCTCACGAAACATCTTCTGCTCGGCGAACGCCGTCGCCATGTAGCGCATGAGGTTGGCCGTTTCCGGACCTGAATCCAGAAGCTGCTGCCCGATCTTGACCGCTTCCGCGTAGTCCTGACGGCGGATAGCAACGTACATCAGACCGTATCCAGCCGTGGACGACTTTCCTTCTTCCATCGCCTGCTTGTAGTAGTCCTGTGCTTCATCGAGACGGCCGCATCGCGCATCGATCCAGGCGATCGTGTTCTTCGAGTGCTCAGCACGATCCGGTGACAGGGCCACTGCGCGGTCGACGTAGCCTCGGGCCCGCTCGAACTCTCCAACATCTGAGACCGATTGGCCGATCTGATGGAGAAACTGGCTCTTCTGGCCCGCCTCGAGATCAGAAGCGAGCGTCTCATCCACGATCCTATCGACGAGCTCCCACTCCTCTTCCGAAGCGGCGCTCGCCACCATGTATATTCGAGGCTGAACTTCGTTTGGGCTGTGCTCCAGAACCGACGTCGACAAACTGATGACCCGATCGAGATCGCCTTCCGCCATCGCCACGACGATTCGACCTTCCTGGTTCATCTCGTCCATCCCGGGATAGCGCTCGACGGACTCGATGACGAGCTCGTTGAGTTCTTCGACCTTGTCCGTCTTCCAGAGGACCTGGCCCATTCCCATGTACCACTCTTTGGTCAGTCTTTCGGAGCCGAGCTCACGCGCCTCCGCTAGATGCTCCATCGCCTTGCGGTAGTCTCCGCGATCGAGATTCCCGTTCGCGGCCTGGACCAGAACGCGCTGTCGATGATCCTGGTCGATCTCCAGAGTCCGAACCGCCGCGAGTGAACGGTCGATCTCATCGGAATCTCCCCAGCGGGTCGCCGCACCCACCCAGTATTCGTGAGCAAGGGAACTCTGCGGCAGCGCCATGAGCAGTGGCTGAATCTCCTCGATCGATTCAGCAAACTGACCTTCATCCCACTGGATGTCGAGAATGTGCCGATAGGCCAGGCCGAAGCTCGGATCCAGGCGGGTAGCGTTGCGGAAAGCGTCCAGAGCCTGCTCTCCCAAACGTGGGGAGTTGTGGAAGAGCGCTTCGCCGTATCCGTACCAGCCATCTTTGTCGTCGGGAAACTGATCGGTAATCTGCGTATAGAGCGCGATCGCCTTGGTCTTGTCGTCGCCTTGGATCAGCTCGAGAGCGGCTTCGGCCAGGAGCCGTTCTTTGCGGGTCGAATAGAGTTTACGGGAGAGCAGCTCCTCGAGAACTTCACCGGCCGCATCGTAGTTGTCACCGGGCCACCACAGAGCCATCGCCAGCTTGTAGTAGGCCTGTCCAAACGTCGGATCGAGTTCGACGGCTTTCTTCAGCGTATCGGCCGCCATGTGAAACTCCTGCTGCTCGAGCAAGTCGTTTCCGACGAGATAGGCACGGTAGGCATCGAGGGAAGAGGTCGTCCGCTCTCTGACCGAGCCATCGCGGCCGGCCACAGACGGAGGCTCGGGCGCGGGTGGAATCGTCGCGGCGTACTGCTCGATCGTGTGACTGAGGTCGTCACGGAGGTTGTGCCCGAGCTCGTCGACCATCGCGTAGAGGTCGTCCCCGTCGATTCGTTGAGAGCCGTGCACGGTACCGGTCGTCACATCGACCAGCTGAGCAGTGAGGATCCAGGTCTCGCCAAGCTGACTGAGTTTCCCTTGAATCATCGAGCCGGCTCCAGCTTCGACCGCAACTTCTGTGGCCACTTCTGGATCGTAAATCGGTTTGTCCGATTCACTCAGCTGCTGATGCACGTCAAAGAGTCGTTGAGCGGAGAAGACGTTCAGGCCCTGGATATCGGAAAGCTCGGTAATGACCAGCTCCTGCAGAATCTGACCCAGGCGCTCCGCGTCCCCAGGATCCTTCAGGTTCTGGAACATCATCACGGCGATCTTGTTGTTCGTTGGACCGGCGTTGGGAGGACCGTTGGACTGCAGAATAGACGCCAAAATGGCGAAGAGACCGACGAGGATGCCCCCGCCGACGAGAAGTCGTTGTTTGGACGAGCCCTTGGATGAGTCTGCCATCGCAGCTGACTCTCCGCTCGCTGACATTTGGGAAGCGAGAAGCGAGGGATTCGATCCCGCCACCGCGGCTTCCCCAGAAGTAACCGGGTCACCCGAGACGACCGAACCATCGCTGAGGAAAGTGGCGAGGCGGGCCGGATCGGTCAGCAGGCTTGGATCGGAAATGAAGCTCAGGGTCGTCGGATCTTTCAGCATCCGACGCAGATCGACGACGAGGTCACGACTGTCCTGGTAACGTTCGCCCGGCTTCTTCTCCAGACACTTGGAGATGATCCGCCCCATCTCGGGGGGAATCTGCGGGTTGAGCTGAACCGGAGGGGTCGGTACCTCGCGGAGAATGCTGGCGAGAATGTCGGTTGTCGTCTCGCCATTGAAGGGCCGGCGACCTACCACCATCTCGTAGAGAATGATTCCAAGCGAAAAGATGTCGGAGCGCGCATCGAGGGGCAGACCCCGAGCCTGCTCGGGCGACATGTAGGCAGCGGTGCCAATGATTCGACCTTCGCGCGTCAGCATGTTCGTCAGCGTTACGTCGTCGCGACCGACCTCATCACTCGACTCGTAGGCTTTGGCTAATCCAAAATCGAGGATCTTCGCGCGTCCCTCTTCGTCGATCATGATGTTGTCGGGCTTCAGGTCCCGATGGATCACGCCGGCCTTATGCGCACTGGCCATTCCGTCGGCAACCTGAGTCGCCAATTCGATCGTTTCGGCCGCGGCAATGGGACCTTCCTGGAGTCGCTCGCGGAGGGACACACCCTCGACTAACTCCATCGCAATAAAGATGTTATCGCCGGCCGTGCCGACCTCGTAGATGGTCGCAATGTTCGGATGGGTCACCTTGGCGGCGGTCTGAGCTTCCCGCATGAAGCGGGCACTGCGCTCGGCATCACCTACGTGCTCGGGCTGAAGCACCTTGAGAGCCACAACACGTTGCAGCTCCGTATCTTCCGCACGGTAGACGATCCCCATTCCTCCTTCGCCGAGTCGATCGACGATCTGGAAATGTGAAAGCGTCTTTCCGATCATGTTCCCGTCCTTCCGTACCCACAGCCGCGAATCCGTTGCGGCCTCTCCCAGAGTCCGTCTATATAGAAGAGACGTAAGACGGACCGTTCTCGTTTCGTTTATTCGTACCCGATCGTGACTTCGTGCGAGGGATCGAGTCTGGGTCGGATCCTATCACCGTCGAGGGAGGGTCTTGAAAGAGTTAGTGACCCGAAGGACGTAATGGGTTCCCAGTCATTTTGATTGATTGGTGTTCGAGGGAGTGGAAGCAGACCGAGTGCCCCATTTGGGGTCGATAGAGATGCACGCCCGAACATCGACATCATCGGCATTGGAAGTCCCCGAAGGGGATCGAAAACCGGCACTTTTCAGGAGCTGATCAGGGGCACAAAGAACACCTGGGCGATGTTCTCGCGATCGAACACCCACTCGGAGGTGCGAATGACCCGCGCTAGTTTCTGACCACGACGGCCACCCACCGGTATAACGAGGCGCCCGCCAATCTTGAGTTGCTCTGTCAGGGCCTCCGGGATCGACGCCCCACCGGCCGAGACCAGGATTGCGTCAAAAGGAGCCTCCCGTGCCCAGCCCTGGGTTCCATCGCCATGAATCACTGTGACCCGGCCGTAGCCCGCCCTGGCCAGATTCTCGTCCGCGGTCGCGATCAGTGCTTCGACACGCTCGACGGCGAAGACCTCGACTCCGGTCGCGGCGAGAACTGCGGCGGCGTATCCCGAACCGGCGCCTATTTCCAAAACGCGCTGGCCTCGCTCCAGGGCGAGCGCTTCGACCATGAAGGCGACGATGTAGGGCTGGGAGATGGTTTGGTTCTCGGCAATCGGGAGTGGTTTGTCGTCGTAGGCGTGGGCCCGGAGCGCTTTCGGAACGAAGTGCTCGCGGGCGACCTCGCTCATCGCGGCGAGCACAGCGGGATCCCGCACGCCACGCGCGTAGATGTGATCCTTGACCATCTGGCGTCGAACCGCTGCGAAGTCTTGCACAGGATGGCTCCCTATCCAGAGAACGCCTACCGCACCGCAGCACCGGTCGGCTGCGGGTCTAGTCTACCTCAGAGATCGGCTCCTGCTATGATCTCGTTGAGCATTGCTCAGAATCGCCTCGGATTCGAAAATGGAGGTCGTCATGCTGATCCGTACATCACTCAAGCTTCTACTCCTGGCCCTGGCGACCGTCACAGCCTCGGCGGCAGATCCGGTCACTCAGCTTCCGCTTCCGGACCGGAGTTTTCTGACGGAGTCAGAACACGCTCACGGCACCGTCTCCCCGGACTGGAATCTGTCCGACGAGAGCGGCATCGCCTCGGCACGGTCCGAATCCGGTGCGAGCTACGGCTACGATGTCGACCACGTCGACATGCAGATCACCCCGGACCTCGTCGGACGAACCATCGATGCGGTCAGCACCCTCTCGATCACCATGATCGAAGCCGGTCGCACCTCCATCGACATCGACCTTCGGGACGCTCTCACGGTGACGGCGGTCCTGGTGGACGGTGATTTGGTTGCATTCACCCAGGGTTTCGACCTGGTCGAGGTGCCTTTACCTTCGCCCTCGGCCATCGATGATCAGCACGACGTCCATCTCAGCTACAACGGACGACCGACCGCCGTCGGCAACAAGGGCATGCGCTGGCTCAATCACTCGAGCACACCGATCATGTACACCTTGTCGACTCCGTATTCGACCTCCTCGGCGACCGTCATTCCGATCAGCCACCTTTGGCGGCCCTGCAAGGATGATCCGAACGACAAATCGACCTACTCCTGCGCCCTCACGGTGCCCGACGACATGACCGGTGTCTCAAACGGACTGCTCACCAGCACGGTCGACCATGGCGACGGGACGAAGACCTTCTACTGGGAACACGACTACCCGGTAGCGCCATATCTCATCACTGTCGCCGTGACCAACTTCGTCGAGATCCAGGATGAATATGTTGGAGACGGCGGGAGCTCACCTATTCGCCACTACGCCTGGCCCGAAGACCTTGCCGACGCGACCAGTGACTGGTCCGTCACCGTTGCCCAGATGGAAGTGATGGCCGAGGCCTTCGGCGAGTATCCGTTTCTTGGGGACAAGTTCGGAAACTATGAGACGACGTCCGGCCCCGCTGTCGAACACCAAACGGCCGTCTCGACACCCAACACGATCGTGACCGGCAACGGAACCTACGATTGGATCAACGTCCACGAGATCGCCCACCAGTGGTTTGGCGACTGCCTGACGGTGGCGGACTGGGATCACGTCTGGCTGGCCGAGGGTGCCGCCTCCTACGCCGAGGCGATCTGGAGGGACTCCATCGGTGCACCAGGCACCCTTCGCAACTACATGTTGAACATGGACAGCGGCCCCTACGCAGGAACCGTGGTGGCCCCCCCCTACATTTGGAACGCGATCGTCTACGACAAGGGCGCGTGGATCCTGCACATGCTGCGGCATATCCTCGGCGAAACGACGTTCTTCCAGATGATCCAGGATTACCACGCCGCACACGCCTACGGAAACGTCGTTACGAGTGACTTCGTGGCCGCTACGGAAGCAGCCTATGGCGGGTCGATGGACTGGTTCTTCGATCCCTGGCTCCATGAGACGGGGAGACCGGACTACCTCTACGATTGGTTGGTTGCTCCTGCCCCGACCGGTGGGATGACGATGACGCTCTTCCTCGAGCAGGTTCAGTCGGAGAGCTATCCGATCTATACGATGCCGATCGATGTGGTCATCACGACGCCGAGCGGGAGCGAGACGGTTGTCGTGACGAACTCGCAACGTCTGGAGGCGTTTTCCATCCCGGTTACGGAGATGCCGACTAGTGTCGCTCTCGACCCTGACGATTGGATCCTGGCTGATTTTACCGAAGGCGAAGTTACGAGTGTGCCGGGAGTCGGCTCCCCGAGCGGACCTTCCAATACATCTGCCCTGGCCCAGAACGCGCCGAACCCAGTATCAATCGGGGGGCAAACGGAAATTGCGTTCTCGCTTTCGCGTCAAAGCACCGTTGCACTTCGCATCTTCGACGTCTCAGGTCGACTCGTACGAACTCTCGTCCGAGGGAGCACTCCGGCGGGTGAGCACAGCGTGGATTGGGACGCACGAGACAATCAGGGAACGCTGGTCGCCGCGGGAACCTACTTCTACCAGCTCGTTGGACCCAGCGGGATCGCGGAACGGACCCTCGTCGTCACACCGTAAATTCCCGGATCGACATGTGACGACTGAGGGCGCCCGACGATGCACTCGACCTTAGAGGGATAGTTCCACGTCGAGAGAATAGAACAGGTCCTCGACGGTGAGAGTGTTACTAACATGACCGAGCAGTGCCAGGTTCCGCCACTTGTAGGCGAGGCCCCAGGAGAACGAATCAAATGTCGTCGTTGACTCTCTCCGGGTTGGGATTTCTCTCCTCCGCGTCTGAAAGATGACGTACGCCCAGTGCGCACCAACCAGCGCAGTCAGTTTGTCCGCGATCAGGTCAGCCTCGGTCGCGATCGTCAAACCTACCCGGTCCTGTTTGAACTGCGAGAATGCGAATGCCCTCGACTGACCTTCAGGCAGCTTCCTTTGTTCGAACTCGACGGATCCGATGACAACCGCTCGAGAACGGACTCGGGTCCGGACGGCTGACTCGGCGAACCAAACATGACCGTAGTCGCTGTGCTCGAACGGACGGTGGTTCTGAAGCGAACCCGTGTAATCTACACTACGCGATGCCCAGCCGGCAGCTGCGCGCAATTCAGAACGATCTGAGAGCGGTGTGCCGAAGCGGATCAGGAGCTCCGGTCGAAAAGAAGGGTCTTCTTCAAGAAGGTCGACCCTATCGATCGTCGAATCTCGATACGCCAATCTCTCCTCAGATTCGAACCTGCGCAAGGAAATGGCGACGTCGACAGAGGTGTCTCCCGAGATCCTGGTCACAGCTACGATTGGCTCGAGGGCCCGCTCCGTCCTTCGAATGATTGTGCGCCTGATTCTATCGTTGTCGACCCAGGCGAGCCTCTCGCGCTCTGTTTGAGTGGCCTGCAGGGCCACTCCAAACCGAAGAGCCTCACTTCCTCGAGCCCAGGCAGCTCCCACCATGTTCCGGCCACTAAGAAGACCAAAGGAACTGCCTCCCGCGGAGACGCTCCCGAGGAGTTGCTCATCGTAGCTGTGGAGCCCCGCGTCCCGCCCCAGGCGTGAGGGAATCGCGAAGGCCAAAGTCGTGTAGTCAAGCAGCATTGGACTTACGGTCAGACTGTAGGAGTAGCTGCTGTTGGGGACCGAGGCAGCTTGGGCGGTGCCGATGAACACCGAGCTCCCCAACACGGACAAGACAACGCTGAAGTTGACGAAAAACGCCACGACAATCCACCTCGCGCAGGCGCTTCCCCGACTCAAAGCGAAACTCCCGCATCAACCGACAGGAACGGGCTGCCAAGTTGAAGATCGGTTTTCATCGCACCGGTGACGTTGAGATTTCGCCACTGGTAGTCAAGGCCCCAGGTGAATTCTCCACCAATCTCCTCAACACGATCCAAATCTCGACCTGTTACCTGGCTTCTGAGAGTGACATTTTCCGAGTGGCTCCACCTGAGTCCGATCAGCCCACGGAGATTTCGCGCAAAGAGATCCGCCACGCCCGAGACAGCCAGACCGTAGACTTCCGAATGCCTCACGAAGCCGCGGTCCGGGTCATTCGCAAAAATACTGGGGCGCGATTGTTCGTAGTCCAACGAAACATAGAGTTCGTCCAGGTCGTTCGTTTGGGTCCGCCAGGCTGCTCCGACAAACCACTCGTGTCCGTAACGTTCTCCAAGTCCGGGATGCGTCGCGCCCTCCTCGTTCGTCGCCCACTCGACGTCCCGGGACGCATAGCTTCCGGCCAATTGAATCGACGAAACTTCACTTAGAGCCCTATTGATCCGAAGGGACACTGAAGGTTGAACCGGGTCCGTCTGCTCGAGGATGTTTTGCATGCCTAGCCCCGGCGTTTCGATTTCGGTCTGAGGAAAACGGGCCGCGAAGGTCAGATCGAGTTGGGAGTCCTTCGTCACACGCGAAATGCCCAGGCGTGGTTCAAAGTAACCAAGACTCGATGACGACTCGCTCTGACCAGACTCTGATGCGGTAGTCCGATACCGACCCCGAAACGTCGTCCCAACCCGATACTGCTCGCTTCCCATCGCCCAGATGAGACCCAGAACATCGCTGTCCTGCGATTGCAGTCCGATCGCCCCGCGCCCAAGGGAACGCTTCGCGACGAGTGCGGAACGGTTACTGAGGGAGAAGCCCTCCACGCCAGAATCCACGTCGATCAGCCGTGCCGGATGAACAAAAACTTGCGTCGAGTGATCAAGAAAGGTCGGATCGATTCCCAAGGCGTCGGAGTAGGCACTCCCTGGTACCTCAGAAGCCCCGACCGAGACGAAACAAACGCACAGAACAAAAGCAGACAGAGAGCTCCCCATGACGAGGGAGTCTCGAGACGGCTTGAACATTCACCCTCCAGGTCTCTTGAACGCCAGGGCAGGTTCAGGAGATTATCGCATCATTGCGAACCGGTGGTTCGCATCGAATGGAGCTTCGACTAGGCAACAACGAGGGGCAGACCGCGTTGCTGCGCATCCTTACAAACGGCTCTGAATCTGGTTCCGGAAAACCTACCCCACGTCGAGCGAGCCGTCGAGCGCGTACTCGAACTCGTCTCCATCGGTTGTAAACCCACGGGTTGATTGAAATCGGCCAGAGGAGTATCCTTGAGTTACCCCTTCTGTACCATCTGCCAGACCTCCCTCCTACTTGGCAGCTCATAGCTCGCTGCGTCTAATCTCCAGGAGGCTAGTATGCGTTCAGGCAAAGCCCAATTGATCGTATCGCTCGTTATTGGAATCCTCGTACTCGTCAGTAGTGCAACGAACTCGAACGCGAGGCCGACCAAGACTCTTCCGCTCACCGTGGGAACTCCACTCGGTGAGCAAACCGATGACCGACCTCCGAGTTTCCTGGCGCTTCCACTCGGGGCGGCGGCGCCTGACACGTTCTCCTTTGGCTACGTCGATGCGGAAGGTTTTGCTATCCAAGGCGAAATCTGGGACTTCGACCACGGCAGCGACGATCCGTTTGAAGGTTGGACGTCCGTCGACCGGACCGAGAATACCGACGCGTACTACCGCCACATCACCGGAGACATCTGGCAGGACGACACCGGGAATCTCGTCGACGTCCCAGTTCTTGCTGGGCTGGGTTCGGCGTGGCTGGGAGTCTTCGAGAACGAGGCTGACGCACTCTGCTGGATCAGCGGACTCGGGTACGGAAACAACTGGAGGCAGCATTTCATCAGTCCCGTGCTGACACGTGCCGAAGCTTCTGATGTCTCTCTCGAATTCTCTTATTTTATGGATCTCGAACTCGACTGGGAGTATCTCACCGTTTTCCTCCGGACACTTCCGAGCGGTGAAGAAACGGAGATCGTCCAGTTTACCGGCATAGACGGTCTCGCCCCGAATCATCCGATCGATCCACCGGTCGGAACCGAGTTCGTCACGACGGTACCATCCGCAGATTTCGGAGCAGAGCTCGACTTCCAGCTCGTCTTCCAGATGACCTCAGATGGAGGCTGGTCCGACGAGGACGGTCAGTACGAAACAGAATATGGCGCACTCAGTCTGGATGATATCCACGTCTCTGACGGCGTTGCATTGGACGTAAGCTACGGTTTCGAAGAGAGTCTCGAAGGATGGTCCCCGGAAGTCATGACCGGAACGGGGAGCTATCTCGGCGTCGCGCACTCTTCGACCTACCTGTACTCGCCAAGCTGTCCGCCCGACTTGAATGGCTATCTCCTCGAACTCCATGATGAGCTTCAGGAACACCCAGTCGGACAGCATGAAAGGGCGATCACGCCGCCGGTTGATATCCTGAACGACGTTCCGGTTTCGCCGAATCGTTCGCTCGAGATCTTTGCGGACTGGAAACAGTACTCGGAGCAACCTCGTGCGAACGCTGTCTTCTATCGACCAGGTTGGGACTACTACCCCTACATGTGTCCGTCTTCTGGCATCGTGGGATGGTCGGGGCGCGTCGGGCAATCCACCTACTTTTCGACCGGGGACGACCCGGTCTTCTTCGCGTCCCGTAACATTGCGACAAACAATGGGATTCCTTCCCACGCCGAACAGATCAAGTTCATCTACGAGATCTTCTCCTCGTGTGACGCGTTCTCGATTCCGCCGCAAGAGTGCACCGGGGTTACAAACTTTACGCCCGTGATCGACGATATCCAGATTCGCTTTACCTACGTTCCAGATGCTCCCCAGATCTCCTACGATCCCGGCGACCGTTTCCAGGACGGATTCGTCCAGTCGCTACTTCTCGACTTGAACGGTCACGGAAATGCGGACCAGATCAAGAACGTAGCGGACTTTCCTGGGAATGAGCTTCCTGTAGTTCTGGGCGACTCACTCCATGTACTTGGTCCCGTCCCGGTTGAAGGGTATGAGTACGACACGAAACTCTGGTTCCGCGTCGCCAAGAAGGGTCCGGGGACCGACACTGCGGGTTATGATGCCTGGCGGGACCGCGCGGAGAACGGAGAAGCCGGTCCGGGCATCGATATCGAAAACGGGGACTTTGCCTGGGGATACATGGACTCGACGCAGTTCGGTGCCAACGCCTCCTCGAATCGGTATCACAGTTACTACCACGAAAAGGACGTCGCGTTTGACGCTGGGGCGGGAGAGATTTCGCCGGGGAACGAGATCATTCCCGACGGTATTCTTCTTCCTGGAACGCAGATCGAGTACTTCGTCACAGCAAACTACGTCACGACACCGGAGATTCACTTCACGCTCCCGGACACGACAGGCGGCTTCTTTTCCGAGTTTGAAATCCTCCCGGGCTGGGTTTTCGAAGACGGCCTCTACAAGTTCCCGGCTCTGCTCTACGTCGACGCGTTCAACGCGGGCGCGCAGTACTACATCGAAGCCGGGTTTGACGCTCTCGGACTCGTCTACGATCGATATGACTACCTGGATGCGTCGTCCAGCTGGAAGGCTCCCTTGGCTCGCATCGGCAGCGGGTCCACGAACGGTGCATCCGTCTATCAGCTTCTCGGTTATCGCGCCATTCTCGTCAACATGGGGAGCGCGTCCGGGAGCGTGATGTGGCCCGAGGACTATCAAATGTTCTCGGATTGGCTCACGACAATTGTCTGCGATGGCGACCTGCAATCCCAGGGGCTGATCATCAACGGGGATAACGCCGGAAGGGTGCTGAACTCGGCTGGCCCGATCCTGCTCAATGGTGAGATGGCGGCGACCTTCGAAGCGGATACCTACCGCGCAGAAAGTGGAGACGACAACTACTGCGTAGAGATGGAAGTGCCGAGCGTCGGCCCGTTCGAGTTCGGATCGACCAATACTCTTGGTTCCTACAGCTATGATGCCTGGGGAAACGGCTGTCCGAGTAAGTACTCATTCGATGTGCTCGGGACCTTTGGATCCGGCGTCGGCAATCGCAACTACGTGAACACCGATTCCGGTGAGGAAACGTCCTTCTCTCAGGTCGTCAATGAAGTCGGCGGCTCCTCCAACTACCGAACTGTCCTCGACGGCGTCTCCTGGCACCACACGGCCGAGCGCGAGCTCGCTTCCGATTGTGTGGTGGACTCCGCCCACATCGTAACGGCGATTCTGAACGAGTCAGCGGCAGCCCTGGAGTGGATCTTCGATACGAATCGACACCACATTCCAATTCCAGAATGGGAGGACTATCCCTGCAATGGTGGAGCCTCTTCGATCGATGTCGGCGGAAGTGCTGGGGCAGCTACCCAGTTGTTCCAGAATTCTCCCAATCCGTTCAATCCACGGACCCTTCTTCGGTTCCATCTCGTTCACTCAGGGCCAGTTCAGCTCTCCATCTTCGATATCGGTGGGCGCAAAGTCAGAACGCTCCACGACGAGACGCTCGCAGCCGGAAGTCATGAAGCCGTCTGGGACGGGACGAACGACGATGGCGAGAGAGTCGCGGCCGGAGTCTATTGGAGTCAGCTCGACACCGACGCTTGGACGGGAAACAAGAAGATGATTCTGATGAAGTAATCGCGGCGGATCGTAGGAGCCGAAGAGCCGCCCCCTACTTCATGCGGGCGGTTCCGGCATCGATCGGGCCGGCACTTCACGTGCTTGTTTTTGTGGACAAATCCAAGGGAAGGGTTCGCCATGCTCAAAATCTCTCCGCGCAAGTACTTCGTCCTTCTTCTTCTCACGGGTTTCGGTGCGTCAGTCCTTGCGACTCCGTCGCGAGCTCAGATTTCCGAACTTGTCTGGGGAGACGTCGAGACTCTGGGAACAGGCACTCTCTCCAGCCCCGTTTCGCCGTCGGCCGTTTACACGCCTCGATCTTTCCGCAATGTGTGGCCGGAACTCTGGCACCTCGTCTACTCGGACGGATCGTCTCTTGTCTACCGAACACATGACGGCATCGCCTGGAGCGAACCGGAAGTGCTCGCCTCGCAGATCGGAATGAAGAACCCTCGTCTTGCCTTCGGCGCTGAGCATCTCGTGCTCGTCTGGGAAGATCAGAGAAACGGCCAGTCGGAGCTCTACACGCTGGCGTTCGATGGAAACGAGTGGGGCCATGGACAGTGTCTTACCTGCGGCGGGGGCTACTCCCGGGATGCCGCCTTGGCGGGTAAATCGAGTTCAGCTCTCGTTGTCTATCGGCAATCAAACGGAATCTGGTCGCGGTCCTGGAACGGAGAAACTTGGGAGCTTCCTGAACAGGTCACCGACTTTCTGGGGTTCAACCCCAGCCTGGCCGTGGACAGTGGGGCGTACTTTCTTGCCTGGGAAGACGCCCGGCACGGCCGTTCGGAGATCTACCTTCGAAAACGAGGATCCAGTTGGGAAGAGGAAGTCCGCATCACCGACACCGCTGGGCACTCCCGCCGACCCAGCGTGGCTGTGATTCGAAACAACTTCGGCGACACCGGTGGTTTCGATGTGCCCGGAATCTTCTTCGAGAATCTCGACAGCGGAGTTTCGGAAACCTGGTTCTATCGACAGTCCACCGGCGCCACCGCGGTCTCCGAGTTGGACGGGCTGGCGTCGACGAATCCGCAAACCCACGGATTCGGTCGCAAGATCCAGGACTGTTACAACGGGGGCCTACCCAGCACTCCAATGTTCTTTGCGACCTGGAGAGAAGAAGGAGCGGCGGGTCCAAACAAACTTGCGAGATTCGGAGAGCATGGAGATCCCGAGATCGAAGATACCGGCCTGGGCAATTCGAACATCGTCATCTTCGCCGGCGCTGTCGACCCTCTCGCCCCGGTCCTCGAGCTCACACAGACCGGAGATCTCCTGACCTTTCGCCTTGGCACGACTCCCGGGTGCTTGATCCGGGCGTTCGAACTTACCCCAGCCCTCGTCGTCTCGCCCGCGGGTTGGCCAGCCGCACAGGTCTACGAGCTCAACGCCTGTTCAGGTGGACGGACCGAGTTCGGCACCGCCGGCGTCCTCTCCTTCGATGAAGTCGCCGAAGAACTCGTCAACTGGCATCCCGACCAGGACCGCCCGCTGATTCTCAGCTTCGACGATGGAGTCGCCGAAATCTACCTCCGAGGTGGCGGTTGCGTTCCCGACGCGACGACGATTGTCTCAGGGTGTGTTTCTCCGCCCGAGGTACATCTTTACACGACAGGGATTCGGTCCCCCGATGTCGACGGGAACTGCATCGTGGACCAATTGGATCTCGACTACGTTTTGGCAGCATTGGCCACGGACGATTTCTGTGCAGACCTCGATGGATCCGGATGGGTCGACCCCGCCGACGTCGCCATCGTTACTGCAACGTTCGGTGACCGCTGCTCGAACGAAGTGTCGTCGACCGAGCCTGACACCCGCGAAGCTCCAGGGCAGAAGCCCCACGGGCTTCAGATCACTCCGCAACCGAGTTCGGGTCCGTTCGAGATTTCTCTCGCTCTGGCGGCGGGATCAACTGCCCAGGTATCTATACATGACGCCAGTGGCCGCCTCCTCTGGGAGCAGACTCCTCAAACGTCGAAGGCCGGCCAATGGTCATCCGTTTGGAACGGAAGGGATCGCACGGGTCAGCTGGTTCCAGCCGGGATTTATTTCCTGCGGGCAGCAGCTGGCTCGAACGTTCTGGAGAACCGGTTCGTCGTTCTTCGATAAGTCGGATGTCTTCATGAACCGCAAGGGCTCTTGAGGAAGTACCCGTTATTCGAACTCGTCTCCGTCCTGCTCTTCCGGATGCAACGCCGCTGCGAGCAGTTGGTGAAATCGATGGCACCCGGCTTCCTGGGATGGCGACAGACGACCGCGAGAGTAGAGCCGCGACTGCATCCCGCGCTGGACCTGTTCGACGATCGTCTCGTCTTCCATCTCGACAGAATCGAGGCCGCTGCCCGCTCCCTGTTCGCGAAGCGATTCGTCCCACACGTAGACGCGATAACGCACCGTGCAGTTTTGATGGCCTCGGGGCTCGACCACGTTGAGGGACAGTCCCCACGGATAGAAGTTGAGCATCAGGTTGGGAAAGAGCCAGTAGTAGTAGGCCGCGATCCGCTTTCCCGCATCCGTCTGTCCAGGCCCTCTTGCGAATGCGACTTCGTCCGGCTTGGCCTCCGCCGTTTGCAGTACTCCCCAGGGCAAACACTCTGTCTCGTAACTCTCCCATTCGATCGCGGCGTTGAGGCCGGCGTGCACGAACGGAATATGGAACCCCTCCAAGTAGTTCTCAACATAGAGGGCCCAACTCGACGCGACGTCGAACTCGCGGGTCCCGGAAGGATCAAGAACGAGCGCGTCGAGCGGGAGACCCGAGATACGACGTGCGACCGGAGCGAGCCAATCATCAAACCCGACCTCCGGAGGCTGGATCGAGGTAAAGAGCAAAGGTCCGAACTGCCCGAGCAGAAGCTCCGGCAGCGAGTCGGTGTCGGCGGGAAAGTTTTTGACCTCTTCGAAACAGGGCATGGATGCGAAGGTCCCGTCGAGCTCAAATTTCCGCCCATGATAGCCACAGCGCAGGGCACGTCGCTCACCCGCTTCGGTCACGACGAGGTTCGCTCGATGAGTGCACACATTGGAGAGGCAGTGGATGCGACCATCCTCGTCGCTCTGAAGAAGCAGGGGCTCGTCGAGCGTGGTCGGCAGCAAGGTAACCGGCTCTCCCCATCCCGCCTGAGATAACCGGCTCGTGTCACCGACGTACTGCCAACTACGCGCGAAGATATTCTCCCGACATCGCTCGAAGGCTTCCAAGGTGCGGTAAAAGCTGCTTGGCGGAGTGGCGGCACGTCGAATGTCTGGATTGATGTCGAATGGTTCCAAGGCTCTGCCCCTCTCTGTGCCTCGCACGACGTCGCGGTCCGATGTCAGGTCACGATGGAGAGAGCCTACTCCACCGGCCGGAGGAAAATCACCTGCGCCATTTCCCGGACTCCTTCGTCGCTGACCTATAGAATGAGAGTGGGTGAGGAATCGGCGCCCGCTCGCCGCTGATCATGTACCTTTTCCTGCTCATGGATTGAATCCGGACAAACGCACAGAATGATCAGTCCGAATTGAGTCGTCGGGCGGCCCAGAGCGGTAAGGCCAACCAAGTGTAAGCCAAAGCGATTCGTTGGGGTTTCAATTGGCTCAGTTTTCACACAGTTCGGAAATCGCGGTCCCGGCCATCGATCTGGACTCCTGGCACACCCGCGTCGGCGCTTTCGAGCGGCTCGCTCCACCCTGGCAACGGGTCATCCTCGAGTCTGGGGGCGATGTAACAGAGGGAGCTCGTGCCACCCTCCGACTGCAATTCGGCCCATTCTCCCAACGATGGGTCGCCTTGCACGAAGTTGTCCGTCCCGGAGAAGGCTTCACCGACGTCCAGGAGTCGGGCCCCTTTGCGTCCTGGCGGCACGCCCATCGTTTTGAAAGCCTGGGAACCGGACGGTCCCGGTTGCGCGACGAGATCGACTTTCGACTTCCACTCGATCCTCTTTCTCGCGTCGCCCTACCCCTGGTGCAACAGCAACTTCGGCAGACCTTCAGCTATCGGCATCGAGTGACCGCCCACGATTTGAAGCGTCACGCGGCATATTCGCAGACTCCGCTCAGAATCGTCATGAGTGGTGCAAGTGGTTTGGTCGGCACGGCGTTGGCGGCCTACCTCTCCACGGCCGGACATACGGTTCAGGTTCTTTCCCGGAGTAGCAAGCCGGGCGGACGCTATCCGTCGATCCCCTGGTCCGTTGCGGATCAGACGATCGATCCCGAAGCGCTCGAGGGCGCGGATGCGATCATTCATCTGGCTGGTGCCCCGATCGCCACGCGTTGGACGCCGGAGACTAAAGAGAGGATCCGAACGAGTCGCGTCCACGGGACCGAACTCCTGGCCAGGACGATCGCCTCACTCTCCCGTCCGCCCCGCCTGTTTCTGACCGCGTCGGCGATTGGTTGGTACGGCGCGATCACGGATGATCGCCCGCGGGTCGAATCCGACGAGAACGGAGATGGCTTTCTCGCCTCTGTCGTGCGGGAGTGGGAGGCTGCCACGGGTCCGGCTGACGACACAACCCGTGTCGCCCAGATCCGCCTCGGCGTGATCCTCTCCGCCGCGGGCGGCGCACTGCAGAAAATGCTCCCAGCCTTTCAGTTTGGTGCGGGAGGACCCATCGCCTCCGGTCGACAATGGTTCAGCTGGATCGTGCTCGATGACCTCCTCGCGGCCATCGAACACGTGCTCCACAACGAAGACCTGAGCGGTCCGATCAACATGACGGCACCGAATCCGATTCGCCAACGCGAGTTTGCCAACACGCTGGGAACCGTCCTGGGACGTCCCAGTATTGCTCCCTTACCTCGATTTGTCGTGGAGGCTCTCTTCGGCGAGATGGGCAGGGAAACTGTGCTCGAGGGTGTACCGGTTCACCCAAACAAGTTGGCCGAGAGCGGATTCGAATTCACGTATCCCAACCTCGACGGCGCTCTTCGTCATTCTCTTGGACGGACGTGACGGTAAAAAAATGACGTCTAGAGGCGTGACCTGCCAGGGCGACGGGAATCGGCCTCCGCTCCATGTGTAACTGCCAACGTCTTTGATGTGCTTGAACGCTTCGTGCGGATTCCGATACTCTCCAATCTCAACTCGGACGCGGCGATGGCCGTGCCCACCCTCCGTCGAGAGGCACTGCAGCGGCTATCCATGCCGTCACGCTCGACGATAGGGCCGCAGAGTAAGGGTGCATCTATTCGTGGAGGCCGCCCAGAAATGCCTACGTTTTCTGACGCTGTAGCTGTTGGCCGTGTGGTGGGGTTGTGGCGTTACCCCGTAAAGTCCATGGGAGCCGAGGGGTTGAGCGAAGCCCAGGTCTCCTGGAACGGTCTGTCGGGAGATCGCCGCTGGGCTTTCATCCGAGACAAGATGGTCCAGAGCGGATTCCCCTGGCTCACGCTCCGCGAACGCGGGGAGATGGGACAGTATTTCCCGACTTTCACAGATCCGCACAAACCCGACACGTCGCCGACGGTCGTTCAAACTCCGTCGGGTGCCGTCCTCGACATTACGGATTCAAAACTCGGTGCAGAACTCTGTCCGGGAGGGGCACGATTAATCAGGCAGAGCCGCGGCATCTTCGACACCTTTCCTCTTTCCCTCATCACGACGCAGACGATCGCCCGACTCGGCGAACTCGTCGGCGACCAGCTCGATGTCCAGAGGTTTCGCCCAAACATCCTGGTTGAAGCCAACGATGACACGCCCTTCCCCGAAGACACCTGGGTGGGACGAGTTCTACGCTTCGGTAGCGCACGCATGCGTATCGACAAGCGCGACGGCCGTTGCGTCGTCATCACGATCGATCCTGTCACGGCGCATCGCAGCCCATCGATTCTACGAACTGTGGCCGACCAGCGTCAGGGTTGCCTTGGTGTGTATGGAACGACCGTAGATCCGGGTAGCGTCGCCGTGGACGACGTGGTGTCGATCGAGACTCTGGCCTGACAACGTTGCCCGGATCCTGGCCGGTCATCTTCGGGTGATCGGTCTGCGATCCAGGCTACGGTGCGTCGACGAGTTGAAACGAAGTCGCGACGAACCTTCCGTCCTCAACCCGCCCACTCACGTCAGCGGTCCGAACCGCGTTACAGAAACCATCTGTAGCATGGGAATCGCCGTGATCGTTGATGCCCGTCCCATCGACGTAGTAGGCAACACCCTCATGACGGATCGCCAGATCGCAGCCCCCGCCCTTCAATCCGAACTTACATTGCCCGCACGAAGCCTCGACCCGCTGACCCTCGAGACTGACGGCAATCATCTCTCCCGCGGCCTTCTCGACCGCGGCTTTCGTGGTGGCGACGTTCTCCACCGCAGCTTTCTTGATCGCGGTGTCCTCAGAGGCCGTGTCGGAAGTCGAACTGCACCCGATCGCGGTAAGGCCCCCGAGGAGCCCAACGGCGACGTAAATGAGATTGTGAGTCTTGGAACGGTCCATGGTATTGGCCTTTCGAGAAGAAAACCAAGGTCAACGAACAGATACGGCTCGCGAAACACTAAGAGTCGGCTGGAACGATCTTCCCGCGATGGGACTGACCGGTTGCCTCGACGCGATAAAAGACGATCCGAGCTTCCGACGCAAGCCCTCCTGCTCAGACCCTAATGATACGTAACAAGCGGACGCTCACTACCGGACCACGGGTTCCTCCGTGGAACAAATCGGATCCAGTCTATTCCGTCATGAAACCCAACCGCGAATTTGAATTGCCCGGTCTCGAGCTCTGTGATCGAGTCCGGAAACCATTCATGGATCCACTCGTCCACAAACAGAGTCTCGCCGGGAGCGAGAATCAGAGTCGAGGGTTCGTCGTAGCACGGTCGGGGCGACGTAACAATCTCCCCTCTCGCGTTGTAGAGATAGATCTCGAACTGGCAACTCGAGGGAAACGTCTGCACGAAGTCTCTCGAACCTGTGTTCGTGACGGAAAGCGTTGCAATGAGAGATCCAGATAGATCGTAAGGAGTTTCGGGGACAGTCAGTTCGAACTCTAGATCTGGCGGCGGCGGGCTCCCGACGGGAATCTCTACAGCCGGGAACTGGAGCGGACTCCGCACCTGGGTGTAGCAACCCGTTGCTTGGAGACTGACGAGGAGCGAGGCGAAGAGAAATCCGCAGCAACGAGAGAAAGGACGCCAACCTCCACGCTGGATCGCGCCTCCTCGCTTCGTATTCGAGCGGTCTTTCATGCAAGCTCCAAATCGCCAGAACTCGGCATCAGGGTTCGGCTTCGGCCCCTCGTACGCCCTCAAAACTCAGTCTACCACATACGGTTCCGTCCAATTCGAGGCTGGTCTGGGAGATTCCAGAAATGCCAGACCGCGGACCGCACCAGCCCTTGGAACGCTTCGGCTTCCGGCGGCCGGAGTGCTACAATCAGGTTTTCCGAACGAGAACACACACCCGACGCGGAGGACTTCGATGCCCGTGCCTTCTTCACCCCGTTCCCACGCTTCCGCAAAGTGGCGAGGACTGCTCGCCTTACTCACGATCTTCCTGATCTCAGCGTGCAGCGACGACGACGAGCCCAGCCCGATGGAACCACCGACCGGCTCGGTCCCGGACTTTTCCGTCCCCGATGTGAACGACACCTCTCTCCGATTCGGCGAAGACGTCTCTCCGCGGGACTACGTCGGAAGCGTCTCCGCCTGGTACTTTGGTCACGCCACCTGAAGTTACTGTCGTAGCCAGTTCGGCTACCTGGATCAGATTCAAAAAGAGATTGCCAAACAAACGACAGCGGTCGAAGTACACATTCTCGGAGTCAACCCCGCCGCTCACGCTTCAGCGAACGAGACGATCTGCACCGGGCGTGACCTACCCTGGCTACAGGAGGGCACGGCTACGTCGGTTTGGGATTCCTGGGAGGTGACCTACCGGGACGTGATCATCGTGAACACCACAAACGATCGAATCGATGTTTTCAACCTGTCCGACTTCAGCCTGTCGGTTCCCGAGAACTATGAGGCCCTCCGAGATCTGCTCCTCGCGGCCGCTGGATAGAGCGAGTCCCGAAAGCGATTCGACGGCCTAGGGCCTGGCCAGATCCAGCACGAGGTGGAGATTTCCGTCGACCGCCGTATCGAACCCGGACCGGAGATACTTGATCGTTCCCCCCAGAGCAAGGCACACGATCGGTTCGAAGGTCTCCCCGTCATTGAGCGCCGCCGCCACGTCTCCGGAAATTCCCTCGACCGGGCCTTCGAATCCCGCCTCTCTCAGGGCATCTAACAGAGTGGAAGAAGCCGCTTCTTCCGTGGCTTCGACGAGGACGAACTCGATGGCGATTTCCCGGGCGGCAAGACGCGGCTGAACTCGGCCAAGTGCTTCGATCATGCGGAGGGCGGGCTCGCCGTTTTCGAAGAGAAACGTCAGCTCATCCGCACCGAGTTCCAGCCCGGCTTGCTCCAAAGTCCTCGAAAAGAGGTCTGTTCCCGGCCCCTCGAAAAATGTATCCCCTGGATCCCAACCGGCTTCGATATCGACGGGAATCGTTGCGTGAGTCAGCTCCCCGGAACTCACGGTCACACGACGCAAACGGCCGTAGACGCTCCCCCCCGGAACGCGGTTGGCGCTGGAGAGAATGAAATCTCCTGCATCCCAGTCCTGTTCGCCGAGAGCGGGATCCCACCAGGGACTCTCCAACCATCCGTCCTTGGGGCGGGCCATATTGAAGTGACGGTAGGACTCTGCTTCCGCGAAGGGCTCTCCACCCCGGGTCAGAACGATTTCGAGCCGACCCATCTCGCCATCGTCACCTCCTCCGGCCTCGACGAGCTTCCCGTCCTCTGCGTCGAGTGCCTGCCAGTCTCCCAACCAGGCCTCCACTTTTCCGTGCCGATAGCGAGCGGGAAAGCCATTGCGACGGAGGAGCCCGACCAACCCGACCTTGGAATCACGTTCGGTGCCTCCACTCAACGCCCAAACCTGGGCCGGATCGAGGGGTGCACCGAAGAAACCGGCTTCGACGATTTCCGTACGAGCCGACCACAGTCCGAGGATCTCCTCGAGGAATTCGCGCGCGTCACCGCTCTTGGGTAAGAGAGGTAGGCCCTCTCGCCAGGGACCGCCGGGCTCCCGCGAGATCCGACAGGCGAGGAGCCCTTCCACGAAGATGCTATCGGGCATGGCGAGCTCCAGGCGATCACGAACGGCCAGGGCTCCGTCGATGTGCGAGCGAACCCCGGCGTGATCGAGTTCGAGGAGGTCCTTGTCGTCAGCCGCATCCAGAAAGTCGACCAATGCGGCGCGAGCCGGGTCCTCCGAGTACTCCCCGAGCAACGCGAAAATCGTCGAGGCGCGCTCGAACGGCTTTTCGAGGATCGAGTCGAATCGCTCGCGGTAGTCGTGGCGCAGATCCTCGAGCTGGGCGGTTTCCGCTTCACTCAGACTCCGGAGCTTGGCGCGATCGCCATCCCGGAGAGACACGTTTCGATCGAGGATGGCCCGCCTCTCGTCGCCGACCAGATCGAGGTCGCGAACGGGACGCGCGTCCGACTCCGGATAACGCAACCAGAAGCCAGGGGATGCATCGAGGTCGTAACGATCGCTTTCGTCCAGAACAACCTCGATGGTGTCACCGCTCCGGCCACCGGCCACTTCGAGTAGGAGTGTCTCGCCATCTCCCGCGGTGAAGGCGTACTCGCCCGGACCGAGATCGATGCGATCTCCCGAGGTGATGTAGGCGACCGGCCGAAGGCTCCCGAAATTGAGTACGTTGACGCGGATCTCCCCCTCGGCATCTTCCCATTCCCCGGCAAGTCGAGCGGTCACATGAATCGGATCCGCGTAAACGGCCGTACTGTTGATGACCGTGCTCCCGTCCTTGGCCCGATAGAGCGGTTCCGAACCGGGGTCGAATTCGCCATAGCCGACCGATCGGACGAATCCCGTTCGACTTGCCGAACCGGTGAACCAGGCCCGGTTGAGACAACGATCGGGCTCGCAGCCGCCGAGGTACCACCAGCGTCCGTCCGCCCAGGTTTCGACCCAGGCGTGATTGTTGTCCGTGAACGACCAGTAGGGCGTTGCGCAACTACGAGCAGGAATCCCGGCCGCGCGGAGAGCACTGATATTGAGGATCATCTCTTCCTCACAACGACCGATCCCGCGCGCCACGGTGGTGAGTGGGCCCTGATCCCGGCCGCTCGTCGACTTGAACGTCGCCTGCTCGCGACACCATCGCCCCACGGCGAGCGCGGCGTCCTCCATCGTCTCGGCGTCGCGAGTTCTTGGGAGCAGGGCGTCCCGAAAGGTCCGCCGCCAGGCTTGCGCCGGTTCCTGGCTCACGCGATGAGGGACGATGAAGCGCAACCAGAGGTCGCGCGGGAGTTGATCGGCCCAGGGCGCATCCCGGTAACTCTCCGCGGCCACTTCGACGTGCTCGCGCAGGAGAGCGAGGTCCAGATCGACGAGATCAGAGAGGGGCAGCCAGGCCAGAATCCAATCGGCAGCCTCGCGCTCGAGCGACCCGGGCTCGAGAGTCGTGAGCCAGTCGCCGATGCGCTCCCCGTCGAGATGACTCGACAGCGTCGCCTCGATCCGCGCGTTCAAGTCTACGGCAACGTCATCAGCTGGATCGGCGGCGGAGGCGGAGGCGGCCAGGACAAAGAAAGCGACGAGGATGAGGTTGACTCGCAGAACGGGAAACATGAGGGGCTCCTTCGATTGGCTGCACCGGACGCACCGAACCTTGGCGAAATGTCCTGGTCCCGGACCATTCGTGACTCGATCGGAAGGTTAGCTCTAGTCATGCCACCGTCCAATCGGCAAAAAAGCGACTTCGTCCACTTCGGAGATTCCGAACCTGATCACCTTCCGATCCTGGGTCGATCAGGCGGTGGTCTTCCGACCCGAACGTGGTTGAAGGATCGCTCCAGATTCGCGAACGGGGTCGCCGATCGCCGCACGGAACGGGACGCCCGCTCGGGCCCCGCCCGATTCGCATAGGGCAGAAACCGGTCGGCCTGTTATCTTTAGTAACCCATGCTTGAGCAACCGCAAGACAATGAGATCGGACGAAGTAAGCCGCGGTCGGATGGCCGAGGAAAAGTCGTCGGCTCGGCCCTCTACACCGACGATCTACAATTGCAGGATCTCGGCGTCTCCGAGATGTGGCACGCGGCGACCGTCCGATCACCTCACGCCTGTGCGAAAATCCTCCGAATCGATTCGACCATGGCCGCGGCCCAGGATCCTGACGTCGTCGTCTTTACCGCCGCAGACCTGATCGGACCCAACGTAGTTCAGATGATCAACGACGACTGGCCCATCCTCGCAGCAGAACGCTGCCAGCACGTCGGAGAGGCAGTCGCTCTCGTCGCCGCGCCAACTCGCGCCAGAGCGATGGCGGCGGCCGAGCTCGTGCGGGTCGACTACGAAGAACTTCCTGCTGTTTTCGACCTCGACGATGCTCTGCGAGGGGATCCGCGAGCCAACGGTGCACCGCTCGAACTCGCGACCTGTGGAATCAATCACGGTGAGGTCGATAAAGCTTGGGGCGAAGCCGACATCATCGTCGAACACACCTACGAGTCGGGACTTCAAGAGCACATCTACATCGAGCCCCAGGCCATGATCGCGATCCCGCAGGAGACCGGTGCGATCGAGTTGGTCGGCTCGATGCAGTGCCCGTACTACGTGCAAAAGGCTCTGGCCCTCCTTCTCGAAACCGAGCCCGACCAGGTTCGGGTTCGTCAGGCTGAAACGGGTGGTGGTTTTGGCGGCAAAGAAGACTACCCGGATCTGATCGGAGCTCACGCAGCGCTTTTGGCGCGTAAGTTGGGCAAGCCGGTCAAGATCATCTACGACCGTCATGAAGACATCGTCGCGACCTCGAAGCGACACCCCTCACGTGTACGACACCGCACCGGCGTGACCCGGGACGGTCGTCTCGTCGTGGCTGACGTCGAGGTTCTCCTCGACGGAGGGGCCTACACGACGTTGTCGCCGGTCGTCCTGTCGCGAGGCGTGATTCACGCGATCGGGCCGTACTCGTGCCCGAACGTTCGCGTTCGCGGACGGGTCCTCGCCACGAACACCGTTCCCAATGGCGCTTTTCGTGGGTTTGGTGCACCTCAGGTCCAATATGCAGCCGAGCGTCACCTCGACCGGATCGCTCGAGCGTTGAACATCGATCCGCTCACCATCCGGGAACGCAACGCCTATCGCGTCGGCGACGTCACTCCCACCGGCCAGACCCTTGCCGAAAGTGTTTCTGCTCTCGAATGTCTGGCCGAAGCAGAGCGGCTGACGAATTTTAGAGCTCGCTGGCAGAGGCAGGAGGAGTCCCGGCGCGTTGCCACTGAGTCGTCGATCAATTCTCCGGGCATCGGCCTCTCGCTGGTCTGGCATGGCACCGGGTTTACCGGAAGTGGCGAGGAGCGCATGCGATCGCCCGCCACGATCCGTCTGAATGCGCGGGGACGGATCGAGGTGCGCGTTGCAGCGACTGACTTTGGACAGGGTACGAATCAGGTCCTCGCCCAGATCGTGGCGGACGGGGCGGGAGTCCGCCTCGAACACGTCGACATCATCGCTCCGGACACCGCGCTGGTACCGGATTCCGGCCCCACCGTGGCGTCCCGCACCGTAATGATCGTCGGAGGAATTCTGACTCGAGCGGCTCAGAAGTTGTCGACCAGACTCGTTGATCATCTCGTGGCCCACTCCGCTGCGAAAGCGGGCCAGGCTGATCCAAAGGCTGGCGTGGACGTCGAACTGGTCGACGGGAACTTCCTGAACAGCTCATCCGAACCGATCGCCGCGTTCGAGTCGATCGCGGCGGACCTGGTCGGCGAAGTTGGGCCGATCGAGATCACAGAATACTTCGAGGCCCCCGCTGGAGCGGCCTTCGACGACGACACCTATCAGGGCGTCGCCTACGCAGCCTACGGGTGGTGCTGCAATGTCGTCGAACTCTCCGTCGACACCGACACTCTAGAGCTCGAGCTCGAACGCGCAACTATGATCTGCGACGTCGGCAAAGCCATTCATCCCATCCTCTGTAAGGGACAGGTCGAAGGCGGCACCTTGCAGGCACTCGGGCACGGCTACCTGGAAGAGATGACGACCAAACGAGGTCGTGTGCTCCAGGATCGCCTCCAGACCTACATCATTCCGACTATTCAGGACACGCCCGACATGGAAACCGTTCTCATCGAGAATCCCTCGACCGCTGGACCGAGCGGGGCCAAAGGGGTCGGAGAGCTTCCCATGGACGGTGGAGCAGCTGCGGTCTGCTCTGCCATCGAGAACGCGACGGGCATACCGGCGGATACGGTGCCCGCGACTCCCGAGCGGCTCCTCGATCAACTTCATACGATGAACCTCACTGCCAGCCCCGCGGCCGGGAGTCACGATAACCGCCCCGGAGATGTCGAATGAGCTCTGACCTTCGTTTTCGACTGAACGACGAGGTCGTCGAGTACACCGGCTCGGGAGTAGCCAGGCTTCTCGATGTCCTGCGGGAGCAGTTTGGTCTGACCGGAACGAAAGAGGGTTGCGGCGAAGGCGAGTGCGGAGCCTGCACGGTCCTCTTGGACGGTGACCCGGTCTGTTCCTGCCTGATTCCAGTGTTTCAGGTGGAAGACAAGATCGTGCGCACGATCGAATCTCTGGCCGACCATGAGAAGCTCCACCCGATTCAGGAAGCATTTATCGAAGAAGGTGGCGTTCAGTGCGGAGCCTGCACGCCGGGAATCCTCCTCACCCTGGCTGCGCTCCTCGAGCACAACGGGACCCCCGACCGGGCCGCCGTGCGAGCGGCTCTCGGGGGCAACCTCTGCCGATGTACGGGATACGAAGGCATTCTCCGCAGCGTTGAGTCGATGATTGCCAGCAACGGTCCCTCCCGGGCCGATACGGGCAGCGGATCGGAGGGCAACGGATGACGAAGATTCTTCGACCGAACTCCCCGACCGACGCGGCTCGCTGCCTGATCAAAAACGAAGGCGCCATTGCCATGGCCGGATGCACGGACCTGATGGTCATCGACTATGCCGAGCAAAGGACTCACCCGGCCGTCGTCGACCTCCTCGCTGTCCCGGAACTTGCCGGAATCACGGACGAACCGGGCGGAGGCCTCCGCATTGGGGCGACGACCACATTTCAGACGATCGGCTCGAACCCGATCGTTCAATCGCGCTACCCGATTCTGGCCGAGGCCGCCGCTTGCATCGGCGGTTGGCAGATTCAGAACCGGGCCACATTGGGCGGAAACATCGCAAACGCTTCACCAGCCGGAGATTCTCTTCCCGTCCTTCTCGCACTCGACGCGGAGGTCACTTTGGTAGGGCCGTCCGCGGAACGACGGATTGACTATCGCCAGATGCATTTGGGTTACCGCAGGACCGCGCTGCAAACCGGAGAGTTCGTCGGGTGGGTCCATCTGCCGCCTCCGTCCAGCTTTCAGCAATTCCGCAAGGTCGGGACGCGGGCCGCCCAGGCAATCAGTAAAGTGGTCGTGGCGATGACCGCGGAGCCGGACGGGAACGTCATGACAAACGTCCGAGTCGCCGCGGGAAGCATCGCGGCGACCCCGATCCACCTCGAGGGAGTAGAAGCACTTCTGGAAGGACAAGGTTTCGAGGCCGAGTTGGCCGACCGAGCGGAAGTCCTGGCGAGAAGTGAGACCCATCCGATCGACGATGTCCGCTCTACGGCCGCCTATCGCTCCCATGTTCTGGGGAGAGTGATCCGCCGAATGATTCTGGCCGGACGTTCCGGTGTTTTGACGAAGAAATAGAGGAGCAAGACAACCCATGACGCGAATCGTCCGGTGCGGTCTCACCCAGACCAGCTGCCCCGACTCGACGGGCCGTGAACTCGCCGAGATCAGAACAGAGATGATCGACAAACACCTTCCCCTCATCGAGCAGGCTGCGGACGAAGGCGTAAAGATCCTCTGTCTTCAGGAGCTCTTTTACGGCCCCTACTTCTGCGCCGAGCAGGACACGCGCTGGTACGACCTCGTCGAACAGGTACCCGATGGGCCGACCGTGCGGAAGATGCAGGAGCTGGCCAAACGGCACGCCATGGTCATGATCGTACCGGTCTACGAAGAGGCGATGGACGGTGTGTTCTACAATACCGCTGCGGTCATCGATGCGGATGGAAGCTATCTGGGAAAGTACCGTAAGACGCACATTCCCCATTGCCTCCCCGGCTTCTGGGAGAAGTTCTATTTCAAACCAGGCAACCTGGGTTATCCGGTCTTTCAAACTCGTTACGCCAAGGTGGGCGTCTACATTTGTTACGACCGCCACTTCCCGGAGGGAGCCAGGGCCCTCGGGTTGGCCGGAGCCGAGATCGTCTTTATTCCTTCGGCCACGACAGCGGGGCACTCGGAGTACCTCTGGAATCTCGAGCAGGCAGCCCACGCCGTTGCCAACGGGTACTTCGTCGGAACGAACAACCGCGTCGGGCGGGAGCAGCCGTGGGACATCGGGGAATTTTACGGCAGCTCGTACTTCTGTGACCCACGGGGTAAGATCCTCTCGCAGGGCGCCCGCGACCGTGACGAGCTGATTCAGGCCGATCTCGACCTCGAAATGATCGCCGAGGTCCGTGCTCAGTGGCAGTTCTTTCGCGACCGCCGCCCGGAGGCCTACGGATCACTCTCTTCGTCGGAGGAGCAGCAATGAGGAGCAGTCATGTCGACTGAAACACCGACCCGCATTGATTTCACCTTGAACGAGGCTTCGGTCGAGGTGGAGGCGAACGCGGGCGAGTCCCTTCTCGAAGTACTGCGCCTGCAGTGTGGCATCATCTCGACCAAAGACGGTTGCCAACCTCAGGGCCAGTGTGGTTGCTGCCTCGTCCTCGTCGATGGAAACCCTAAAGTGAGTTGCGCGATTCCAGCTGAGCGAGTGGCCGGAAAAAGCGTCGTGACGCTGGAGGGTCTCGAGCAGGTCGAACGCGATCGCATTGCCAATTCGTTCGTGGCGGCGGCAGGCCTGCAATGTGGGTTCTGCATTCCGGGAATTGCTCTGCGGGCCAAGGCTCTTCTCGATCAGAATCCGAATCCGAGCCGGGATGAAATCGCCAAGGCCATCGATGTGCACCTTTGTCGCTGTACCGGTTACACCAAAATCATCGATGCTTTCGAACTGATGGGTCGAGCCTGGCGAGGCGAGGGAGAACCGGAAGTCCTCGCAGAGGGTGGCGTCGGAACGCGACTCGGTCGCTACAAAGGCCTCGACCTCGCCATGGGTGACCGTCCCTACGTCGACGATGTCGTCGTGCCGAACATGCTGCACGGCGCGGCCAGACTTTCCGATCACGCCCGCGCCCGCGTTGTTCGAATCGACACGACCAAAGCAGAAGCCATCGCGGGCGTAGTTCGAATCGCGACCGCCAAGGACGTTCCGGGATCCCGTTGGTTCGGTTTGATTCTGCAGGACTGGCCGGGCTTCGTCGCGGAAGGTGAAGAAGCTCGTTGTGTCGGCGACATGATCGCCGTCGTCGCGGCCGAAGACGAAGCGACGGCTCGGATTGCGGCTGCCGCCATCGAAATCGAGTACGAAGTGCTCGAGCCAGTTCTCGAACCGGACATCTCGATTCTCCCCGATACACCGCAGGTCAATCCGGTCCACGCCAACGAACTGTCCAGGACTCTGATCAAGCGCGGAGATACTGACGCGGCCCTGCGCTCGTCTGACCACGTTGTCTCCGGTACCTGGACGACCCAGCGTATCGAGCACCTGTTTCTCGAGCCCGAGAGCGCGGTAGCTCTTCCCAGGGACACCGGACAGATCCATTTGATGACCCAGGGACAGGGCGTCTTCGACGACCGCCGTCAGGTGGCCGGTTTTCTCGGGATCGAAGAAGAGGACATCTTCGTCGAACTCATTCCCAACGGCGGGGCCTTTGGCGGCAAAGAAGACATGTCCGTACAGGCGCAGACGGCTCTTCTCTGCAAACTGACGGGACGGCCCGTCAAACTGACCTTGAGCCGAGAGGAATCGATCCGCCTCCACCCGAAGCGGCATCCCATCAAAATGAATTACGAGGTGGGGTGCAATGCAGATGGCAAGTTGACCGCCGTTCGCGCCCGCATGATCGGAGATTCCGGAGCCTACGCCTCCGTGGGCATGAAGGTCCTGGAGCGGGCCGCTGGGCACGGCTGCGGTCCGTACCAGGTGCCAAACGTCGACATCGAAGCGGTCGCAACCTACACGAACAATCCTCCCTGCGGTGCGATGCGCGGATTTGGCGCGAACCAGGCCCACTTCGCGATGGAGGGATGCATGGACCAGCTCGCCGATGCCGCCGGCCTCGATCGCTGGGAAATGCGTTGGCGCAACGCCGTCGAAGTGGGCTCCAGCTTCTCGACCGGACAGGTCTTCGAAAAGTCGGTCGGGCTCAAAAAAACCCTCCTCGCGGTCAAAGATGATTTCTATGCCGCAGAATCGGCAGGCCGTGCCGTCGGTATCGCCTGCGGCCTGAAGAACAGCGGCATCGGCAATGGAGCCGTCGAGTGGGGAAAGTGTCGTCTCGTCGTGGAGCAGGACGACACCATATCCCTCTACAACGGCTACACCGAGATGGGACAGGGTCTCCTCACCATCCTCGTGCAGTGCGCGGTTGAGGTGACCGGACTCTCGGCCCAGATCTTCCGACCGAAAGTCGACTCGACCTATGCGCTCGGGTGTGGGCAGACGACAGGATCGCGAGCCACACTTTTCGGTGGACGTGCGGTCAAGAGCGCAGCGGAGAAGCTAAAAGTCGATCTGGACGCAGGCGCCACCCTCGAATCACTTCGAGGCCGCGTCTACGCAGCCGACGTCGTCATCGACGACACGAATGCCCCTGGAAAAGGATCGGGCGGGCGGGAGAAGACTCACACTTCATTCGGTTTCGCCACTCAGATGTGCATCCTGGATGAGAACGGGCGGGTCGACCACTTCGTCGCGGCCCATGATGTGGGCAGGGCGGTCAATCCGGCGCTCTGCGAAGGTCAGATCGAGGGTTCCATTCATATGGGACTCGGCTACGCGCTCACCGAAGACCTTCCCTGCGAGAACGGGCGCCCAGTCACCTACAAGCTGCGAGAAATCGGAGTGCTTCGCGCTCGGGACATGCCGACCGTCGAAGTCATCCTCGTCGAAGAGCACGAACCAGAAGGCCCGTTCGGAGCGAAGGGTGTCGGCGAAATCGGATTGGTCCCTACCGCCGGTGCAGTGGCTGGTGCCCTCCACGCGTTCGATGGTGTTCGACGATTTGACCTTCCTATGAAAGACTCGCCCGCAGCCAAAGCGATGAGCGTCGGACGGATCCGTACCGGCAAGCGCGGCCGTTCGTGAGCCCGTCGGATCCGACAGTGGTCCTGGGACCCGATATACATGGTCGAACGGTTACTTTTGCCGACGAACGGATTGTTGACGTAAAGGAAAACGGAGCAGAGAGTGTCGGAGGATCGAGCGTTGAAGGGAGTTTCTCCGGCTCGGACGCCCCAAAACCAGAAGACCGCGAGCCGTCCGCACAAGGCGTCGACGCACGGTCCGATGATGTCTGGAGCCGGAACTCCCTGGTCGAGTGCAGAAACTCGCGGATCGAATGTGGCGCAGTCAACGCGCATACCCACGTCTACTCCGGACTCGCTCCTCTCGGGATGCCGTCACCCCTTGATCCTCCGGAGAACTTCCCGCAGATCCTGGAACGAATCTGGTGGTGTCTCGACTGTGCCCTCGATGAGCATACCCTTCGCGCATCGGCTCGCTACTACATGGCTCACGCACTGCTTGTTGGGACCACCACTCTGATCGATCACCACGAATCACCGAACTACATCGATGGATCACTTGACGTCCTGGCCGCCGCAGCCGAGGAAGTAGGGATCCGGGTCGTCCTCGGCTACGGTGCGACAGAACGAAACGACGGTCGCAAAGAAGCACGCGCGGGACTGGCCGAGTGTCGTCGATTCATCCGGTCGAACCTGCCTTCCACCGCTCGCGGTCTCGTCGCCCTGCATGCGTCCTTTACCGTTTCCGACGAAACAGTCCTGGAGGCTGGAGATCTTTGCCGGGAATTGGGCGTCGGCCTGCACACCCACCTCGCGGAAGCTTCCGACGACGTCGACGACGCTATCGCGCGGGGTTATGCGGGACCTTGGGAACGCTTTGTAAAACTGGCGGCTGCACCGGCGGGCTCGATCATGGCCCATGGGGTCCACCTCCCCCCCGCCTCCGTGGATGACCTCTCCGCGCGGAATTGTTGGATCGTCCAGAACCCTCGTTCAAACGAAGGAAACGATGTCGGGTATCCGCAATCGATCCACCGGGCGGAACGCGTCGCACTCGGTACCGACGGCTATCCCGCTGACATGCCCGAAGAAATCCAGCACCTCGAACGAATCTCCTCGGCCCAAGGCCAATCGCTCGAAGCCAGGTCCCAAGCAGATCGTGGTCGCGTCCTCGCCGGAGAGATTTTCGAAGACTCGTTCGATCTCGGCTCGGACGGAGTTGCCGATCTGGTCATTCGAGACGACAAAGGTGTGCGTGACGTTTTTGTTGCAGGGCGCCACGTTGTCCGGGATCGCAGGGTCGTCGGAGTCGACCTCGACGAGGTAGAGAACGAAGCGAAAGAGCAGGCGGCCCGTCTCTGGGGGCGCATGCAAGATTTCCAATCCAGACTGTAGGAGCGTGACGTGTCAAGACTCGGACTCGAAACGAACATCGTAGACTCAAAAACCTACGACGCCTCCGTCGATATGCTCCGTGAGGCCAAAGTCGTCCTTCCGACCTTCGAGGAACTGGCCGCCCCTCCTCTTCCAGCAGATCTCGACGGGGGACTGCAGGCACGATTGAAGTCCCTCGATCCCGATGCGCCTGACGCCGCCAACCTTCTCCGGGTCGACTGGTTCAACGGACCGGGTCGGACGGACCGGGTGCAGATTCCCGAACACCTCGTCATTCCCGAGTCGCTCTCGGGAGTGCCGGCCAGGATCGTCGTCCTGCTCGGAGATCGTTTCCCGCTCATTCGTGCCCACAAGGTTTTGGCCGCCTATGGCTGCCTGGCGCCCCGCCTCGTCACGGGTCAATTCGATCCGAAGCGCGATCGAGCGATCTGGCCTTCGACGGGAAACTACTGCCGCGGGGGCGTGGCTATCTCTCGTCTCCTCGGATGTCGAGGCACAGCCATTCTGCCCGAAGGGATGAGCGCGGAACGCTTCGAATGGCTCGAACACTGGGTCGAAGACCCCGGCGATATCATCCGAACACCTGGGTCGGAAAGTAACGTCAAGGAAATCTACGACAAGTGTGCCGAGCTGGAACGCGATCCCGAGAACGTCATCTTCAATCAGTTTTGTGAGTTCGGCAATCATCTCGCACACTTTCTCTGCACCGGTCGCGCCGCCGAGACAGTCTTCGACAACTTGCCGGGTCTGAACGAGCGCACTCAGCTTCGCGCCTTTGTATCGGCAACCGGTTCGGCGGGTACCATCGCCGCGGGCGACTATCTGAAGGAAGCCTATGGTTCGCTGACCGTGGCGGTGGAGGCCCTGGAGTGCCCCACGCTACTTTACAATGGCTACGGTGCTCACAACATTCAGGGCATCGGCGACAAGCATGTCCCCTTCATTCACAACGTAATGGGAACCGATGTCGTCACCGCAATCTCGGACCACGACACTGACGATCTGGATCTCGTCCTGCAAAGCGAGTCGGGGCGGGAGTTCCTTCGGGATCGTCGCGGGGTTCCGGCAGAACTCCTCGAGAAAATCGACGCGATAGGCTTCTCCGGCATTTGCAACGTGCTCGCGGCGATCAAGACGGCCCGTTACTTCAACTACGGCTCCGACGACGTCATCATGACAGTGGCGACGGACGGCGCTGCGCTCTACCCAAGTGAGCGGGCCCGGACCCTCTCGGAAAAGTACGGAGATCGCTTCGATCAGGTCAATGCTGCGGAGGTTTACGGCAGAGCCATGCTCGGGCAGTCTGCCGACCACCTCATGGAACTGACCCATCGGGAACGAGAGAGAATCTTCAATCTCGGCTACTTCACCTGGGTCGAACAACAGGGCGTCTCGATCGAGGAGTTCGACGCTCGGCGCGATCCCGGTTTCTGGTATGGCTTGCGCGACCTGATCCCGGCCTGGGACGAGCGAATCCTCGAGTTCAACGCCGCCACCGGTCTTTCGGCGTGAGATGGTTCGGATGATGGAGCGAAGCGGACATCCCGGTCGGCTGACCTGCCAGGCCTGCGGCGCCTCGCCTGATCCGGATGATCTGTTCCCGATCCGTTGCCCTGATGCGCCCATCTACAACTCGAATTCCGCTGCGGCAGATCCACGCGATCACCTACTTGTGCGTGATCGCGGCGTCGGGGGAGACATCATCATTAACTCCGACTCTCATCGCGTGAACTTCCCTCAGGCGCCCTTCGATTCGAATCAGCCATTCGTTCGATACCGGCATTTCCTTCTCGCGCACGGGCTGGCCCTGAGACACGGTCTCGACGACCGAGGCTTCATCGATCTCGTGCTGGATCTCGACGCGTGCGTTTGCAAGGTAGATGGGCGGGGCTTCGCAGCGACACCTTGTGTGCGAGCTTCGGATTTGGAAAGTCAGCTCGTCCCTGAAGGCGAGCTATGGATCAAGGACGAGACCGCGAATGTCACGGGGACTCACAAGGGTCGACATCTCTTCGCCATCCTTCTCCACCTGGAACTCGAGACCAGACTGAGCAGTGAGGCGAACCAGACCGTGCGTGCGGTAGCGCCCGAGGCTCCACTGGTCATCGCCAGTTGCGGAAACGCCGCCTTGGCTGCGGCCGTCGTTGCAAAAGCTGGAGACCGCGAGCTTCACGTGCTCGTCCCTGCAGACGCAGATCCCACCGTCGTCGAGAAGATCGTTCGTCTCGGCGCCTCCGTCGAAGTCTGTCCGCGAATTGAGGGACGCGTCGGGGATCCCTGCATGCATCGCCTCCATGAATCGATCGAGGGAGGCGAAGTCCCCTTCACCGTTCAGGGGCAGGTCAACGGTCTGTCCCTGGAAGGTGGGCTGACCCTGGGATACGAGCTGATCAGCACAATGGTCGAACGGGGCGGCGTGTTCGATCGCGTCTTCGTCCAGGTGGGCGGCGGAGCCCTCGGCAGCAGCCTCGTTCTCGCTCTGCAGGAAGCTGTCTCGCTGGGGTTGATCGAACACCTGCCGAGAATTCACGCGGTGCAGACAAGCGGCGCCCATCCTCTCGAGCGTGCCTACAGACTCGTCCAGGACCAAGGGCTACCTCCTTCCGAAGCGCTCGATCGAGCTGCCTCGAATCGACGTGGATTCATGTGGCCCTGGGAAACGACTCCTAAGAGCCGGGCGCACGGTATCCTTGACGACGAAACCTACGATTGGCTCCCCATCGCTCGCGGTATGCTCGAGAGTGGAGGCGAGCCTGTTGTCGTGACGGAAGACGATCTGCTCGAGGCCGAATCCCTGGCCAACCAACCGGGTGTTCGTGACGGTTCAGAACCCAGGGTCGACGCAACCGGTGCAGCGGGACTGGCCGGCTTGATTCGTCTGAAGAAGGAAGGGGAGATCCGCGCCGATGAGTCCATTGCGGTACTGTTCACCGGTGCACATCGAGCTGCGAACCCGCCCGGGGCCGATTCGGGGGATGCATGACCAGACTGGTAAAACTCGCTCTGACCGAGACAAGCAATGTCTACGAGCCAATGCCCACGACCGTAGACAGACTTCCCGATCTGTCGGATCGGCTTGACGAAATCCGAGAGACAAACCTGGACCATCACGTCGAATTGATGACGGCAGCGCAGAAAGAAGGCGTCCAGATCATCGGTTTCGGCGAGCTCTTCGCGGCCCCCTACTTCGCTCTCGACCGGCACGCCTTCTGGCGCAACCTCGCCGAAAGCGCTGAAGACGGTCCCACGATATCACGACTCTCGGCCGAGGCTCGCCGAAACTCCATGGTTATCGTCGCGCCGATCTACGAACTGGACGAGTCGACGGGACAACGATTCAACACGACAGTGGTGATCGATAGCGACGGAGAGCGCATCGGATCGTATCGCAAGTGCCACATTCCCGAAGGTAAGAACGAGACCGGAGCCTTCCACGAGACATTCTACTATGAGAAGGGTAATCAGAAACCGACGCTTCCCGTCTTCGCTACCCGTGTCGCCCGGGTCGGAGTGAGCACATGCTACGACCGCCACTTCGAAGGCGTCGTCTCGGGCCTCACCCAGCGCGGTGCAGAGATCATCTTCTCTCCGGCAGTCACGTTTGGCGAAAAATCTGAGCGTCTCTGGCCTTTGGAATTCCCCGTCGACGCAGCCCGTCACCGAGTCTACATCGCGGGATCCAATCGTCGCGGAGCCGAACCCCCCTGGAACACGGAGTACTTCGGACAGAGCTACGTTTGCGGACCAGGCGGTGTACTCCCGAACACGAGCCACCATCCAAACCTGGTTGTTAGTGAAGTCGATCTCGACCGCTTGCAGGGAAGAGACTCGGCTGGCTGGAATTTCACAAGGGACCGACGCGACGATCTCAAGGACTGACGTGACGCAAGTGCCTACCCGACCGTCACGTTCAGGTAGTTCGGTGTGTCTGCCTGGCAAACCGCATCCCAAACCAGTTTCGTAAGATGAAAATAGCTCAGGTCGACGACGTCCGTTCCACGTCCAGAGATTGTTGTCGGCGGTAGGCCATCATCAAGGGTGATCGAAAAACCCGATCCCTCGTAGAGGTACTTCCCCGAATCATCCGGCCGAATTTGCACCCGATAGTTTTGTCCCGCAAAGCGTGCTTCGACGACGTCAGGGTCAGTCAGGCCAGCGAAACGAAACCCGTCCAGTTCGGGATGCCCCTCCCACTGTTCCCGGGAGAAGAAGAAGCGCGGTTTGATCAGGTAGGGCCCGCCATCTTCCGGACAGAAGATGTCGCAGTTTCCGCAATCGTTGCAGAAGTCCGCGAAGTTGCCGATCTGATGTTTCATTTCGATCCTGATCTCTCCATCGACCGTCGACGCCCACCCGTCGGGACCGGGTGTTGCTTTGACGACGGCAAGAGTCGTCGGAGGAATCGTGAACGTAAAGTTGGCGTCGTTCGGACAAACCGGCACGCACTTGTCGCAGGTGATGCAGTCAAAGAGAACGAGGTGGCTCCCAATCTTCCGGGGGACCTTCTGGTTCTTCTCCTTCGAGTATCTGGGGTTACTGGCCAAAGTCGCAACGTAGGTCTCTGTATTGAGAAGGCGGGCCCGAGAGACCAACATCTCCCAACTACTCCTGGTCACCTGATCGGGGCGTGAACTCAGAAGCGTGGCTTCGGTCGCCTCGAGAACACCCTCCGCGACGAGTTGCTGCAAGGCCACCGACTCGTTGCCGTGCGCCCGCAGGACCCACTCGTCGACACTCTGCGCCTCGGCCGCATCCATTCGCTTGAGCAGATCGCGGAAGTAAGCTTCCGCTCGCCCGTACCCACCCGGTTTGAGCAAATCGGTACAGACCGTAACCGGGGCGAGTCCGAGGGAAACAGCATCAGCAAAGTTTCCGCGATCGATTCCAGCCGAAAACGAAATCGGATAGCGATCTCCGAAGCGCTCTCGAAACTGTCCAACCAGGTGCATCGCCAGAACGTGGAGAGGAGGCCCGGAAAGATACATCTCCTTCTCGTCGGCCGAAAAGAAGTCTCGATGGTTCTCCACGATCAGGGTATTGCTGAACTTGACCCCGAATCCGAGATCGTGAACCCGCGCCGTCTCCCCGAGCCTTTCCACGAACCCTTGTGCCTGCTCCCAACTTGCGTCCTGTTCGAAGGCGGTATCCGGCACTCGCACTTCGTAACCGAGGCTGTCATGCAACAAACCCCGCAGCTTCTCCGGGCCGAGCAGCATCGGATTGAGTTTGACCACGCAGTTGAGATTCTCTTCCCGCAGCAGGTAGTCGATGATCTTCTCGATCTCGTCCGGCGGACATCCATGAAACGTGCTCAGAGTGAGGGTGTCGGAGAGCTTCGTTTCAAACTCGAGATCGCGATAGCGGGCGTATCGATCCGGAATCTGGGTCCGGAGTCGGTCGACGATAGTCGTCGCGTCTTTCATAGTCCGGATGAATTCGAGAACCCGAGGATTCTGGATCCCCTGGAGATCGTAGCCCACACTCATATCGAAGATGATCCGGTCGAAGCCCTCGACGAGAGGAACCAGGCCACTCGCCCGGAGGATCTCGATGAGCATCGATCCCTTCACGTACTCCTCGACGGATTGTTCGAGCCGAAGCTCCTGCGACCACTCGACGTTGTAGCCCACCGTCTGCATGTCGATGCAGGGACGTGGTACTTCCAGCTGATCGAGAATCTGGACCGTCTTCAGTTCGTGGATGCGGCAGCCACCGAGCCAGGACAGCACAAGATTCTGAGCCATCTGTGACTGCGGACCGGCCGCCGGCCCAAGTGGACTTGAAGCCGTCTGCCCGTGGAATCGAACAGAAAGATCGTGGTCCTTCGAGCCGAGGAAAAACTTCCGTTCGGGAAGATCAAAAACAGATCGCTTCTCCTCCAGTTCACGCAGCATGCGCGTGAGGAGAGACTCGAACGGATAGGGATGAAGATGCGCCATCGGTCGAGTCTATCGTTTGACGCGTCTCAAACAAACCCCTACGAAGGGCTTGGGCGGGCCTCCGAGGAGTTCTCGTTCGAAATCGCAATCTGCGAGAACCAGGTGCAGTTTCAGGAAGATTGCGGATGCGGAATCTGTCATAGAGTCTTCTTGAGCCATGCCACCATCTTGTCCGGGAGAGTGGGGTCATCCTCGAAGATATAGACACCGTGGCGGCCGCCCGGGGCGATCGTCAGCTCCCTGGGTTCCGCCGTTTCTTCAAAGAGTTCTCTTGCCCACTTCGCGCGATCGCCGCTCCCGTCCTTCTCCGAGGAGATGTGGTAGACCGAACGAAGATGGAGTTCCTCGGTACCTGCCAGGTTCTTCACGGCAGACGTCTTCCCCGACATGGCAATTGCGGTCTGGATTCCGTACTGGGAGGAAGCGACACAGGCGAGGTTGGACCCAATCGACGCGCCGACGACACCAATTCTCCCCGCATCGACATCCGCGTGGGATCTCAGGTACTCCAGCGCTGCCCGAAGATCCTCTGGGGCCTTGTTCGGATCGTTGAAGAGTTCGCGGATCTCTGGAACCGGATCCGACTCACCATGCCCACGGACGTCGTAGGCCAGGGAAGCGATCCCCTCCTTCGCGAGACGGTCCGCGAACGCTGACCATTCCGCTTTCGATGATCCGCCCTGATGGATCAGGACGACAGCGGGAGAGTCGCCGCCTGACTCGGCAGCGAGGAAGTTGGCGACAATCCGAAGATCATCTGCGGTCCGAAACTCCACCAACTCTCCCTGAGTCGAGGGAGTTTCGGACTCGCCCGCACCTTTATCCGAACTACAAGCAAAGGTCGTCACAATCACCAGGGAAAAGAACGCCCTGAACAGGAAGCTCGGAGACATGATCACTCTCCTACTTCTGCCGTTTGTAGGTGGCCTTCGCGCCCTCGACGAAGGTCTTGCCCATGTCCGAAGAATTCTCCATCAGCCAGTCGATCTGGTCGTCGCTGACAAAAGTCGAGGTCATACGAGTCAGGACCTCGTGATCTCCCATCTTATCCATTCCCGACACGACGAGCGCGTTCCCCTTCATCTCGCCCTCATAGAGCGAAATCATACCCATCATGTTATCGACCCAGCTGTTCTGCCACTTCTGGGACGTCCGGTTGAATGCGGTCAGGCCGATCCCGTCGAAGGGCATCCCCATCATTGTTCCGTCATAGCTCATCTGCTGGGCAGCTCCATCGAGGACCATCTTGAACTCACATGTCGCCGCGGACGTGACCCAATCGGAATCCGGGGTCATTTTGACGGAGAAGTCAACGGTCCAGGTGCCATCGTACTTGGCGAGCACCTTCATCTCTTCCGGTGGCCCCATCGGCGGCATGCCTTCCTGGGCCGATGCGACCGGAGCCATGAAACCGGCCAGTAACGCGACTGCGCAGAGTGCGCCTGTGATCTTTCCCAGCATGAATCCCTCCTCGATTGTCCTGAGTCCGTTGTGCAAGAACCCTCTGTCAAGCAACCGGCGAGTTTGGACCAATCGAGTCAGGTAAGGCAAGGCCTCGCCCCTGCGGGCCGAAAGCGGCCCGCGGGCGAAACGAGCGGGAACCCGGCAACTGTATCCTGGGTTGGTGACGGATAGGACCGGGCGAAATCGAGCAGCTTGGGAGGACCGCCCGCGCAGAAAAGCTCGACGCTCTCGAACACCGACCGGGTAGGATCCGTCCAAGGAATTGGCGGTCTACCTGGCCGCCCAACGTCTGCATCCACGATCTGAGGACCAGAACACCATGCCCAGATTCCCGTTTATCCAAAGTTTCTCCGCTCCCTTGCCCGGCAGGGGCACGTTTCTCGCCGTTGTTATCCTGTTAGGTGTCGTGTCGGCGACACCCGCCGCGACCGAGACAATTGCACTGAACGAACTGTGGAGAATAGGAGGCGAGGAAGAATCTGAAGAGTATCTGATCGGGGTGATCAGTGGAGTCACCACAGATCCGGCAGGGCAGATCTATCTTCTCGACGCTCAACTCAACGAAGTCATGGTCCTCTCTCCCGAGGGTGAGTACCTGCAATCGATTGGGCGCGAAGGAGAGGGGCCCGGCGAGTTCACTCGTCCTCAGGACGTGTTTTTGACTTCGGACGGCCTCATCGCTGTCGTGCAGCGTTTCCCGGGAAAGATCGTTCTGCTCACGCCCGAAGGAGAGCCCGCGGGAGAGTTTCCCGTTCCGCGCACCGAAGATGGAGGCACCTTTCGCCTCAGTGGAGCTCGTCCCACAGTCGATGGCCTGGTTCTCGAGATTGCCGAGAGAAGGAGACGCGGCGACGGTATGGACATGACGCTGCGACTCGTACAAGTGGACACCAACGGCAAGATCCAGGCAGAGTTTGCCACCGCCGAAACTTCCTTCGATTTTGCGAGCAGATCCTTCGACGAGCGGGAACGGACGGGAGGCCAATGGCTATGGGGAACGGGAACGAACGGGAACGTCTTCCTCTACTCCGGTTGGGAGGGATACGAAATCGATCTTTACAACCCGGACGGGAGCACGGCCGGCCGAGTTGAACGCGCCTTTACACCGCGAAAGCGCTCCGCAGCCGAGAAGGAAAGCGTCAAGGGACGATTTGGCTTTCGAGGCCGCCGCCGTGGACCGCCGATGGAAGTCATCGTCGCGGACACGGATCGAGACATCCAGAGAATCTACCCGGGCCCGAATGGAACAGTCTGGGCCCTGACGAGTCGGGGTGCCCTCGATGCACCGGAAGGATCGATCGGGAGCTTCGATGTCTACGATTCGAGTGGAGGATCGATCGGAGAATACACTTTCGAAGGAGAAGGTGATCTTCAGCGCGATGGATTCTTCTTTGCGGGAGATCGGTTTTACGTCGTCACCGAACTCGCCGCCGCCCGACGGGCCATGTTTGGCCAGGGCGGAGATGACGATGAGTCAGAAGAAGTAGAAGCCGTCCCGGTCTCGGTCATCTGCTACGAGTTGCCCGACATCAGCGGCTGACCTTCGGTACACTTCGCTGGTGTCAGAGAAAATCGACATTCGAGATGCCCGTCGACTCGCTCTCGTAGCGGCGGGACTCCTGCGACCGAATCTGATCGGGCTGCCCACATCCGTGTCCGGGGCTGGTCTCCGAGCGAAGAAGGCAGCCCACGCCCTGATCAACCATTTCGGCTACTTACAGCTCGATACCGTCTCGGTAGCGGGAGCCCGTAGCCACTGCATCGTCCTTCACTCCCGATGGCCTCGGCTTGATCCATCGATCGGCGAGACGCTACTGACGCCCGAGGCACCGGTTTTCGAATACTGGGGGCATGAGGCGTGCTGGATTCCCCTCGACCTCTACCCCCACTTCGAGTTCCGTCGGGTTGGGTTTCGGAATCAGCCCTGGGCCAAACGTGCGCTGGCAAAGAACCCGGGACTCGATCGAGAGCTTCTCGAGCGCGTGCGCAACGAGGGTGCGATTCGCTCTCTGGATCTGGAAGGGAAAGGCGCGGGCGGATGGTGGGGTCACAAACCGGCGAAACGCATCGCAGTCCTCTTATGGTCGACCGGAGAGCTGGCCATTCGGGAACGCCAGAATTTTCAACGCACGTTTGACGTCGCCGAACGAGTCATTCCTCCGGCGATCCGACGCCGCTCCGGCTCGCTCTCTCTTGCCCAGGCACTGCCTGAACTTCTCTATCGCGCCCTGGCCGGGCACGGTTGGGCTCAAACGGGGACCTTGGCCTCGACCTGGCGGATTCGCAACCGGCAAAAAGAGGTGGAAGCCGCCCTTGCCACGCTCTGCGATCAGGGCCGCGTCGTGCCCTGCACACTGCAGACCAATCCTCGGGATCAAAAGGGTTGGATCCGAACCGATCATCTCGGTCTTTTGTCGAAGATCCGTCGACTGCGGATTGACCCCACCGACAGTCGACTTCTCTCCCCGTTCGACCCTCTCATCTGGGACCGCCGGCGGACGCTCAACCTTTTTGGATTCGACTACACGATCGAGATCTTCAAGCCGAAGGTGAAGCGGGTCTTCGGCTACTACTCGCTTCCCATCCTGGCCGGAGAGTTCCTCATCGGTCGAACCGATCTGAAGGCCGACCGTCGTAAAGGCGAACTTCGCATCCTCTCCCACCATCGTGAAGATCTTCGCGGGCTCGGCCTCGAGCCCAAAACTGCCAAAGCGGCAGAGTCGATCGCTCTCCAGCGATTCGCTGACGCGATGGAACTGGATCTGACGCCTTCGTAGCCAAACCGTTTCGAGGACCAGTCACCAACCGGTCACCAGCAATTGACCGTCTGGGAACCTTGCCGCTAGACTAACGTCGCGACGCACCGAGGCTTACGCGCGATCAAAAACCCGAGAGGTTACACCTCTTCCTTGAGTAACTGATGTATTCAACGGCAGGATCAACGGGTGGAATGTCGCCCGAGCCCCCATCGGCCGGGATTGGGCTGACACCGGATCAACTCGTTGAGCAGTACCTTGGTTTTGTGTCTGCAATTTCCAAGAAAATCCTAAAAACACTCCCATCGTTTGTGGAACTCGAGGACCTGGAAGGTTTCGGAATGATTGGTCTCGTTGAGTCGAGCCGACGTTTCGATGCGACACGTGGCGTCCAGTTCAAGACCTTCGCGTACTACCGGATTCGAGGCGCGGTCTACGACGGAATCCGCAAGATGGCCTGGTTCGACAAAGAACCCGACAGCGAAGTGACCTACCAGTCCGCCTCGAATGAAATTCTCTCAGAGTCCGCCGCGGGATACCGCTCGGACCAGGGACCGATGGACGTGGAAGAGGAAATCGGGGGCGCTCGCGAGACCATCGTCCGCCTGGCCGGGGCCCGACTTCTCTCTCTCGATCATGAAAGCATGGGCGAAATTGCCGATTCGGCCCAAAGTCCCGAAGAAATCGCCGCTCTTTCCCGGGTCGTAGCTGCTCTCAAGGATTGTGTCCGGGAGCTCGACGACAAGGAACGCTCTGTCATCGAGAACTACTATTTCCAGCACATGACGCTCGAAGATGCCGGGGCCAAGCTCGGGCTATCGAAGTCATGGACCTCCCGGGTGCACGCCAGAGCGCTCAAGAGTCTCGAAGCCCTCTGTCGAAAACGCGGTTTGGAGGCCCCCCCTTAGCTGGGCGAGACCTCGACCGGATCTGGCATCTGAGGGGTCATCTCTCGTAGCCGTGCAAATTAATCCGCAACTCCTTCACCTGTTCCTCGATAAGTCCCATGGCCAGCGGTGGGCTGGCCGATCAGGACGACCCACAGGTGAGGACACCATGAACGACGCCATATCTAGTTCCCTGGGAACGGCTCTCCCCCCACAATCGATACATCCGGGTCTGGAGGCGAATCCGGCGACGGATTTCGATCAGGTTTTGGAACAGGATGCTGAGGAGTTGAAGAGCGGAAACGCTTCGCCCGATCCCGACGCCGATATCACTCCCGAAGAGCGTGCCGAACTGGCCGAGGAGCTCGAGACGAGGGTCCTCACGCTGGACCACGCCGGTCAGGTAGACTACTTTGCGGAACGGATCGAGGGCACCAATGCCGAGTTGTTGAAGCTACGACGCGACATGGCAAAGCAGCCTAATCGCTTTGAGCGGACTGCCGTTCAGGCCTTTGACAGCTGTAACACGCGCTATGCCGAGTTGAGCAGCTTTATGGACGAGTTTGCCTCCGGTCGCAGTTTCGAGAGACACGAATTGTTGACCATGCAGATCCGATCGCACCAGATCATGCAGAGCGTCGAGATTCTGAGTAAGACGGTCGAGCAGACTGTCTCGGGTATGAAAACGATTTTCCAGACGAACGTCTGATCCCATCACGTGAGCCAGGCACCAATCGAGCTGGAACTGTAGTCACCGGACTGTAACTATCGATGCGTAGTTACGATGTGTAGTCACCGCGAGGAGGAACTGCGTTTGTCGGCCAAGGATTCGCCCACGTTTCGCAGATTGCGTTTTGCTCTCGTTGCCGTCCTTTCTGCCGTCTCCCTGACGGCCTGTTCGAAGGTCGATCTGATGACCGGCCTCGAAGAAGGCGACGCGGTCGACATGATCGTCCTGCTCAGGCAGAACGGGATCTCGGCTCAAAAGCTTGGTGTCGGCACGGGACAGGATGTCCTCTGGTCCGTTTCGGTCGGTCCTCGGGACGCGAGCAACGCATTTTTGGTCCTGGCAGAGAACGATCAACCCCGGCCCAGCCCGAAAGGATTTGCCGATTTCTTCGGTAAGTCAAAACTCATCCCGACCGAGACCGAAGAACGAGCCATTTTCCTCCAGGCCCAGGCGGGCGAACTGGAGCAGACCTTGGAGTCCATGCCCTCGGTCATCGATGCGCGAGTCCACATCTCCATTCCGCAACACGACGCGCTCCGCGAGCTGGTCGAAGGCACGCCACCACCGCAGCCGACTGCGGCGATTTTCGTGAAGCACTGGGCGCCGAAACCAGACACGCCGAATGAGTCGAAGATCACTCGCTCCGACGTACAGACCTTGGTCGCGGGCAGCATCGAACGTCTCGCTCCGGAGCAGGTTCAGGTAGTCCTCAAGAGCGTCTCGCCGGTTACGACTCCAGTGGTTTCCGAGCCGCTCGATCCAACGCTGCTCTTTTACCCACTGGCGGGACTCACCCTCTTACTCGTGGCACTCCTGATCTTTCTCTCTCTCCGAAATCGATCTCTTTCTCGTCAGATAGACGAGTTCGCCTCACGCAGGGCAAAGAAGCGCGCCGAGGCATGATGGGGGGAGGCCAGCCGTGACTGCGAAACTCCGCGACGCCCAGGCCTTTACGAGGGGCTTTCTTCTCGCGATGGACTGGGCCAACTCGGGGACCCGCTCCGGCCTGGAGGAGCGCGTTCCCCGGCTCGCCGGCGAAGATGTCCCGGCTCTCTACGGCGCCTTTCGGGCCCTCCCCGAGGAGTCCCGTCAATCGATGCGAATCACCTGGGCCAAGCGGGAACCGCTCCAGCGAATCGATGGACGGCTGAAGATCCACTCCAGTTGGATGACCGAACTGCTCAGCCAGGAGCAATCTTCGACTCTTCTCCTCGCGTTGGGTGAGCTGCCGCCGGAAATGGGCCGTAAGGTCCTGCGCGCCCTCTGGCCGAAGGTGCGCCCGTCGAAGCCGGAAGACTCCGTGGGAGAGATGAAGCCCCTGCAACCGGCCCTGGCAGGTCATCTGAGACGCCGCCTTTTCGCCAACTTCGTTCGCGTGAGCGACTCGCCGCAGGCGGGGAATCGGGAGAACGATCGCTTCGGTCGACTTCTCGATCTTGATCGGTCCGAAGTCTGGCTCCTTTGCCAGGAACTCGGTCGAAGCGTGCAGGCTCAGGCTGAGTCAGCCGCCGATCCCTCTCCCTCGGCCATCGAACATCTCCGTGTCGTTCGGGAAATCTTTGGCTCGGAAGACAGCATCGTCGGGCACCTGGGTCTGCGGCTCCTGGCCCTCGCCCTGGCCGCTGCGCCCCGGTCTTTCAGCTTGTCGATCGCTCAACAGATGGCCCGCCCCATCGGTCAGCACCTCCTGACGTGGCGGGATGAAAGCGATCGCGATGGGCCCGCGACCGAGCAAAGCGTGAAGGAAGTTCTGGAAAAGGTCGATCTGATCATGGACCGAAGAAAGACGGACACCCCCACCGAATGAAAGGCAGCTTGAACATGTCGAGCCGCATCCTCAAAGGCCAACCAGATCCCGATCGCCCGGATTCGACGGACAAGGAATCTGGCACCCCGCGTCGCGGCGTGATCAAGCAGGACGTCTACTCAGCCGGTGAGGAAGCACGACGCATTCGCGACGAAGCTACCACCGAAGCGGAACGAATCCGAGAAGAGGCCCAGTCGTTGGCCGAAGAGACTCGTCGTCGGGCCGAGGAAGAAGGCTACGAAGCGGGTATGGCCGAATGGACCAGGGAGATCACCGCCTTTCATCGTTCCCGCCAGGATTTGCTCGAGGAATCACAAAGCGACATGTTGAAACTCGCGATAAAACTCTCCGAAAAGATTCTCGGACGCGCTCTCGCCGATCCCGATGCGATGGGAGACCTGATTCTCAAGGCGATTCGAGGAATCCAGCACGAGGGGCGCATTCTCGTAAAGGTCCGCGCCGAAGATCTCGACGCAGCTCTCGCTCAGCGCCCACGCCTTACCGAGGAAATCGGTCAGCGCGCCGAGATCGATATCGTCCCGGACTCGTCGATCAAGTTAGGGGGGTGCCAGATCGAAACGGCAACCGGAATCATCGACGCACGCCTGGAGACACAGCTCAAAGTTCTGGAGCGGGTCCTTCTCGACGGTAAAGCGCAGGGATAGAGCATGGACGAGTTCAACCCGAAGCTCGACGTCAACCGCCTCCTCGACGAGCTCGACAATGTTTCGCCTTTGCAGGTGCGCGGCCGCGTCACGGGCCTGGTTGGCATTGTCGTGAAGGCGGCTCTGCCCGAGGCCTGGGTCGGTGAACTCTGTTACATCCAAAACCCTCAACACGAACGCCCGATCCGGGCCGAAGTCGTGGGATTCGACCGCGGACAGGCTCTTCTCATGCCGCTCGGTCCCCTGGCCAACATTGGAATGGCCAGTGAAGTCCTTCCAACAGGCCACGGACTCACCGTCCGGGTAGGACCCGAATTGCTCGGACGGGTGCTCAATGGACTCGGCGAACCCCGCGACACCAACGTCAGAGGCGAGCTCTTTACCGATGCCGAATACCCCGTCATGGCCCCTCCTCCCGATCCACTCTTGCGCCGACGCATCGAACGACCGATGCCAGTCGGGATTCGAGCCGTCGACGGCATTCTCACGGTTGGGGAAGGACAGCGGGTGGGCCTGTTTGCCGCGGCCGGCGGCGGTAAGTCGACCTTTCTCGGGATGGTCGCGCGGAACACGGCCGCCGACGTCAATGTGATCGCCCTGATCGGTGAGCGTGGCCGAGAGGTCAACGACTTCATCGAGGAGAGTCTGGGAGAAGATGGGATGGCTCGGTCCGTCGTAGTGGTGGCGACGTCCGACGAACCGGCTCTGGTTCGACTGAAGGCCGCCTACGTCGCCCAGGCCATCGCCGACTACTTCCGCGATCAGGGCAAGAGCGTGATGTTGATGATGGATTCCGTGACCCGTTTTGCTCGGGCGCAAAGAGAAGTTGGACTGGCCACCGGCGAACCCCCAGCCCGGGCCGGCTTCACCCCGTCGGTGTTCTCGGAACTTCCCAAGCTCCTCGAACGGGCCGGAAACTCGGACAAGGGTTCGATCACTGGTTTCTATACGGTCCTCGTCGAGGGCGACGACATGACCGAGCCGGTTGCCGACGAGGTTCGCTCGATCCTCGACGGCCACATCATCCTGACCCGGCGACTTGCCGCCGGAGGCCATTATCCAGCCATCGATATCGCCGCGAGCGCGAGCCGGGTCTTCACCGCAGTGACGGAGGACGGTCACCAGGCAGCCGCCAGCCGCCTCCGCGAGCTGCTCTCCGTTTACGAAGAAAACCGGGACGCCATCCTCTACAACATCTACAAGAAGGGCACGGACGCCAAGGTCGACGAGGCCATCGACCGGATCGAACCCATCCTCAGCTTCCTCAAGCAGGGAACGTACGAAAAGATCGAATTTGAGGCCTGCCTCGAACATCTGCGCGGCATCTAGCCCTCGCCGCCTTCAGCCCTAACACACTGCTATACAAGCAATTGTGGACACAGAGAAGCGCTCGGACGAAGTAATCCTTGCCCGACTACCAACGTCCCACGCTGAGTCGGCGGCCCGAAATCCCTGCAGATCGGGATTTTCTTTCCCGACAAAGAAGAGAAGGCAGAGAACCGCAAGGACTCGAAGGAGCCGCCGTATCATCTACGAGATCGCGAACAGGGCTCTGCGCCGGATCGGCGTCCTCGCCGACCCATACCCGCTTTCGGCTGACCTGGAGTCAGCTAACCATCCCGACGAGACGGATGGCTTCACCCTCGTCGAAATGGTCGTGGTGGTCCTCGTAATCGGCATTCTCACTGCCGCGGGCATGTTCGCCTACATCTCGATGGTCGACAAAGCACGGGTCGTCCAGGCGATTGGAGACGTCAAAGCGATCTCTCTGTCGGTGGACAATTACTGGATGATCAACGATGACTACCCACCAAATCTTGCCGCTGTCGGAATGAACAACTACGACGATCCGTGGGAAAACAACTACGTCTACACCTACGTATCCAATCCCGCGGGTGGCCCTCGCCTGGACGCGGGAGGCAATCCGATCAACACCGACTACGAGCTGTACAGCATCGGCCGGGACGGTGCGACGAGCGCCCCGCTCAACGCCGCCAACGCCCGCGACGATGTAGTCCGCGGAAGCAATGGTGGGTTCACCGGACTCGCTACAAACTACTAGCTCGCCCCCAGCAGATCAGCTCCCTCCCGTCGGCTCGGCCTCCCCTTTCTTGGGAATTCGAGGGTGAATCGACTATCCTGGTTGGGACGCGAAATCCCGGGATCCCTCCCCCAGTTGGAGCAACCTTGTCCCAGACTCCCAAATACCAGTTCGAGGTCTACCTGACCCATCTCCGGGCAGAGAAGGAAGATCTCCGCACGCTCTGGACCGCGTCAAAATCCGCCCTCGAGGCCGAAGAGGCAGAACTTCTGCGCCTGGAAGAAGAAACCAAGCAACTCCAGGTGGAAATTCAGCGATGGAAGAAGGAATACAATGACGGCTTTGGAGCCGGGACCCTTTCCGGTCTCGAGATGAGCTCCCGGCGAGATCATCTCAGGCGACTCGACGGCGACCTGGGAGACCAGAAACGGAAAGAGCTGGCCCAGAAACGGGCCGTGCAAAAGGCAGCCAGGGCCGAAGAAGCCGCCAAAGATGCCTTCCTGGAGAAATCCAACGAGGTTCAGGTCCATGAGGACCGCAAGGACCAGTGGCAGAAAGACATGAAGCGCGAGGAACTGCGCCAGGAGCAGAAGCAGATCGAGGAAATCAGCACGGCGATGCATGAGCGAAGGCGGCGGGAGAACCGCGACTAGCCTGACTCGGACCATCGCTCCAGGAGTTTCAGAGTCATGGTCCGAATCGATAAGAACCCAGCCAGCAACGTCCCTACCGGAGGCAAGCCGACCTCTAGCCCGGCTTCGCGCAGCGCCAAGAACTTCGCCGATCTGCTTCAGACGGACCCCAGCGGAGACGACGGCCACGCCGAACCCGGCTCCACGAGGCAGACAAGCGCTGGTCCCAGTAACAACCCCAATACTCTCGGCCTGGGGCGAAACACCCTGGGCGATCCATTCTCAGCGTCCACGCTGGGAGGCGACACTCCCGCTCTGAACGGACCTGCTACCAGCACGTCAGAAGAAAAGTCGACCATCGAGGTCGGCCCGACATCTGCGGGAACCGACCTCGACGATGAATTTCTCGATGCCTCCTCTCAACGATCCGAGAACGGCGCCTCCGTCCAGGAAAAGTCGGCCGCAGGAAGGGAGCCCTCGGTCTCGACGAGCAAATCCAGTCCCAGGGCGGATCTCCAGAACCTCCTCCACAAGCTCGTAGATTCCTTTCGCGTCGGACAGAATCGAACCGGAGCCATGGAAGTTCAGATGGAGTTGAAAAACACGGTTTTCGACGGAATGCAGATCCAGATGGCCCAGACCGTGGATGGTCTCAAAGCGATCCTCACGGTTGAGCGATACGCTGCCAAGGGCGCTTTGGAAGGGCAAATGGCCGAACTGACAAAGCGGCTCGAGAGCCAAGGGGTCGAAGTCTCGGAAATTCAGGTCGAGCTGGCACAAACTACTCGAGAGCAGGATCGAGAGGGTGGGCCGGACGACGATCCGAACGCAGATTCGTTCGGCGAATCCACCGGCTCGGAGGCTTCCCCGTCGCTGCAAAGGCCTCGGACCGGCTCGGCCGCGGGAACCAATTCGCGAGCTTCGCGCTCGATTCAGAGTCGCACGGACTATAGTCTCTAGCCGTTCCTATACACGAGGCATCGAGGCAGCGGCGCGAGTCTCACTTGTGCTGAACAGTGTCTCGTCTTTTACCTTGGAGTCGAAACGATCCCATGACCTGGAGACCCTATCAATTCGAAGACGTGCCCTTTTACACGTCCTCCCAAGCGCGCGCCTGCACCGAGTTGGCCAGCCTCGTCCCTGACGAGCACGCGGCTCTGCGGATGCGGCGGGCAGTTGGACGAGTTGTGGCCGATCTTCAGGGAAAGCCCAAGGTGGGATCAGAGGGTACCGATGCGCGCGAGACCCAATCGGCCGAAGAATGGCTTTCGATTCGTTATGCCGGACCGGCCGGGCGCGATACCTGGCATGGCGGGGACCATGTCGTTCGTATCCAGATCGGACTGGGGTCGCAGGAACTTCGGGCCATAACGGAAATCCCCCTGCCGACGGTGCGCTCCCTCATTGGGCGGATCGTGGAGGTTCCGGCTGCCCGGCTCGGCGCGTCTGATCTGATCACACCGGTAGAAGAGGGCATCCTCAGTTTCTTTGCGGAACGAATCATCGCCGCGCTCGCGGAACGGGTAACCACGCTCGAGCCCCTCCTTCCCCTCTCCGTGCTCGACTGTTCGAGCGGTCAGGGAGAGCTCCGCTGGGGTGACGAAGGAATCGAAGGCTGGTTCTCGCTCGCGGGTTCGGTCCCGCTCGATGGAATGAATGTCCCGTTTCGAACACTCGTCCCGTGGAAGGCGATGCGAAACCTTCGACAACGTCACGAAGCCTCGGCCGACTACACGTTGCGGCGCGATCGCAACGTGCAACGGATGCTTCGCCCCTTCGCCAATTCTCCTGTCGAGCTGACCGGGCGCCTCGGTGTGGCCACGTTGGAGTCCGAAGAGCTCGCCCGCCTCGAACCGACTGACATCCTTCTCTTTGATTCAGACGAGTTGACGATAGGGAGCGCACCGGCCAACGAACTGGGCGGTGCGATCGAGCTCGCACACTTCGGATGGGACCGCAGCCTCGGTGCGATCCGCGGAACCTTGGCAGACGACGGAAGACAATTGAGATTTCAGGTCGAAGAACACATTCTCCCGGCCCGCTACGCAACCCAGGAGGCAAACTTGAGCAGTCCATCGATCCCGCCGTCGTCCGGCGATCCAGAAACTACGGCTATCAACGCAGACTCGACCGCGCCAGGAAGTCAGGTATCGGGCCAGAAGCTGGTCGAAGGGAGCCCGGTTCAACTTCGCATCGAAATCGGGCGTTTGAAGATGACCTTGCGGGAGCTCAGCGAAATCGGGGCAGGCCAGATTCTCAACCTGCACCGGGCCACGAGCGATCCGGTCACCCTCATGGTCGACGATCGCGTCATCGGCCGAGGTGAACTGGTACAGGTCGAAGGCGAACTCGGAGTCCGCGTTTCGTCATTGGGGCCATCGTGATCGAAACCGCGTGGGCCCAGGTAGCCGCCGACACCCTTACGGGAGGAGTGCCTTCGGCCTGGGGCGACACGAACTATCTGGCGCTTCTCGGCAAGACGCTTCTCTACCTCGCGCTGCTCAGCTTTGGACTCTATGCCTTCCTCAAGTGGGTTTTCCCACGCATGTTTGGAGCCCGAGGAATCGGCGGCAGCTCGATGAAGATGGTCGATCGTCTGCCCATCGGCGGCAATCGCTCCGTCTGCATCGTCAAAGCCGGGCGGAAACACTATCTGATCGGCGTCACGGACGGACAGATTCAGCTGCTTTCGGAACTAGGAGACGAGGATGTCGAGTCGTACTACTCGAGCGACAAGTAACAAGGACGAAGGGGAGAGCCAGATGGCGTCTACGGTTGGACTACGCCCATCGACAATCGGGCGGATGAATCCGAGAACTGCTCTATTCGCACTTGTCATCTCGTTGCTCGGCGGATTCACGACACCGGCCCTGGCTCAGTCGAGCCAGAACAATCCCGCTACGCTCGTTCTCGTGATGGGCGCGATTTCCCTGGCTCCGTTTATCCTCATCATGTTGACGTCCTTCGTGAAAATCTCCGTGGTTCTTTCCATTGTTCGTAATGCACTCGGGACGCAGCAGATTCCGCCCAACCAGGTCGTGACCGGCCTGGCCTTTGTTCTCACTCTCTTCGTCATGATGCCGGTCGGACAACAGATTTACGAAGACACCGGTCTTCAGGATCAAACCTCGACTTCCATCTTCAGCGAAAGCAACGTGGAGTCTCTGGTCGAAGGTGCCAAGAAGGGACGCGAGCCGATGCGGTCCTTTCTCGATCGTCACTGCCACGACAAAGAGCGCCTCCTCTTCGTCGACCTGGCCAGCCGGCTCACCAACGATCCGAACCAGATCATCGACCCGCGGAGTTTTCAGGTCATCATTCCGGCCTTCGTGATCAGTGAGCTCAAAGAGGCTTTTCAGATCGGGTTCATCATATTCATTCCGTTTCTCATCATCGACATGGTCGTTTCGAACATTCTTCTCGCTCTCGGAATGATGATGCTGTCGCCCACAACCATCGCTCTACCTTTCAAGATCCTCTTGTTCGTTCTGATTGATGGTTGGTTCCTGATCGTCGAAGGACTCGTCCTCGGATACGTCTGAAAGGAATCGAAGTATGGACATCGCCTTCGTCCTCAAGCTCTGCAATGAAGCTCTGCTGCTGATTCTGATTCTGTCGGCTCCGGCCCTGATCGCGAGCCTGACGGTGGGACTTCTCATTTCGATCTTTCAGGCCACCACACAAATCCAGGAGCAGACGCTGACCTTCGTCCCGAAGATTGTCTTCACCTTTCTCGCCATCGGACTGACGGGATCATGGCTTATCGCCCAGATCGTGTTGTTCGCAACGCGGATCTACCAACTGATCCCCCGGATCTCTGGGTAAGGGGAGAGACGCGTGCTCGATCAGTGGTATCAAAATCTCGGCCTCAGCCTCGAGCCGATGGAACTGATCCTCCTGGCGGGTCTCGTGCTGGCGCGTTCGATGCCGCTGCTTTTCCTCAATCCGTTCCTGGGCGGAAAGCTCGTCCCCGGCGTCGTAAAGATGGCGACGGCGGCCACGTTTGTGATCTTGTTGCTCCCGAGTCTCTCTCAGGCTCCCGCCGCTCTGCCGGGCGGATTCGGTTACGCCGTTCTTCTCGCAAAAGAGGCTTCGATCGGCGCGACGCTCGGCTTCGTCTCCGGGCTGGTCTTTCTCGCCTTTTCTTCGGCGGGGCGACTCATCGATACCCAACGCGGAACGAACATGGCCGAGACCATGTTCTATCAGCTCGGGGAGCGGACCTCGGTGATGGGGCAGTTCTACAGTCAGACCGCGATCGTTCTTTTCCTGATCGTCGGCGGTCACCTGATTTTCCTACGAGCCTACTTCCAGAGCTTTGAGCTCCTCCCCGTATGGGACTTCCCGGTTCTCGCACAGGGGTCGACGCCCCTCGCCCGCGAGATCATTCGGATGACGGCCGACTTCTGGGTCATCGCATTGCAGCTGGCCGCTCCAGCCCTGATCGCGCTTTTCATGACGGACATCGGTTTCGGGATCATCAATCGTGCCTCACCACAGATTAACGTCTTCGTTACGTCGCAACCGGCCAAGGTAGCCGTAGGCGTCTTCATGGTCCTACTCACTCTCCACGTTCTCTTCGAGGAGTTCCAAGGACACACCCGGAACATGCTCATCGATCTGTACCGCTTCGTCGGCTACCTGGGAAGCTAGGGGGAACGGGATGAGCGGCGAAAAAACAGAACAACCCACTGAAAAGAAGATCAAGGACGCTCGCGAGAAGGGTCAGGTCGCCAAGAGCCAGGACCTCAGCATGGCTCTGCTCTTTCTCGCCCTCAGCCTCCTTCTGCTTTTCTCCGGATCACGGATGACCGACATCCTCGGGCAGGCCATGACGAGCTACATCGCCCAGGCCTTTGTGGCCCCCACCCTGAACCCCGATGGTGCACTCGAGTTACTCCAGGGTGCGCTCAGCGTGATGTTCAAAGTTCTTCTACCGCTTCTGGCCGTCGCCTTTGTCTTTGGCGGACTCGTGGTGTTCGCGCAGGTCGGGCCACTCTTTAGCCCCCAGGCCATCGCACCGCAGCTGAGCAAGCTCGATCCGATCAAGGGATTCAAAAACAAATTCTTCTCGGCACAGACCTACATCGAAATGTGCAAATCGATTTTCAAAATCGTCATCGTGGGAGTTGCGGTCTACTTCACTCTGAAGGGTTCGGTCCGCGATATCGGGTTGACCGTTCGTCATCCGATCGAGGCGAGTCAGGCACTGACCGGCGGTCTCCTCCGCGCCATCGCAGTGAGAGTCGGCATCCTCTTCCTCGTCATTGGCACGGTCGACGTCTTCATCCAACGATGGCAGCACATCAAGAAACTCAAGATGAGCAAGGATGATGTCAAGCGGGAGCACAAGCAGCAGGAAGGTGACCCGATGATGAAAGGAGAGCGGAAGCGTCTCCATCAGGAGGTCCTGCAGCACAGCATGGTCGAGAACGTCAAGAACGCGGACGTAGTCATCGTCAACCCGACTCATCTCGCCATCGCTATCCGCTACAAGAAGGGCGAAATGGGCGCTCCGGAGGTGGCGGCAAAAGGACAGCGGCTCGTCGCCAAGCAGATCATCGAGGTCGCCAAGCAGTACAAGATCCCCATCATGCGCAACGTACCCCTCGCCCATGCTCTGATCGAACTAGAAATCGGGGACGGGGTACCTGAAGAGCTCTACACCGCCGTAGCCGAAGTACTCAATTGGGTCTACGCACAGAAATCGGAGAGGTAGGAAGTTACGATGGCACGCATCGATTCGACCAACACCCCACGCCACAACGTTCTTGCAGACGCGAATACCGGCAACCGCAAGGTCCTCTATGCGGAGGTCGAGGAAGTCACCGCACTCCGTGCCACCCTCGACGCCCAGTATCGCGGAGCGCGTCGGCCCGGTCTGCCTGAGCTATTTGCGCGAGCGTTTTCGTCAAGAGGTTCGTCCGCCCTCGAACTACTCCCGCCTCCGCTCCCGGCCAGCTTTGCTCGTCATCCGGAACCGCGCCAGATTCAGCTCGAACTGAAAAGCCTTGTCCGCCGACACGGTTCAGGAGTTGGGACACCGCTTTCGACAGCCGCGGGCGGCGAGGAAACTAGCGAAGTGCGGAGCCTGTTTACACTTCTGAAGAGAGTTTCCGACAACTACGAACATCTTCAGAACCGCGTCGCGGTCGCGAGAAGGAATTGAGATGAAATCTTGGAGCGACAGCGACCTATACGTCGTACGTGAAATGGGCCGGGTCTTTCTCTCGGAAGGCCGGTGCTCGCTCGCACGACAGGTCTTTCGGGGGTTGGTCGCCCTCGATCCGAGTGACTCCTACGCGCAGTCCGGCCTCGGAATGGCCCTGATCCAGTTAGGAGAATTCGAAGCAGCAGACCAGGCTCTGGCCGAGGCGATTCGCCTCGATCCCGAGGACTGGACTGCGGCCTTACACCTCGCCGAGTTCAGACTCCGCCGCGGGATATCTCCAGCGGCCCGCGACGCCGCTCAGCTGGCCGAGCGCGCCACCCGGGCGAACCACTGCCCCGCTGACGTTCGACGGCGAGCGGAGTACATCGTGCGGATCCACCAACGTGCTTAGACGAGCACGGAGTGTCGTCGTACTCTGTCTATTCTTCGGTCTGAGTGTCATCGCCGCACCGGCACTCTCGCAGTCGACCTCGAAGGACTTCCTCGGGCCGCTCGCACCTGGACTCGAGTACGGGACGATTCCTTGGATCGGTGCGTCTCCCCAATCCGATTCGTTGCTCTATGTCATCCGGTTCGACCCCGCCCATTGGCAGATCCTCGCTCTGGCGGCGGACTCATCTGAGACTCTAAACGCAGAGGAGTGGGCCCACACCAATACCCTCTCGTTTGTTACCAATGCCGGAATGTACGGAGAAGACGGTCGTGAACACGTCGGCTACTTTCGGTCCGACGGTAAGGTGCACACGTCTTACATCCATCCGCGCTACGAATCGGTTATAGCAACCGACCCGATCGATCCGGACGACGATCCGTTTGGGATTTTCGACACGGATCTCCGGCCGATCGAGGAAATCCTCTCCTCGTACGACACTGTGATCCAAAACCTACGTTTGATTCGGTCCCCCCGAGAGAATCGTTGGTCCGCTCAGGATCGGCAGTGGGCGGAAATGTCGGTAGCGGAAGATGACAGGGGGCGGATTGTCTTTTTGTTCACAC
>Ga0315338_1000612_pt1 | contig 71854 bp, 50 predicted proteins | sample ASW8metaG_FD_204518 | JGI IMG/M metagenome (GOLD analysis project Ga0315338, IMG submission 204518) | Ammonia-oxidizing marine archaeal communities from Monterey Bay, California, United States - ASW #8 | ecosystem: Environmental > Aquatic > Marine > Coastal | place: USA: California | collected...
TCATCGATCTCGAGCTCGAGCTCTTCCGGCTCCTCGCCCGCGCGCAAGACTCTGACCCGAACGTTCGTGCCGACCGAGGCTGGAAGCTCCATACGCGAGGCATCGCTGAAGTAGATGCGATGACTCCCGGCGGGGTCGAGCACCACCTCGAAGTGCAGATCGCCATGCATCCAAACGGTGCCACCGTTCTTCGCCGAGTGATCGCCGTGCTCCATCATCGAGTTCACGCCGGGGATCTCGACGACAGCCGTGGGCTCCGGCTCCGGCTCTCCCCCGCACGCTCCTAACAAGCATAGGAGCACGCCGGCGATCTCAGCTCGCATCGCTCGTCTCCATCCATTCGTCGAGCAAGTCATCGAATATGTCTTCTCCGTCCCGATAAGAATATGCCATCACGAAGCTGCGATAGCGATCGACGAACTGAAGAAACGTCCAGCCGTCCGCCATGAGCGCGTTCTTCTCGAGCCAGATCACCGTCGCCACCCGATCGAGCTCACCATCCACGTAGCGCCGAGCGCCTTCGACCGCGAAAGGCGCGAGCACGCGCTCGGGGCGCGGGTGCTCCGGAAACGCCTTGGCGAATCCGGCACGAGCAATCCGCTCCATCAGGAACGCGCGCGGGCTTGGATGCGTCACGACCGCGTGCTCCCGCAGTCCGCGCTCCCGAACGAGACGCGCTTCGGTCAGGACGGCAACGGCGTGGTGTCCGGGGTAGCTCTCGTGGCAAACGGCCTCGAGGAGTTGCGCCTCCGTCCACTGGACATCTCGGTTGATCGACACGACACTGCGGAAATCACCGAGATAGCCGTGGAACGCCGACCAGGCTTGTCCGCGCACGTAACGAAGCTCGACTGTCTCTTCTTCGGGAAGCTCCATCACGGACTCGCTCCGGCGCCGGCATTCGGCGAGCGACTCACGCACGTGCTCGTCCAAACGGTCCGGCGCGATGGGCGGCCCGGGCTGAAACGAGACGGCCTCGATGACCGCTCGGGCCTCCGCCTCGGTACGTCGCGGTGGCGGCGTCACGCCGTAGCTCTCACGTAGCTCCTCATCGAAACCGAGCTCGCGCCCGGAGAGCCCGCGCGCTCGACGGGCGAGTGCCTCCAGCTGCTGCATCAGGAACGGCCGCCGCGGCGACTCGAGCTCCCCGAGCTTCGCCAGAGCGCTTGCCGTTCGTTCGAGGATCGCTTCGAGAGACAGCTCGGGGACGGTAGGAGCCGCGGCGCCGAGATAGGCGTCGAGGAAGCCCGGGTCGTGCCGATCCAGCGCGAATGCGAGCAAAACATACTCGTCGGCCAGGCGGTCGATGGATGTAGCCGAGGTCGAGCAGCCCGCGAATGCGATCAGGAGGCCAACGACGAACGCGCGCATTGCGCCGGAAGCTAACACCGCTTCCGGAGCGCCGTCAAAGTAGCGTTCGCCCCCCGGAATGAGTTAGCCTCGCGCGGTCTCGATCTTGATACACCGATAACTTAAGCCGAGGAGGCTTCCATGAAGTCGTATTGGGCAATCCTTTCAGCGCTGCTATTTTCCTACAGCTGCACCCCCCCGGAGGCGCAAACGCCGCAGGCGACGCCCACGGCCGCGGGCATCGCAACCGGCATCCGTGCCGTGGCCGACGAGGAAATCTCCCCGGACATGAGTCGCGTGCCCGATGACTTGAAGAAGGTCTACGATCACATCGACGCGAACATCGACGAGCACGTCGGCAACCTACAACGGTGGATCCAGCAGCCGTCCATCTCGAACTCGGGTGAAGGCATTCCCGAATCCGCACAGATGGTGCAAGGCTTCTTCGAGCAGCTGGGCTGCCAGGAGTCACGGGTGTACGACATCCCGATGACCGAGTGGGGCCAACCAGGCAACCCCGTGGTCTACGCAAAGTGTGACGAGGGCGCCGACAAGACGGTCCTGATCTACTGGATGTACGACACGATGCCCGTCACCCAGCCGGACGCGTGGGTGTCTCCCCCGTTCGAAGCGCGGATTCAGGAATATCCTCCCTTCAAGAAAGTCATCATCGGTCGAGGCGCCACCAATTCCAAAGGCCCGCAGATGGTGCAGTGGAACGCGTTCATGGCCATTCGCGAAGCCGTGGGCACCCTTCCGGTCAATCTAGTCATCGTGGCCGAAGGGGACGAGGAGCGCATGTCCATCGGCCTGCGTACCTTCGTCCGCGAGAACCCCGAGCTGTTCGACGACGTCGATGCGATGTATCGCTTCGGCCGACAAGGGCGAAGCGGTGGCGGCGGCATCTCCGGCGGCTCCGAAGGTTGTGTCTACATCGAGCTCACGACGAGCGGCGAGCGCTGGGGGCACGGTCCGGTCGCGTCGAACATTCACGGCCACAACGCGCGCGCGGTGGACTCTCCGGCATGGCGTCACATCCAGATGCTGAGCACACTGCTGAGCCCCGACGGCCGCAAAGTACTCGTCGACGGATTCTATGACGGCGCTCTGCCGCTGACCGACAACGAGATCGCGCGCTTGAAGAAGTCTGCGGCGAACATCGACATGGAGGTCGCAGCCGAGATCGCGGGCGTCGCCCGGTTCATGGAGGACGACCCCTTCGAGCACCTGAAGCGAGCTCGCTACGGTATCTCGTTGAATCTCGACGGCATCTGGGGCGGCAACATGTACCCGGCCGGCGCCGGCGCCATCCTGCCCAACAAGATCACGTCGAAGCACAACTTCCGCTATGTGCCGAACATGGACGGCCTCGAGATGACCAAGCGCGTTCGCGAGCACCTGGACCGGCACGGATACGAGGATGTCGAGATGACGGTCATCGGCGACGTTCCTTGGTCGAAGATGAGCTACGACAACGACGCAGCGAAGTCGTTGATGACGACCTACGACATTTTCGGGATCCCCTACGGCGAGCCGCCGGTCGAGACTTCGATCCTCGGACCATACTGGCCGGCCTACCTCTTCGTGAACGACGAAGTCAGCCCGATTAGCATCCCCATCGTCGGAGGCGCAGCCGGACACGGCAGCGGATCGCACGCCGCGAACGAATTCTGGGTTGTCGAAGGCGCGGGCAAGGTGTACGGGATGGCCGGAGCCGAGAAATCGGTCGCGACCTTCCTGTGGGCCTACGCGGGCAAGCTCGGCGAGCTCAACCCCGGGAGCACGGGAGGCAACTAGAACGGGACAGGCCATTTTTTTCCATCCGACACGATGATCCGAATCGAAGAGCTCACGAAGACTTACCTTCTAGGCGAGGTACGGGTAGAGGCACTACAGGGCGTCTCCCTAGAGATAGAGAGCGGCGAGTTCGTCGCAGTGATCGGCTCTTCCGGCTCCGGGAAGTCGACGCTCATGCACATCCTCGGCTGTCTCGATCGCCCGACGAGCGGGAATTACTTCTTCACCGGGCGCGACGTCTCACAGCTGAGCCCGGATGAGCAGGCCCTCATACGGAACGAGCAGATCGGGTTCGTCTTCCAAAGCTTCAACTTGCTCCCGCGCACCCCGGCCGTCGATAACGTCGAGCTTCCGCTCCTGTACGCGAAGGAGCGGCTCTCGCGCTCGGACCGCCGGAGCCGCGCCGCCGCGGCGCTCGAATCGGTCGGGCTCGCCGACCGGGCGGACCACCAACCGAGTCAGCTCTCCGGCGGCCAACAACAAAGGGTCGCCATCGCTCGTGCGCTGATGAACCAGCCCGATATCCTCCTCGCGGACGAGCCCACCGGAAACCTCGACAGTCGTACGAGCATCGACATCATGAAGACGTTCCAGTCGCTCAACAAGGACCGAGGCATCACGATCATCATCATCACCCATGAGCGCGTGATCGCGGACTACGCGAGTCGCGTCATCGAGCTCGCCGACGGCCGCATCGAGACCGACACCGTGCAGCGAGCCGTGGAGGCAACGCCGTCATGACCGAGCCCGTCACCGTAGAGATCGCGATCCAAGCCCTTCGCCGCTACCCGCTCCGGACCGCGCTCGCGCTCGTAGGCCTCGCGATTGGTGTCGGTGCCGTGCTCGTTACGATCGCGCTCGGGACCGGCGCTCAAAGCGCCATCCGCGATCAGGTGCGGGCCGCCGGGCTCAACGTTATCGTCGTCAAGGCCGGCAACTACCGTACGAAAGGCGAGGGCGGCGGCGGTGTGGTCGCGCCCCACGGGTTCCTGAGAAAGCTGCAAGACGCGCTCACGCCTACGGCCCACGCCCACCCCGAGAACGATCCGATGGAGAAGCACGATCACCCAACCGCCGCGGAGCGACTCGGCGATGCGGAGGCCGGACTGGGCGGCGCCGCGACACTCACCCAGGAAGACGCAAACGCCATCGCTAGCCTGGACGGCGTCGCTCACGTCGCATCCGGCGTGCACGAGAACGTCAAGGTCTTTGCCGGCGACAACCGTTGGTTTACGCGACTCCACGGCACCGACGTCGACCTGCCGCTCGTCCGCCGTGCTCACACGCTCGTCTTCGGCCGGTTCTTCGATACGGGGGAGCTCGAAGGCTCAGCAAGGGTCGCCGTCCTCGGAAGCGTCGTGCACCAAAAGCTCTTCGGCGACGGCGTCGACCCGGTCGGCTCCGAGATCAACCTATGGGGCCAGGCGTTTCGCGTGATCGGCGTGACCGCGAGCACCAACTGGATGACGCCGGGAGCGCCCGGCGACGACGAGTTCGATGCCGTCTACGTGCCGTACACGACGATCCACACGCTCTTGAACGTCACGAACTTGAACACCATCACGGTCACGACCGAATCTTCCGGCGAGGTCACGAACGTCCGTAGCGCGATTACCGACTTGCTCCGCGCGCGTCACACGATCCCCGATACGGCGCCGGATGACTTCACCGTCTCCACGCAGGCGACCGAGATCCTCGCCAAGGGACTCCACCCGAACGTCGCGCGCGTGCTCGTCGGAAACTTGCCCAATCTCGAGAAGGTCACGTTGCAAGAGCTTTCCGCGACGCTCGAGCGCGCCGGTAGCACGATGAAAGCGCTTCTCGCTGCGATCGCGGCCGTCTCTCTCGTCGTCGGCGGGATCGGCATTACGAACATCATGCTCTTGTCGGTCACCGAACGGACCCGCGAGATCGGCCTACGTATGTCCGTGGGCGCTCGCGCGAAAGACGTCTCGTCGCAATTCTTCGTCGAGGCACTTACGCTCGCGCTGACAGGCGGCGTCGCCGGGGTCGTCCTCGGTATCGTGGTCTCCGCCATTTTGACCGGCGCTTTCGGCTGGTCAACGGAGATTTCGTTAGGCGCGGTGCTCGCGGCTTTTGCTATCGCGGTTGCGATCGGCGTGGTTTCGGGATTCCTACCCGCGCGTCGTGCCGCGGCACTCGACCCGATCGACGCGCTGCGCTACGAGTGAGCTAGCCACTCTTCGACGCTCCGGAAGCGGTTCAACCCGACGAGCTCGAACTCTTGGTTGTCCGTAGGCGACCGCACGCCAAGAGCTCGGAGCGCCTGATTGATCGAGCCGGCCGCGTCGTGCGGGCCCAAAGCCAGCTTCCCGGCCGACCACACGGCAGATCGCTCGAAGCCTTCCCCACCGAAATACTCGGTCTCGACATAGGCGGTTGGGCCTCCCGCGCTCAGTACCCGGACCCAGGCTTCGACGCCCGCGCCCAGAAACTCGAACGCTCCCGCGATGGACGGACCGGCCCCAAGGCCGCCCGACTCGCTAATCTCCGCCAAAAGAGCCTCGCCGAGCGGAATCATGGATACGCCCCCGTCGAGACGCACCGTGCGCGCGCTCGAATAGACGGGGATCTCCATGTTCAAGGCATTGGTCGTACCAATCAAAGCACACAGTGAATACATGCGGTAGACTCGATTTCGGAAGCTAGAGTCTAGTCGCGAGGGGCGAACGCTGCAACCACGAGTGGTGCCGGAAACTTGCACAAGCACTCTATTTTGTGATACTTCCACACTGGAATTTCTATAGGTTGCGGCGAGGTTCGCGCATCCAAAAGGGTCAATTCAGGGGATCGTCAATGGCAGAGACAGAAATCCGAGAAGAAACCGACAAGAGTTATTCGCGACGCAACTTCATCAAGGGCGTGATCGCGTCCGGCGCCGCGACTTACTCGGCCGGCTACCTCGTCCGCGGCACCGCCCAAGCGCAGTCCGGTGCTTCGGGCTCCGCGGAACGTCTAATCACCCTTCGCGTGAACGGCCAAGAGCGCCGCGTCGACGTATTGAAACAGGAGACGCTCGCCACCACACTCAGGTACAAGCTGGGTCTAACCGGAACGAAGATGGGCTGCGACCGCGCCGAGTGTGGCAGCTGTACCGTGCTGCTCGACGGCACGACGCACTATTCGTGCTCGGTCCTCACCCACACCGTTCGGGGGCGGGCCGTCACGACGATCGAAGGCCTCGCGGCCGAGGACGGCACCCTTCACCCCGTGCAGCAAGCCGTCGTGGACGGCGCGGGGTTCCAGTGCGCGTTCTGCGCACCGGGATTCATCATGAGCATGGTCTCGATGGTCGACAAGAATCAGAGTCCTACTCGGGCCGAAGCCGCCCAAGCACTTTCAGGCAACCTGTGCCGGTGCTGCGACTACAGCAAAATCCTCGACTGCGCCGTCAGTGCAGCCGACTACACGCGGAGGGGTTGACGTGGCCAACGGAAAACTGTTCGGAACCAACTACACGCCGCCGGATCTCGTCGCCAAGATGACGGGGAAGGCAAAGTACGCTGAGGACTTCCGTGCCGAAGGCATGCTGATGACGAAGCTCCTCATGAGCCCCATGCCTCACGCCCGCGTCCGGAGCATCGACACCAGCGCCGCGGAGCGCATGGAAGGCGTCCACGCCATCCTCACTGCGGACGATCTGCCGGAGACGGACAACCTCGTCGGCGGCGATCGGGCGCTCACGATGGAGCCGATGTACCAAGGCGAGCCGATCCTAGCGGTCGCCGCGGTCGACGAGCCTACCGCCGCTGCCGCCATCGAGGCCATCAAGGTCGACTACGAACCTCTGCCTTTCGTGATCGACCCTCTGGAGAGCCTGCGACCGGGCGGCCCCAACGCTCGCGTTGGCGGCAATATCGTCAAGGACCGCAAAGACGTCGTGGAGCTCAAGTGGACGGCTCAAGATTTCGCCGAGGCCGGCGACGCCATGCCCACCGGAGAGCCTGAGGACGAGTTCGAGCTCGGAGATATCGCGAAAGGCTTCGAAGACGCCGACTACGTGATCGACGAGACGGCCTACCATCAATCGCAGACCCACCATCCGCTCGAGCCCAGAAGCTGTATGGCTTACTGGCAGAACGACAAGCTCTACGTCCATCCTTCGACCCAGAGTGCTCAGCGAACCGCACCCGGTGTGGCACGGCAGGTCGGCATCGACCCGACTCAAGTCGTTCTCATCGCGGAGTACTGCGGCGGCGGCTTCGGAAGCAAGATCGGCGGTACGGTAAACATGGCGATCGCGGCCCTCTTGTCGAAGAAGGCCGGGCGGCCGGTCATGCATCGCGTCACCCGTGCGGAGGAGAACGCCTATGGGCGCGCTCGTCCCGGGTTCCAGGGGCGGATCAAGATCGGATTCAAGAACGACGGTCGCATCACTGCGTTCGACATGTACATCGTCCAGGATAACGGCCCGTACGGCCGCTCGGGCGACATATCGAGCTCCAGTCGCTGCGTATCGCTCAACTACACGCCGGAGAACATGCGATTCCGCGGCGTCTCGGTCCTGACGAATACACCCACCCGCGCGGCTCAACGAGCGCCGGGCGGCGTGCAGATCACGGCGATGGTGGAGCCGCTCATCGACAAAGCGGCGAAGCACCTGAACATCGACCGGATCGAGATTCGGAAGATCAATGCTCCCGATAACGATACGATCTACGGCTCTAACCAGCACGGAATCACGTCCGCCTACGTGCGCGAAACCTTCGACAAGGCGGCCGAAATGGTCAACTGGGAAGAGTTCAAGGCGGACAGTGGCCGCGAGAACGGCACCAAGATCACCGGTGTCGGCATCGCGCTCTCTAGCTACGTCGCCGGCAGCCGCGGATTCGATGGGCTGATGGTCATCCGACCCGACGGCAAGCTCTACGTCCACCAAGGCATCGGCAACCTCGGAACCCACTCGGTGTTCGGCACCGCGCGGGTCGCCTCGGACCTGCTCGATGTCCCGTGGGAAGACACGGTCGTCATTTGGGGTAACACCGGAAAGCACCTTCCCCATTCGGCCGTGCAAGCCGGCAGCCAGACGACTCACGCTCATACGCGCACCAACCTGGCGGCGGCGACGGCTCTGAAGAAGAACCTTCAGCAGCTAGCGGCGCAGGAGATGGGTGGCTCGCCTGACGGCTATGACGTGTCGGGCGGACGAGTGCACCGTACGGGCAACCGTGGAAGCGGCATGACGCTCGCGCAAGCGGCCGAGCGTGCCATCGAGCTCGGTGGGGTCTTCGACGGACACGAAGTCGACGAAGACTTGAACGAGTGGACGAAGACCGCTGCCGCGGGCCTCGCCGGCGAAGGCATCATGGGCGCCGCCAAAGACAATTACGGCGGCGACGGCGACCTGTGGTCGTTCGTCGTGGGCGTCGCAAAAGTCGAAGTCGACCGAGAGACGGCTGCTGTCGAGATCAAGCACTACACGGCCGTTTGCGATACAGGCACGGTGATGAACCCGCGCGGCCTCGAGGCCCAGATCCTCGCTGGCGGTGTCCAGGGATTCGGACTCGCCCGCAGCCAGAAGTGGGTATACGACCCGAAATGGGGCGTGCCGTTCACGCAGCGCCTCTACACGGCGAAGCCGCCGACGATCCTCGATGTCCCACTGGACATGCAGGGTGGGGCGGTCGGGCTGCCGGACCCGGAGACCCCAATCGGTGCCAAGGGAATCGGCGAAGCTCCATTCGGGGCGGGCGTGGCCGCAGTCTTGTGCGCGATCCAGGATGCGATCGGAGACTTCGACCTCAATCGCTCCCCGATGATGACCGATTTGATTCTGAACCAGCTCGAGCGCCGGCCGCAACCCGTCCGGACTCTCGCGACAGACGTCTAAGGAGAAGAACCAATGGCCGTGATTCGTGACACGATTCCAGCCTTCGAGCTGTTTCAACCGACCAGCATCGAAGACGCTCTGGCTCTCAAGAGCCGCTACGGCAAAACCTCCTGGGCTTTTGCCGGGGGGCTCGACAGCCTCGATTGGTTCAAGGATCGCATCAAGCGTCCCGATGTCGTCATCGACCTTGGGGGCGTCTCGGAGCTGTCCGGCGTCCGCGCCGATGGCGACGGCATCGAGATCGGTGCGATGACCACGCTGAGCGACATCGCCGGTAACAGCGACATTCAAAGTCGCTTCGGCATCCTCGCCGACGCGGCATCCAAAGTCGCGACCCCGCAAATCCGCAACCAAGGCACCATCGGCGGAAACGTGTCTCAGGACACCCGCTGCTGGTACTACCGGGGTGGATGGCCTTGCTACCGCGCGGGCGGCAACATTTGCTACGCCGACACGCCGACATCGATCAACCGCGAGCATGCACTGTTCGAAGCGAACCGATGCGTCGCGGTCAATCCGTCCGACACGGCGCCGGCGCTCATCGCTCTCGATGCCAAGTTCGTCATCATGGGCGGCAGCGGCGAGAAGATCGTTGACGCGGAGGATTACTTCATCACTCCCGCTACGGACATCACCCGCATGACCATCCTCGAACCGGGCGAGCTCCTCACCTCGATCCGGATTCCGGGAACGTGGGCCGGAGCGACGTTCTACTTCGAGAAAGTACGCGATCGTCAAGCGTGGGACTTCCCGCTGGTCAATATCGCGTCCGCGATGAAGCTGTCCGGCAACACCATCGAGGATATCCGTATGGTAGTGAGTGCGGTCGGTCCTCGTCCGGTGCGCTTGACCGACGTCGAACGCCAGCTGAAAGGCCAAAGCGCGTCCGAAGAGGTGGGTGAAGCCGCGGGTGAGCTCGCCGTCTTGGGCGCGCGCCCGTTGCAGCACAACGGTTTCAAAATCCCACTGATGAGTAACCTCGTCAAGCGTGCGATCCGCGGGACGGGAGCCTAGGATGAGCCTATTCCAGTGGGAGCAGAACCCATGGGGCCAGGAGATTCTCGTTCGGATCTCGTGGGATTTGCTCTACCTCTCGATACTGGGTGGGGCTCTATTCATCATCGGGCATCTCGTCTATCGTTCGAAGAACCCGTCCGAAGGCTCGCCTGAGCCCAAAGGCGACGCGGCAAAGGGTGTTCCGGAGAAGATCGTCCGTCACTCGCTCGCCGCGCGACTGTTTCACTGGGTGATGGCGGCCTCGGTACTCGTGCTTCTCGGAACGGGATTCTTCCCTGTCATGGGAATCCAGTTCGACTGGGTCGAGATCCACTGGATCGCCGGCGTCGTCCTCGTCGGAACGATTGTCTTCCACATCTTCCACGCTATCGGCTGGATGAACTGGCGCGACATCTGGATCAGCGGCAAAGACTGGGCCGAGTGGAAGGCAGAGATGCAGCAGGTCATGGGCAAAGGCGGGACTCTCGAGAGAAAGTCCGGCAAGTATCCCGTCGACCATCGCATCTTCCACTCGATGATCGCCCTCGCCGCGTTCGGCGTCATGGTGACGGGCGTGCTGATGATGTTTCGGGTCGACACCGCGATATTTACGAGAAACTCGTACCTTCTCAGCGAATCCAGCTGGGGCTGGGTTTACGTCATTCATGGCCTCTCCGCCGTCGGTTTCGTCGGGATGATCATGACCCACATCTATTTCGCGGTCTTGCCCGAGAAGCGCTGGATGACGATCTCCATGATCGCGGGCTGGGTAACGAAGAAGGAATACTTGGCCCATCACGACCCCGAGCGCTGGGTCGTATCCAAAGGGACCAGCGACTAACCGTCGTCAACCCTTTCATCTCCTCCCCTCTCCGCGGATCGAAGGAAAGCGGAGAGGGGATTTTTTGTGAGCAGACTCCTATGACGACCTTGGCCGACTTGAAGACCCACATCGAAGTGATCGAAGAGACCTACGAGTTCATGCTGGGCTACGCCGCTCAAGGCCTCGAAGGCGATGAAGCCAGCAAGAGCGGCGGACAGCTCCGTACCTTTCTCGGCAAGACCGTCGACGTCATCGACGGTCTTTCAGCCGAGTTCCGAGACGTCGTGGGCTCGGAGGGTCTCGAACCGAAAGACGCCTATGACGACTTCATCGACGTCCTCGAGAAAGACGCCGCCGCCTCCGGCGCTGCCTTGAAGCTCGTGCTCGCCCAGAAGTCCATCAGCTCGCAGCTCGTGGACAATTTAAATGCTTCGATCCACCTGCGTGCCCTTCTGACGGATATCTTCGTCGTCGACGAGGTCATCAAGCTCTCGATGAGGAAGTAGGGGCGTGCGCAGCTCAGTCAACTCTGCCGATCGGACCACTGACGATCACGATCTCGTTTGAACGAGATCGTGGCGGGGAGCACCGTCTACTCTCCCCGCAAGCTTCCGTAGATCTTTTCCCGATAGAGCCTTTCGAGCTCGAAGTCTCCGAGCTTGAAGTGCGTGTCGGAGAGCTTGAGGAAGAGGCTGTCCGGATCCTCCGTTTGCCGCAGGCCCTCTTCATAGCGGCTGCGCGCCTCGTCATAGTCTCCGGAATAAAACGCTGCGTCCCCTTGACGCTCGAGCCACCTCGGCGACTCGAGCTCCATCCGTCGGAACAGGACGGTCATACTCTCGGCAAAAGCGCGGGCCTCCGAGTAGCGCGCCTGCCACAGCAAAACGTAGAAGCGAAGCTCAGCCGAAAGCGCCGTGCGAATCAAATCGGGCCACTCGGAAGGAAACTCGACCTGAAGCGCGGCTACGAGCCCGGGCTCGACCTCGCCCGACCAAAGCTTTCGCACCAGCGGGTGCCCGAGACGCCCGGGACGGCTCTCTGCGTAGACGGTGAGCCAGCGCCAGGCGTCGTCGAGGTCTTCGCGAGCCAGCCCTATCGAGGCGGCGAGCGCCGGAAAGCGAGGATCGTCGTGCCAGGCTCCATAGATGGACAGAAACAGGGCGTCCGCGTCCTGCCATCGCCGGCCGGCAACGAGCGCCAGGACTTCGGACATCGGATAGATCTTGGCCGAAGGAACCGCTTCGGAGGCGCGCTCGAACAACATCGCAGCGCCCTTCCCTCCCCGGCATCCCTCGCGCCAGTCTTTCATCGCACGGAGGCGAGTCTCCACGAACGGCGAGAGTCCCGCCGGGAGCTTCGCATCTCCTCTCCCTGCCAGAGTCGATATGTCGATTTGAGCCGCGCGCATCTCGGCGAGGTCCGCCGACGATAGGTCGAAGTCCTCGTAGCCCAAGACGGGAACGCATGAGGGCCGTGCGAGCAATCGTTTCTGATAATAGTCGTGGAGATCCACGAAAAGGAGTCGCCGCCCTGGTGCGACGAACGGAGTCTCACCGACCGGGACGTCGTTCGTGATGACGATGTCGTCGACGTAGAACAACGCGTTCGATTGATCGCGTCCCGGGATGTCACCGATGAACGAGTATTTTCTCAACTGCGAGCCGGCCACGCCCACGACGTTCGCCTGGTCTCGCAGCGAGACGATCGGCTCGTCCAGGTCTTCTTGCGCAATCACCACATCGTACGTGCCGCGCTCCACGTGGTAAGCCACGTCGAACACGTACCAGGTGAAGGCTTCGATCTCGAAGAGCTCTTCTGATCGACCCGCCGTCACGTGATGAAGGATTCCTCGCTCCGTCTTGAACCAGATACCGAGTCCGTGCTCACGCATCGAGAAATGCGAAGTCCCGGCGAACGCGACGTTGAGCGTCTCTTCGGGCTCGGCGACGAGGATGGCGAAGTGGATAAAGAGCGTTCCCGTCCACTTGTCGGAGAAATAGCCCTGAAGCTCGGAGAACGCGCCGTCACCAGCCCGGGCGCGGATCTCGACGCTTCGGAAGCCGCTGTGGCGAAAGCTCGAGCTCAACCGAACGCTCCCGCTCGCGCCGTCGAATACGGAAAGCGTGTAGGGCCCGGTGTCGATGTCCTCCGCTTCGAAGTCGTAGCGAACGAGGACGCGGTCCTCGTCATCCTGGGCGGAAACGGCCGAACCCGCGAGCGCGCTCAACCCGACCAGCAGCCAGAAAACCCGCATGCTCCAGTGTAGCAACCGCGGCGGGCAGCTTTGCGAAAGGCCTCGGGACAAGCTCGAAAGACCCACGACGCTCACTCAGACCGCGGACGCCGATGCGAACTTGGCGCCAACGCTTTCAGCCAAGCGGGGCTCCACCTTAGCTTCGGCCTTTTTTTGACCTGAAGAATGGAGTCCACTTCACTCGTCGGAACGAAGAGTTCGCCGTCAGCTGCAAACCCTTGTTGGGCCGCGGAGGGCGACCTCGTCTATGCGCGCCGGACCAGCCTCAGGAGAACGCTCTGAGGACTGGCGAGAAAGTTCTCGAAGAAACTGACACCGTAGGTCTGGAGGCCCTCGGCGCTGATGAAGGGCTCGTGCCATGAGGCCGTGAAACCAACGGAGTTCGCGATGTCCTCGATGAAGCTGCGCTTCCAGCGACGAAGTTCGAACGTCAGCTCTCGCTCCTTCTCGAATCCTCCGGGGTGGAAACGAAGCAGGCCACCATTCCCGGGCTCGGCCAGCGAGAAATAGTATCCAAACTTCGACTTGGAGTCGGATGCGTCATGCTTTTCGAGGTCGAACTCCGGATTGGCGATCATCGTGACGAAGGCGCTGTCGTCTTTCAGTAAGTGGAAGATTCGCCTCAACGCGGATTCGATCTCCGCCTCGCTTTGGAGGTAGTGCAACAGGTGGATCGCCGTCGCGACGTCGAAAGGTCCGTCGATGTCCACGTCGATGACGTCGCCCACTCTGTACTCGATTCCGAGTGGTTCGTCCTTCTCGAGCGCCTGAGCCCGGTCGATCTGCTGGGCGGACAGATCGATGCCCAGCACACGGTCGGCCCCACACTCGGATCTGAAACGGCGTGTATAGAACCCGTCGCCGCACGCTAGGTCCAGAAGGGCCATTCCGCGAATGTCGCCAAGGGTTCGAAAGAGCACCGGGTCTTGGCAGTACCGGTGGTACACGGCCATCCGCGCCATGCCTTCTTCGTATTGCCCTTCGTTCTGAACTGCGTCGTATTGCCCCTCGACGACCGCATGTTCGTCGCTCGGCGGTTGCTCGCGCTTAGTGCCCATGACTCTCGGCCTTTCGCTTGCTTGTACCTCTCGGCCGCAGTTCCGGCCGCGACTTGGTTTCCGCCGACCAGTCGGGCTAGCTCACCATCGTTTCGTCGAACGCTTCCTGCTCGACGGGGTGCACACCCTTCATGGCTTGGAAGCCACGCTGGATGTCGTCGATGATCAGGTAAATCGACGGCACGATGAGAAGCGAAATGAACGTCGCGAACACGACTCCAAATGCGAGCGAGACGGCCATCGGGATCAGGAACTGCGCTTGAAGACTCTTCTCCAGCAAAAGCGGTAGTAGCCCGAGAAACGTCGTCAACGAGGTCAACAGAATCGGCCGAAACCGTGCTCTCCCCGCTTCACGCACCACGGCCGCAACCGGTAGCTCCGCGCGGCGTTTGCGATTGATGAAGTCCACCATCACCAGGCTGTCGTTCACAACCACGCCCGTGAGCGCGACGACGCCGAACATCGACAGAATCGTCAAGTTCAGCCCCATGAAGATGTGTCCCCACACGGCGCCCACGAGGCCGAAAGGGATCGCGGACATGATGATGAGGGGTTGAATGTAAGACTTCAGCGGAATGGCGAGCAGCGTGAAGATCACCAGAAGCGCGATCAGAAAGCCGCGCTGCAGACCTGCGATCGAGTCTCGCTGCTCGGCCGCCTGGCCCTCGAACGAGAAGTAGACGCCAGGGTAGTCCGAGAGCACGTCCGGAAGAATCCTGTTCGTGAGGTCTGAGATGACATCGCCGGTCGCGACGATATTCGCGTCGACATCCGCGGTGACGCTCACGGCGCGCTTCCGGTCGACCCGGCGGATCGTCGAGAATCCACGCCCGTGGTCGAGCTCCGCCACCTGGCTGAAGGGTACTTCCCCGCCCGCCGGCGTGCGGATGCGCATGTTTTCGAGATTGCCGAGTGACCTGCGCTCGTCATAGGGGTAGCGCACCATGACCCGGATGTCGTCCCGCCCGCGTTGGATACGCTGCGCCTCTTCGCCGTAGAACGCTTGCCGGACTTGGCGTCCGAGATCGGTGAGTGTGAGGCCGAGGACTTCAGCCTGCGGTTTGATGTTGAGCTTGATCTCGCGCTTTCCGGTGCGAAACGAATCCGAGATCTGTGACACTCCAGCATATTCGTGGAGGCGCGCTTTGATCTCCTCCGCGGCCGCACTCAAATCGTCGAGCGACCCACCGGTGAGCTCGACGTTGATGTCCTCGCCCGCGGAGAAAGCCGAGGCCGTCATCTTGAGCTCGACGACGTCGGGGATCGAGCCGACGCGGGCTTCCCAGCGGCGCGCGAGCTCTTCGCTGCCGACGCCTCCGCGGAGCTCCGCGGGGGTCAGCTCGATCGTGACCTCTCCGAGATGGGAGCCCGATGCCGTGGCGCCAAAACCAAACATCTGACCCTGCGCCGCCGTGTAGGGCTGGTCTCCAACCGAGGCAGACACATGGCGGAACATCGGCGTGCCGGTCTCCGCTTCGAGATCGCCGCTGAGGTCCTGGGCCGCGGTCTCGAGCCGCTCCACGGCGGCAGAGGTCACATCGACGGGCGTACCTTGCGGCATCGTGAGTGTGGCGGCCACGTAGTCCGCTTCGACGGCGGGCATGAAATCGAACGCAATGAAACCGGCACCGACCATCCCGAACGTCACGATGAGGACACCGCCCCCCAGAGCCAGCGTCAGGTAGCGGAATCGAAGGGCTTTTTCGAGTAGCGGGCTGTACACGTGCTCCGCGAACCAGGAGAGGCCGTTCGCGAAACGTGACTGGAATCGAAGCCAGACGGTTTGCTCTCCGTCACGCTCCTTCCTACCGATGTGAGACAAGTGCGACGGCAGGATGAGTTTGGACTCGAGAAAGGAGAACAAGAGGCAGGGGATGACGATGAGAGGAAGGACGCGCATGAACTTCCCCATCACCCCTTCGACGGAGAGCATCGGCGCGAACGCCGCGACGGTCGTGAGAATCCCGAACGTGACCGGCACCGCAACTTCCTTGGCTCCGTCGATGGCGCCCTTGAGCCCTTGCTTGTGTCTTTGCTGGTGGGTGTAGATATTCTCGCCGACGACGATGGCATCGTCGACGACGATACCGAGCACCACGATGAACGCGAAGAGTGACATCAAGTTGATGGAAACGTCGAACGCGGGCACGAGCCACATCGCGCCTAGAAAGGAGATCGGAATCCCCATGCTCACCCATAACGCGAGACGCAGGCGGAGAAACAGCATCAAGCTTAGAAAGACGAGGAGGAGACCGCCCGCGCCGTTTCTCAGCAACAGGCCAAGACGGTCGCGAAGCGTTTTCGATTGGTCCTGCCACACTGTAAGTGCAATGCCTTCCGGCATGCGGGGCGTCGCTTCCTCGACATAGGCAAATACCTTATCAGCGATATCGAGCGCGCTCTGATTCGCAGTCCGAAACACCGCCACGGACACAGCGGGCTGGGAGTCGAATCGCGACTTCTGGTCCGTCTCTGCGAAGCCATCCACGATCGTCGCGACGTCGCCCAGCTTGATGCGGGTGCCGTTCGGACGGGTCAACAGGACCAGCTCCTCGTACTCGCTCCCGATATAGGCTTGGCCCTTCGTCCTGAGCAGCACTTCCCCGCCCTCGGTCTTGACCGAGCCGCCGGGAAGGTCGAGGGAGGACATGCGAACCGCGCGGGCGACCTGATCGAAAGTGAGCCCGTGACGCCGCAACGACTCTTCGGAGACCTCGATCGAGATCTCGTACGGGCGGGCATTGTTGAGCTCCACGAGCGTGATCCCGTCGATCGCCGAAATCTCGTCTCTTACCCGCTCACCCAGGCGCTTCAATGTGGCCTCATCGCCAGGGCCGGAGACCGCGACCGCAAGGACACTCCGCCGATTGGTGATCTCACGGACGATCGGCTTTTCGGTCTCTTCCGGGAAGGTATCAATCGCGTCCACCCGCGACTTCACGTCATCGACGACGCGCGAAGCGTCAGCGCCAGTGTCGAGCTCTACGATGACCTGTCCCCTGCCCTCGGCGGACGTCGACGTGATGCGCTTGACGCCGTCGATGCCCTGGATGGCCTCTTCGATACGAACCGAGACACCCTCCTCGACTTCCTCCGGTGCCGCACCGAGATAGGGGATCTCGACAGTGATGAGATCCATGTTCATCTCGGGAAAGACTTCGCGCTTCGTCGTCGCCGCGCTCATGAGGCCGCCGGCGAGGATCAAGACCATCAGCAAATTCGCCGCGACGGGGTTCCGGGCGAACCAATCAATCGCGCCGTTCATAACGATTTCCCTTCCTCGTCGGCGATACGCACCGCCATGCCGTCGGTCGTCGCATCGAGCGGCGACAAAACGACGAGCTCGCCGTCCGCGAGCCCTTCATCGATGACCACTTCAGATTCCGTCGCCCGCAACACGACGACGTCTCGGAACCGGAGTCGACTCTCCCGATCGATAACCCAGACTTGCCCACCGGTGCGAAGAGCCGGGCGCGGCAAGACGGCGACGCCTTCCGCGGTTTTACCCTCGATTTCCGCCTGGACGAACATTCCGGCGTTCAACGGTGGCCGGTTCGGATTGTCGCCGGGAGCGTACGGGTTCTCCACCCTCGCGACGGCATGGACCATGCGGGTCGCCGGATCGATCTCACCTTCGGTGCGAACGATGCGTCCCGTCCATTCGTGACGTTCGCCGGCGAACAGCGTTGAGAGGACGACGGGCGGGGATACGGAAGGTGCGCCTCCGCCTCGGTAGGTCAGCGGCAGCTGCACGAAAGCCAGCTCATCGTCCGGCAGCGGAAGACGCACTTCGGCGGCATCCACCGAATAGATCGTCGCAACCGGAGCACCGACCACGACGAACTGTCCGACGTCCACGCTCTTTTGCCGGATACGACCGGCATAAGGCGCCCGCAAGCTCGTCCGGGAAAGGTTTCGCTCTGCGCGCTCGATGCCGGCGCGCGCCGCGTCCACTCCGGATCGAGCGTCCGCGAGTTGAGGCACGCGTAACGTCAACGGTTCGCCGTCGCCTTGGCCGAGCTCTTCCCACTCACGTTCCGCGACCCGGGCCTCGGCCTCTTCTTGCGCGAGGCGAAGTTCGCTGCGCGCATACTCGGATCGTGCCGCGACCAAGGCCTGCTCATAGTCGAACGCGTCGATACGGACGAGCTCTTCACCTCGCTCGAAGAAGCCTCCCGAAGCGAAAGAATCCGACACCCACGTCACCCGCCCCGACACCTCCGGCACGAGCTGGCTCTCGGTGCGTGGCGTCACCGTACCCTGGCTCCGCACGACCATCTGGCGGTCCTCGAGCGATACCGTCGCCGTCCGCACCAGAGGCGGCGCGAATACGGGTGCGGCCGTTTCGACCTCCGGCTTGAGCGCGACCATGGTGACAGCGACTCCCACCGCGGCGACGAGCACCAGGAGCGGAAGGATCACGCCCATCAATACTTTTTTCTTATCGAGACTCATGAATACTCACCTGCTGGAATCTTGTTCATCTTCAGAGATCTCCGGAGCGAGCTCGGGATGCACATTACGATCGAACCCTCCGCCCAAAGCTAGAAATAGGTCGATACGGTTATCGATACGCAGCCGACGCACCGAGATATAGGCGCTTTCGGCATCGAAGGAACGACGCTGCGCTTCGAGCACAGTCACGTAGCCCTCGAGCCCCGTGCGGTAGCGGTCGTCGGCGAGTTGCTCCGCGGCGGAGGAGTGGCGCGACGATTCCTCCAGAGCGGTTTCCTGCCGGGCGAAGAAAGCTTCGGCCGCCAGCGCCTGCTCGACTTCGAAATAAGCGAGTAGGACGGCCGAGATGTACCGGTTCAGCCCCTCGTTCTCGGCCGCTTCCGCCCTCTGGATATTGCCGGTGATGCGCCCCCCCTGAAAGAGCGGCTGGACCAAAGCCCCGGCGAGGCTCCAAACCCCGAAGCTGCCATCGAGCAAATCCGTGAGCGCGGCGGTCGCCGTGCCTCCGGTCGCGGTCAAGCTGATCCTCGGATAACGTGCCCGTTTCGCGACCGACACCAGCTCACCTGATGCGACGAGCCGTCTCTCGACAGCCGCCAGATCGGGCCGACGCGCCACCAGCTCCGAGGGGATGCCGGCCGGAATCGCTGTCGGGGCCGTTCCCAAACTCGTGGCTGCCGTCAGCTCCGCTTGTGGATAGCGGCCGAGCAGGAGCTCCAACTGACGCTTCGCGAGATCGAGCTGACGTTTTCGGGTCTCGAGATTCGCCTCGGCGGCTGCCAGGTTCGCGAGCGACAAGCGGAAGTCGAGCGACGGCCGCACGCCCGCCTCGTAGCGCTCTCGCACTTGGTCCGCCGAGCTGCGAAAGCTGACGAGGGTGGCCTCCGCCAAGCGAAGCTGCTCTACCGCCTCGGCAGCGGCGAACCATGCTTTGGTCGTTTGCCCCGCGATGGAGAGTCGCGCCGCGTCGAGGTCCGCGGCGGTCGCTTGGAAATTCGCGATCGACGCACGCGTCTGCGCACGGATCCGTCCCCAAAGATCGAGCTCCCATGAAGTCTCGACGTTGACTCCCAGGTTGGTCGCGGTGGAGGACAAGACCCGTGACTCCCCGCCGGGGATGGGAAAACCGATGAAATTTTGCTTGCGGCGTGAAGCGTTGAGATTCAGCCCGACCTGCGGATAGAGATCGGCGCCCGCTATCTTCGCGTCCGCCGCCGCCTGGTCCAATCGAGACGCCGCAGCCCTGAGGTCATAGTTGTTCTCGAGCGCCTCGACCACGACCGCGCTGAGCTGATCGTCGCCGAAGGACCTCCACCAATCGGAGGCGACCGTCTCCGCAACCTCGTCGCCCGTGGTAAACACCGTAGGCGTTTCGACGGGGAGCTCAGGTGTCGCCACCGGCGGCGGCTTCACGCAGCCAGCGACCACCAAGAGCAGCAAAATCGGAAACCGACGCACCATCACACCTCGCTCCCCATAGTCATCGCGCTTTCAACGGGCGCCTGCAAACCGGCGACGGCAAAAACGATCAAGTTCTCGAGAATGGCATCCGGCTCGGGAAGCGCCTGTGCGAGCGGCATGCTCTCGTGGCGGCAGAACGCGAATGTATGGGCCATCGCTCCAACGACGAAGTGGAGGCGCGAGCTCAGCACCGGCGCCGGTAGCTCCGGAAGCGCCGCGCCGAGCGCCCGCGTAAACCGCTCCGCGACTTCCTCGATCTGCTCGAACAGACACAAGCGGATCTGGTCGTTCGTGTCCGAGTGGGTCCGACCGACGAGCGCCATGAACTCCGACCAGCCGCTGCCGGGCTCTCTCAAGCGCTTGAATAATGGCGCAAAGAAGGCGCGCAGCACCCCTTCCGCATCCGGCTTATCGAGCGCGTCGAGAAGCTCGAACCGCTCGGCGTTGACGGGGCCGAAGCGCCTGGCAAAGACGGCACGCAACAGGTCGAGCTTGGAGCCGAAGTGGTAGTTCACGGCAGCCAGATTGACGTCGGCTCGGCTCGTGATGTCACGCAGCGAGGTCGAGGCGAAGCCGACCTCTGCGAAGAGCGCCTCGGAGGCATCCAGAATCTTGTCTTTAGTATCCATCGCTTCTAACTCAAACGTTCGTTTTAATCATACGTATGCGCACCGTAAAAGTTCAAGTAAAAGTGACCCAGGAGGCGCACTCCGACGCCAAACCCGGAGCCGTCGCCGAAGTGCTCGGTTGAAGCCAAGTGGTCTAAAACGTTAGAGTTGCGCGACGATGCCTCTCACCAGCGGAACCCGCCTCGGTCCGTACGAAATTCTCTCGCCCATCGGCAAGGGCGGTATGGGCGAGGTGTACCGCGCTCATGACACTAAACTCGACCGCGACGTCGCGATAAAAGTACTCCCCGAGGAGTTCGCCCTCGACGACGAGCGCCTGGCCCGGTTCGAACGCGAAGCCAAACTCCTCGCGTCGTTGAACCATCCGAACATCGCGAGCATCTACGGCTTCGAGTCGAACGCTCTGGTGCTCGAGCTCGTCGAAGGCCCGACGCTCGCGGAGCGGATAGAGGAAGGCCCGATCTCCGTCGAGGAAACCATCGCCATCGCGCAGCAGATCGCTGAGGCTCTGGAAGCCGGACACGAGGCCGGCGTCATCCACCGGGATTTGAAGCCCGCGAACGTCAAGCTTCGCGAGGACGGTACGGTGAAGGTGCTCGACTACGGACTTGCGAAAGCCTTCGTCGGCGAGGGCGCGGAACCCACCGACTCCGGACTCTCCCAGTCTCCGACGATGACGCGGCAAGGAACCCAGATCGGTATGATCCTCGGCACCGCGGCCTATATGAGTCCGGAGCAGGCAAAGGGCAAACGCGTCGACAAACGGACAGACGTCTGGGCATTCGGCGCGCTCGTCTACGAGATGTTGACGGGAGAACGAGCTTTCGCAGGCGAGGACGTCTCCGAGACGCTCGCCGCAGTGCTGCGCGCCGACCCCAATTGGGAGGCGCTTCCGTCCGATCTACCTCCACCGCTGCACACGTACCTGAAGCACTGCCTTGAGAAAGACCGAAAGCGCCGCATTCGAGACATGGGCGACGTCCATCTGGCTTTTTCAGGGGCGTTCGAGACGGCAACCGCGTCCGCCGAACAACCCGGCTCGGCGCTCGCGCTCTGGCAGCGGCCCGTGCCACTCGCACTCGCCGGGATGTCTTTGTTCCTGGTCGGGGGTCTCACGCTCGGAGGCTCGCTGCGCGCTCCGCCAGTGCCCTCGAATAGCGTCACCCGCCTCCCTTTCATCGCACCCGAAGGCGATTCCATCCTCGCGGTCGAGGGGATGGCCCTCTCGCCCGACGGAACGACGCTCGTTTATCCCGCGGTGCGAGACGGCGTTTACCAGCTATTCGTTCGCAGGCGGGACGCGCTGGACGTCCAACCGCTTCGCGGGACGGAGGGTGCGAGCCATCCGTTCTTCTCTCCCGACGGCGCGTGGGTCGGCTTCTTTGCCAACGGTGCTCTCGAGAAAGTGGCCCTGGCCGGCGGCGCACCTTTGAAGCTGTGCGCTGTGGGCATCCGCTACGGCGCCACCTGGGGCCCGGACGACACGATCGTGTTCGCGTCCAGCCTCGCTCCCGGCTTGATGCAGGTGTCCGCGTCCGGCGGTGAGCCGCGAGCGTTGACCCAACCGGAGGCTGAGTACGTTGCCCATCGGTGGCCTTCTTTCGTTCCGGGTGGTGAAGCCGTCATCTACACGGTCAGAAGGCCGGGTGGATTGGACACGTTCGAGCTCTCAGTGGTTTCACTGAAAACCGGGGCTGAGCAGAGCTTGGTTCGCGGAACCGACGGGGAGGTGGTCGCCTCGGGACAGTTGGTGTTTGGTCGTGAAGCGTCGCTCTGGGCGGTGTCGTTCGACCGCGAGCGGCTGGAGGTATCCGGGGAGCCCGTTCCTGTGGTCGAAGGGGTACGAGTCAATTCCGGGGGATGGGCTCTGTACGCCTCCGCGGATGACGGGACACTCGTCTATTCGCCCAGTCATGGCGGGGACGCCAAGGGGCTCACCTGGGTCGATCGTGTTTCGCGTGAAGAGACGCCGGTGACGACCCCCGACGGGTACGTCTTCCATCCGGACCTGTCCCCCGACGGGACACGCGTCGCGTTGGAGTCGAGCCACGACTTCTTCGACGTCTGGATCCTGGATTTCAGCGCAGACGCGGAGACCCGTTTGACCTTCGATGACTCGACGGATCGCTATGCCAAGTGGACGCCGGATGGCGAACGCATCATCTTCAGCTCGACACGGTCCGGGGTGGCAGGACTCTTCTGGCGAGCGGCAGACGGCACCGGCACCGCCGAGAGCTTGGGCGAGAGCGAGTGGCCGCGTTACCCGATGGATGTTTCTCCGGACGGCCGCGTCGTCATCGTTCAGGAGATCGTCGAAGGCGACAGCAACCTCATCACCGTGTCTCTGGTCGGCACTCCTGTGAGCAAGGACCTCCTCGTGACGCCATATCGTGAGCGAAACGCCGTCGTCTCCCCCGACGGCAGATGGCTGGCCTATCAATCGGACGCGTCGGGCGCTGACGAAGTCTATGTCCGTTCGTTCGCGACCGCAGACTCGGCGCAGCACCAAATCTCAACGGATGGCGGCACGGAGCCTCTTTGGGCTCCGGACGGGAGCGAGCTCTTCTATCGAGACCGCAGCCGTCTGCGCGCCGTGCCGATCCGGATATCACCGACGTTTGCGCGGGGAGAACCATCGGTAGCGATCCAAAGCGGAGTCCTAGAGACAAGTTTGTTCGGAGGCCGTTCGTACGACGTCGACCCGAGCGGGGAAAGGTTCCTAGCGATAACGACGGCCCGCTGGACAGGCGACAGGTCTCTCACATTCGTCCTGAACTGGGACACCGAGCTCGAGCGGTTGATACCGACGAAGTGAGGTGTTGCGCTCATAACTGGAGGAATCGGGGAGAGCTAGCACGCAGAGCGCAGCGTAGCGTAGAGTTCAAGTAAATCCTTAACGAACTCTGCCAAGACGGAGTAAACAAAGGTAACATTGCCGCGCGGCTTCTCCTCGCGGGGCGCGGCCGCTCGGTGCTACTCGTCGTCGGCCGTACTTGCGGATACTCGAAAGTCAACCCACGCAGCAGGGTGCGACATCCGGAGCTGGCTCCCGGCGGGAAGCGTCACCGGCGCCTTGAGGAGGTACTTCTCGGACCACGCCGACTGGAACGCCTCGATCAAGATCAGCGGCTGGCTCCGCCCGTCCGGAAGAACCACCTCGGCCGAAAACGATGCGCCGTCCTCGACTCCCGATGCTGGTGGAAACAAAGCGAGAAGCTCGACGTCGTCGTCGAACGCGTGGGACGTGTCGGAGAGCTGCACCGCGCTCGCCCGCTCGGCTCCCGGGGTGAAACGGATACCGACATCGCTCCGATCGGTCAAACGCTTTCCCTCGTCTTCCCAACCCTTCACGTAGAGGAACGAGACCGCAAGCTCCGCCCCCGCCGGGATCGCATGGCCCACGCCGGCAGGAAGCTCCACGCTTCCCTGCCCGGGGACCCACGTCGCGAGAGGAAGGCCGTCATCACAGGACGAGCCCAACCGAATCGTGGCGCGCCGGAGCAAGCCTTCGAGTACCGGGCGGACCTCAAAGGCGGTCGCAACGAGCGCCTGGTCGCTGTCGGTGGGCATCACGGTACACGCCTCGAGCTCGTAGTCGTCTTCACCGATCACCAGATCCTCAGGCGGCGTCAAGATGAGATCCGGCTCGCCCATCGTCCACGTTGCCGCGGGCGCGGTCGCGAGCTCGTCCTTATTCAAGGGATCCCCTTCCGGGGTCAGCCCGATCGCCCAGTCGATCAAGATATCGATCTCTTCCGCACTCAAAGACCGAGAGTGTCGAAACATGCCGACCTCGTCCGCGGGGAGCCACGGGGGCATGGTGCGCTCTAGCACCTGCATCTTGATCGCATTGACCCAAGGAACGGCTTCCGAATATTCGAGGAGCGACATCGGCGCAACGCCGCCGCTTCGATGACAGCCACCGCAGTGCTTGACGAAGATGGGCCGTACGTGGACCCCAAAGTTGTACTGGGACTCGGTCGTTTCGTGCGCGAGCCCCGTGGAGACGAAAACGGAAAGGATCGCGAGAGCCGCCATCGTTCTACCGAGCACGTGCCACCTCCAGCTCCAAGATCGAAGTTTCGAACAATCGGTAAGCGCGCTCGATCTCGACGCGGTTTCCCATATCGCCGTAGACGTCCAGAAGCCACGCCGCACGCACGAGCTTCTTTGCGGGCACGGCAACGATTTCGGGCTCTTTGTCGACGAGCGCCAGAACGAGGTCCTTCGCTTCCAGCGCCGGGATATACAGGTCCGGCCAGACTCCGTTGTCGATCAAACGCTGGATGCGGTCGTCCCTGTCTTTGATCGCCGCGTAGATCCCGTCAGCCGTCTCGGGAATCCGAAACTCGGGTAGGACGAGCACATCGGCCGGCGCTTCTGCGACGATCCCGCCAATCATGCTCTCGACGAACACGAAGTCGAATCGCGCTTCGCCTCTCTCCGCATCGGCGCCGGGAAACTGTACCTGCACGACGAGCTCCGCCGGATAGCTCTCGGGCGTCCCCACGGACGCACTGAGAAATTCGCCGCCCGGATCGGCCCCAAGCGGCTGGTCATCGACCACAGCTTCGAAAGGTGTCGCGTCGATGGGCTTCGTAAAGTCGTTATAGAGGTAGAGACGAAAGACGCCTTCCTCGTCGAGTGTCCCTTCCAAATGGTGATAGCCGTTCGGCGCCATGAACAGGATGCCCCCGTGCTTGGCGTTATGGTCGCCATGGGCCATCGGGAGGCTTCGCAACAACATGGCGTTGCCGTCGGGACACGTCCCGGGAGCTTCGCTCAAAACTCTGGGGTCGTCGGGGCAGAACCATTGGAGCTCACGCGTCGTGGGTACCAGGTTCATACCGCAAATGGGGCACGCGCCCTCGCCATCCTCATCGATGTGTTGATGCATCGGGCACGAGTAGGAGGGCGCCAGCAGCCGCTGCACCATATCCCGTCCCTCGACCGGGCAAACCGCAGGCCCGGTGGATTGCTCGTCACGATGCACCGGACAAAGCCAGACCTCATACGCCTCCCGGCCAACTTCCTGGACGGGCGCGGGAAGAGCCAGGGAGAGCGCCAAGAGCGCGATGGTCGTCATCGGGGATTATTCTAGCGCAGCGGGTCTCTGGCGATCCGTGAGGTTCACCACGATGGCGCGAGCGGCCCGCACGAGGTTCTGAGGACGGATCAGAATCTCTTGACCCCACTTCCCCGCGCCGACGCCCAGCACGTCTTCCGCCATCAACGCCTCGTCGACGAATGAGCGGAAATCCGTCGTTTGCCAGTGAAATGGAGGCACGGATCCAATCGCATATCCCGTGACGTCTTTGACGACATCGGGCGCCGCCATCTTGATATTTCGATTACCGATCGCTTTTTTCAAGTGGCCGGAGACCGCGCTCCGGTCGCCGCCGACCATGACGAGAACACGCTCCCCGGTGCCGGCCTCGAAGACAAGCGTCTTGACCATCTGGTGCTCGCGAAAGCCGAGGGCGCGCGCGACGTTCGCCGCACCTTTCTCCGTCGCCTCCGGGAACTCTCGGCTCTCGTAATCGATCCCTTGCTCGTCGAGATGTAAATGTGCCGGGAGCTTCATCCACGGCGACTATATCGCCTTTCTCTTGACAGCGGACCAACGTAGGGCTAGTTTGGCGTCTCAGTATCGAGAAGACTCATGAGTCGACACACGCTTCCAATGATGACGAGCCACATGGTCATGCCCCGGCCGGGTCATGCCTGGCGGCTCGATATGAAGTAGCCCTTCTGCTCTGAGCTGACGCCAAGCACCGCCCGGCAAACTCGGGTCGGTGCTTTTTTCATTTTCTGGCGTCCATCAAAGGAGTAGAACATGTCGTCCTTCTCGAGCCCTGGTCTTGCCTGGGCCCATTTCCCCGTTTCCGTTCTCAAGTTCGGCGGCTCCGTCTTGTGGGGCCCCGGCGCCGTGTCGACGGCGGCCGCCGAGATCCGCCGTACGCTCACTCGAGGCTCCCGCATCGTCGCCGTCACCTCGGCCTTCCACGGAGTGACACAGTCCCTTCTCGAGCAATCCAAAGAGCAGTTCGATGCGCCTGCCGGCAAACCTCTCGCTCAGCTTCTAGCCACGGGCGAGTCCCGCGCCGCAGCGTTCGTCGCACTCGCTCTCGATGATGCCGGGATTCCCTGTGAGCTCCTCGAACCGAGTGGCATCGGGCTTTCGGTAACGGGACCCTTCCTCGACGCGGAGCCCCGCGACGTCGATACCGAGCTCGTGAGCCAGGCTCTGAGCCGCGCTCCGGTCCTCGTCGTCCCCGGCTTCTTCGGCCATCGGAGCGACGGGTCGCTCGCTCTATTGGGTCGCGGAGGCTCCGACTTGACCGCGCTCTTCCTCGCGCAGCGCCTAGGCGCTCGATCCTGCCGGCTCGTCAAGGACGTCGACGGTCTCTACGACCGGGACCCGCGCTCGGTCCATTCCACGCCTACCCGCTACGAGACAGCGAGCCTATCCGACGTCGAGCGGTTGGGCGGAGGCCTGGTTCAGAAGAAGGCACTCGACTTCGCGCGCAAGTATCGTCTCGGCTTCACCATCGCCGCCCCGCTATCGGAGCGAGGGACACGGGTGCCGTCATGAAACGGGACAGCGAGTGGGTCCAGCCGGGCAGCGCGACGGAGCCGTCTCGGCCCGTGTCGACACCGATCTATCAAACGGCGACGTTTCGGGTCGGAGAGGACAACGAGTATGACTACACGCGCTCCGGGAACCCTACTCGCACGGTCCTCGAAGAGCAGCTCGCTCGCGTCGAAGGCGGGCGCCATGCGCTCTCATTCTCGAGCGGCATGGCGGCCATCGCAACGGCCTGTGCCCTCGCCTCAGCGGGCGAGGAGATTGTCGCCTGTGTAGACCTGTACGGAGGCACGTACCGGTTCCTCAGCGACGTCGCATCCCGCAACGGGATACGGCTACGCTACGTCGACACCTCGGACCCGCGCACCCACGAGAGCATCTTTGAGTCCAGACCACGCCTGGTGCTCGTGGAGACACCGTCGAACCCGTTCCAGAGAGTCACGGACCTCGACCGACTCGGACGGCTCGCCTCCGAATCCGGCGCGATCTTCGCGGTCGACAACTCACTCATGTCACCCTATCTCCAAAGACCACTCGACAACGGCGCACACCTCGTGATCCACTCCGCGACGAAGTTCCTTTGTGGGCACAGCGACGTCACCGCCGGCGTCCTCGTCACCAACGACGAGCGGTTGTCCCGACAGCTGAGCTTCCACCGGAACGCGACCGGCTCGGCACTCGCACCCTTCGAAGCGTGGCTCCTCGCGCGCGGAATGAAGACCCTGCCGCTACGGCTCGAACGCCAGCAACAGACGTCACGTCGGGTGTCATGCTACTTGCGGAGCCACGCGCGTGTGACACGGGTCCACTATGTCGGCCTGGCCGACCATCCGGGTCGAGAGACCCACGAGCGGCAGGCCGAGGGATACGGTTCGGTAATATCGTTCGAGACCGGCTCGCTTGCGCGCTCCGAGGCCATCGTCGCGGCACTCGTGATGTTCCTGCCGACGGTCAGCTTCGGCGGAGTCCAATCGACGGTAAGCCTTCCTGCCCGGATGTCGCATGCGAGCATCCCGGCCGCCGTACGCAACGGCCGCGCGTTCCCGGAAGACCTCGTCCGCCTCTCGATCGGCATCGAGCACGAGGACGATCTTCTCAGCGATTTGGAGCAGGCTCTGTCAGGCGGCTGAGCCAAAGACGCGCTTGCTCGAAACGCTCATCGAGCCTGGGCGTCTCGGTGTCCGCGTAAGCGTCGCGCAACCGGGCCGTCGCGACGTCGAGCGCTCGCAGCAGATCACGCGCCGCGCTCGCGGCAGCATCGGCGTCGATGCTCGACACGGCACCCAACCAGATCGGCGACGTGTGCACGAACGGACTGCCGTTCATACCGGGCCACTCTTCGACGCCCCCTCGCGCACGAGCCGCCACCCAGCCGCCGGCGGGAACCTCGATCGAAGCTTGATAGCGTTTCTCACCGGGGGAAGACAGACCCGACTCAGTCCACACGACCTCACCGTTAACGAGTATCTCCACGTGCTCGACCGCGACCGTACTCGCGAGCTCGAGCTCGAAGTCGAGGACACCCGAATCGGCGGACACGACATCGCCGGGCGTTGCGGAGCCGATGCGAAAATCGAGGAGCGGCCCCGTGCTCACGAAGCTTCGGCCGGCCCTGAGCGAGTCCAGGTAGCTCTCCATGTTGAGAGCACCATCGACGTTGACATAGATGCGAGTCGTCCCAACCGCCATCGTGCGAAAGTAATCCGCCATGGTGTCGGTGCCCGCCGACGCGGCCACGTTCGCTCCCACGTTGAGAAAGCGGTACCACAGCTCGCTCGTGCCCATCTCACTGGTCCAGAGACACGCGATCTCGAGGGTGTCGAGATCGCCGAGCACGGCGTCCGGAATGATATCCACGGGAATCGCTCTCAGCGCCTGGTCGTCGACGAAAGGATCGATGACCGACACCGGATGCATGTAGCTGCTGACACCGCCCTGGCGCGTGGCGTGTGCGAGCGCGTCGACATTCGGACGATCGTCGGCGCCATAAACCGGGTATCCGGGCCCCCAGTACCAGGGCCAAAACGGCGTGTCTACATTGATGATCCCGACATGGCCGAGGAAATGGGACCGTATCTCCTGGCCAAAGCTCAGAAACGGTGGCCCCTCACCGTGTCGCCTGAAGTCCAAGAACTCGAGGTCGTTGAATCGATGCTGCAAGTTCGCCATCAGAGGCGTCCCCACGTCGACGTCCTCTCCCTCGAGCTGGATCAGCAAGTCCTCCGGCTCCAGCCGATAGGGGCCGCCGTAGTTCATGTGATAGTGGTGATCGCCCGAGTACCAGCCGTCGTCGCGAGGATTCCAGATCTCTTCGAAGTCGAGCTCCAGCACGGACAGCTCGGCCGCTCGAGCCTGCGCCGTCGCTGTCGCGGGCAACGACGAGAACCCGTGGGTCGCGGTCACGCGGACGGGCCCTTCCGGCACCGTGACCGTCACCACCCCCGGCGAGTACCAAAAGACCCTACCGTGCGTGCCGTCGAATCGAGGCATTTGGTCGGGAACGACGACCGGGTGCCCGTCGCGGTCGACGACGTGAAGCCGCGACGGCCCGGGGGTGTGGATCCGTAGCTGTGCCATCGGCTCACCCCAATCCCACGCTCGGATCGGAATGTGCTCCACGGCTCCCCCAACCGTCGGCACGCGGTAGAGACGAAACGACAGCGCATCATCGGCTTCGACGAAGTAGATCGTGCTCCCGTCGGGGCTGAAGGCCGGCGCGAGAGGAAGGCTCGCGCGCGCATTCAAACGAATCGGGTCGCCCCCGGCGAGGTCGACGAGCCAGAGGTCGTAGTCGGAAGGCGCCGGCCAGTTCACGACGATCGTACGACCGTCGGCACTCATCCCGGGATGCGTCTGGGAGACGATCGACTGCGACATGAGCTCACGTACCGTGTCCGTGCCGATCTCGAGCTCGACGATGCGGTCGATGCCGCCGCGACTCTTTTCCAGAAAGACGACGCTCTCGCCATCGGGCCTCGGGAGCGGTCTCACCTCGAGCCCGCGGCCGGAAGTCAGTCGCATCTTCTCGTTGGTCGCGAGCTGCAGGCGCCACAGGTCCAGGTCACCCGCTTCCGCGGAGCTGTAGTACAGGAACTCTCCATCGGGCGAGTAGGCGGGGTCGAGCTCGATCGCGGGCGACTCGACCAGGGCCTCGGCCTCACCGGTATCGACGTCCACCACCCAGATGTCGAGGTCCGTGCTGTCGTCGCGGAGAAAGACAATCGACTGTCCGTCAGGAGAGAAGCTCGGCCGGGCGTCAACCGTGCCTCCGGACGTCAGCCGTCTCGCGACGCCGTCCTCCAGATCCAAGAGCCAGAGGAATCCGGAGGCCGCGAACGCGAGCGAGCGTCCATCAGGCGACGGCGCCGGATCCGTCGGGCCATGTGCGAGGACGGGAAGCTCGAAGCCCTCGAGATAGACGTGGTGAGAGTAGCCTTCGACTTTAGGGTAGCGGTGCGTCCACTGCGCGGCCGCTGACCACGCGCCGAAGGTCGAGACGAGGATCGCGGCCGCTACGGTGAGGGGCTTTGCCAAAACACGTGTCCCACGAAGAACGGTCCCATCTGATGCATGAATTCCGACGTCTGTCGGGTCTTCCTCATCGCTTGCACGAGGTGGGAGAGTGGGTGGAGCTCTTTGCCGACCAGACCGATAACGAACTCGTTGTCGTTGGTGTCGAGACCATGGCAAGCGAGCCTGATATCGTGCGCGAGGTCCTGAGCGCCGTAGAGTCGGCCAATACCGCCGTGCTCCCGTAGAATGCTCGATTGCTCTTTCGGGGCCAGCGCGTTGAAGGCTCCCTGTCGCCGGAGCGGGTACCACACGGCCCACGGCCAGTCGGGATTGAGAGCGGTCCGCTTGGGTCTTTGCAGCAGCCAGCTCTCGACATCCGGCTCGTAGCCGCTCGCATAAGAGCGTCCGAGCATGCTGAACTCGGAGCGGAACACGAGCGAGCGAAACGGCTCGGCGTTCACGACGGGACGCACCTTGCTCAGGAACGCGTCGGGCGCCTCCGTCATCGTCAGCAGTCCGACACCTCTCGGATCGCTGACGTCGAGATAGAGCACCGACTCGATATCCGACGCTTCGAGCGCGCCCACGAGAGCCCCGGGGTCGTCGCATCCCGTGAACACTTGTAGTTGCATGAACAGACGTCGGTTGACCGCGGTCTTTTGGCCGTCACGGTCCATGCCGTGCTCGAACACGTCGATTTTCGGAGCTTCGGTCTCACTCATCTCAGTCATTTCTTTTTCTGCGCAGAAGCCCGCGAAGCGCGTCTCCGGCGGCATCCGTCGCCGCCTCTTTGACTTCACGCTTGGCACCATCGCCTGCCTGCGCGACGAGGGTCTTGGCATCCGGGCGCACTTTCGCGTCGTCGAGCGTGCCCGACACCGTCATCGGGATGGGCACCCAGCCTTCGTCGTCCGCGAGGACGTCGAGCATGGTTCCGCCCACACCCTCGATCGACAGGCCGTCCCTCGGCGTCGCTACCGCAAGCGTCAGAGCGAGCGGCCCGGCCAGGTTGACCGTACCGTCGAGGTCGAGGCGCGCAAATTCACTCGTGAACCGAAACGGCATGAGACGCACGATGTTGTCCTCGAGCCGGATGACAGCGCTCGTCTTCTCATAGGCCGCTCCCGTCACGACTTGCTTGCCGAGGGCTTGGTCGATACCGCTGAACATCGGCACATCGGGAAACTCTCCCGCGTCGAGGTTCAGCGCACCATCCGCGACGACATCCGCGACGTCGGCGCCCAACCCTTCGACATCGAGCTGCAACGTCGCCGGACCAAAGCCGCTCGTCGCGCCCATCATGCCGTTGACGTCGAGAGGGTCACCGACTGCGGCAAGCGTGTACGTGAAGGGAACGGGGTTGAAGTCGACCTTACCCGTAGCACTGAACGCCCCGTGAGGGGTCAGGAACGCGAAATCGCTCAGGTCGAACACCGCTTCGGACAGTTGGAAAGCGCTCGACATCTCACGCAGCGTCAGTCCCTCCATGGCGATCTGGTCGATACCGAGCTGTCCCGTCGCCGACAGCGCGGCCAATGAGTGCGCCGTCGGATCGAACGCGAGATCTTCCATGGTGAAATCGAACCCTTCGACCCGCGTCTCCGACCCGTCGTCGCTGTTGCGCACGACGAGCGTTCCGTCCTGGATCAAGATCTGACGCACCTCGAGCGCGAGCCCCCCGTCGTCATCGGCATCGCCGGCCGCAACGGCTTCCGGCTCCTCGGTCGTCTCTTCGGTGGGCTCTTCCGTCGCTTCTCCGCCTCCCGACTCGACGAGCAAGATCTCCGGGCGGTCGAGCACGATGCGATCGATCGCGACCGTTCCTGAAAGGAGCGGGCCGAGTCGGTGCTCGAACACGAGTCGATCGAGTGTGAACTCGAAAGCTCTCCCGTCGCTCTCCGACTTGGCGGAGACTTGGTCGAGCTCGACGCCCTCGAGCAAGTTGAAGCGAAACCCGGTCGCCGCAAGCTCAACACCGGTAGCGTCACTCACCTGGTCCAGCAACTTTTGCCCGAGCTCGGGCGAGTCGTAATCTTTAAACAAGAAGAACGCGCCGACGAGCAGCAGTACGGCAACGGCGATCAGAATTTTCTTGAACATGAGAACCCCTCGGTCGAGTCTTCAAACAAGTACTTGAAGGTGATTTTTGCGGCCCCAAGCCTATCGCGCTTTGACCGGTAAAGTCACTCAGCAGGGGACACAACCCTATTACGCAGTTTTTGAGTATGGTTTGCGGCAAAAAAAGGTAATAGGGATTGTGTCCCCCTATTCTGAGGCCTTGTTCAACGACGCGCCGCCGATCTCGAGCGAGCCAACGGTGCCCTCGGTGGTCAATCGAAACGAGACGAGAGCTGTTCCGCGCCACCGCTTGTCCCACGAGACTCGAAAGACGTCATGGTGCCAGTGGGTCATTTCACCCGAGAGGCCCGGCCCCGCGTTCAGTCTGAGCGTGGAGGCGTCCGTCTGAGTGACCGTGATGGCGCCGTAAAGCCGGTCCGAATAGCTCCCCTCATAGGCCTCGAGCGCGTGAGAGGGCGACGTCCCTGCCTTCCTCTCGTCTTCGAGCGCCAGCGCTCGCTCTTGTGCAGCCGCCGAGAGCTCGCCGTAGAACGCCAGGAGGTCTGCGCTCCAGTCACGTCCCTCACCCTTTCCATAGACGTCGAGAACCCGATACAGGATCGCGTGCCGGAGCTCCGCGTGGTCGAGGTTCCCGAGCACATAGACGCCGACACGCTCGTCGCGGACGAGGCCGTGGAGCGCAACCATGCCATCGATGCTGCCGGTGTGGAAATCGACGGCGCGCCCCTCGTAATCGTGCTGAAACCAGCCCAGGCCATAGGTCATCCAATGTGGCTTGGTGAATCGCTGTGTCGGGTAGAACTCGTCGGCGTCCACGATCGTTTGCGGCCTAAAAAGCTCTTCGAGGGTCTCCTCGCTCAGCAGCTCGACGCCATCCTCGGTCTCACCCTCGAGGAGAAAACGCATCCAGCGCGCCATGTCCGAGACGCTCGACCAGACCGAGCCGGCCGGCGCAACCGCGTCGACGCTCGCGTTTTCGATAACGTGGACGACACCGTCGATTCGATAGTGGGGCATCGCGACGTTGTCTTGGGCGCCCAATGTGGCCGCGGTCGCGATCGTCCTCGACATGCCGAGCGGAACGAAGATGCGCTCACGCACGAAGTCTTCCCACGCCATGCCGCTGACTTCCGCGACGACGGCGCCCGCCGCTGCGTACATGATGTTCTGATAGGTGAAGGCCGAGCGAAGCGAGGTCTCCTGCGCGACGTAGCGCATCTTTTCGAGGATCTCCTCGGGAGAGCGTTCCTGGCCGTACCACAAGAAGTCGGCATTCGGGAGACCCGCTCGATGTGTCAGCAGATCGCGGATCGTGATCTCTCGCGACACGAACGGATCCGCGACCCGGAAGCCCGGGAGCGTGTCGCTCACGCGATCGTCCCATCGGAGCTTCTCTTCGTCGACGAGCATGCCGAGCGCCGCAGCCGTCATCGCCTTCGTGGTCGATCCAATCGCGAACAGCGTATGCTCATCCACCGGCGCCTCGTTTCCGAGCTCGCGCACGCCGTAGCCCGACAGGAGCTCAATCTTCCCGTCCTTGACGATGGCCACCGCAAAGCCGGGGGCTTCCCATTCCGTGACGCCGTGCCGAATATAGGCGTCCAGCGCATCGATACGTGCTTGATCCTGCGCCGAAATCTCGGGCAGGACGCATAACGAAAAGCACAGGCCGATCAGGGTGCACTTCAGTATGATTTTCACGACATGGCTCCTTCAATGGGATCGTGTCACATCCATCCTTTCTTGGAAATGCCATGCGAGTCCTGCTATCTTGGCGCGACAAAAACATCGAACGGAGACGACCGAAAAACATGGCTACACACGAGCAGTACATTGGCGGGACGTGGGTCCCGGGACCGGAATATGCCCCGAACATCAACCCGTCCAACGTCGACGAGACCATCGGAGACTATGCGCACGGCGACGCGAGCCAGGCGGCTCAGGCCGTAGCAGCCGCACGAGAAGCGTTTCCGAGCTGGGCCGAGAGCGGCATCCAGGCGCGCGCCGACGCGCTCGACGCCATCGGTACCGAGATTCTGTCCCGTCGGGACGAGCTCGGACGTCTGCTCGCTCGCGAAGAGGGTAAAACCCTCGCCGAAGCCGGCGGCGAGGTCGCACGCGCGGGCCACATCTTCAAATATTTCGGGGGTGAAGCGCTCAGGCTCCACGGCGAGCTCACGCCATCCGTTCGGCCAGGCGTCCGCGTGGAGGTCACTCGCGAGCCGCTCGGCGTGATCGGCATCATCACACCCTGGAACTTTCCGATCGCGATCCCGGCGTGGAAGATCGCGCCCGCTCTCGCCTACGGAAACACGGTCGTATTCAAGCCCGCCGAGCTGACTCCGGGATGCGCGTGGGCGATAGCGGAGATCATCTCTCGCTCCGCTATTCCCGAGGGCGTTTTCAACCTCGTCACGGGGAGAGGCGACGTCGCCGGCGACGCCATCGTCCGCTCGCCCGACGTCTCGGGGATCAGCTTCACGGGCTCGGTCGCAACGGGTCATCGGGTTCTCGTGGCCGCGAGCGAGCGCCACGCAAAGGTCCAGCTGGAAATGGGTGGCAAAAACCCGCTCGTCGTACTGGACGACGCGGATCTGGACACCGCGCTCGATTGCGCCGTCAACGGCGCGTTCTTCTCCACGGGCCAGCGCTGCACCGCTTCCTCCCGCCTCATCGTGACGGATGCCATTCACGATCGCTTCGTCGATGCGCTCGTCACCCGATTGAAAGCCCTCGTCGTCGGCGACCCGCTCGTCGACGGTACCCAGATAGGCCCGGTCGTCGACCAGAGCCAACTCGACAAAGACATGTCCTACCTTCAGATCGGCAAGTCGGAAGGCGCGACCCTCGCCGTAGGAGGGGAGCGGGTCAGCCGTGACACCGAAGGATTCTTTCTCAGCCCCGCGCTCTTCGTCGATAGCAACAACGACATGCGCATCAACCGCGAAGAGATTTTCGGTCCGGTCGCGTCGGTCATCCGCGTCAAGGACTATGACGAGGGACTCGAAGTCGCAAATGACACGGAATTCGGTCTCTCTGCCGGCATCGTCACATCCTCGCTAAAGCACGCGGGCCATTTCCAGAAGAACTCACGGGCAGGGATGATCATGGTCAACCTCCCCACTGCCGGCGTGGACTACCACGTCCCGTTCGGTGGCACCAAGGGCTCGAGCTTCGGCCCTCGCGAGCAAGGCGGATATGCGAAGGAGTTCTATACGACGGTCAAGACGGCTTATGTAAAAGGCTAGCCGCCAACTTCGGCGTCCTGCGCCTCTTGGGCATGTCCTTGGCGCGCGCCGTCAGATATTCGTGGATGGTCGTTTGGGCACGTACGGCCTTCCCCTTGCGGGGCCGGTAGTAGTTGCTCAAATCGGCATCGAGCTCGCGCGCCTTGACGTTGTCGCGCCATTGAATCTCGAAGAACCAGTCCAGCTCTTTTCGGAGCTCCGGGTTGTAGATCGGAAACATCACTTCAACACGACGATCCAAATTGCGTGTCATCAAATCCGCGGACGACAGGTAGACCTTCTCGAGGCCCCCGTTGTGGAAACGGAGGATGCGCGTGTGCTCGAGAAACTTATCGATGATGGCAATGCCCACGAGGTTGGAGCGATGTTCGTGGGTATGGGGGATGACCGAATACATGCCGCGGACATTCATCCGCACGCGGACGCCCGCATTCGCCGCTTCGTAGAGCAGCCCTATCATCTCGGGGTCCGTGACGTTGTTCATCTTCAAGTCGATGGCGGCCTTCTTGCCTTTACGCGCCTGTTTGATCTCGGTTTGGATCAGTTGCCTCAAGTCCTCTCGCAACGAGAACGGCGACGCAATGAGGTGCTTGAACGTCGGCACCCGGTAGTTGTCCTGCAGGAAATCGAAAACGGCGTCGACCTCCTTTACGAGCCGCCTGTCCGTCGTGAACAGGCAATGGTCCGAGTAGATCTTGCTGGTGTCTTCGTTGAGGTTTCCGGTACCGAGAAACGCGTATCGCGCCACGCGACCTTTCTCGTTCCTCGAGACCAGCCCGATCTTCGCGTGGACCTTCAATCCGGGCACCCCGAAAATCACGTTGACACCCTGCTCCTGGAGATGGTTCGCGAGAGCGATGTTGGCCTCCTCGTCGAATCTCGCCTGGAGCTCGATGATGACGGTGACGTCTTTGCCGTTTCGCGCCGCGTTCACGAGCGCGTTCGCGACGCCGGAATGACGGGCGACACGATAGAGCGTGATCTTGATCGCGGTCACTTTCGGGTCGATCGCGGCCTCACGAAGGAGGTCGATGACGGTATCGAAAGACTGGTAAGGAAAGTGGAGCAAGAATTCGCGGCTGCGCATCGCGGCCAAGATGCTGCGCGTCGGCTCCAAGCCGGTGACGACGACCGGATCCGTTTGGGGATAGAAGAGCGTCTTCCGACCGATCTTGGGAAACTGGATGAAGTCTTTGAAGTTGTGCGTCCGGCCTCCTGGCACGCTGCTATCGTCGCCGCGGATCCGGAGTTTTCGTTTGACGAGATTCAAGAGCTGAGGGGAGATTTCCCGGTCATAGACGAAGCGAACCGGGCTTCCCTCCTTGCGATGTTTGACGCTCTTGACGACCTTGCTGAGATAGCTCGCGGTGACGTCATCGTCGAGGTCGAGCTCCGCATCGCGGGTTAGCTTGATGACGTGCGACTCGATGCTCTCGTATTTGAACAACGAGAAGATCTCCCTCGCGTTGAACCGGATGACGTCCTCGAGCAGGATGACGTAGTGCTCGCGATCAATCTGAGGAAGGATGAGAAAGCGCGAGAGCGAGTCCGTGGGCACTTCGATGAGCGCATAGCGCGAAGACTTGGACCCATGGCTGAGCTTCGTCGCCAAGTAGATCGATTTATCGCGCAGCTCCGGGAAACGGGTCGTCTTTCCGATCATCAAAGGCGTCAACTTGGAGCGCACCTCACGGCGAAAATAGTCCGTGACGAACTCGCCTTGCTCCGCGGTGAGCCTCGACTCGTCGACCAGATGGATGCCCTTGCCTCCGAGCTCATCGAGCAGCTGCCCGTAGACCCCCTGAAATACTTCCTGTTGCCGAAGAATGATCGTCTTGATCTCGGCGATAACTTCCTTGGGATCCTGGCCTAGGAGCTTCTTGCCTTTCTTTCCGAGGCGCGCGAGGCGGTGGAGTGTCGCAACTCTTACACGGAAGAACTCATCCTGGTTCGACGAGTAGATGCCGAGAAACCGGATCCGCTCGATCAGTGGCACGCTCCGGTCGCTGGCCTCCTGTAGCACTCGCTCGTTGAAGGCGAGCCAGCTAACTTCTTTGTTACGGACAGGCGTTACCATTTTGCTATCTACTCATCGCGGTCCGTGACGACGAAAGCGATCTCATGGCTTCCGACGCGGAACTTGCCGCGGTTGTCCAGCGGACGCGTCGTGATGCGCTCTTCGTCGACGAAAGTGCCGTTGGTGCTCCCAAGATCGTGCAGCGTCGCTGAGCTCCCGTTCACTTCCACTTTAGCGTGCCGACGAGACAATTCCGGGTCATCGACGATGAAATCGCATCCGCTGCGGCCGATCGTCACCAACGTCTTCTCGATGTTGAGGACCTTGCCCGCTTCGGGCCCGCTGATGATGAGGAGCACATACTTTTTCGACCGGTCGAGCTCAGGGCGAGCCGCGAGGAACTCGGGGGCAACGACCATCGGCATGGTCATTTCCGGAAGAGGAATCGGCTCCGCGCACTGAGGGCAGATAATCCGGGCGGCTTCGAGTCGCGGCAGCTCATCCTCGATGATGGCAGTGCCGCAGTTTGGGCAATCTAGGGGCATTTCGGCGCGTCTTTCGTTGAAAATCCGGTTGATCGAGGCGACTAGTTTACGGACTCCGTCCGCAGCTGACAACCCCCACACCCTGCCGAACAGGACTATAGTGTGCCCGTTTCATGAACAAACCGACGTTTACCCTCATCACGGGAGCATCGAGCGGGATCGGACGCGAGCTCGCCCGGGTGTGCGCCCGAGAGGGCCGAAACCTATTTCTCGTCGCCCGGACCGAGACGGCGCTCGAAGCCATAGCGTCTGAGCTTCGCCACGGGGACGCCCCCGTCAGAGTCGAATCCCTGCCCATCGACCTGTCTGACGACGGAGCGCCGGCGCAGGTGGCTGAGGAGGCCGACGCGCGCGGGCTCGAAATCGATACCGTGATCAACAATGCGGGGTTTGGGCAGCTCGGCCCGTTTCACGAAATGGAGCTCGATGACGCGCTCTCGATGCTCCGTTTGAACGTCTTGACGTTGACGGAGCTCACCCGCAGATTTCTACCCGACATGTTGGAGCGCGGAGCGGGTCGAGTCCTGAACGTCGCATCGACGGCGGCCTTCCAGCCGGGGCCGTTCATGGCGCTGTACTACGCCAGCAAAGCCTACGTTTTGTCCTTCTCCGAAGCCTTGAGCGAAGAGACGCGCGGCACCGGCGTCACGGTCACGGCCCTTTGTCCAGGCACGACGAAGACCGGGTTCCAGGAGCGTGCGAAGCTCGACGGCTCCGGGCTCGTGCGGCTCGGGCTCGCCGATGCCCGCTCCGTTGCGGAGGTTGGCTACCGGGCGATGATGGCCGGACGGGTAGTCGTCGTTCCGGGGCTCGTCAACAAACTGCTCGCCGGCCTCGTACGGCTATCGCCTCGCTCCGCCGTCCGGCGAGTCGTCCGGGTTCTCAATCTCGGGCACCCGTGACGCGTGGGGCGCTTCAGCGCGTCATCAGCTCGGCATACAAGTCATAGAAGCGCTCGAGGTCCAGATCGAACTGAACCCGGGCGGGCCTAACTCCCGATGCGGGACGCTGTCCCTGCTCCCAAGCGAGAGTGAAGCCGTAGTGGGCTCCATGATCGATCTCGACGTCCACGAACAACTCGCGGGCGGACGTGATGATGGATGGGTCGATAACACTCGCGGCGCTAACTTCGTCCCACATATATACCGCCGGGGTCCAGCCGGGATCCGCATCCGGAGGCGATATCGCGCGGAACTCCTCGATGTAGCGAGCCAGGGCCGTATCGGCTTCGGCGACACGTGCGACGAGCTCGTCGCTGTGGCGGGTCTTCACCGATATGTCGACGGGAGTGACATGGAGCTCCTTCCACGGCGCTCGCAGCACGACACGAGCTGCCTCGGGGTCCCACCACCAATTGAACTCCCGACGATGGCGCGCGTCTTCGATCCCGCCCCCCATGACCGTGAGCGCTTTTACCTTCTCCGGTAGCGTCGGGTCGAGCGCGAGCGCGAGCGCGATGTTCGTGAGAGGTCCACCGCTCCACAAATGGATTTCGCCGGGATGGCGATCGACCATCTCAACGATGAAGTTCGCCGCATGTCCCTCGGCGGCCTCGATTTGGGGCTCCCCCTCCGCGAGGGCCACGGTCTCGTAGGGCCCGCGATCGGAACCCCACGCGCCCATATAGGGTTGGTCGCCGTGTTGCGATTCCCAACGCAGAGCCTCTTCGCGGCGATGTACGAGTGGAAAGACGGCGCCTCGGTAGACGGGAACCTCTGGCCGGCCCGCGATCTCGAGAGCACGGAGCGTATGCCGCACCTCCTGTTCGAGCCAAAGGTCCCCGCTCACCACGGTGATCCCGAGCACGTCGACGCTCGGCGACTTCACGAACATCAGCAAGGATTGGATGTCCGTCGTGCACGGGCCGCGAGCGTCCTGATCAACGATCACCTTGAGCGGCGCCTGAGCCATCGCCGGGCTACAAAGAATCATCAACGGGAAGACGAGCATTCGCATGCCATGGAGTGTGTCACCCTTGATGGCCGTCAAACAACACTTCGATTCACGGATGTGTTTTTCAAACTCAGCCTTCATAATGGAAACCGGGGGATGGGCAGGTGTCGGCGTGTGCCGACGCGAGACGCATATCTTTTTTTTCTGCCAGAAGTGAATTGACGCATAGAGATCTTGACGTCTGTCGAGGCAACATTGAGTCGGTGCTGCGGCGGTATGCCCGGGAACTGGCCTCACGAGACGCGATACTCGCTCCCAACCGTCAGTCGTTGAGCTTCTCCAGTCTCTACGACGAAGTTCGAGACACAAAGGCTTTCTTCAATCTCCGCGGCATCGGACGACGCGACCGAGTGGCGGTCGTGCTCCCCAAGGGCCCGGAGGCGGCGACCGCGTTCTTGTCGGTAGCGGCGTTCGCGTCCACGGTCCCGCTCAATCCTCGACACTCGCAATCAGAGCTCGAACACTACTTCGGTCGCATCAAGCCGAACGCTGTCGTCGTACCTCGGGCAGAAGACGGCCCGGCGCGCCGCGCGGCAGTGTCATACGGCGCTCAATTAATGGAGCTCGCTATCGACGACGCGGCGCCCGCCGGCCATCTCGACTGGAGTGGGGGCGCCCTGCGAGACGCCTCGGATACCGGCTGGAACAATGGGGAAGACATCGCGCTGATATTGCTCACATCCGGTACGACGGCCCGGCCGAAGCTCGTCCCCAATCGGCTCGGTGCGTTGCTCCACTACGCAGAGTCGATGAAGAGACTGTATCGATTGAGCAAAGAGGATCGGTCCCTTCACTTGATGCCGATGTACCACGGACACGGGCTCAAATCCGGCATCCTGAACCCCATCTTCGCGGGCTCGAGCATCGTCTGCTTGCCCGATTTCGAGGTCGACGCCTTCTTCGAGTATCTGGACTCGTTTCGCCCGACCTGGTACTCGGCGAGCTACACCATCCACCAAGCGATTCTACGCGCCGCCGACCGCAACGAGGAGATCATCGAGCGGGTACGTTCAGGTCTTCGTTTCATCCGGTCCGGCTCAGGACGGCTCGACCCGAAAGTGATGACGGCGATTGAGGCCCGGTTCGAAACGCCCATGCTCGAGCGCTACGGAATGTCCGAGACGGGCACGGTCATGACGAACCCGCTGCCTCCGGGAAGGCGCAAGAGCGGGACCGTCGGATGCGAGGCCGGGTGCGAGATCGCCCTACTGACCGCCAATGGGGTGTGCCGCGCGTCAGGCATCGAGGGCGAGATTCTCGTGCGAGGTGTCGGTGTCTTCGACGGCTATCTCGACGACGCTGAGACGAACCAAGAAGCATTTCTCGATGGATGGTTCCGCACCGGCGACACCGGGCGTTTCGATGACGAACAGTATTTGATCCTAACCGGCCGCACCAAGGATCAGATCAATCGAGGCGGCGAAAAGATCTCGCCGAGAGAGGTCGAGACCGTGCTTACGAGCGGTGCGGGCGTCGTCGAAAGCGTCGTCATCGGTGTGCCCCACCCGAGCCTAGGACAGGAAATCGTCGCCCTCGTCCAGCGCGAGCCGGAGTCCAACGTCTCCGAGCAAGCCTTGAAGAGCCTCGCGCGCAAGAAGCTCGCATCTTTCAAAGTGCCCCGGCAGCTCATTTTCGTGTCGACTATTCCCAAGGGCCCGACCGGGAAAGTCGATCGAGCGGCCGCGAGGACCCGGTTTCAAGCGCTCTCATCATCACGGACAAGCGCAGAGCCCGCCCCGCGAGCGGGCGTGGAGGGCGAACTCGCTGCGATTTGGAAGAGAATCCTGCACGTCCCGAGCGTGGGCCGAGACGGCGACTTCATGCTGCTTGGCGGCGATTCGCTATCGGCGTTCGATCTCCTCGAGGAGATCGAGGAGACGTTCGGAGTACAGCTCCCGGCGGACGACGTCCTTGCCCAGGACTCTAGCCTGGCCGGCATGGCAGACCTGATCCGCGCAGCCACCACCTCGCCTGGAGTTCGGGACACCCTGCGGCGCAGCACGGGGCCGAGCCTCGTCATATCCAAGAGGGATCCGCTGATTCCATGTCCCTTGACCTTCACTCAAGAGCGGCTCCTTTTCGCATGCGCCTTGTCGGACAGCCACCAGCTCTACACCGTCGCCAGTGCCTTTCGGGCGCGCGGCGTCCACGATGTCGAGCTGCTGCGGCGCTCCATCAACGCCGTGATTGCACGGCACGACGTTCTCAGGGCCGCCTTCCCGACGGTGAACGGAAACCCGACCCAGGAGTTCGCTCCCACATTGGAGCTGGCCTTGCCACTCGAGGACCTGTCGGGCTGGCCCGAGGAAACTCGTGACGCCGAGATCGAGCGGCGATTGCGCGCAGACGCCGAAGAGCCGTTCGACCCGCACAACGGCCCCCTGATCCGCGGGCGTCTTCTCCGCACTGGACCCGACGAGGTCATCATTAGCCTGCCTCGGCACCACCTGGTTACGGACGGCTCATCGAACCGTATCCTGCTCGATGAGCTTCTTTCCTTCTATCGCGCTTTCGCTAGCCGCCAGCCAGCACCTCTCGCCCCCCTTGCCATCCAGTTCGGCGACTTCGCGGCGTGGCAGAGGGCTCATCTCACCTCGGAGCGTCTCGACGGCCTTCTCGAGTATTGGCGCGCTCACCTCGAAGGAGCGCCGTTGCACCTCGCGCTGCCCACGGATCATTCCCGCCCGGCTCGAAAATCGGATCGAGGAGGGATAGTGCATCTCGAAATCGGAGGGGAGCTAACTCGATCTTTGCGAGCACTGGGCAAGCGTCATGGGGCCTCTCTCTTCATGGTGCTCCTGGCAGCGTTCGAGTGCCTGATTTCTCGGTTCAGCGGGAAACTCGACTTCATCGTCGGTACCGCCGTGGCCGGGCGCAGCGCCCCCGAAACGAAGTCGTTGATCGGCCTGTTCTTGAACACGCTCGCATTACGGGTGCGGCTCGACGATAGCTGGCGTTTCGACGACCTATTGAGTCGAGTGCGAGAAGCTACGCTCGGGGCGCTTCAGCACGACGAGATGCCGTTCGACGTATTGGTCGACGCGTTGAAACCGACCCGAGATCCAGGCTACGCGCCGGTAGTACAAGTCCTCTTCGGACTTATGCCTCGAGGTGCACGGCTCGTCGAAGACGGCGACCTGTCATTCGAGCGGATCGACCCCTCACTCGAGACGGCCAAGTTCGACTTGCGCTGCACGCTCGAGGAGCACCTCGGGGCGATCGAAGGTTCCTTCGAATACCGAACCGACCTGTTCGCGCACGAAACGGTTCGCGCTCTGGTCGACAGCTATCGGCACGTGCTGTCGCAGGTCGCTCAGAACTCCTCGACACTCCTTCCGCAAATCGCGATGATGCCGCCAGCGGCGTCGCGCAAGCTCATCGAGGCGTGGAGCGGATCGGCGGCACCGTACCCGAAAACAGAGACCATCACGAGCCTGTTTGAAGCCAGCGTCAAGGCCGCGCCGGAGACGATCGCCGTCGAGTGCGATGGCGTCGAGGTCACCTATCGCGCCTTGCATCGTTGGTCGAACCGTCTGGCGGCCCGTCTGCGCGCGGCCGGCATCGGGCACGGGTCCATCGTCGGTATCAACGCCCGGAGGACCCCAGACGTGATTGCGGGGCTCCTCGGAATCCTCAAAGCGGGTGGCGCTTACATGCCGCTCGACCCAGCTTTGCCTACAAAAAGGCTTCGTTACATGCTCGACGAGGCGGACGTCCGTTGCGTCGTGGCACCCTCCGGTGCGATCGATCTCCCGAGCGACATCCACAGAATCGACCCGGGGGGAGCTTCGCACGAAGACCCCAACAACGGCCGCACGTGCCCGTCAGACGCTCACAGCCTAGCGTATTTGATGTTCACATCCGGCTCGACGGGTGAGCCTAAGGGAGTGATGGTGGAGCACCGCGGGGTGGTGCGTCTCGTCAAGGGCACCAACTACGCACGCTTCGGCCGCGACGAGGTGTTCTTGCAGCTCGCGATGCCCGCGTTCGATGCATCTACTTTCGAAATCTGGGGCTGTCTCCTCAATGGCGGTCGGCTGGTCCAGATTCCCGACGAAAGGCTCGGTTCGAAAGAGATTGCCCTCCACATTCGCGAGACCGGTGCGACGACACTGTGGCTGACAGCAGGCCTCTTCCATCGATTGGTGGACCATGAACTGAACTGTTTCGAAGGCGTTCGGCAACTCCTCGCGGGAGGAGACGTGTTATCACCGTCTCACGTTCGCCGTTTCATCGAAGCCGTGCCGAGCTGCACGCTCATCAATGGCTACGGACCTACCGAGAATACGACCTTTACGTGCACCTATGCAGTAGAGAGCGCCGACAGGCTCGCCCCGTCCGTGCCCATCGGCCGCCCTATTAGCAACGGGCGCGTCTACATCCTGGACGCCTATCGGAACCCGGTCCCGATCGGCATGCCCGGAGAGCTCTACGCGGCCGGCGACGGGCTCGCCCGAGGCTATCTCAACCGCCCCGAGCTCACCGCCGATCGCTTCGTTCCGGACCCCTTTTCGCCGACTCCGGGCGCACGGATGTACCGGACCAGTGACCGCGTTCGCTTCCTGGCCGACGGAGTGATCCAGTTTCTGAATCGGACGGACGACCAGGTGAAGTTGCGTGGTCATCGAGTCGAGCTCGGAGAGATCGAGCACGCTTTGCTGCGTGATCCGGCCGTGACAAAAGCCGCGGTCGTCGCGAGAGAGGACAGCAGCGGCGAGAGACAGATCTACGCCTTCGTGGTGGCCGCCGATCCGGCCACCCCCATCGCACCCGACCTCATCAGGCGTGAACTCGCTAAGACGCTTCCGTCCTACATGGTGCCGGCTGCGATCCTTGAGATCGGTTCACTCCCGCTCACCGCCCTTGGAAAAATCGACAAGAATGCCCTCCCAGCAGTTGACAGAAATCGCCACGGCCGTCAGTCGCGAAAGACGGCCCCGCGAACACCTGTAGAGGTGTTGCTCGCGGAGATTTGGTGCGAGCAGCTCGGTCTCTCGAATATCGGTATCGAGGAGAATTTCTTCGACATTGGGGGCCACTCGCTCGCCGCGATGAAATTGCTGTTCCGGATCGCCGAAGAGATCGGCGTCGGTCTCCCGATGCATGTCGTGTTCGACGCCCCCACGATAAAAGGTCTCAGCCTCGCGGTCACGGAGCGGATGGTTGTCGAGGACGGCATCGACATCGGCTCCGTCCCATGACACTCAAGCACGATATCGCTGCCCTCGCTGCCCGAGAGCGTGAGGCGCTCGAGCAAAAGCTTCTCGCCGGACGGCGCAGGAAACAGGAGAAAACGCGTTTCCCCATCGTTTCGCGCGACGAGCGGCCCGTACTTTCTTTCGCCCAACAGCGGCTGTGGCTCATCATGCAGCTCGAGCCCGCGAGCCCTGCCTACAACGTCTATCGTGTCATTCGTATCAGAGGACCTCTCGACGTCGACGCACTCGCTGCGTCCATCGAGCTCGTCACCGCTCGACATGAAACTCTGAGGACAACATTTCCTGCCTCCGACGGGAAACCTTGGCAGCGCGTTCGCCCAGCACCGACGCGGCCCCTGCGAATCATCGAAGTGGCTCGCGACGACCCGGCGACACTCGACGGACGCGCTCAGGCGCTGATTGACAGCGAAGTTCGTGCCCCCTTCGACCTCGAGGCCGGCCCGGTTTTTCGTCCCCGACTCTTGAAACTCGGCCCCGACCACCATGTCCTCGTGCTGACGCTCCACCACATCACGTGTGACGAGTGGTCTCTTCGTGTTCTCCTGAGCGAGATCGAAACGAGTTATCTGTGCCACGCGCGAGCCAAGAGCCCGGTGCTGCCGTCACTGCCCATCCAATACGCGGACTACGCCGCATGGCAAACCGCTCGTCTCGAAGACGGCGCCCTGTCAAAGGAGCTGGCTTACTGGCGGGAGCGACTGGAGAGCCTGCCGATCGCGAACTCTCTCACGCCGACCCCGTTGGTGACGACGACCGGCGACATCCGAGGCGGCAAGGTGAGACGGATCGTTTCACGCGACGTCACGAACGAGCTCGACGCCATCGCCAAGGGACTTGGAGCAACCCCGTTCATGATCACGCTCGCGGCGTTCAAGTTGCTGATTCACGCCTTTTGCGGGGAAACGGACATCGTCGTCGGCACTGCGGTCGCCGGCCGCACACGGGGCGAGCTCGAGAGTCTCGTAGGGTTCTTCGCGAATCTTCTCGTGCTTCGAACCGATGCCTCCGGCGACCCCACGTTCTCCGAGCTCGTCGCGCGCACCCGCGAGACGGTCGTCGGCGCGCTGACGCACCAAGAAGTTCCGTTCGACAAAATCGTTCAGGAGCTCAACCCGGAACGAAAAGCGGGAGTCCCCCCGCTGGCCTCCATCATTTTTACTCACCGGGCCGCGATCCATATCGGACTCGACCAAGCCTCCCTCGAGACGACGGAAGTCGCGATCGAGCGCGATGCGCCGAAATTCGATCTCTGGCTATCGATCGTCGACGACGACGACTGCCGACGCGTGACGTTCGAATACCGAGCGAATCAGTTCGACGCGGGCACCGTGGAAGCACTCGCGGACAGCTATGACTCCCTGCTTGGACGGGTCGCCTATGGGCCGGAACGGCGGCTCTCGGAGCTCCCGCTCCTGTCGGATGCGGCTCAGATGGACATCGTCGCACGATGGAACGACCCGTCCGCGCCGTACCCCCGCGAAGCAACGATTCCAGGGCTCTTCGAGGCCCAGGCCAAGGAGCGCCCCGACGCAATCGCTGTCTCGGGCCCTGATCGTGACCTCAGCTACGGTGAGCTCGACCAGTGGGCCAACCGCATCGCGCATCGGCTGAAGGCAACGGGGCTCGGGCCGGAAGAGTTCGTCGGCGTCGCGACCGGCAGGACGCCCGCGCTCATTGCCGGCCTCCTCGGCATTCTCAAGGCCGGAGGCGCCTACCTTCCGCTGGACCCAGCGCTTCCCTCCAAGCGACTCCGCCTTCTTCTGGCGGAGGCCGAGACCCGGCTCGTGCTCGACCCCTCAGGTCGACTCGATCTCCCCGAGCAATGCGTCCGCGTCGAGAGCAGCGAAATGCGGCGCGAAGGCGATGGAGCAGGCGCACTCACGCGACAATGCACGGCCCGGAGCCTAGCCTATCTCTCGTTTACATCGGGCTCGACAGGGCGCCCGAAAGGAGTCGCGGTCGAACATCGCGCCGTCATCCGGCTTGCGACGGGAAGCTATGCGAGGTTCGGCCCCGAGGAGGTGTTTCTTCAACTCGCCCCCGTTTCTTTCGACGCATCGACGTTCGAGATCTGGGGCTGCTTGCTCAGCGGGGGGCGGCTCGTCCAGGTTTCCGACGATGAGCCAACGCTTGCGGAGATCGCTTCGACCATCGAGCACGCCGACGTTACGACGCTCTGGCTCACGGCGGGCCTGTTTCACCGCATGGTCGACCGAGAGCTCGGCTGCTTCCGCCGTGTCGGGCAGCTTCTCGCCGGCGGCGATGTGCTGTCCCCATCCCACGTCGCGCGATTCATCGAGGCGTTTCCGGACTGCACGCTGATCAACGGCTACGGCCCAACGGAGAACACGACGTTTACGACCACTTATACGATCGCCGATCCGTCGCGTCTATCACCTTCGGTTCCTATTGGACGCCCGGTCGACAACACCCGCGTCTACATCCTCGACAAGCGACAAAGGCCGGTGCCCGTGGGAGCGATAGGCGAGCTCTACGCCGCCGGGGACGGGCTCGCTCGAGGCTATCTCCATCGTCCCGAGCTGACTGCCGAGCGATTCGTCGCGGACCCCTTCTCACCGTCACCCGACGCGAGGATGTACCGAACCGGAGATCGCGCACGCTATCTGCACGATGGGCTGATTCAGTTCGTGGGCCGAGTCGACGACCAGCTGAAGATTCAAGGTTTTCGAATCGAGCCAGGCGAGATCGAGCATGCGATTGGAAGCCACCCCGACGTCGCCCAAGCAGCGGTGCGCGAGAGGGATAACGCAGCGGGCGAGGGACAGCTCGTCGGCTACGTCGTTCCTGCGCCAGGACGCTCGGCTCCATCCTCCGCGGCCGTCCGAGACTTCCTGAAACAGAGTCTGCCTCGACAAATGGTGCCCGCGGCCATCGTCCCGGTCGATGAGATGCCGCTCACCGCGGTCGGCAAGATCGACAAAGATGCCTTGCCCCCACTGGACTGGGAGAAAGTCAGTAAAACGAGTGCCCGCGTCGAGCCGAGGAACGCCGCCGAGGTTCAGCTGGCTAGAATCTGGCGCGAACTGCTGGGCCATCGTCAGTTCGGAGTCGAGGACAACTTCTTCGAGGTCGGCGGACACTCACTGGCCGCGGCGGAGATGATTTCGAGAATCGAGCTCATCTTCGGAAGGGCGCTACCTCTGCACACGCTTTGGTACGGAGCGGGCACGATTGCAGCCCTCTCGACAGCACTCAGCAAAGAGCATCCGGAGCGTTTATGGTCGCGACCGATCGCCCTTCGAACCGGAGGGCGGCGTCCGCCAGTCTTCTTGGTTCACATCGTCGGGGGAATCCTCAGCGACTACCGAGAGCTGAGCCGTACGCTCGAGGACGGCCTACCGGTGTACGGGCTCCAAGCCGTAGGAATAGACGGCTCGGTGGCGCGACACACGGACGTCAACGACATTGCGGCCCACTGTGTGGAGTCCATGCGCAAAATTCAGCAAACGGGCCCCTACCGCCTTATCGGATTCTGTAGCGCCGGCATTTTTGCGCTCGAGGTCGCCCGACAGCTGGAAGCCATGGGCGAGGTCACCGAGCTCGTCGCCCTCATCGATAGCCCTGCTCCCCTAGCCTTTCGTCCCAGGTGGCCATCCCGTATTCTCCGTCGTTTGAAAACCGCGCGGCTGGGCTCTCTTCCTCGATGGCTGCGACGACAGAACACGTCCCGCGAAGCCGATGACACAGCGAACACGGCGCCGATTGGCCATGCGCACAAAGTGGCCTTGTCCCACTACCGTCCGCGGCCATTCGCTGGCCAGCTCGTTCTCTTCCTCTCTCAGACCCTGCGGGGGACGAAGAACCCCACCGCCGAGTGGAGTCGCCTCGCAGCCGGCGGCGTTGCCGTGGAGCATGTGCCGGCCAAGCATGACGAGATCATGCGACGTCCCACCGTCCAACAGATCGCGAGATCGATCGAGGCTCGCCTATCCGCGACGGATGCCGGGATTGCGAGTGACGGCTGAGATGGAGCGAACCGAACCCAGCACCAAGCTCTCCCTGGCATTAGGCCGGATGAGCCGACGGGTGTTCGTCGAGCGGATCGCCAAGGTAGCGAGCGCGCCTCTCGCCGCACTGCCTACGGGCTCACCGACGCCTCGCGATTGCTCCGTACTCGCCGGGTCGCGGATCCGTCTCATCGTTCCCCACCCGCCCGGCGGCGGCTATGACCGTTTCGGCCGGCTCGTGGCTCCGCTCCTCGGACAGCAACTAGCGGCGCGGGTCGTGGTCGACAACGTCGCCGGAGCGGGCGGCACGGTCGGCGCGAACGTGTTGAAAACCGCCCCCGTCGACGGCAAGACGATCGGGATACTCAACAGCTCCGGCATGCTCATGGCATCTCTGCTTGGGGGAGCGCCATTTCCGGACCCACGAACCGATTTTGCGCTCCTCGGTCGCATTGCACCCACGCCTCAGATTTGGGCGAGCCGCGCGTCATCCGCGCTCGAGAATCTCGACCACGTTCGGGCGATAGCACGGAAACGGCCGGTTCTGTTCGCGCTCCAAGACATCGCCAGCACGAACTTCGCCGGCATCGTCACGTCGACCCACCTGTTGGGCATCGAGGCCGATTTCGTATCGGGCTATCAAGGTACTCGAGCCATGGTCCTCGCCTTGCTTAGGGACGAGGTCGACCTCATCTCGATCTCGTTCGACTCGCTTCGGGGTTTCATCGATTCTGGAGAAGTGAACCCCATCCTGCAGATCACCCCGCAGAGAATCTCACCCCACGACTCTCTCGATGGGGTGCCTATTCTGCCGGACGCGAGCGGCCCCGACCCCGATGACCTCCAGGCGCCGCTGTTGGGACTTATGGAACTCGGCCGAGTCTTGGCTGCCCCTGCCGGAATCCCAGCCCACCTGCGCGAATGCCTCGAGCAGAACCTGTTCGAGACACTCAACACGCCGCGTTTCCTGCAAGCGGCTGCGGCCGCCGGGATGGTCGTAGCACCACGAAGCGGCGCTGCTACGCGCGAGGCCATGGGGCGGACCGCCGACGACGCTCTCCGGCTGATTCCGCTGATTCGGGTCGCCCGTCGTCGCGCGCACGAGTAGCCGGTCCGGAGTCCATGTTCACGCCGGTCCTCTCCGCCGCTTGGGACGCTTGGAGCATCGTGTTCTCCTGGCCCAATCTACTCTACCCGGTCATCGGCACCCTACTCGCCATGGCCTTTGCGGTCGTACCCGGCATCAGCGGCGTGACGCTCATGGCGATCGCGATCCCCTTCACGATCGATTGGGACCCGATCCCAATCGTGCTGCTGTTCGGATCCTTCGTGGGAGGAGCGACGTTCATGGGATCCGTGACCGCGATCCTAGCCGGCATTCCAGGCAGTCCACCGAACGCCGCCACGATAATCGACGGGCACCCGATGGCCCAAAAAGGTCTCGCCCGGACCGCCATTGCGTGTTCCGGCGCGGCGTCCGCCCTTGGGTCGACGTTCGGCGTCCTCGTATTGATCGCGGTCATTCCGTTCATGCGGCCGATGATCCTGGCCTTCGGACCACCCGAGTTCATGATGCTGGCGGTTTGGGGCCTCACCATGCTGGCGAGCCTCGCACCGACTTCGCTTCTCAAAGGCCTCGCGGCCGCGGGTATGGGCTTGTGCCTCTCGTTCGTCGGATACGACGGACGAACGGCCGAGCTCCGTTACACGTTCGGGATCGACTACCTGCGGGATGGATTGAGCCTCGTTCCCGTTTTTCTCGGACTGTTCGCCGTCACTGCCGCGCTCGAGCTTCATATGTCGCGGCGAGAGACGATATCGGGCGCGTCTGATACCTGTCAGTTGTCCGGGAGTACCTGGGCCGGTATCCGCTCCGTATACGACCATTTCGGCCTCTTCCTCCGAAGCTCGATACTCGGCACCCTCGTGGGGATGCTGCCGGGAGTCGGCGGCACGGTGTCGAGCTTCCTCGCCTACGGGAACGCGGTTCACAGCTCGCGAGACAGAGGGACGTTCGGCAAAGGAGACATCCGCGGAGTCCTGGCTCCCGAAGCCGCCAATGACGCCAAAGACGGAGGCGCGCTCGTGCCCCTCCTTGCGTTCGGCATCCCTGGCGGCCTGGGTACGGCGATGCTACTCGCGGCGTTGACGCTTCACGGTATATCTCCCGGAAGAGACTTGCTCGAGAGCCACCTAAGTCTCGTATTCGTGCTGGTCTGGTCGATGTTTCTCTCCAACTGGCTCACTTCGATAATTGGGATCGCCGTCGCGAAGCCGCTCGCACGCGTGACGACCATCCGCTCGGCTTTTCTAGTTCCGGTCATTCTCGTTCTTGCGACAACCGGCGCGTATCTCTATAGGACGCGACCGGGTGACATTCTCGTGATGGGCCTGTTCGGTATCTTGGGCACGCTTCTGACCACCTTCGAGTGGCCACGCGTGCCGCTGGTCGTCGCCCTCGTGCTTGGGCCGATGTTCGAGCGAAACCTCCAGCTCACCTCGAGACTCACGTCCGTCGGGCGCGTCGACTTCTGGACGCGTCCCATCGCGATGACTTTGCTCGCGTTTAGTTGTGTCGGTCTCGCGCTCTCGTGGCATCGCCGGCGAGAGAAACGACGCGAGCGCGGAGGTGGAGTGTGATCACATGGAACCGGGCTCGTTTCGTCTTCACGCTGTCGCTCCTATCCAGCGCGTGCGTTCTCATGCTGGCAACTCCAACACTCGCGCCCGTATCTCGGAAAGTACCGCTCGCCATACTCGCGCCGACGCTCGTGTTGCTTTTTCTACAGCTCAGGGTCGACGGCGCGCGAGCTCAGCCGTCCGAGACCGGCCCCGTCGAGGCCGCCAGAGCTGTCAGCGCGGTCGCGTGGCTCTTCGCGCTTCTCTCGCTCGTCACACTCTGCGGGCTCGGCCTGGGATCGCCTGCGTTCTTGACGGCCTATCTGTGGCGTGAGGCCGGACGGACGGCCCATGTCGCGCTGGCCTCGGGCGTAGTAAGCCTTGTGCTGTTTCTCGCCTTTGGCGAATTGCTCGACGTGCGCCTCTACGACGGAGTTCTACAGAGCTGGCTCTAGTCGGTCACCCCGAAAGCCCTTTCTCCATCAGCTCCGAGAAGCGCTTGGCGAAGCCGGCCGGGTCCGGGATCTCGGAGCCCTCGGCGAGGAGCGCGTAGCCGTAGAGGAGCTCCGCGTATTCCGGCACGGTCCCCGAGTCTTCCTGGACATCGAACTTGGCCTTTAGCCGGCTCACGATCGCGTGATCCGGGTTGAGCTCGAGGATTCGCTTTTGCACCGGCATCTCGCCCTCGCCCTGCTCACGGATCCACTTCTCGACCCGGTGGCTCATATCCTCCTCAGCGCCGACGAGACAGGCCGGTGAGCTGGTGAGGCGCGACGACAGACGCACTTCCTTGATGCGTTCGTCGAGCGCGTGCTGCATCTTCTCCAGAAGAGACTCGTAGGTTTTGGCTTTCTCGTCGAGCTCCTTCTTCTGTTCTTCCTTCTCCTCGTCGGTACCGAGGTCCACCGTTCCCTTGCCGGCGGATCGAAGCTTCTTCTCCTGGTACTCGGTGAGGGTACCCACCATGATCTCGTCGACCGTGTCGGTCATGAACAACACTTCGACGCCCTTTTCGCGAAACGCCTCGAGGTGCGGCGAGGCCTCGATCGTCGCGACGCTCTCGCCGGTCATGTAGAAGATGTCTTCCTGGCCGTCCTTCATGCGAGACACGTAGTCCGCGAGCGACGTGAGCTTGTCGGGATCGTTCGACGAGGCGAACAAGAGAAGCTCCGACAATTTGCCCAGATGTTCAGCGTCCTCATTGACGCCTTCTTTGAGCGCCCGCCCAAACGGCTTCCAGAACTTCAAGTAGCTTTCCTCGTTCTCGGCCTTCATCTTGGCGAGGCTGTCGAGGATCTTCTTCACCAAACCCTTGCGGATCTGGCGGATCTGGCGGTCGTGCTGCAACATCTCTCGCGAAACGTTGAGCGGCAGGTCCGGAGAGTCGACGACGCCTCGCACGAAGCGCAGATATCTCGGCAGGAGGTCTTCGCACCGCTCCATGATCGACACTCGCTTCACGTAGAGACGAAGACCGGATTCGTGCCCGACGTAGTACAGGTCGAACGGCGCCTCGCTCGGAATAAACAAAAGCGCCTTGTACTCGATGATCCCTTCGGCTCGCTGCAGCACCGTGTCGAGAGGCTCACGCCAATCGTGGGAGATGTGCTTGTAAAACTCCGCGTACTCCTCCGCGGTCACGTCCGATGCCGGTCGCTCCCAGATGGGCTTCATCGAGTTGAGGGTTTTCTCCTCCTCACCTTCGCCGGCATAGAGAATCGGATAGGAGATGAAGTCTGAATAGCGGCGCACGATCCGCGCGATCACATGCTCATCGGCGAAATCGTCGAGCCCTTGCTCTTCGTCGACAGCCTTCAAGTGGAGCGTGATCGTCGTGCCGCTCGTCTCACGGCTCGCCTTGTCGATGACGTAGCTGCCCTTGCCCTCGGACTCCCAACGTGTCGCACCTTTTTGGCCTGCGCGGCGCGTGACGAGCTCCACTTTGTCCGCTGCCATGAAAGAGGAGTAGAAACCGACGCCGAACTGTCCAATCAGCTCGGAGACGTCGGCGGCCTTGCCCGCGGCCTTCGCCTTTTTGATCTTCTCGGCCAGCTCGCTCGTGCCGGATTTGGCGATGGTCCCGATATTCTCGACGAGCTCCTTCTTGCTCATGCCGATCCCGTTGTCGTGGATCGTGAGCGTGCGCGCCTCCTTGTCGGCCTCGAGCCTGATCTCGAGCTTCGCGCCTTCCTCGAGGAGCTCCGGTTTCGTCAGCGCCTCGAAGCGGAGCCGATCGGTCGCATCCGACGCGTTCGAGATCAGCTCCCGCAGGAAAATTTCCTTGTGTGAGTAGAGCGAGTGGATCATCAGCTCGAGGAGCTTTTGTACCTCGGTCTGAAATTCGAGTGTTTCCGTTGCCATGTCCGTCTTTACTCCATCTTGTTTAGGTCTACGCGAAAAGACGCCCAGGCTTCGGCGTCCTCCCAGATCTTGACCGTAAGCCCGGAAAGTTGCGGTGACCGTTCGCCGTCGAGTCGAGCGCAGACGCCGTCGGCAAAGAGCCGCGCGAAATGCTCGCAGGACGGGTTGAGGCCAGAGAGCTCGGGCACGTCGTTCAAGGTTTGCTTGTCGAAACGCGAGACGAGGCCCGAGATCGCCCCCTTGACTCGGTCAATATCGACGAGGAACCCATGGCGATCGAGATCGTCACCTTCGAGGACAACCTCCACCCGGTAGTCGTGGGCGTGGAGATCGTTCTCGGGTCCGAAATCGCCACCGATCAGATAGTGTTTCGCCGAGAAGGCGTCGACGACGCCGAGCTCGTAACGTGCCATAGGGCCTCAAGTATAGGTCAAGACGACTTGAAGGCAGCTCTCATCCGGGCGGCCGACGAGCTCATAGGCCTCGGCCGCGTCCTCTACCGGAAAGCGGTGGGTCACGATCTCGTGGGGCGATAGACCACGAAGTACATCCGCCGCGGCCCGCATGCGACGAGCTTTCGTCCATCGCGAGGAGAGCGACGCCCCGATATTGCTGACCTGACTGCTCTTTAGCTGGACACGCGAGCGATGAAAGTGCGTCCCGAACGCGACGGGGATTTCATTCGCCCCGTACCACGAACCGACGATGACCCTTCCCTCGAAACCCACGGCAGCGATCGCGCGGTTCAACCCGTCGGACGTTCCCGACAGCTCGATCGCTAGATCGAAATCCGAGACGTCGCGTGCTTGGAGCGGTGTGAGTGCGCGGGTCGCGCCATAGGCGAGCGACGCGTCCCGACGGGCCGCGAGCGGGTCCACGCTCCAAAGCTTTTCGAGCGGGTAGCGGGCAAGCAAAGAGGTCGTCGCCAAGCCGATGACGCCCTGCCCCACGACGAGCACGCGCTCCCCGACACGAGGCTCGGCGTCGAGCACCAGATTGACGGCGGTCTCGGCGGAGGGCCACAGCGCAGCGAGCTCGCTCGAGATGTCGTCGGGCACCTGGTAGATCTCGTCTTTGAGGGCGACGAAATGGCTCGTGTGCGGCTGGAAGCTGAACACCCGCTCCCCGATATCGGATTCGCCCACGCAGGCATATCCATACGTCGTCGGAAAGCGAAACGACTCGGACAGAGACGGGAGGTTGGTGTCGAGCACGATTCCTTCGGGCACGTCTCCGCGGTAGAACAACCGCTCCGTCCCCGCGCTAATACCCGAGACGTGCGTCCTGACGAGGACTTCGTCGGCACCAGGCGACGGGGCGGTGTCCGTGCGGATTCCAATCTCGCCGGGCGCTTCGAAGACGACGGAGCGCCGGCTCATTCGCTCGACCACGAAAGCTCGCCCGCGATCACCAGATCCTCGCCCACGCGCTCACTCCGCCAGGACAGGAGTCGAGGAAAAGGCGGCGACAGCTCGCTCTCGCACAGCGCGGGAACGCCGCCGACGAACTGCGGGGCGACCGTGAGCACGACATAGTCGGCCAAGCGGGCCCTCAAGAAACCGTTCAGGATCCGCGCGCCGCCCTCGATGAGCACGTCCGCGACGCCACGCTCGAAGAGGCGATGTACGAGAGCTTCGAGATCCACCCAACCGTTGCCGAGCGCCGAGACTCGGAGCACGTCGACACCCTGTGCCTGCAAGGCTTCTTCGCGAGAACGACTCGCGGCTTCGGTCGTCGCGAGCCAAAGCTTGCGACCCTGACGCATGAGCTGGCACGAAGGCGAGATGCGGAGCTGGCTGTCGACGACGACGGGTTGCGGGTCTTCGCCTTCCGTGAGCCGCACGTTCAGCTGTGGGTCATCGGCCTGAACGGTACCCAGCCCCACGAGGATCGCCTCATGGGCCGCGCGAAGCTCATGGGTCAACACCATCGAGCTCGGGCCGCTCAGCGTGAGCGGCCGATGTCCCTGGCCGGCGATGCTGCCGTCGAGGCTCTGGGCATAGGCGAGCGTGATGAAGGGCCGGTCGCGTCGGCCGGTGCGTCGTGCCTCGTCGAGACGGAGAGTGAGCTCTTCGAGAATGGGGTGCGAGACGCCCTCCGTGTCCGACATGACGCTCTTCTATACCAAAACGCAGGCAACACCCACAACTCAGGGTTAAGATGGCGCCGATGCTGGACTTCCCGCGCTACCTCGAAGCCAAGCGTAGCGTCGACGATCGTGCCCTCGATCAGCGGGTCGTGGATCGCCTGCGCCGAGAGCTCGAGGAGATGCCGACACCGGCGCTGCTCGATGTCGGCTGCGGTACGGGAATCGGCGTCGACCGGTTGCTGTCGTGGGGGGTCGTCTCGTCGCCGAGAGTGACGGCCGTCGACCGCAATGCGGAACTGGTAGCCGCAGCCGAGAACCGGCTCCGTGCGCGCATCGGAGGCACTTATGTCGCGTCGACGCTCGAGACTTTTGCCGCCGAGGGCCGTAACCGCGAGGGCTTCGATCTCGTCGTGGCCCATGCCGTGCTGGACGACGTGGATCTGCCCGACGCCATCGGCCACCTCCTCGCCCTCACCCGCCCAGGAGGGCTGCTCTATTGCCCGATCACGTTCGACGGCGAGTCCATCTTCGAGCCCGCCGATCCGGACGATCAAGGGGTCCTCACGCTCTACCACGCGTCGATGGAGCAGACCGGCTCGCCCAGGACCGGACGCCGTCTGTTCGAGTATTTGAGAGACGAGGACGTCGAAATTCTCTCGGTCGGAAGCTCGGACTGGATCGTCTTTGCCGACGACGGCACCTACCCCGCCGAGGAAGCTTTCTTTCTCGAAGCGATCCTCTCATTCGTGGAGACCGCAGTCGGTGAGCCGGCGCTCGAATGGGCGAAACGGCGACGCCGACAGCTAGCGGACGGCAGCCTCGTCTACATCGCGCACCAGCTCGACTTCCTCGTCCGCAAGCGGGGCTGACTCGCGCGGGTGCCGAAAGCCAATCTCGTCGAGGACGACGACACCGGCACCGTCAACGGCCCGAAAACGGATCGTGCTCAGCTGCTCCGGTACAACGCCCGGAAAGAGTGACATCGGCAACGAATAACTCGACAACGACGGCTCCCATGTATTCGTGTATCTCTCCTCGTTGAGCTCCGAAAGCTTCAGGAACTGAATCCTAAGCGGAGGGGTCACGGGCGCGACATCGGATAGCAGGACGGATGCTTCGTTCCCCGAAGCGTCTTCCAGCTGGACCGAGATGGCGAGGGATTCCGCTTGTTCCGCGGGCTCGGAAGCGTCCTCGCTCTCATCGGCATCGGACGGATCCACTGTCTCGGGCGAGGTGCTCATGAAGAAGGCCAGCACGCTTTCGGCATGAATCGCCGGTGGCGACGGGCCGAGATGGATTACATAGCTCCCCTCCTGTTCGCCGTTCGAGCCGATGGAAACGGCGTTCGTAGATTGGGTGAGTCGGTCCCGAAACAGCAGCTCTTTTTCACGCCAAACGTCGAGGCCATCGACCTCGATACGCGAGCCGGGCAGACTCGCCGTGGTCACGTCGATGTCTTCCTCGAAGTCGGCGACCGCCGTGAACGTCGAGTCGTCGAACTGGTGCAAAGAGATCATGCTCTCGGGCAACCACGCCTTGCCCGCTCGGGGATCCTGAAACAGCGGTAGATAGCGCTCATCGCCCAACAGCGTCGCTTCCAGAAAGGCGGAGATATAGACCTTGGCGATCCGTCGCTGATCCTCGCCCGAGATCATGGGCGCGACGTTCAACATCCACTTTCCCGGCCGTCCGGAGTCGTAGCGTCCCCAATCGGTATTGAACTGCCCGTGATTGCCGCCGTGGACATAGATGCCGGCCTTGAACCAATAGTTGTCGTCGGTGAATCGGATCCGGCGGAATTGCCGTAGACCGTGGAAGCTCGCCTCGTCGCTGTCGTAGGAGCCCTGGAGCGCCAGGAAGTTCACGTTCTCGAGCTCGGGGCGCCTGATATACCGCTTGTCGATCTGCGCGATGGAGACGAGCGCCTTGATGTCGAAGCCGTAGTCGAACGGGAGTGTCGCATCGTCCGGAAAATGCGAGAGCTCGTTGAACGCCGCCGCGATACCGAGCGCTTCCCCGCCTCGCGAGTGCCCCATGAGGCCGAGCTTCTCGAAGTCGACTTTTCCTTCGAGCCGATGGCCCGACGTCTGATTCCAATCACGCCATACGCGCAAGTGCTCGAGCAAGAGCCAGCCGCGCAGCGGCATCTCACGCCCTCCGAAGTCACCCGACCACGTGCCGTTGATGTAGTTCTCATCGACGGAGGCCATGATGATGCCCCGGCTCGCGAGCAACTCACCCAGATAGGCGTAGCCCTCGTCGGAGTGATCTTCCATCCCGTGATTCCCATGCACGATGAGCGTCAAAGGAAAAGGCCCGTCGCCGACCGGCATCCACACACGGGCGTTCAGCGGCGCCTGCTCGAGGCTGATACCCCAGTACCAATCACGGGCTCGCGCCTTGAAGCCGGTCCACTCGGGCAGGAGCTTCGACGCATCGACCGAGGACGTCGTAAGCGTGACGTCGTCTCCGAATTCCGGCCGCCGTTTGTCGGTACCGCTTCCATAAGTCAACGTCTCGACGTCATAGCTGCCCATCTCGGCCGGATCCGGGGCGTCGATGCCATCGGGCGCAGTGGTGGCGATTGTCGGCTCGACCGGATACGGATCGTGGCCGTCGTTGCCGAGCCACCAGATGCCCCAACCGTAGATGGCCACGGCGAGCAAGACGAGAATTCCCCATGCGCCGCGACGCGGATGGCCTCCGCGCCACGCGGATACGGCACCGAACAGACAGGCCTGCGCGAGCAAGAAGAGCGACACGCCGAGGTAAAAGCTCGATGGATCCCAGCGAAATCGAGTCGAGTGCATGACTGCGAACGCGCCGATCGCGCCAAGCAAAACGTAGAGGAACCGACGCGGCAGAAGGGAGACCACTCCGACGAGAGCTCGGGACGCGAGGTTGACGGCGACCACGACGACGAGGCCGGCGAGCGCGCCGGCGAGAGCCTCCACGATCCTCGGAAGCCCGGTACCCAGAAACGTCGCGGTGAGCGCGCTTACGCCGATCGCGCCGACGGTAACGCCCGTTGCCGCCCCGGACCAAAAGGGGCTTGGGTTACTGTTTTCGGAGGTAGTCATCGGTGCCATCGAGCCAGTCCTGCCGGGGCGGCGTGAAGATATCGACATCGAGCGTGTCCTCGAGCGCCTCGGCCTTGTGCGGCAGATTCGACGGGAGCACCAACACTTCTCCCGCGTGGACGACGATAGGGTCGGCTTCCTCGCTTCCCACCCAGAACTTCAGTGCACCCTCGAGGATATAGGTGATCTGCTCGTTCTCGTGATGGTGCATCGGAACAATGCAGCCCTTCTTCATATATACGTGCGTGAGCATCGCCTTGTCGCCGGTGATCATCCGACGGTCGATGAAGTCGCTCAGCTTCTCTTTTGGCAGGTCGTCCCACCGGATGTGTCGCGCGTCGCTCGAATCGGCCACTTGTCCTCCTTCGAAAGCCACCGCCGTTGTCGGCGGGCGCCGCCTACATTACTCGCAGGCCCGTGCCAAATACAACGATCGCGTTCACGGGAAGCGTCATTCGAAAGACGTGGCCGACACGGACAATATTTGACAACACCGTCAAAGCACACGATAAATAATTCACCATGAGAGTGGAGCGCGACGGCTGGTTCATCGATATCGATATTCTCGATGTCTCGGAGCGGCCAAATTGGGAGCTACGTTGCGCGATCCGGCGCACCAAGGACGACGAGGAGGATGAACGGGGACATCGGTTCTTCGTGAGCCCCGAGATCTGCGAGCGCATGGGGATCGGCGAGATGACGGAAGACAGCCGCGAGCACCTCATGACCAGAGCGGCGAAGAAAGTGATCTTGCGCGAGTTCACGGAGATCTTCGCCGAGCCCGAGGGAGGGCTCGACTCGCTCCGGCCGCTAACGGCCGACGACCTCCGCTAGAGGCCCAGCACTTCGAGGCCCTGCTCGAAGACGATATCGACGGGAATGCCCTCTTCGGCGAGAGCCTCGATCTGAGCGGCGAGCCGCTCGTCGACGACCTGGTACTTCCCCATGAACTCCGAGAGCCCTTCGTAGTCGCCATCGCCCTGGAACTTCAGAATCACCCCGGCGAGATCGTTGACCGCGACTTCCATCGTTTCCAGATCGACGCGATACGTCCCGGACTCGGGGTCGTAAGAAAAGGCGCCCGCCTCCTCGAGGAAATTGAGCTGCATCAAATTCGCGCGCCCGTGGGCACTTGCGGCGCCGAATCGCACCGAGCGAAAAATCGAAGCGAGAAACGTGACGTAATTGTCGTCGAGGCTGTCATCGTCCAGCTCGCCGCGGCGTCCCAGCTCCGTGATCATGAACAGGCCGAGAACGTCCGCCTTCGCCTCCTCGAGCGCGGAAGCCCGCTCCCTGAGGGCGGCACGCACGCGGCCCTTGCCGTTTACGGTGTTCTTGATCCCGAGACCATGAGCGACCTCGTGAAACATCACGTTCGAAAAGAACGCATCGAAGTTGATGAGCGCTCGCTGGTCCGTCGCGATGAGCTGATCGGCGACCGGAAGGAGGATTTTCTCGAACTTGGCTCTCATCGTGTTCTTGAGCTGGAGGCGTCTCGTGCCCTTTTCGAGCTGGACCTGCTCGTCGTTGGGGAGATTCACGGCGATCGCCTTGCCGCCCGCATTCGCGTCGCCCGCGTAGTAGATGACATCGTACGCATTCAGATCCGAATCGAGGCCCGGGGTCTCCTGCTTATAGGCGTCATCGACCGGAATCCCTTTCTGAAGCTCCGGCAACAACGACGAATAGCGCGCGAGACGTTCACTCCAAGCGCGATCCTTTACGAGTACGAAAGCTTCGTTGGCCGCCTTGTAGCCGAAGAGCTGATCTTCGTAGTTCTCGATGGGTCCGATGACGATATCGAGGGTGTTGTCCTTCATATCCATCCACGCCATGTCGCTGGCGCGATAGTCGTCCGAGAGCAGTGCGTCCGCGCGAAGCTCTAGATAGCGCTTCAAGCCCGGCTCCTCGGCGAGAGCAGCGGCCGCTCGGAGCTCACTCGCAGCGGCACCGTAGGACGTCTCGAACGCGACGGAGTACGGAATCGCGACGAGCGCGCCGTCTTCGTCTCGCTCCACCATCGTGTAGAGACTCTGGAGGTCCTCGCCGTCGAGCTCGTCCTTCGACATATCCGCGGGGTAGAACCCAGCCCCCGGGGCCTTGGCAGGAGCGTCATCGATGAACGGCTCATTGGCGGCGAGCCGATCCCAAGGGCCGTAGTTGATCTCGGCGAAGCGACGGGTCTCGTCGTCCGGAAGCGTCGCGAACAGCGCTTGTTTGTCACCGTACGCTTGACGCCAGTACGCCTCTTCCATCGACTGAGCGGCGCGGATCAAGTGGGGGATCATCGCTCGCTCCGACTCCGTGAGACCCGAGAGGTCCGCTGTCAGCGTCACGCTCGTGTACTTGGAGAGACGTTGTTCGATGGCGCTCGGCGGCTCCGACAGATCCTCGGATTTGTCGGGCGGAGCAGCGCACGAGAAGAACGAGACGAGAGCCGTCCCTATCAGAATTAGACGAGCCATTTGGTTTCCTCCTAGCGTCGAGACGATTCTCCTCGAAAAAACACTTGACACGAAACGACATTTCCGGAATAATCGAAATATGAAGTCGAGCACATCGGAAATCGCGAGAAAGTTCGGGGCCATGGGCCATGAATCTCGGGTCGACGTCGTGCGACTTCTGCTGGCGTCCCATCCAGGAGGCCTCGTCGCCTCGGAGCTCCAAGAGGAGCTCGGCATTCCCGCCTCTACGCTGTCGCATCACCTCGATGCGCTCCGGCACGAGGGTCTGGTCGAGCAGGAACGTGAAGGCCGTTTCCTCCGCTATCGAGCCGGGACGGGGGCGCTGCAATCGTTGTTGGACTTCCTCTATGCCGAATGTTGCACGCGCGAGGGCGTCGTCAACATCGAGCTACCCGCAAAGGGCTAGAACCATGACCGTCGATTGCCGCGATTTCAGGACTCTAACATTTCGACTTTTCTAGTAACACAGGAGGAAAAAGATGAACATGCAAGCGACCACCACCCGAAAGATGCACGTTGCCGTCAACAGCCACAAGTTCGAAGAGTCCGTGGCCTTCTACCGGAGCTTCTTCGGAAACGAGCCCGTGAAGCTCAAGCCCGGCTATGCGAAGTTCGAGCTCGAAGAGCCCGGGCTCAACTTCACGCTCAACCAAACCGCCGTCGCGCCCGAGGGAAGCACGCTGAATCACCTGGGAATCCAGGTCGGCTCGCCGGAAGACGTCGCGCAGGCGACGAAGCGGCTCACGGAGTCCGGCTTCATCACTCTCGAAGAGAATGACACCGTGTGCTGCTACGCGCTTCAGGACAAGGTGTGGGTCACCGATCCCAACGGCTACCGCTGGGAAGTCTTCGTCGTCAAGGAAGACCACGTGACCGACGAGCGCGACCCGGCCGTCCAGGCCGCGAAGGCCCGCTCGGAAGAAGCCTGCTGCGCACCGGACTGCTGCTCCTGATCGCACCCAAGCCCGCGCGCATCCGGCCCGTGCTATCGGCCGGGGCGCGCGGGCCTTTCAGCTCACCGCGGCTTGACTTCGAGCACAACCGCAACGAGCTCCGACGGGAACGCGCCTGCGAGCTCCAAATGCTTGCCCGTCTCCGGGATAAGGACGGGGATCGGCTTGACGCCATTGGCCAACCCGGCCCGAAGGCCGCGCGCCTCGTAGCGGTAGAGCGGTGACGTGTCCGGCTCTGGCTCCTGTGGTCGCGGCGGTCGACGTCGATGCCCGCCGCCAGTGCCAAACGAATAGGTCGTGCCGCTGCTACGCGTGTCGATCAGCGGAGCCTCGCCGGTGACGGTTATCGTCTCGGAGACGCTCGCGAGATCCATATGGATAGCGTAGGCGGGCGCTTCGCCGGAGTCGATGCCGAGCCCATCGATCCGCCGGGTCGCGAAACCCGAGAGCTCCGCGGTCAGCGCGTAGTTGCCTCTCAGAAGCGCCACGAAGTCGACGTGCCCGCTACCATCCGTCGTACCGGTCGCGGACCGGCCGGTCTCCGCGTTGACGATCGTGACGCTCACTCCGGGCAGAACCAATCCCTCGGCATCCATGACTCGGGCCCTCAATGCGGAGGAGCCGCCCGGACCCGCCATGCTCGAGCTGCGGCTCCAGGTCGAGCGCGACCGTACCTGGTCCGCTCGGAAACGAGACCGATGACGAGAGCTCACCGGCTTGAGATCACCCGTCGCGAAGCGGTACTCGCTGTCTTCCGGCAGCAGGAGTCTCCATCGGTGATGTAGAACCGGCTCCGTGACTCTCCCCAGATCGAGTCCGAGCCGGAACTTTCCCGACGGGAGCGTTCGTTTGGACACCGCTACCACTTCAACGGCATGGTCGCCGTTCCTGCCGAACCCCAGCGGCACGAGCACCTCACCCCCCCGCTGCACCGCTCGAACCCACATCTCGTTGACGCGAGCGGACCACAGCTCGCTCCCCGCGGGAAGCCGGAAGGTCCACGTCGTCGACCGCGATCGGATGCGGAACGTGTCGCGGTGCACGACGGCGCCGTCCGGGGTCAGTAGTGTCAAGGATTGTCTGTCGCGGACCACGGTGTCGAGAGTCTTCTCCGGCGGTCTCGCCGCGATCCGGATCGTCGCGGCCTCGACGTTATCCACGATCCTCCACGCCGCGTGTGTCTCGACCGGGGCGACGTCACGCACGCCTTTGGGCACATCGCCGACATCCACACGACGGAAATCCTTGGGTGGCTCCGGCGTAACCTCGGCGGCAATCGAGGACGACAGCGAGAGAAATCTCTCCGCGACCACCACATCGGGTTGCAGGAGCGGAAGGACGACCTCGTTCGACTCGGGCAGCAACGAGGTCACGACCAGATAGCCTTCACCCGTCAGCTTTTCGAGGCGCTCGACCCGCAGGACACCATCGTCGACGAGCAGCGGCGCGTCGCCCTCGTCCGTGGTTAGCTTCTTGGGGTCGAGCCCCACCGGCAAGGTCACTTGGAAATCGCTCAGCTCTCCGCGAGTAACGCGATAGAGAAAGATGTCGTGTCGCGAGGCGCCATCCCGACCGAGCTCGATCTGCGTGGCGACCGACACCTCCGCGATGGCTCGTTGTTCGGACGTCCCGGTGACGTCGGAGACGACTTCGATGCTCGCCCCCTCCCCTCGGGGTAGCGCGAAGCGCGTGATGCGGCGCCCTTGCCGGATCGACTCCTCGGCGATGACCGCTCGGCTCGAGCGAAAGGTGCTCGCCGCCGGGGCGTCGATCTCGAACGCGCCAACCGGCGCGAGCAGCGGCGCCACTTCCAAACGGTTCACACCGTCATCCCGTTCGATCTCGGCGTGACTCCAGACACGTACGACGTAGCGGCCCGGCTCCGAGCTTACGAGCTCGAGCCCGCGGTCGGTTTTTCTCAGTGACGCGGAAGCCGAAGGCTCGACTTCACCGCGCCCGGGAAGTCCGGTCACAGGAAGGAGAACCGGCTTCAACCCATCCCCTTCCAGCAGCACCTCGAAGCGGGTCGAGACTTCCGCTACTCGCTCGTGAGCCCCTTCCGGCCAGACGATACTCGTCTCCTGGACCGCGAGCTCCGCGACCGGAAGCACTGAGCTCTCGGCGGCCGCAGCCTCGGCTCGAGCAACCGCATCCACATTCTCCATCAGTGTCAGGTATTCCGTGAGGGGTAGCGTGACCTCGCTACGCGCCTGCAAAACAGTCTCCGCTTCCGCACAAGGATCCAGGTGCACGAGAACTACCAAGAGGACCAGAGCCGCTATCAACCCGTTCCGATGCATCAGTACCACCTCCGTTTTTCTCGCTTCGCTTTCGCGAGGATTGAAAGAGAACCGGCTTCCGCACTCATTGCGCTGAAGCTGGCCGTCACGAGCTGGTAGCCGGACGGCACGGGAAACCAGTCGGGCGCGCTATCGAGCGTCGTCCACCCCTCCCGAGGCAAACGCCCGATCGAGCCGTCGAGCGCGTCCGATACCAGCTCGTAGCGCCTCTCTCCGGGTAGGACGGCGCGCACTTCGACGCGGGCCACCGGCGATGTCATCGCCGGGAGCGGGATCTCGAACGAGCCTTTCGTTGGTAATGGGGTGAGCGTCGTCAGGCCGAACAAGTAGACGACCTGCTCGGAAGCTCCCGCGGCCAGAGGGACTTCGATACCGTCGGCGGAGCGTCCCGCGCTCACCCGCTGACCCGATCGCTCGGACGCGACGAGCGCAAAGCCCGCCGGCGGTCGCAAGGTGAGACTCAAAGCCCCGGAGCTTCGCACGACCGCCCAGTACTGGAAGGCCGTCTCCCCGTTCTCACCCACGAGCGCATCGACGATGAGCCGGTCGACCTGTGATACCAGGGCCGAGCTCACACCGGCCTCCGGCCACTCCACCCGAAAGCGAGGGGGCTCGCTCGCGTCACGCACGACGAACGCTGAGACATCACCTTCGAGCAGCGCCGACGGAAGGAAATCGCGGTCCTCGTCTTCGGAAAGGCGGGCCGACGCCTGCTCGACCAGGATTGGAATACCATCATCTGCCACCGAGATGCCGGCGACGAGGTGCGTGCGGGCAGCGCCATCCGGAATGACGAGAGGCGCCTCGAACGGCTCGGGACTGTCCGGTGACACGCTCGCGCTCGTCGATGCGATCTCGAGCGTAATGCGCCCCGAGACTGGAGCCGCGAAACGGATGCTCAATCCGTCGGCATCGACGTCCCAGCCGAGGCCCGAAGTATCGGCGCTCGAAACGGAAAGCACTTCGAACCCCGAAGCGATCGGCACGTGGATGCCGTCCATCTCTCCCTGAACGATGTCGAGCGCCATGAACGAGAAAACGTCGACGCCGCTCCGGCCGACATGGGTCATCGATGCCGCAGAGGCATCGAAGCGAAGTGGCAAGCCCGAGCGAGCGACCGCAGACGTCGCGCCCAAGAGCGTCGCCTCGAGTGTCTCACCGGGCGCACCGACGAATGGGTACGAGCCAATCTCGTCCGACGCCTCCGGTAGCGCACCTGAGACGAGGACGACTTCGTCGTCCGCGCGGTCACTCCGGATGACTCCGGTGACCAGACCGGCCCGCGGAAGCTCGAGCAAGACCGTCCGCGTCGGCCGCGCAGCTCGGGGGTCGGAGATAGCCGGCACGACCCCCTCGAGCCGGATCTCGTAGCGCCCGGCTCCGCGGCACGTGAGCGTTCGAGTCTCGCTCTCCGGCTCCGAGCTGAGGCGCCCTTCGAGAGCGCCGAGCGTCACCGCAGTCAGGTTACCGCCCGGAGGAAGAGGGATCGTCTGCCACCCTTCGCCGTAGATCATGATCGTGAGCTCGAGCGCGAGCCGAGCACTACGCTCACCGACGACGAGGCTCGCCTCCGCTCGCTCGAGCACGATCGGCACCGCCGGGTCGACCCGAGCCGGTGAAGGGCGCTCGCCGCTTCGACGCAACCACTCATAGTCCTCGAGCGGCAGCGTGACTTGTTGCGAGATGACGGGCTCCGCTAAGCAGGCGAGTGCAAGCGTCGCGACCGAGATGAGGACACATTTCTCCTGTAAGAAGCACATGGGTTCCTCCCGGAATCGGCTCTCAGGTAATCCGAGCCGAACACTATTTCCGTAGAGCAATCCACGTGCCAGACGCGAGCGAGATGAGACGGACATCTCGATCGACGACCGTTACTCACGACGTCACCGCGACTTGAGAGTCCTGCGAAAGCAATATCCACAGCCAGACGTCGCCGGTCGAGCGCCACCAATAGTTCAATAGATTGAACCGGCCGCGGTCGGCTTGGATCGAAGCGCGAGTTTGCGGCGAGCAAAAAACCGCTACTCGTGCATCTCCCACATAATCAGCGGTCGAGGAACGACCAATTGAAGATCACGTGTATCTCCGGACGGCCCTCGGTCGCGCCGGCCCGCAGCGAAACAAGGAAACGGTCGCCGCCGGGATGCGGATGCCACAAGTCACCAATGACATCCGACGGAAACTCGGTAAGGAGTCGTTCCGGAGAAACGGCCGGCACATCCCCACGTGTATCGATATCCACGACACGGATTTCCCGATCGCGTTCGAAGAAAAGCTGGAGGCCGGACTGACTCCATTCCGGGCTGAAGCCTCCGTCCGCGGAAATCTGGAGCTCTCCGCCACCGGCGAGCGCACGAACGAAAACCTCATTACGGCCGGATTGATCGGACTGATATGCCACGAAACGGCCGTCGGGAGAGAAACGGCCATCCACCTCGCTCGCGCCGCTTTGTAGAAACGCGCGCGGCTCTCCTCCCTCTGCAGGAATCAGCCAAAGATCATTGTCCCCGGCCTCCTCGCGGGTGTCACTCGAGCTGTCGACATAGAGGACCCACTCGCCGTCCGGCGACCAGTCCATCGGGAGGTAGAAGCGTCCGTCGGGTGGCGAAGCCAACAAGTTCGGAGCGGCGCTACGGTCGGCGGGGGCGCGGTACAGCCCATCTCCTTCCCGATAGTAGGCGATATGTTTCGAATCCGGTGACCACACCGGAAATGCCGCCTGAACCCCGGGAACGAGCGGAGTCGGTACGTCCCGGGCGATATCATGAAGCAACACGGACGTCCCTTCGACTTCCAAGGCCAGTCGCGTTCCATCGGGCGAAACCCGGGAGTCGACCTGATAGGAACCACGCCGCTCACTGAGGATTTCGTAGGCGCCCGAGCCGTCCAACCACGCAAGCGCGGTCCCGCCCGCGATCGGCCCGCTCAAGAAAACGAGCGTTCCATCAACGCTGACCCCGTAGGCGCCTGACGTACCACTCGACAACGCCATCCCTTCAAGTCTTAGTGACGGCGGCTCGACGAGTGCGCCCGTGGACAGGTCGACCTTGGCCGAGAAGAGCCGGCCGTCACCGTCGACCACGAGGATCCTCCCCCCACCCAAGTGAAGAGGTGACCGGTAGCCCTCGAGCATGTACACGGGCTCAGCGTCGCCAGCGCCCACGACTACGATTCTCGGAGACCCTTCGCTCCTGTCGTTGAACATCCAGCCGATCCACCGGTCCGGGCCCAAGGCCCCGGTAATGAGCAACGCAGCATGTTCCTCGAGGAGCTCCCCTTCCGCGCGTCGCGAAAGGCTACCGTCGGTCTCCAACTCGTCGAGCGTGTAGCGAGGGCGGTCCGAGATCGAGACCATCGTGGCGCCCGCGTGACCCCGAAAAACAATCGCGAGTCCTCCGGTCATCGTCGCCTCGAGTACCGGCGACGAGCCCTCGATGCTGGCGCTGTGCAAAGTCGTTTCCGGTGCGAACGTTCCACGCGTAAAGAGTAGTCGCTGGCTGTCGGCGCTGAACGCCGTCGCCGTCGCTTCGCTACTGTCAGGAATCGAGAGCCAGCCAACGTCATCCGCGCGACGAACGCGGATGGCGTCCGCCGTGGTCTCTGCGACGAAGCGCCCATCCGGAGAGATGACGACCGCCGTGGGGCCTCGTGCGAAGGATTCGGTCGCGAGGATTGCGCGCTGTTCCCATCGAGGCGAGGCCGATCCCCACAAGGCAAAGCCGATGAAAACTCCAAGCGCCAGCGCGCCAGCCGCTGCGCTCAGAACGACCAACGTGCTGATCCTGCCGGCAACGCCATCGCGAGGACTGATGTCCTCGCCCTCCAGCAAGGCCTCCATTTCGATGCGGACGTCGCCAATATCGCGGGTACGCTGGGACGGATCTTTCATCAAGCAACGACGGAGTAGTCGTCTCAAGCCGACCGGAACCGGCGGAAGGCAATCGAAATCCGGGTCGTCCTTCAAGATCGACGCGAGGATGTCGGATACCGTATCGCCGCGAAACGCCTTTTGGCCGGCGAGAAGCTCGTACAAGACACACCCCAGGGCCCAAACGTCGGTGCGTTTGTCGACACGCTTGCCACGAGCCTGCTCCGGGCTCATGTAAGCAGCGGTCCCCATGATGACTCCGGGGTGGGTCGCGACGGAGAGCGTCGGCGACTCGCTCATCCCGGGATGATTTGCCGGGCCAGCCTCGAACGGCTTGGCAAGACCGAAATCGAGAACCTTCACGTGTCCGTCGTCGTCGACGTGCACGTTGGCGGGTTTGAGATCTCGATGGACGATGCCGCCGTCGTGAGCAGCCTCGAGCCCCAATGCCATCTCAATTCCCACTGCGAGGGTCTCGCGCCATGGCACCGGCCCGGAGGCCATTCGATTCGAGAGAGGCGTCCCGGGGACGAGCTCCATCACGAGATATGCGAGCGAATCCTCACGGCCGAACCCGTAGACGGTGGCGACATTCGCGTGATCGAGTGCTGCTAGGAGCTGCGCTTCACGCTCGAGTCTCGCGACGTGGTCGGCATCTCGAGCAAGCCGCTCGGGCAAGACCTTGATCGCCACGTCGCGCTTCAATCGCGTATCGCGGGCGCGATAGACCTCGCCCATACCGCCCTCCCCGAGTTTGTCGACAACCTCGTAGTGCCCGAGCTTGGTACCGGGATGCATCGCGATGGTAGGTTAACACCCCACGCGCCCGGTTGAACTGGCGCGTCGAGTCCTCATAGAGTTAGCGCGCGCATGTCGCTCCCGATCGGAACCAAGCTCGGCCCTTACGAGATCCTCGCGCCCGCCGGAGCCGGTGGGATGGGTGAAGTCTACAAAGCGCAAGATACCCGTCTCGATCGAGTGGTCGCCGTCAAGGTTCTGCCGCAAGAGCTCGAGCAAGACGCAAAGGTCGGTCAACGTTTCGACCGCGAGGCGCAGGCCATCTCACAGCTAAACCATCCGCATATCTGCACGCTCTACGACGTCGGCGACCAGGACGGCACGCGCTACCTCGTCATGGAGTATCTCGAAGGTGACACGCTCGCCGCGCTCTCGAGCAAAGGCGCGCTGCCTCTCGATCTGGCGCTCGAATACGCCCTGCAGATGGGCGACGCGCTCGATAAGGCCCATCGCGCCGGCATCGTGCACCGTGACCTCAAGCCGGCGAACGTCATCGTTCAGGGCTCTGGGGTGAAGCTCCTGGACTTCGGCCTCGCGAAGCTCGTCGCCGGTGACCGCGTTGACGAAGCCGACTCGGATGCTGCCACGGCGCAGCAACCGCTCACGCAAGAAAACACGATCCTGGGCACGCTTCAGTACATGGCTCCCGAGCAACTCGAAGGCAAAGCGGTCGACGCCCGTGCGGACGTGTTCGCTTTCGGAGCGGTCCTCTACGAAATGCTGACGGGACGTCGTGCGTTTGCCGGCGACAGTCAGGCCGGACTGATGAGCGCGATCCTGAGGTCCCCGGTGGACCCCTTGCCGGAAACGCTGCCGAGGTCGTTGGATCGTTTCGTCTCCAAATGCCTCGAGAAATCACGCGAAGATCGATGGCAGACGGCCCGCGAGCTCGTGACCGAGATCGAGTGGATACTGGCCGAGCCCGAGCCCGTGACACACGTCACCACCGAACCTGGCCGTGGTCGCGGTGGGTTCGTGTGGCTCTTCGCCGGGCTCCTCGTAGGCGCTGTCGTCGCCGGCCTCGCGACACCGCGCAGGGAGCTAGGGCCGGACACGACGGAGGTGACGCGGTTGGTGGTCCCCCTTCCGGCCGGCCAAGAGCTCGTCGACCGCCGCGCGTCACCGATCGCCCTGTCGCCCAACGGGAGGCGGCTCGTGTACGCCGCGACGTTGGGAGACGACACCCCGCGTCTCTACCGTCGCGATCTCGACGCGTTCGTGTCAACCGCGATACCCGGCACCGAGGGCGGTCACTCCCCATTCTTCTCGCCGGATGGCGACTGGGTAGGGTTTCTCACCGATTCGGAGCTGAAGAAGGTTCCACTCGATGGCTCCGAGCCGACGCCGCTCGCGGTCGTGACGCCTACGAACCTTGGAGGGAGCTGGACGGGCGACGACGTCATCGTCTACTCGCCGCGCGGTGGGGGCGGAAGCCTTTGGAGAATCGATGCGAGCGGAGGGACCCCGGAAGAGCTCGCCATCGAGCTCTTCGGGACAGGAATCGCAAGTCAGCCCC
>Ga0315338_1000613_pt1 | contig 71722 bp, 61 predicted proteins | sample ASW8metaG_FD_204518 | JGI IMG/M metagenome (GOLD analysis project Ga0315338, IMG submission 204518) | Ammonia-oxidizing marine archaeal communities from Monterey Bay, California, United States - ASW #8 | ecosystem: Environmental > Aquatic > Marine > Coastal | place: USA: California | collected...
GATCTCCCAGTACAGTTCGAAGGGGTAGTAGTAGTCCTCGCGAATGCCTGCGGTCCGGCGCGCGGCGCGGATCTTCTCGATCAGGACTGCGTCGGTCGAGTCGAAGAGGTAGGCCCTGAATGGCGCGACGTGAACGACGCCTCCGTTCTTGCCGATCGCGTCGAGTTCTTCATCGGAGAGATTGCGGGTCACGTCTGTCAATCCGCGCGCATTCGAATGACTTGCGATGACGGGCGCCCTCGAGAGCGACAGGACCTGCAGGGTTGCCGTCTTCGAGAGCTGAGAGACGTCGACGAGTCCGCCGAGGTCGTTGATCCGCGCGATCGCCGCGACGCCCAGCTCGGAAAGGCCGCCGTGCTCGGCCTCCGGTTCGTGCCCGCCGAGCTCCGCGTAGAAGAGGGGGCGCGAAGAGTCCGCGAAGTCGTTGTGGCCCATGTGGGTGAGGGCGAAGACGCGAACGCCGGCGTCGAAGAACGCGTCGAGGCCCGACACGTCCCGACCCAGGCTGAGTGCATTCTGGAAGCCGAGAATCAGCGCCTGCTTTCCCTCGGCATGCGCCGCGACGAGTTCATCGGCCGAACGAACCAGGACGAGGTCATCGTTCGGGTCGCTCGTCATGTCTAGGATGGCGGCGAGCTCCGCGTCGGCCTGGGCGCGGGCTGCAGCGAATCCCTCTTCATTGCGCGGGCCCGGGCTCACGGCGACCGCCATCACGACCGCGTCGACGCCCCCCGCACGCATTTTGTCGGGGGCGACTTGTGAGCGCCCGTCCTTCCCGACGTAGCGCGATTCCTGGCCGGGGATCTCGATGTCGGCATGGGCATCGAGGACCAGCGCGCGAGCGTGGATGGCGGCGGCGTCTTCGCGAGGCGTAGTCGGATTGCCCTCGCTGTCCGTGGGGGTCGACGTCGGCTCGGAGCTTGGTGTCGCCTGGGAGTTCGACGAGGTGTCCCGCATCGCTTCGGCGTCCACCGAATCTTTCACGTCGTCCGAGCACGATACGAGCAGTCCGATTCCGACCGCCAACAGTCCCGCCAGAAGTCTTCGTTTCATGCTGCTGCCCCTCTCTTTTATCGAGATCGATCGATCGTCGATTATGACGCTAGTCGTCCGACGCCTGGAAATACCAATCGAGCGCCTCGTTCTGGAAAGTGCCCGACGGCATGTGACGCCCGCCTTCGTCGACCGAGAAAGTGACGTCATGCCCGGCGCGTTCGAGGTTGTCGCGCATGGGAAGCGCGATCTCTTCGAAGGAGAAGAGCTGGTCGTGGGTTCCGTACTCGAGATAGAGCCTCGTCTTATCGCCGCTCGGGTCGTATCCATTCTGGTCGAGCAGTACGAACCCGGCGGCCCAGACCATCGCGGCAGCGAAATACCCGGGATTCGAAAGCGCCATCGAGAGCGCGTAGCTCGCGCCGTCCGAGTAGCCGATCAGACATCTTCGGGCGGGATCGATGGCATAGCGTCTGTAGATCAGGTCCCAGGCGTATTCGAGGAACTCGACGTCGACGGGCGGGCCGTCGGCGATGAGATCCCAGGTCGGCGCGACCGAACGGGGGATGAAGAAGAATGCCTGCCTCTCGTTCGGCTGCTTCCGACTCGCTTTCTTGAGGAACTCGTCCTGGCGGCCTGCCCCGTGGAAGACCGTGAAGAGGGGATAGAGGAGATTCGGATCGTAGGGCTCGGGCGTCAGCAGCACGCCGCGGGACACGCCTCGCTCGACGCGGACCTCACCGAGCATCGGGGGCTCTTCCCTGGACTCGGCGAGTTTGTGCGGACATTCGAGTTGAAGGCGTCGCATGGGTGACTCTCTTCCTGGCGCTTCGATCAATCGTACTCGACTCGAGGCCGGCGTGATATCGTTGCGTGACGCGCCCTGGCCCGGACCATCCTCGATAGGCTCGAAGGTGGACCGAAGAGGGGAACACGATGGCGGACGAATCCCAGAACAGCCTGCGTCTCGAGCCCACGAGAAGCACGATCGATCGGCTTCATACGGAGGCTCGCCAGGATCGCTTCAAGTTCCTCGGCATCGCGCCGCGCTTTCTCGCCGGTCTGCTCAGAGGCAAGAGCTTCTCCGAGCAGATCACGCCCGAGGTGATGAAGGATTTCTTCATCCCCATCAGCCGCGAACAGGGCGAGTTCCTCTACCTCACGGCGCGCTCACTCGGTGCGCGAAACGTCGTCGAGTTCGGCACGTCTTTCGGCATTTCGACGATCTATCTCGCAGCGGCCGTGAAGGACAATGGCGGAGGCCGGGTGGTCGGGAGCGAGATCGAACCCGGCAAACATGCGCGGGCTCTCCAGCATCTCGAAGAGGCCGGACTCTCGGAGTTCGTGGACGTGCGGCTGGGCGACGCGATGGAGACCCTGAAGGAGGTTCCCGAACCGATCGACCTCGTCCTGATGGACGGGTGGAAGGATCTCTATCTGCCTCTATTGGAACTGCTCACTCCGCGACTGCGACCGGGCGCGGTCGTCATGGCCGACAACATCTTCACGTTCAAGCGTGACCTGAAGCCCTACGTCGACTACGTCCAGTGCGGTCGAAATGGCTTCGAGTCGACGACGCTGCAAATCTCGGACGGATTCGAGTATTCGGTTCGGGTGGGCTGAGAAGCCTTCCCGGATCTCGATCTCGGCGCCTAGTTGCATGCTAGGTGTTGCCAACTCCCTTCAACTTTCCGTTTGCAACCATTTGGTGTGATTGGATTTTCGGGGTTGAATTCTGACCTTCATTCGGAATACACTGCACGGACTGGGGGGGGACTGCCCCGATATCCAGGCAGGGGACGGTGTTGTCCGTTTCGAATACGACAAATCCGAGTGTGCCAGCGCGAGACTATGAAAGTCTGACTGGCGGGCGTGGGCGCTCGATCTTCTTTCGTGCGGAACGACATCGACCCAAGAGCCTGCTCGGCCGTATCTCGCCGACCGTGGAAATTGCCAACCGGAAGGTTCCCCTCTACGACCTGAGCACCACGGGACTCGCCTACTGGGCCGAAGATCGAGGCGCCGTCCTCGACACGGGCGAGCGCTGTCCGGTCCGTCTGCTCCTCGGGGACGTCGTGGCCTTCTCGGCGGATGGGGAGATCGTTCGCCATCAACCCGAAGGGGCCCGCACGAAGGTCGCGCTCCGATTCCTCGGCGATCATGTCGTCCACGCCAAGCTGAAGGCGCTCCATGACGGGCTCGATTTCGAGCGCTCCGTCGCCGCGGGTCTCGACGTGTATGCGGCCGTGCCCGCGGAATACCGGTCGGCGATCGAGCGGGCGAGGCTCTTCGTAGAGCATTGGCGCGCGCTGCTCGACGAGCGGGAGAAGGCGCTGCGCGAGGCCGATCTGCCGGACCTGCCGAAACGACTCGAAGAGGTCGAGGCGATGGTCGAGGGGCCGATTCGCGAAGGCTGGCGATCGATTCACGAGGCTGCCAATGCGGCTTCGGCGGAGGTCCTCGAGGGCGAGGCCCTTCGCGCCTCGAAGCGGTACACGGAAACGATGCTGACATCGTCGCTGCTCGATGTGCCTCTGATTCGGCATTGCTATTCGAAGCCGCTCGGCTATCCCGGCGACTACCAGGCCATGAACCGCATGTATAGCGGCCAGCGGCGAGGCGACTCGATCTTCGCGCGCGTGATGGATCAGCTGACGATCGAGGAGCGATTGGCCGCGACGGTCGTGGTCCGCAAGCGATTCATGGTCGGCCAGTTCGGGACGTGCGTGGCCGACGCGACGAAGCGCCATTCGGATCCGGTTCGTATCGTGAGCATCGGATCGGGCCCCGCGCGCGAAGTGCAGGACTACCTGGCGACCACGAAGCCGGGCCCCGCACTCGAAGTCGTCCTCGTCGATCAGGATCAGCAGGCGATGGCCTTCGCTTACGAGGCGCTTCGCGAAGCGGCACGGCCGCATGGGGACCGAGTTCGCATCACCTGTCGCCATCTCTCCTTCAAGCAGCTCTTCGCGCTGCCCCAACTCGTCGACGAAGTGAGCAACGCGGACATGATCTATACGGTCGGCCTCTTCGACTATCTCGGCGAGACCGCGGGGCGCGCACTCATGAACAGCTGCTTCGGTCTGCTGCGCGAAGGCGGACGGCTCGTCGTCGGCAATGCGGCGGCCGCGCCGGACGTGCGCTGGGTGCCCGAGTTCGTGCTCGATTGGACGATGATCTATCGCACGGAACCGGAGCTTCAGTCGCTGGCGCAGGACTTCGCGGATCGCGCTCGGATCGAGATGGAGTGTGACGACAGTGCGGCCTGGCTGTTCCTGGTCGCCATCGCCGGAGAGAAGTCCGCCTGAATCGTATTCCCCAAACCCGACCAACCTTTCCCAGGGCCAGCGAGGTCGGGTAGGCGTTTGGATCAGCAAGGAGATCGAATCTTCAGATGAGTGAATCAACGCCACCGACAGGCGCTTCGGCCGAGGCCATCCAGGCGCATTACGACACGGGCAACGCGTTCTACGAGTTATGGCTCGACCCGACGCGAACCTATTCGTGTGCGCTCTGGGAGGATGGGGACACCCTCGAAGAGGCCCAGATCCGCAAGATCGATCATCACATCGAAGAATCCGGCGCAGCCGGAGCGGAGCGAGTCCTCGACATCGGGTGCGGTTGGGGCTCGGTCCTGAAGCGTCTGACGACCGAGTATGGCGTGAAGCACGCGGTCGGGCTCACGCTGAGCGAAGCGCAGCTGAAGTACATCGAGGCCCAGGGGATCCCGCGAACCGAAGTCCGGCTCGAGAGCTGGACCGATCACACACCTCCGGAGCCCTATGACGCGATCATCTCGATCGGCGCGCTCGAGCATTTCGTCCGCCCCGAGACTTCGTCCCAGGACCGCATCGGCATCTATCGCCACTACTTCGAACGCTGTCGCGAGTTGCTGCGCCCTGGTGGACTGATGTCGCTCCAGACGATGGCCTACGGCGGGATCGGGCGTTTCAAGTCGAGCGCGCTCGCTTCGATCTTTCCGGAATCCGATCTGCCGAGAATGTCGGAACTGGCCGAAGCCATGGAGCGGAAGTTCGAGATCGTACGCCTGCGAAACGATCCGCAGCACTACGCCGACACCGTTCGCGTCTGGCTCGACGCCATGAAGCGCAATCGAGAAGACGTCGTGGCGCTGGTCGGCGAAGCGCGAACGCTCGAGTACGAGCATTTTCTCTACAGCGGGATCAAGGGCTACGAAGCCGGCGTCTTCAACCTGTATCGGTTTACGCTTCGTCGCGTGGACCTCGGCGACTGAGTCTTGCCCGACGATCCATCGTCGAACGTTCATGCGTCGCGGTTCAGTCGACGGCGGCAACTGCCCGAATGGGTCGTGTCGACGGCCCTCGCGAATCCGCGGGCAACGCTCGCCGCCTGGGCTTTCGTCTTCCTCCTCGCCGGCATCGGTGCTCTCGGGCTGCGCGTCGATACGTCGACGGATTCTCTACTCGACCGTGAGAATCCGGCCTACGAATTCCATCTGTACAGCCAGAGCCTCTTCGGCGGTGAAGAGATCCTCGTCGTGGCGATTTCGAGCGAAACGCCCTGGGACCCGGATTCCCTCGCCGAGGTCGTCCGCCTCTCGGATCTCTTCGAGGACCTCGATCAGATCCGCCGCGTCGACAGCCTTCGAACGATGCCCCTCATTCGCGTGGGGGAGGGCGGGGAACTCGATCTCGACCCGCCGCTGGTCGACGGAGTGCCCGCGACGACGGCCGCGCTCGAAACCCTCGCGTCGAGGGTCCGCGCGGATCGCATCGCCTCACGCAACCTGGTTTCCGACGACGGGCGCGTCTTCGCCATCAATCTGATCGTCGAGGCCGGCACCAACGCCGGATTCCTCGAAATGGTCGACGCGGTCCGCGCGGAAGTCGATCCAGAACGCGCGGCGATCACGGGCGTGCCGGTCTTCCGGACCGAGATCAACACGCGCACCGAAGAAGAGCTCCTGGCCTTCGTTCCCCTCACGATCGTATTGATGGCGGGGCTGCTCTTCTTCTTGTTTCGATCGGGCTACGCGATCGTTCTATGTCTTTCGTGTGGCTTGATCGGCGCGGGCGTGATGATCGGAACGATGGGCGCGATGGGCGGCGCGATCACGCTGATCACGATGATCCTGCCTTCGATCGTCCTCGCTCTGGGTGTCGCCTATGCCATGCACATGCTGACGGCGGCGCAGGGTGAGGACGAACTCGAAGGACTGCGGAACGCGCTTCGCCGGGTGTCCTTGCCGGTCGCGCTGTCGGGTCTGACGACGGCGATCGGTTTCGCTTCGATTGGCGTCGTTCGAATCGACCTGGTTCGGCAGGCGGGTGGGTACGGCGCGCTGGGCGTACTCATCACACTCGCCGCGACGCTGACGCTATTGCCCGCCTGTCTCTCGCTTCGCCGCCTCCCGTCGCTCCGTCCGCGTTTTGCGTCGTCGCTCGAAGGTCGCGTGTCGGAGCGTCTGACTCGGTTCGCGGTCCAGCGCCGCGGCATCACTCTGGTCGTCTGGGCGCTCCTGGCTCTGCCGCTTTGCGTGGGCTTGTTGAAACTCGACGTGGCGACGGACGCGACGAGCTGGTTTCCGCAGGGTACGCGGCCGCGCGATGACTACGATCAGATCCGTCGCTCGCTCTCGGGCATCAGCCCCGTCAATGTGGTGATCGAGGCGAAGGACGGCGGTTCCGTCACCGACCCGACGGTCGTCGCGGCGATCGATCGACTGGCGACGCATCTGGAGGAGCGGCCGAACGTCGGAAAGTCCATCTCGCTCGCGGACCCTCTGAGACAGATCCATGGGGGCTTCGTCGGAGATGCTTCCCTTCCGATCCCCGACAGCCAGGCTCTGATCGAGCAATACCTGCTGCTGCTCGAGTCCGTCGAATCGATCGATGATGTCGTGACCAGTGATCGGTCCGCCTCGAACGTCGTGCTTCGCGTGGACGACAACCGGTCGGGGTCGCTGCGCGACGTCGGGGGGGACGCCGAGGCATGGTGGCGCGAGCAGGGTCCGCCGGGATTCGAGGCGCGTTCGACCGGGACCATGTTCGAGTTCGCGCGGGCGGAGGACGAGATGACCTTCGGCCAGATTCGCGGCTTGTCCCTCGCGATTTTCGTGATCGGTGTGGTGCTCTGGTTGGTCTTCGGTCGGCTTTCCCTCGCCTCGCTCGCGCTGGTCCCGAACGCCATTCCCGTCCTGGCGATCTTCGGCTTCATGGGCTTCGCGGGAATCGCGCTCGATGCGGGCACGGTCATGGTCGGCAGCCTGGCGCTCGGCATCGCGGTCGACGACACGATGCACATGATTACCAGTCTTCACGAAGGTCACGAGCGCGGCCTGGATGCGGAGGCCTCCTTGATCGGCGCGCTGCGGACGAATCTTCCGGCCCTGACTTTTACGTCGCTCGTCATCGCTCTCGGGTTCGGGATACTGGGACTGTCGAATTTCACCTTCATTAGAAACCTGGGAATGCTGATCGCAGCGCTGATGGGGGTCTGCCTCATCGCCGATGTCAGCCTCCTGCCGGCCCTCATCCGACCCCGACGGACGGAGTCGACAGCGAAAATCCCCTGAATCGGGTTTCGCCGCTCCCAGGCCCCCGGATCTCGTGATTCCGGGCGCGTAAACCTCAGATTTGCCGCTGAGTTAGCCGATTCATGCACCATGGCAGGGGCCCTTCAGGACGATTCGAAGCTCTTCGCGGCGTATCGCCGCGAGCTTCAGACGCGTGAGATTCCGGCCGGCGCTCGAACGGCGTCGGTCCTCGCCTTTCTGATCAACTCTGGCTTCATGCTCCTCGACTTCATCTCTTTCCCGGAGCACTTCGGCTTCTTTCTCAGCATGCGTCTCGGACTGAGCGCGATCTTCGTGGCGACGTACTTCACCGCGACGAAATACCCGCGCGCTTCGACCTGGTCGATCTGCATCTCCCTGGGCATCGTCATGCTGACGATGATCTTCGAGACCGGCGGTTCGACGAGTCCGTACTTCGGCGGACTGATGCTGCTCTTCATCGCGATGGGCGTCGTCCTCCCGCTCTCGGGGCTCGAAGCGGCCGTCCTCTCGGGCGTGATGCTGGTGCCCTACCTCGTGTCGCCCTGGCTGGAGACCGGCCCGGTCGACTGGGCGACGTGTCGCATCTATTCGATCTTCCTGCTCTCGGCAGCGGCGGAGAGTGTCGGGAGCTCGACCTATCTCGACCGCATGCGCTTCAAGGACTTCAAGCAGCGCATCGAGCTGAAGGACGCCCGCGACCATCTCGAAGAACTCGATCGAGCGAAGTCACGCTTCACGGCGAACATCCACCACGAACTTCGAACGCCTCTCACGCTCACTCTGGCTCCGATCGAGAGCATGCTCGGTGGCGAGTTCGGCGAGATCAGCGACCTCCAGCGCCGCTACTTGAAGACCGCCGAGTCGAACGCGCTGCGGCTTCTCAAGCTGATCAACAATCTCCTGGACCTCGCCAAACTCGAGAGCCACCAGATGACGATCCATCGCGGCGAGGTCGAGGCCCCGAAGCTCTTCGCGGGAATCGTCGAGAACGTGCGACCGCTGACCGAACGAAAGGGTATCGATCTCGTCCTCGAGTGTGGCGAGGAGATCCCGACGATCATCGGTGACGCCGAGGCGCTCGAGAAGATCGTGATCAACCTGCTCGGCAACGCGCTCAAGTTCACCGAACGCGACGGGACGATCAGCCTGGAGCTCGAGTCCGACCCGGCCGAGAACGGAATCATCATGCGCGTCCGCGATACCGGCATCGGGATTGCGCGCGACGAGCTCGATCGGATCTTCGATCGCTTCGCGCAGGTCGACGCGTCGGGCACCCGCAAACACGAAGGCACGGGCATCGGTCTCTCGCTCTGCCAGGAGCTGGTCGAGCTCCACGGTGGCCGGATCTGGGCCGAGAGCGAAGGCCTGGGGCAAGGCACGCGGGTCTGCGTCTGGCTGCCGTTGGACGGGGGTGGTGAGCTGGCAGCCATGGAGGCTGGGGATCCCTCGGCTGAGAATGACGACGCGTTTGCCTCGCATCAGCTCGTCGCCGGATTCGCCGCCGAGAGTCATCTCAAGAAGGAAGACGAGATCGAGGGCGACTCGACCGATGCCTCTCGTCTCGATGACAAGGACGCGCCGCACGGGGAAGCGCCGATCGTCGACGCGTCGGGCGAGAGGGTCGAGCTCGTCGTTGCCGAAGACAACGACGACATGCGAGGACTCCTCGAGCATCTGCTCGGTCGACACTTCAAGGTTCGCCTCGCCTGCAACGGCCGCGAAGCGCTCGAGATGGTGCGAGAGCGGGCGCCCGCCCTCGTGCTCTCCGACGTCATGATGCCCGAGATGACGGGCATCGAATTGTGCCGCGAACTCAAATCCACCGAAGACACCCGAGACATCCCGCTCATCCTGGTGACGTCGAAAGCCGAGCGCTCGATGAAGATCGAAGGACTCGAGCTCGGTGCGGACGACTACGTCACGAAGCCCTTCCACGCCCGCGAGCTGCTGGCTCGGGTGCGGTCCTCCGTGACGCTCCATCTCGTGAAGCGGGAACTCGAGGAGCGAAATCGCCAGCTCGAGATCGCGGGTCTTCGCATCCAGAGCGCGCTGACGGAGCTGAAGGAGACGCAGGTCGAACTCGTGCAGCGCGAGCATCTGGCGGGGCTCGGCGAACTCGCGGCGGGCGTTGCGCACGAAGCCAACAACCCTCTCAACTTCGCGGCGAACGCGAATCGGGCTCTGGTCCGATGTCTCGACGACACGGAGGACATCCTTCGCGAGATCGTAGGCCTCGACTCCGCCGAGCAGACGCATGATCAGGGTCTGGTCTCCCTCGAGAAGATCCGTCGCCTCTGCCGCGAACGAAACTTCGAGGAGTCTGCCGATCTCCTTCGCGAGCTGTCGGGCATCATCGAAGAGGGAATCGAGCGCACGACGAAACTCGTCGGCGATCTGCGCGCCTTCGCTGGGTCCGGGGCCATGCGTGAGGAAACGCTGGACGTACTCGGCGGCCTTCGATCCACGCTGAAGCTCATGAGCCATTCGATGCGCGAGTCGCAGATCGAAGTCGAGATCGAGGCGGAAGAGGATCTGCCGCTGCCGATCGGAGACCCGCGGACGCTGAACCAGGTCTTCTTGAATCTCCTGAAGAACGCGCGCGACGCGATGGCGGGGCGGGGCGGCACGATTCGCGTGGAGCTCTCGGCCGATGAAGAGTTCCTCGTCGTTCGAGTCGAGGACGAAGGGCCTGGCGTTCCGCCGTCGCTCCGGGACACGCTCTTCGAGCCCTTCTGTACGACGAAGCGACCGGGGCAGGGTTCCGGCCTCGGGCTCTCCGTCAGCCGAAACATCCTCTACGGCATGGGCGGCACGCTCTCCCTGGTCGAGACGTCGGAGCAAGGGACGGTGTTCGAGATCCGCTTGCCGGTCGTCGACGATCGAGAAGAGCAGGACGGTGCGGCACGAGCGGCTTCCGCCGAGCTGGATCCCGTCGAATCTACGGGCGTTTGCTGACCGGACACGTGCTGATCGCGTAGCACCCTACGCTCGGAGCGCCTCGGACGGTGCGACCCGCGCCGCGCTCTGCGCCGGCAGCAACCCCGCGACGACCGCCGTTGCGATCAACGCAAAGAGCAGGACCCCGATGGTCAGAGGATCAATCACGATCTCTGCGATCTGCCCTCTCGCCTTTTGATAGTTCACGATCGCCTGGGCCGCGACGATGCCGAGTCCGCCGCCGACTATCGAGGCCACGGTCGATACCGTCACGGCCTCCGCCAGGAACTGCCAGAACACGTCGCGACTTCGTGCGCCGAGCGCCTTCCGGAGGCCGATCTCATGGGTTCGCTCTCCGACGACGACGAACATGATGTTCATCACGCCAACGGCGCCGACCAGAAGCGTCACGAGACCCGCCCCGTACAGGAAGATGCGCATCGCCATCATCATGGCGAATAGGATCTTGAGGGTCTCCCACATGTCTCCGAACCAGAGGGCCGTGTCGCTCTTGGGCGCGAATCCATGATGAGGTGACAGAACCTGCTTCACGCGAACGATCGTCGCTGCGCTTTGCTCGCGGACCTTCGGAGAGAACGTGAATTCGTCGATCAGATCGCTCTTCGTGAGCCAGCGCTGCATCGTCGTATAGGGAACGAAGACGATCAGATCGTCCTCGTTCCCCGTGTTGATCAGCTGCTCACCCTTCGCTCGCGCGATCCCGACCACCCGGAAGCGCACGGATTCGATTTGCACGGTTCGTCCGAGCGGGTCGCTGGCCCCGAAGAGTCGCTTCGCGGCGCGTGGGCCGAGGAACGCGACGCGGGCGGATCGTCCGATGTCGGTCGCGTTGAGGGCGCGGCCACGCTCGACGTGCGTGTTGCGGATGAGGTTCGCGCGTTCGTTGATGCCGAGCACGTGCAGGACCTTCGTGCGACGGCCGGCGCGCACGATCTGGCTCCAGAGCTGCATCGTCGGGGTGGCGTTCTCGACGGCATCGAGCGATTCGATGCGCTCGAGATCCTCCACTTCGAGCTCGACCGCACGCGAAGAACGTTCGCCGACGCGGTTCTTCAGGATCACGCCGCCTCCCATGAAGACTGTCTTCTCCCCGAGTTCTTCGAGTTCGGTCGTGATGCGCGCGTCGGTGCCCGCCATGTTCGCCGAGAGGAACGTCAGCATGAACGCGCCCCAGGCGATGCCGAGGGACGTCAGGATGAAACGGAAAGCATGCGCTCGGATGCTCCGCCAGGTCTCGATGATCAGATCGATCATGCCTAGTCCGCCCTCAGCGTTTCGGCCGGATCGATGCGCGACGCGCGCCAGGCCGGAATCAGACCGGCGAGCAGTCCCACCGTCGTCATCACCGTGAGCGAGATCGCGACCGCGTCCCACGAGTAGACGGGGACGGGAACCAGGTCTCCCGCCTCGATGCTCGCCATCGCGAGGGTGAGCGCGCTCCCGACCGCGACGCCAACGAGCCCGCCCATTGCGACGACTGCGAAGGTCTCTAGAAAGAACTCGGTCAGGATCGCGCCTCGGGTCGCGCCGACCGCGAGTCGGATGCCGATCTCGGGACGCCGCTGCCGAACGGAGTCGAGCATCATGCTCATGATGCCGATCCCCGAGACAACGAGGGTCGCGCCCGCGACCATGACCATGAGCGTGCGCTGTCGATTCGCGGGCATCCGGTTCATCATCTCGACCGGACTCCAGATCGGAATGGCTTCCTCGTCCGTCGGCGAGACGCGCAGCCGTTCGGCCAGGATCGCGCGGACCTCGTGTTTCGTCTCCGCGATGAGCGCGCGATCGCGGAGCTTGAAGATGATCATGCCGATCACGGGCTCGTCCACCCACTCGTGCGGGAACTGGACGAGATGCGTCGTCAGCGGGATCCAGAGCTGATCATCGATCTCCGCGCCTTCGCGCGAGAGTTGGGTCCCGACGCGTCCGAGAATCCCGATCACCTGGTAGGGCGTGCCGTCGATTCGGACCCAGCTGCCGACGCGCCCTTCGGCGCCGAGCAGGTCGCGCCGAGCGTCGTGGCCAACGACGACCACGCGCCGCCGCTGGTCGAGATCGCTCTGTCGGATCGGGCGTCCTTCGGCGATCGGCGCGCCGCGGATCGCCATGCCGTCCGGTTCGACGCCGCGCACGTCGACGTTGAGCGCGCGCTGGCGGAAGGCGGCGGAGCCGAAGCGGCGCGTCTCGCCCGCGACGTACTCGGGTAGACGCGCTCGCCGGCGTAACGCCTCGACGTCGTCTTGCGTGTACCAGAGCGCGCGCCGATCGACCGCCGGCGTGAAGTCCTCGGAGACCCGTCCTATGAACACGAAGGCCATGTCCTTGCCGGCGCGCGAGAAGCCGTCGTCGAGCATCTTCGAGACCCCTTCGCCCCAGCCGACGAGGAAGATCACCGACGCCGTCCCCCAGACGACGCCGAAGAGCGTCAGCGTCGAGCGCAGCTTATGCGCGAGGAGCAGCCGCCACGCTTGCCGGAAGGACTCGGCAATGCCTGCGAGGCCCGCTGTACCGGCGATGCCCTTCATTTGCGATTCCTCACGCTCGCTCCTTCACGCCGAGACGCGCTCGTCGTCGACCTTCAGCCCGTCGCGGATCGAAACCTTTCGCGGGGCACGGGCACCGATGCCCGGATCGTGGGTGACGATCACGACCGTCGCGCCGTCCGAGTGAACGCCCTTCAGGATCTCGAGGATCTCCTGCCCTCGATCGGTGTCGAGGTTTCCGGTCGGCTCGTCCGCGAGGACGAGGGAGGGATCGTTCACGAGGGCGCGCGCGATGGCGGCGCGCTGGCGCTCACCGCCGCTGATCTCGCCCGGGATGTGACTGGCGCGGTGGTCGAGCCCGACTCGGGCGAGTGCGGCGAGCGCGCGTTCGCGCCGTTCGCGGCGGGGCACGCGCTGGTAGAAGAGGGGGAGCTCGACGTTCTCGGCGATGTCGAGGCGCGGCAGCAGGTGGAAACTCTGGAAGATGAAGCCGACGGTGCGTCCGCGTAAGCGCGCAAGCCCGTCGGCATCGATCGTCGAAGCGTCCTGGCCGAAGAGCCGATACTCGCCGCCCGTCGGACGCGAGAGGCAGCCGAGGATTTCCATCAGCGTCGACTTGCCCGAGCCCGACGGACCCATCACCGCGACCATCTCGCCTCGCTCGATCTCGAGGTCGATCCCGCGAAGAGCCTGGACCTCCTCGGCCTGGCCTTCACGGTAGTGCTTTCGCAGGCCGATCAGCTCGATCGCGAGTCTGCTCGACGCTTCGTCGCCAAGGTCCGTCATTGCAGGCGGACCTCCTCACCCTCCTCGACACCCGAGAGCAGCTGGACGCGATCGCGATCGACCACACCGATCTCGACGTCCCGACGCTCGAAGCCTTCGCCGTTCTGGACCTCGACGTAGATGGCCGCGCCCTCGTAGCGAAGCGCCGTCTCGGGGACGAAGAGCGTGTCCTCGATCGTCTCGGCCAGGATCTCGCCATCGCCGGACATGCGCGGGCGCAGGAGTGACGCGTCGTCGTCGGTGATCTCGATCTCGACCTCGAAGTAGGTGACGTTCTGGACGCGCTTGCCCATCGGCGCAATCTCGCTCACGCGTCCCTCGAAGATGCGATCGCCGAAGGCTTCCGTTCGGATTCGGGCACGCTGGTCGAGCTTCACCCGCGCGACCTCGTTCTCGTCGACGAGCCCCTCGAGGCGAAGCGCTTCGGTGCCGGACAGCGTCGCGAGCAGCGTGCCCCCCGTAACGGCCGTAACCGGAGAGACGGCGCTCCCTTCTTCGGTGTGTACGTCGAGGACGCGCGCCTTCATTGGGGCCCGAACGCTCGCGTAGCCGAGCTGCGTCTCGAGCGTGTCGAGGACGGCGCGGGCACGGGCTCGACTCGCCGTGGACGTTTCGGAGCGCGCGCGAGCCGTGTCGAGCTGTTGCGCGGACGAAGCGCCGGTCTTTCGCAGATCTTCCGCGCGTCTGAGCTCGATCTTGGCGTAGCGCTCTTCGACCTCGGCCACCTGCGCAGCAGCTTTTGCCTCGCGGACCTGTGCTTCCAGGAGGTCTTTCTCGATCTCGAGAAGGAGCTGGCCGGGCTCGACATCGTCGCCGGCGTCGACGGCGATGTGTTCGATGATCCCAGCGATCCGGGGACGCACCTCGACTTCGATCGCCGGTTCGATCGTGCCGGTGGCGACCACCACGCGCTCGATCACGCCGCGCTCGACGGTCGCGAGCGGTGCGTCCGCGACATCGGGTGCGCCGCAGCCGGAGAGGAAGATGGGGAGGGCGAGGAGCGTCGAAGCGAGGGGGGCTCGGGCGCACGTCCGGCCTAGCGCGAGGAAGCGCCGCGACGGGAGGCGGTGCGGGAAGGACAAGAAAGACCTCCTCGGGCAGGCGTTGGTGCCGAGCCTACACTAACGCTTCGAGGGCGCCAACGTTCGTGCTCCCGAGTAGGTGACGACGAGCGGTCTTTCATGCTTGGGTGCGGCATTCGATCCGACGTCAGAAGGTCTCCGACCGCACGTCGTCCGACCTTCCGTCTCCACGCTGGGCGAGCCCTTCGATCCATCGAGCATGGGTCGCTCAGCCCGTGCTCGCCTCTTCGTCCGACGGCATCGCCGATTCGAGTTTCGATGCCAGTTCTTCGACGGTGTAGGGCTTTTGGAGGCTGCCCTTGCATTCACGGATCATCGACTCGGTCGCCTTGCTGTCGATGCTGTAGCCCGAGGACAGGATGACGCAGACGTCGGGGTCCATCTCGCGCAAGGCTTCGAAGACCTGGCTCCCGTTCGTCCCGGGCATGATCATGTCGAGGATGACGACGTCGATCTCGTCGGCATGCTCGCGATAGGCCTCGATCCCCGCTTCGCCGCCGAGCGCCGTACGGACGTCGTAGCCGAGACTTCCCGTCATCCGAGCGCAGACACGGAGCACCATCTCTTCGTCGTCGACGATGAGGACCCGACCCACGCCTGGTGCGATGGCTTCGGTTTCGTCTCCCTCGGCCTGCTGGACGTCCTCGGCGGCGGGCAGGAGCACCCGAAATGTCGTGCCTTCGCCCGGTCGTGAGTGGACCTCGATCCGGCCGCCATGCGATTCGACGATCCCGTAGGCCGAGGCCAGGCCGAGCCCGGTTCCGCGCTCGAGATCCTTCGTCGTGAAGAAGGGATCGAAGATCCGATCGACGACATCCGCGTCCATCCCCATGCCGTTGTCCTGTACGCTGAGCACGACCATGTCCTGGCCCGCCTCGATGGCGTTGAGTGTCGCGATGCGCAGTTCGCCGCCGTCGGGCATCGCATCACAGGCATTGATGTCGAGATTGAGGATGACCTGCTCGAGCTGGTGAAAATCGGCTTCGACGGGAAGCAGGTCTTCGGTCAGGTCGTAGTGGACGACGATCTCCTTGCGCGTTCGGCGGATCGTTTCGGAGACCTTGCGAACGGCATCGTTCAGGTCGGCCACCTCGACCTCGTATCGTCCCTTCCTCGCATAGCCGAGGAGCTGTCGCGTCAGGCTTGCACCGCTCTGGATCTGGTCTTCGATCTCGACGAGGCTCTGCCAGATCTCGTCCCGCTTTGCGGGGGCGCCGTCTCCGGGATCGTCGTTTTTCGGCGGCTCCAGCGTGGACTTCAGGAGCGAGACGTTTCCCTGCACGACCGTGAGCAGGTTGTTGAAATCATGCGCCACACCACCCGCAAGAGTGCCGACCGCCTCGAGGCGGTCGAGATGCTGGATCTGCGCCTTGACGCGCTTCGCTTCGGTGATGTCTCGGGTGATCGCGAGGACGCCCGCCGGCTTGCCCTCATGGTCGTGGAAGCGCGAGGCGCTCACGCTCACGTCGACGAGATCACCGGACTTCGTGAGGCGCCTGCCTTCGTAGCCTGCGAAGGGTTCTCCCTTGGAAGCGACGCTACCGAGGATCTTCACGGCCTTGGACAGCTCTTCTTCGGGGACGTACGGAATCCGCGTGCCTTCGAGATCTTTCTGCGTCCATCCGAAGATGCGTGTGAACGATGGGCTCAGGTAGGTGACCTTCATCTCCATGTCGACCATGGCGATCGCGTCGGCCGAGGTATGCAGTAGCGAGCGATAGATGGCCTCGGTCTTCTTCGCCTCTTCATAGAGCTGGCGGTAGTGCTCCTTGCTCTCGCCGAGTGCCCCCTTCGCTTCGTTCAGCTCTCCGACTCTCTCCTCGAGGCGATCGAAGAGCACGACCGTCTGGGCCGTGAGCGTCTGGAAGGCCCGCGCGAGTGTTCCGATTTCATCCGTTCGGATCGCGATCGGATCGAGCGCGTGGGCCGCCCAGCTTCTTCCGTCCGACTCGCGGACGATGTCCGCCAACTCTTCGATAGGGGCGGTGAGGCGACCTGCGGCGCGAGTGCCGAGGGCGATGGTGCCGATCAGGGCGAGCGTGAGGACGCAAACGAAGGCGATGGCGAACCTCTGCCATCCGATCGCCACGTAGTCGTGGTACGCGCCCACGATCTCATCGGCGCGCGTTTCCATTGCGGCAACCGGCGCCGAGAATTCGTCGATGTAACTCGTGGCCGCGACCATCATCGTCACGCCGTCGATCTTCACGCTGGCCGGTGTCGCGAAGAGGTATTTCGTTCGCGTCGAGCCGTCGGGCTCGATCCAATCGTAATAGCCCGAGGTCTCGTTGCCCGTGATGCCTCGTTGCGCGATCTCGAACCAGGCGGGCATCTTCTCTGCGAAGTCGCGTATCTGCTTGTCGACGATCTCGGGATTCGGATGGACGACGATGCGACGCGAACCGCCGGCTTCGGTGATTGCCGTATAGCCGCCGTCGCCGACCTTCTGCATGGCCAGATCTCGGAAGTACGGATCCTCCCGCATCACTTCGATGCTCGTCCCGGGATGGTCTTCGAAATACTCGGCGACCTGGAGCGCGACATGTCGCGCCCGGTTCCGGATGACCGACTCGCCGAGCGTCTCGAGGTTTCGTTTGGCGTCGAGATTCAATTCGTGAACCGACTCGGCGATGAGGCTCTCGACTCGACCGCGCCCGATGTGCGCCGCGATCAGGACGAGGATCAGGAAGACCGTGAGGGGAAGGATCGAAGCGAGGAAGTAGTCACGCCGGAAAAGTCCGGCGATGGACGGGCGATTCGATTCCTCAGCCCGCATGGGAAGCTTCCCGCGCGATGGCGAATGGAATCCGAGCATTTCTGGACGCGCACAATCTCGACATCGATAGCGATCCGGGTTTCCTTGCAAGCCTACGTGTACGCATCTCCGGCTCGGAAATACCCGATCCGCGCGACGATCCTTCCAATCGGCAACCCGTGCACTGCGCCTGAGATGGCTCAGTCGAGAAGGAGCGGGTGCTCCCGAGGAGATTCCGAGGCGGGGCGCGGCGCGACAGCGGGAGGCCGTCGAGGGTCGAACGCAGCCGCCGATTCGCATCGGACACGAGTTTTCGAACTCTTCTGGAATGACAGGCAGGCGCCGAAGCTGGATGCCGAACTGGGAAGGCAAATCGGGGCGCAGCGTCGGTCAGTTCCTTCGAAGCCCTCGACGCGGCCAGCCCAGGCCGATCAGGCCCAAGCTCAGGAGAAGGGACGTCGTCGGTTCCGGCACGACGTCGAGCGCGTTCAAGTTGTCGTTGGACAATGCCCCTCCGCGAACCGTGAGCAGTCCGAGCGATTCCGCCGTATGGAGGATCGCAGCACTCCCTCCCAGGGGCCGATCGAGCGCGGAAGGGACTTCTGCATACGGATCGACGCACGTCGTCTCGGCAGGCCCTCGTTTCGCGCGCAGCCGAATCGGGGTGCGACCGATGACGACCGGCGTGGGCGGGAGGGGCCGCCGACACGAACATGTGAATCACCCTATCAGCAGGGCCGCATAGCGACGAGAAAATTTCGTCGGCGAATCGCGATCGGGTTCGATCGGTGCGAGCGCGCCTGCGGGGCAGGGGCCCGGCGTTCCCCGTCGCTCGTCTCGGTGCTGTTGGGCGTGGGTCGATGGCTGATCGAGATCGTCGGTTCGGACGGCCACGGCGTGGGACCTCAGATTCTGCGGTGAGCCATGCTCCTACCGACGTTCCGCGACGAAGTCGCGGAACTCCGTGAGTGAGAAGGCTGCGGAGACACCCAGACCGAACGTCGAGAAGTCCGAGCGCTTGCCCGACCGAGTCAGCTCGGTCTCGTAGCTGACGGCGAAGTAGGCCGACAACACTCCGTTTCCGAATCCCAGTTTCCCCGCAAATCTCGGTGCGCTTTCGGATCTACCGTTCCGGTCGTAGAAGCGGTATCCGGCCTCGGCCGCCAGGAACGTGCTCCACGACTTCAGATCTGCATACATCCTCAGGTCCGGGCCGTGACCGTCGTACCCGCTGACAAATCCGACGTAGCTGTACCCCATGCCCCAGGAAAGGGCGAGGGGTTTCGCCTGTAAGGGCAGATTGAATCGGAACTCGGGCGACATCATGACTCGCGAGGTGCTGTTGAGTCGCTGCAGTTCGAAGTTCATCGCGAACTCTGGCCAGTGGAGTGGCTCATGCCATGGCCGCGCCTGGCTTCGGAATCTTCCGAGTGCGAAACCGGCGAAGGAGGCGGGCGGACCCCAACTCCGCGGCGCGCTTTCCGGGCCGTCGAAGAAACATGCGCCGTCTGGATGAATCTGTCCTGGCGAGAGACACTCGCGGTTGGCGTAGCTATTGACGGGCTTGGCGTCGATATAGCTATCGATGACGTCGCGGATCGATCGCGCAACTGCCAACACCATGAGTAGGGCCTGGTCGACGTGTTCGGGATTGATACCGGACTTCTTTCCGTAGAGTTCTCCATCTCCGATCATGTCGATCAGTTCAGGGCCGTGTAGTCCGACCTGACCAAGCCCTTCGTGTCCGCTGAAGCAATGCGCGAGTACCATCGTCCGGCCGTCTTCGAGAGAAGTCGATCCTCCCTTTTGCGCATGCGGCTGCTCGTTCGGGGGCAGGATGCCGAGGAGATCGTCCCATGTATCTCGCGCCACCTCGAACTGTCGTCCGCCGTGGTTGCCGATGTCATGGGCCCGATTGTTCTGCATGTGGGATCTGTCGTCGGCTTCGTCCGTCATATGACCCGGCGCCAGGGCATCTTCGAGGAAATGGTCGGCGTAGGCGTTCAGGGCCAACGCGTCGACGAGACGATCCGTCGGATCGCGGGTCATGGCGGTGAGCGCTGCGATCGAGACTGCGCGTTCGTGCTCGGAATGAAAGACACGAAGCGCTTTTCGCCGAAAGTGATGTGAGTTCCGACGAACTTCGCCAACGCCAGTCGTGATGCTGTCGAGCTGCTTCTTGACGTGTTCGGAGTTGATGCGTTCGGCACCCGTCTTGGAGGTGTCGATGATTTGATCCGGACGGGCAGAGTAGTCCGGATAGGAGACGAGCTCGCCGTAGCTGGCTCGTCCCTCCGCTCCCTGGAACATTCGCAGGATTTCGAGCGCATCCTTCGCACGCCCGCCGGCATCCGACTTCCGTTCGACGTAGCTTTCGACGACGCAAAGAGCACGGTTCGATACCCATTCGTGCTCCGGGGACAGGAAGGCTTCCGCGGGAAGGGCAACCATGAGGATCAGGCACGGCACCCATCGACTCATCTTGCAAAGAAGCTGCATCGCAGATCGCCCCGGTTCCTGATCTCGATCGGAAGTTAGGCGTTCCCCGTCGCTCGCGCAGGTGCCTTCATCCGGAGTACACGCGTCCCCTCCGGCACTCGCATCAGCGTGTCGCACCAGGTCTCGTCCTCGTACACGTAGAGGATCTGGAGAGCGCGGATCTCGCCTGCGACATAGCGCGCTCTCGCGTCCTCGAGGTTCGGTTCGAGGCGTTCGGCGTGGCCCTTCGCCGCCCCCTTCTCCTGAATCTCGAGGACCCGCGTGAGCGCTCCGAGATCGCGGAAGAGCTCGGCTACGACTTCGTCATCGATCACTTCGTCGTGAAGCTCGGGGAGTTCGAACTGTGTGTCGTCGGCTTCATGTTCCGTCGCCGCCCGCGCCTCGATCTCGGCCCGCGTCGGTCGCTCGGCGTTCGGGTGGATCGCGATCGCGTTGCTCGGCGCGGGGCAGGCGTAGTGACATTGCCCGCATCCGGTACAGAGCGATGCGTCGACGGCGGGCACCCCCTCCGCCCAGGACATCACGCCGGGCACGGGGCAGCGTTCGACACATACGCTGCAGGTCGTCCCGAGTCGGTTCAGGCAGTCGAAGGCCTGGACGTGCGCCGTGCCGAGGGAGGAGGGGGCTTCGGCACGCAAGGCGCCCGGCTCACAGGCGCTGATGCAGGGGAAGTCTTCGCATAGCAGGCAGGGCGCGAGGGTCGGATCGATGATCGGAGTCTCGGCGGCCGAGCGCAGGCGCGGCGGAGCCTGGCGGATCGCGCCGGGCTCGCAGGCTTGGGTGCAGTCGCCGCATCGCGTGCACGCCTCGAGGAATTCGATCTCGGCGAGGGCGCCCGGCGGGCGAAGGAGGGGGAAGGCGTGGTTCGCGTCGTGGTTCGCGTCGTAGTTCGCGCGGGATCTGGCTGGCGCGGTGCGCCCGCTCGCCCCGGACGCGCCATTCGGATCGTCGAGCGAGTCCTCGAGCCATGAGATGACCGACGGCATTGGTCGGGAAGGCGCATCGGGATCGTTCGCGGTATCTCGCACCGCGCTGCCGCGCCAGGCCTTCTCCGCCTGCTCGCGTGGGTCGGGGCGAATGCGTCCGAGCAGGAAATTTCGACGGCTGACGTCAGGACCACTGGATGCGTCGACATTCTCGCCGCGCTTGCCGCGATCGGTCTCGTCATCGGTCGCCACTTCGTCAGTTCGCCGATCGAGCGAGCACGGGCGCTTGATCCAGTCGAGCGGACGGCGCGTGGCATTGCGTGCAGCTCTGGCGTTCGGGATGTCGCGTGTGCAGACCCGCGGCGCCGGCGGGTCCATGACATGCCAGACATTCTTCGCGCATCCATGTCGAATGGGGAATGACCGGCGGCGCTCCATGGTAGGCGCGGGCGCCGTGAGAGGGCGATGCGGCGGCGGCGAATCGGCTCGGCGCCTTGGCTGCGGCGGAGGGCGGTGTCTGCGTGACGGAAGTCTGCGTCGAGACGTGACATTGGGTGCAGCTCGCGAGCACGGCATGGGGCATCGGGCGCGCCACGCGGCCGCCGAGCTGGAAGCCATTCTCGTGACACGCGAGGCATTCGGCAGCGCCGCCAGCGGAGACCGGATGCGGAATCGCAGGGGGCGCTCCTTCGAAGGCGCGCTTCGCTTGTCGGGATTCGAGCGCACCGGGCGTTTCGGGGCCTTGCGAGCGGGTGCGCTCGGTTTCTTCGGGATTCGTCGATGCGGCGACGACGGCACGTTTCGTCGCTTCGCTCCAGCCGGAGCGATCCTCGTCCGCACCCCAGGGCCGCGCGGCGAGCTCGCGGTTCGTTCGCGCGTCGTTCACGATGCCTTCGGCCTTGGGACCGTTCACGGGCAGGGGCGCCACCACCGGCTGGTATCTGCTCGGTTGCGTGCCCGTCACGAAGCCGATCAGCGCCGCTCCGCCGAGCACGGTGGCGACGATCGTCAGCAGGCGTGCGCGACCCCCCTGCGGTAGCTCAGGCATTCTTGGCCTCTCCGCCGAGCTTGACGACGCGAACCGCGCACTTCTTGTAGTCGGGCTGCTTCGAGAACTGGTCGTGAGCGTCGAGCGTCAGGTCGTTGATCAGAAGACTCTCGTCGAAGAAGGGCACGAAGATGCTGCCGCGCTCCGTCGCTGCACGACCGTCGATCCAGACGGGAAGCTCGATCCGGCCGCGTCGCGTTTCGAGTCGAACGACCTCGCCATTGCCGACGCCCAGGGCGTTCGCATCCGCGCGATGGATCTCGACGTACGCATTCGGCATCGCGCGACGCAGCGGCTGCACACGCATCGTCATGCTGCCCGTATGCCAATGCTCCAGCACGCGACCCGTGCAGAGCCAGAGCGGATACGAAGCGTCCGGGACCTCGGGCGGAGCGACGAAGGGCCGGAACCAGATCTGCGCGCGTCCGTCCTTCGTCGGCGAATGATAGAAGTCGATCTCGGATCCCTTTTCGACGTAGGGATCATCGAACTCCGAGAATCGGAAGCGCGTTTCGCGCCAGCTGCCGTTCTCCTGCTGAACGACGGGCCAGCGCAGACCGCGCGCCTTCACGTATTCCTCGTAGGGGGCGAGATCCTTGTGCTTCAAGCGGCTGAACTGGCGGTACTCCTCGAAGAGTTCGCGATCGACGTTGATGTCGTAGTAGCGCGACCAGTTCCAGATCGGGACGTCGTTTCCGGCTTCGTCCTGCATGTCGAAGAGGAACTTGCCGTCCTTGTCCTTCATGCCCTCGTTGCCCAGGTCGAAGAGTCGGCGGGCGACCGCGATCGTCTGCCATGTGTCGTCGCGAGCCTGGCCCGGCGGCTCGACCATCTTGAACCACTGATGTGTGCGGCGTTCGGAGTTGCCGAAGAGCCCGTTCTTCTCGACCCACATGGAGGAGGGCAGGATCAAGTCGGCGCCTTCCGTCGTCGGCGTCGGGTACACGTCCGAGACGATCAGGAACTTGTCCGGGTCGGCGACCGCGGGGTCGAAGAGCTTGTGTCGGTTCGGAAGCGTCTGTCCGGGATTCGTGACCTGCACCCAGAGCGTGCTGATGTCGCCGCCCTCGGAGGCGGGCTTCGCGAACTGCTCCCACATCTTGACCGTGTGGTAGCCCGGCTTCGGATTGACGCGACCGTCGGGCAGGTTCCAGTAGTCCTCGGCCTGCTTTCGATGTTCGTCCTTCGCGACGAGTCGGCCTCCAGGCAAGAGGTGTGCGAGCGTGCCGACCTCGCGGGCGGTGCCACAAGCCGAGGGTTGTCCCGTCAGGCTTGTCGGCGCGTCGCCCGGGGTGCCGAAGTGTCCGGAAAGCAGATGCACCCCATGTACGAGGGTATTGATCGCGGTGCCCTGCGTATGCTGGTTCATGCCCATGCACCAGAGGCTCGTGATCTTGATGTCGCGGCGGGCGAAGAGGTCGGCCAGCATGCGGATCTGATCCGCGGGCACGCCCGAGAGTTCTTCGGCTTTCTGGGGCGTGTACTCGGCGATGAGCGTCTTGAACTCTTCGAAGTCGATCGAGCGTCCATGCAGCGACGGCGGGTCACTGTCTGCCTTGAAGGCGCAATGCTTCTCGACGAATGCTGCGTCGTAGGTGCCGTTGCGAATCAGTAGGTGCATGATGCCGAGGGCGATCGCGAGGTCGCCCTGGGGCTGGAACTGGAGGTAGTGCTGGGCGTGCGCGCTCGATCGCGTACGGCGCGTGCCCATGTCGATGATCAGGACTTCTTCTCCGCGAGAGCGGCGATCGATCACGCGCGAGAAGAGGACGGGGTGCATCTCGGCGGGGTTGTTGCCCCAGTTGATGAGCACGTCACACACGTCGAGGTCGTCGTAACATCCGGCCGGCTCGTCGACGCCATAGGTCGCGAGGAAGCCGGTCACGGCGGACGCCATGCAGAGCCGTGCGTTCGGGTCGATGTGGTTGTTGGCGAGTCCGCCCTTCATGAACTTCTGCGCGGCATAACCCTCCGGAATCGTCCACTGTCCGCTGCCGTAGAAGGCGAAACCCTTGGGATCCTTCTGGATGCGCTTGGCAATGACGTCGATCGCTTCCTTCCAGGAGATCGGTACGTGCTTACCGTCCTTCTTCAGAAGGGGCTGGGTCAGTCGGTCCTTTCCGTAGAGCGCGAGTCCGACGTGGTAGCCCTTCACGCAGAGCAGTCCCTTGTTGACGTCGGCGTCCTTGTCCCCGGCGACGGCGACGACGCGTCCACTCTGGGTGCCGACCTGGAGCTGGCAGCCGGTGCCACAGAACCGACAGGGCGCCTTCTCCCAGGACACATCGGCGTTCGACGCTTCGGACGTCCGGGGAAACGCGCCGCCCGCCGCCGTGGTCGCGGCGGCCATCGCGGCCAGCTTGACGAAACTTCGTCGTTTCAGGTCCATGACTCTCGCTCCATCACTCTCGGTGTTTCTTCCGGCGTTTCCCGGGGCGATGCCTCGTCGTCGCGCACGCCTCCCGGTGTCGTTCCCGTCGACTCTGTCTCGGGCAATAGGTCAGCGAACTCGGCGAAGACGACGTCGACATGCAGGACGCCTTCTAGGGCGAGGAGTTCGTCGATCTCGGCTTCGACGCGGTCCTTCCCACCAGTCTTTGCACGGATCGTCGCGTGGGTCTCTGCATGGGTCTCTGCGCGGGCCTTCGCGCGGATACCGGCGAGGGTTTCTGCGCGACGGTCGTCGGCACATTCGAGTACCGCCGGCTGTTTCGCTCCCTGGCGTTCGCCGAGTTCGAGATGCGGCACGCGCCGAAGTCGTTCGAGTGTTGCCTGTCCCGCGTCGAGCGACTCGGGGTCGAGGCTGAGGACGATTCCGAGGATCGGCATCAGCGATTCTCCTTCCGCGACGGTCGGGCGCCGTTTGATCCCGCGATCGTGGCGCGGCCTGTCAGGACCTGGGCGGTGATCTTCACGGCGACGGTGAAGATGCCGATTCCGACGGCCCAGATTCCGACGGTCAGCTTCCATTCTGTCAGGCTCGGAACGTACTCGACGATTTCGTGCATCGTGCTCGGCACGAACGCTGGCACGATCATGCCCATGCCTTTCTCGATCCAGACGCCAGCGAAGGTCAGCACGCAGGCGAGCAGGACGACGCCCGGCTGGCGATGGGACAGGGGGGAGAGGAGGAGGAGCGCCGCCGTCGTGTTGAGCGCAATCGCGCTCCAGATCCAGGGAACGAGGGCGCGACTCTCGCCGATGCCGAAATAGAGATAGTGCGCGGATGCGGCGTGGGCGCCGCCCGTATAGAACTGGGTGAACGCTTCCGATCCCAGGAGGAACAGGTTCACGAGCACCGTGACGCGCATGATCGACGTGAGCGTACGCACGGGGCCATCGGGAACCGGCAGCGCGGTCAGTCGTTTGATGAAGGCGAGTGCGACGATCAGGAAGGCGGGGCCCGTCACGAAGGCCGAGGCGATGAAGCGCGGGGCGATGATCGCGTCGTTCCAGAAGGGGCGGCTACCGAGTCCGTTGTAGAGGAATGCGGTCACGGTATGGATCGAGATCGCCCAGCCGACCGAGAGGAAGACGAAGGGAACGTACCAGCGCGGGTTCAGCGGCTTTCCTATGTAGCGCGAGTAGACCATGTAGCCGGCCACGTGCAGGTTGATCAGCAGGTATCCGCTCAGCACGACGACGTCCCACGTCAGCATCGAGATCGGCCAATGGAATCTCCCGATGAACGGGATGAGATGCCAGAAGCGATCGGGGCGACCGAGATCGACGTTGACGAAGGCGAGCGACACGATGATCGCGGAGATGGCGAGGAGCTCGCCGATGATCACGACGTCGTGCATCTCCTCGTCGTCGTACAGATAGGCCGGGATCACCATCATCACGGCGCCCGCGGCGAGGCCGACACCGAAGGTGAAGTTCGCGATGTAGAGACCCCACGAGACGTGATCGGTCATCGCCGTCAGGATCATGCCCTGACTCATCTGCTGCGCCCACGCGTTCGCACCGACGAGGGCGAGGGCGGTCAGCAACGTCATCCAGGCGTAGAAGAGGGGCCCGCCGTCGAAGGAGATCTTCACGCATTCCCATAGGAAGCGCGGATAGCTGATCAGGTGCGAGTTCGGGCCCGCGTCCGTCCCGCCCGGGATTCCCGCCTTGCTGGGTGGCTGGGTCGATGTTCCGGTTGCCGACACCATGATCAGATCACCCGTCGAAGAAGTAGAAGAAGCGCGGATGCGTACCGAGCTCTTCCTTGAGGACGAAGACACGCTTGTTCTCGAGCACCCAGCGAATCGGAGACTCGGGGTCGAGGAGATTGCCGAAGACACGCGCACCGGTCGGACAGGCCTCGGCGCAGGCCGGTAGCTTGCCCTTGCGCGTTCTATGTAGACAGAAGGTGCATTTTTCCATCACGCCCTGGGGACGGATGCGGTTGGAGAGATAGCCCTGGTCCGGGTTCACTTCTTCGGCGGGAATTTCCGGTTTCTTCCAGTTGAAGCGGCGTGCGTGGTAGGGGCAGGCGGCTTCGCAATAGCGACAGCCGATGCACCAGTTGTAGTCGACGACGACGATCCCGTCGGGTTCCTTCCAGGTCGCCTCGACCGGGCAGACATCGACGCAGGGCGCGTTGTCACATTGATGGCATTGCACCGGCATGTAGTACTTGCCTTCGGCGGGAACCTCATGGTCGTAGTTCACGTTGCCCTCTTCGAAGTCGATGCTGCCCTTGGCGAGTTCGAAGATGCGGATGTAGGACTGGTTCGTGTCGCGATCGTGGTTGTTCTCGATGTGGCAGGCCTCGGCGCATTTTCGACAGCCGTTGCAGACGCTCAGGTTCAGCGCGTAGCCGAACTGCACGCCGGGCAGGGCAGGGTCGTCCGAGATCTGGACGTCGGCGCCGTACTCATCCTTCGTCTCGCGTTCGAGCCGTGCGATCACTTCGCGCATCTCTTCGGGACCGAGTTCCTGATAGTGGTCCTGCAGGAACTCATCGAGGCTGAGGTTCGACGTGAAGTTCCGGAGCGGCTCCATCGCCTTCGCGAAGGCGGCTGCGCCAAGGGTGGCCCCGATCGTCGCGATCGCAGTCCTTCGTGTGACGTCATTCATGGTTGGAACTGGCCTCGGTCTGAGCCGCGTGCGGCACTAGGAAACGATCATTGGGGCCCGGCGCGGGGTAGACGAGCGGATAGGCCGGCGCGTGCGCCGCATGACAGCTGACGCAGCTGTTCCGCTGCGTCGGGCCCTTCGTGCGATCCCAGTATCCGCGTGCGCCCCCATGTGCCATGTGCTGATAGCTGCGCAGTTGACTGCTATGGCACTGGCCACAGAGCGTGATGACCTCGCCCATCTCGAGTGTTTCGCCACTGGCGAGCCGAAGGCGCGTTCGATCCTCCGGGTCGTGGCACGAATCGCATGGAAGATTGCCATGCTTGAGTTCGATCGCGCCATGGAAGTCGGAGGGAGACGCTTTCAGTTTGGCGAGTTCCGCTTCGAGATCGGCGAGGGCCGGCTCGTCACCGGCGGTATGGCAGGTCGCGCACTCGACGCCGATCGCGCGCCCGGCGGCATCGCGAAGCTCGGTAGTGACCCGACCGAGGGTCGTGGGGTGTTCGATGACGACGGGATGGAGTGGCGCGACGTCTCGTTCTGAGGCCGCGCGTCCAGCCTCGGTCGTGACGTCATCGTCGGCCGTCGCCATTCCGCTTCCGAATACAGCCGCGACGATCAGGCCGACGACGAGTCTCGTCAGCAATCGACTGATGGGCGCGCGCTTCATCCGGTCCCTTCGTTCTCCGGCCGCGCTCGAATCATCGACGAAGGATCGAAGACTCGAGATGGCTCGGTCGAAATCGACGAGTCGAGCCAGCATAGCGACGATCGATCGAATGCGCGCGGTTGCGCGTTTCATTGAGGAGTCAGTGCATGATCGCCTCGTCGTTCGCGGTCGCGAGGTCGGCGTGGGCCTCGAATTCCTCGATCAGTTTCTTCACGATCCCGACGGCGACCAATGGATAGGTGTGGTCGAGATCCCACTCGCATTGATCGGTGAGATGGCCCTCGCGAATCAGCGTCCGCGCATGCTGATCCGTGAAGCGAACGATTTCGAGCCAGGTCGAATGTTCTTCCTGCTCGACCAGCTCGTCGAGCCACTCGAGGAGCATCGCGCGCGCTGATGGATCGAGCGCATCGAGCAGGAGTTGGTTCAGCCAATCGCCTGTGCCGAGTCCTTCCGGTCTTGGCTCGTGGTGCTTCAGCTCGCGAGCGACCTCATGACACACCTCGCGCGCGACGAAGGTGTCGCTCGCGGGGTAGCCGAAGCGCTCTTCGAACCGATGCAGACTCCGCTCCGCGATTTCCTTTGCGTGCATCCACGCGTCCTTGCGTGCGTGGTCGCGGGTCTCGATCTCACAACGATCGAGCAGGGATTGCGCGTCCGCGTGAATCGCGTCGGGATGATGGCTGATCCAGTTCTCGAGATAGCTGCGTTTCATGGCCGTTCCTCCTCGGTCCATGCGATGCATGGACGGTTGGGGTCGGCGCCGAAACGAGGTCACGTTCGTCTCTACGAGCGTGACCAGGGCAGGCTTCAGGTCGGCGGGCATCCGCGGACACGACCGGGTCTCCGCGGAGGACACCGAGAGGTTCGGCGCCGGCGAGCGCGTGATCCATTGCAGTCTACCACGACGCGCACGTCCATCGTCGATCGGTCGGTCGCCTGGGCCCATCCTCCCCGATGGGGGTGCGTTCTCGCGTCCATCGCGGCGAAAAGGCATCGCTGCCCGCCGTCGAGGCGCGGACTCGGTCAGCTGTTTCGTCCCGCCCCGTCGCTCGAATAGACGAGCACGGCGAAGCCCATGGCGCCCACCCCGAGGTGCCAGACCAGGACGAGGAGGTAGGCTACTTCGCAGACCTGCAGCGATCCGAATACGGCGGTGAGGACCTGGGCGAGCGCGATCGCGACGCCGAGGCGAGCGGTCAGGCGGGGGCCGAACTCGAGTCCCGGTGGAATGCGCAACGCGAATGTGCTGACGTCGAGCAGGTGGACGACACCATAGAGTGCTACCGCTGCGCGCCACGAACCTGGCGGCTCGATCATGCGTTCGAAGATGAGCGGGAACAGCGAGAAGAAGATCGCGATCGCACTCACCTGGAGCATGATGCGGAGATTGAATCGCCGGTTCATGTTCCAGTCGCGGACTGCACGGTTGTCGAGGGCCACGACGACGCCGCTAAAGCCGGCGATGCCGAGGGCAAGCTCCGCGATCAGGACCAGCGTGTCGTGACTCGCCATTCTGTCAGGTCCGCCCGTGGGTTTGTGCCGAGGTCGTCGACTTGCGAGCCACTATAACATGACGCTCCGCGGTCACGCGGGGTGGCGGGGCGGGCTCGTCGCGGTCGAAGTCGGATCCTCCCCGCGTCCGTCGCGCGACGCAGCGGCTACGCGAGAACGTCGAGCTTTCGCAGCAGTTCGACCAGATCCGCGTGCGAGTCGACGACATGCTCCGCCTCGGGATGCTGGCTCGGCTCGTCGTCGTAGAGTTGTCGGATGCGGATCGAAGTCATGCCGAGGGCGCGCGCGCCGGCGACGTCCGTTCGCCGCAGGTCTCCCACGTGCAGGGCGTGTTCAGGCGCGATGCCGAGAGGGTCGAGCACGGCCGCGAAGGTTCGTTCGTCGGGTTTCGGCGCGCCGACCTCGTCCGAGAACGACTGGACGATGAGCCCGCCGAGGAGTCCCTCGCGGTCGAGGTGGCGACGGACGACGCGGCCGGGTGTGAGGCCCGTATCGCAGACGAGCGCACAGGCGACGCCAGCCCCTTCGAGCGCGCCGATCGTTTCGCGAGCCCCTTCGAGGGCGCGGACGTCGCTCGAATGAGAGGCTTCTTCGAAGACCCGTGTCAGATGTTCGAGGGCGGGGTGGGGATCTTCGAAGCCGAGTTCGGAGAGTCCATGCTTCGCGACCTCGCGCGCCCCGGTGGCCTCGCCCGACTTCCAGTCCTGCATGTGGCGCGCCCATCCCGAATCGAACGCGCGCCCCGCTTCTTCGTGCGAGACCTCGCGACCGGCTTCGAGTGCAGCTCGTCTGAGTTCCTCGACGCGCAGCCGATGGGCGACGGGCCAGTTCAGCTCGCTCAGCAGGGTGTTCCAACAGTCGAAGGTCACGAGGCGTCGCTTCGAGCGAGTCATCGGCGCGGCGACAGGCGATCGAAGGCGCGCTTCGACCGGCACGAGTACATCCTCGATCGGTCCGTCGCTGTAGACGACCGCATGTTCGCGGGACGCGAGTTCACTCACCGGCTCCCATCTCTCCCGCAGCCCATCGAAGAGGCTCTGCCAGCCGCTGGTCCCGCTCTCCGCATCGCGGGCGCGCAGTCGGCGACGGCTCACGGCGAGCGGCACCCGACATTCGACGAAGAGGAAGTCGCGATCATGGGCCAGGGCGACGGCGCGGGCTTCGAGCCTCTCGTGCGTCCGCGAGAAACAGCCGTCGAGGACGACGGCGCGATCCGCGGACAGCTCGGCCTCGGCCCTCCGCAGGAGCTCTCTATAGAGAGCGTCCTCGGCACGCTTTCCGAAGACCCTTCCCCAATCGGCTTCGTGGACCGGACCGTCGTCGGCCGGGTCCGTATCCCGGACTTCGTCGACGCGCTCGTGCTGGAGCTGATCCGTTTCGATGCGGACCGCGCCGAGTGCCTCGCAGAGTGCGCGTGACACACTGCTCTTGCCCGACGCGACGAGTCCGCCGACGGCGATCAGGGGTGGCTTGTTTCGCCCGAGCGTCCAGTTCACTTCGTCATTCCGCTGCGTCGCGCGCCTCGGCACACTTGTCGAGGATCGGGAGGACCTCATCGCGGCCCGCTGGCGGGAGTCCGTAGACGACGCGATCTGCGCCGACCTTCTGGTAGCGCTCGAGGACCTTCGGCGACGGCGCTACGCCGTAGATGCTGACCTCGAGGCTCGCCGGGTCACGCCCTGCATCCGCGGCCATCGATCGGAAGGCCGGAATCGACGTTTCGAGATCGTCCTCTCGGCCTCCGATCGGGATCCATCCATCGGCGTAGCGTACGGCGCGCCGGGCACCGCCGGGAAACACGCCTCCGACATGGATCGGCGGGTGCGGCTTCTGCACGGGCTTTGGCCACATGAAGATCGAATCGAAGTCGACGAGGTCGCCGTGGTACTCGGCTTCGTTCTCACCCCAGATCGCCTTCATCGCTTCGATGCGTTCGCGAAGGAGCTTGAACCGGTTGTCGGGTGACGTGCCGTGATTCCCCATCTCTTCGAGGTTCCAGCCGCCACCGACGCCGAAGAGGAATCGTCCATTCGAGAGCTGGTCGAGGGAGGCGACTTCCTTGGCCGTATGGATCGGGTCGCGCTGGATGACGAGACAGATTCCGGTGCCGAGCTTGATTTTGGTCGTGACGGAAGCGGCGGCAGCGAGCGCGAGGAAAGGGTCGAGCGTGTCGTAGTACATCTTCGGGAGATCGGCGCCGCCCGGCCATGGACTCTTTCGCGAAGTCGGAATATGGGAATGCTCTGCGACCCACAGCGATTCGAAGCCACGCTGTTCCGCCTCGACGGCGAGTTCGGGGAGCGGAATCGAATAGTCGGTCGGAAAGATCGTGAGTCCGTGATGCATTTGGAAGAAGCCTTTCGAGAAGGGTTCGAAGCTGCGCGTCGTCCGACTCTACCATGTGGCTGATAGCGCGGCCGTGCGCAGCTACCCCTCGTTCCGCTCGTCGAGCATGCGTTCCACGGCCACCTCGCCCATCGGTTCGGGATGCTTTATGCGAAGGCTCTCGATCCATTCACGCGTGAAGTCCCGGTCGAGTCGCGCGTGCACGCTCGCGATCACGATCGAGGCGAGCAGCGCGCCGAGCGACGCGAGCGCGCTGTCCTTGTGGGAATCCCAGATGTCGCCCTGAGTGCCGAGATAGGCCATCCCGAGATCGCCTCCGAAGATCATGGCAGCGGCCCATTCGATCAGTTCGAAGAGCAACGAGGTCGACATGACGACGAGCAGCGGGAAGAGATAGGCCCAGAAGCCTCGCACGTCCGCGACGCGAAGGAAGATCTCGCGGACCGGGTACACGATCAGGACGCCGTATAGGAAATGAACGACGCGATCGAAGTGGTTGCGCTCCCAGCCGAGGGCTCCGTGGAGTCCTCGGCCGCCGACCGATTCGAACCAGCTCTCGTACGGAACCTCGGCGTAGGTGTAGTGCGCGCCGACTTCGTGCAGGCAGAGGAACAGGAAGAGCGCCGTGTACGAGATCTTCGAAAGGGGGAGGCGTGGGTAGGTGAGGACGAAGAAGGGGACGAGAAGGAACACGAGGAGATTCTCGAGGAGCCAGTCCGCGCGATAGGAAGGGGCCCAGGCGAGCGCGACGAAGACGAGTCCGAAGAGCGCAAGCAGCGTCGCCGCATAGCGCCGATGTCCGATCGTATCGTGCGATCGGGTGGATGGCGTCGGAGGTCTCGGAGATGTCGTCGATGTTGGGAGCATCGGTCCGGTCCTCTCCCTTGTCAGAACGGAGCGTAGGACACGTCCACCAATCGATAAGTGAAGACGTAGTGCGCCGCAGCGCCGGCCAACACGAAGAGGTGCCAGACCTCGTGATGTCCGAAGGTCTCGGGCCAGGGGTCCGGCCAGTGTTTCGCGTAGACGAAGGCGCCGACGGTGTAGGCCACGCCGCCGCCGACGAGCCAGGCGAGCGTTCCGGCGGAGAGCTGGGGCAGGATGAGATGGGCGGGGACGATGACCACGTAGCTCAAGCCGAGGTAGAGACTCAGGCTGATCCAGGTCGGGCACTCGATCCACGCGATCTTGAAGAGCGCGCCCGCGATCGCGAAGCCGCCGACGAGCACGAGCAGCGAGATCCGCCAGGCGCCGTCGAGAAGCAGCAAAAGAGGCGGGACGTAGGTGCCCCCGATCAGCAGGAAGATTGCGGCATGGTCGAGTCGGCGAAGCCAGCGATTCCCGCGCTCTCCGATGTCGAACCAGTGGTAGAGGCTCGAGGTCAGGAAGAGCAGGATCAGGGTGGCCCCGTAGATCGCCATCGCCATCGCCTTCGGGCCGTCGTCGGATACACGCCAGACGAGAGCGGCGGCGGCCACGAGGGCGAACCAGAACCCGATGAAGTGGGTCCAGGACGCGGCGGGATCCTTGAAGATGCGGATCTGGAAGTGGGTCGACATGACGGTGTGCGGATCACTCCTTGATGACGAGATGATCGCGCAGCTCATTGGCGTCGTCGGGCGAGATCGGGAAATGCGGGTTGAGCAACTCGCCGCAGCGCTGGATCGCAGTGCTCATCCCGTCGGCGAGGTCCTTGCGCTTGACGCCCTCGATCAACAGGTCGACCACTTCCTGCCAGACGTCGGCGCCGAGCTTTTCCGCGATCGCGCGATCGGCGAGGACGACGGCGCGATGTTCCATGAGCGACACGAAGAGCAGGATGCCCGTGCTCCCCTCGGTCTGGCCGATGCCATGTTCATAGAACTCGACCTCGGCTCGCATCCCGACCTGCTGTGCCTGGTCGAGTCGCGGCGTCAGCGCGCGCTGGACTGCGTCGAATCGTGAGAGGACGACTGCCATGCCCCCGGCCAGGAGCCACGCGAGGCCGAGCGAGAGCCAATGCGGTCCGCCCAGCCACGCGTCCAGCCGGAAGGGCAGGTCGCCGAGCCAGACACACAGGAGTAGGAGCGTGAAGCTCAGCATCGGAACGTGTCCGACCGTCGACGAGCGCCGCACCAGGATCGGCACGATCTCACCGGAGGTGTGTGACTCCGCTTCGGCGATCGACGCTTCGACTCTCGCCACGCCGTCGTCACCGAACTGCGTGAGCGCCCAGGTGGGTACTTCGGACATCACCATCCCCCCGATGCGCCGCCGCCGCTGAAGCCGCCGCCACCACCCGAGAAGCCACCGAAACCGCCGCCCCGCATGCCGCCGCCGAAGCTGCCCGTCCCGCCGTAGTGTCGCGATCGTCCCATGCCGCCCATGAAGAGGAAGGGCAGGACACCCAGACGGCTAGCCAGGATGAAGAGCATCAGGAGGATGACGAAGAGCGCCTGCCAGCCGTTCAGCTCGCTCCGGCCCCGGCCCGAGCGCTGCGTGCCTTCGAGGTAGGGCGTCAGGTCGACCTCGGGATTCGTGATCCGTGCGATCTGATAGACGCCGACGACGACCCCGCCATCCATGTCGCCCAATTTGAAGAGCGGGGTGATGCCTTCGTCGATGATGCGTTTCGAATAGGCGTCGGTGAGCGACCCTTCGAGCCCTTGTCCGACTTCGATGCGAACGCGTCGCTCCTTCTGCGCGACCAGGAGGAGAACGCCTTCGTCGGCGTTCTCGCTACCGAGCTTCCATGCCTCCGCGACCCGGATCGACGCTTGCTCGATCGAGAGTCCCGCGAGGTCGGGGAGCGTCAGTACCGCGAGCTGGGTTCCGCCTGCGCTTCGAAGATGTCGAAGCGCATTCTCGAGCTGACGACGGGTGGGCGCGGCCAGCATGCCGGCACGGTCGGTGACCGCCGAACGCAAGGCGGGGACTTCGAGCTCGGCGGCTCGGGCGTCGAGCGCAGAGCCGAGGGTCCAGACGAGCCCGAGTCCGAGCGCGATCGCTCGGACACCGGCCCGGGAAGCTCTCATCTAGAACTCGACCTCGGGTGCCTGCTCGACCGCTTGCTGCTCGGCCTCGTCGAGTGCCCACTGGGCCATCTTGTCGTGGTGGTAGAAGAGGCTGTTCGTGAAGCTCGTCGGCGGGACGGAGACCAGGTCGTTGAACTGCTTGATGGCCTCGATATGTCGCTGGCGCGCGATGGTGATTCGATTCTCCGTCCCTTCGAGCTGGGCCTGGAGTTCGCGAAAGTTCCGGTCGGCCTTGAGCTCCGGATAGCGCTCGACGACGACCATCAGGCGACCGAGCGCCTGACTGAGACCACCCTGTGCCTGCTGGAACTGTTGAATCTGCTCGGCCGTGGCGTTGGTCGGGTCGATCGTCGCGCGCGTGGCGCTGGCCCGCGCGTTCGTCACGGCCTCGAGGGTCTCGCGTTCGTGGCTCGCATAACCCTTCACTGTATTCACGAGGTTCGGGATCAGGTCGGCGCGCCGCTTGTACTGGTTCGTGACTTCGGCGACCGAGGCTTCGACCTGGTTCAGTGCTTGCGGGATCGACTGGATGCCGCAGGCGGAAAGCGAGAAGAGAAGGGCGAGGAGAGCGAGAAGGACGAGTGTCTTGGGAAGGGCGAGTCGTTGCACGGAAATCCTCCTGTGGGGGGCGAATCGTAGCATCGAAGGCTCGGCGCGACGCTGCACGAATCGTGCTGCACTCGGAGTGCGGACGCTATTCGAGGCGATTCGGTCGCTACGAATCGTCAGCCGATCCCGAAATGATCGAGCGCCGCCCGCGCGACGGGCTCCCCGAACTCCTGCACGAAATGCCCGGCTTCGGGAATTTCCATCGGCTCGGGACAGCCGCGGATCGTTTCGCGAAGCTCTTTCATGACGGGCGCTCCGAGGACGGCGTCGCGCATGCCGACCGCCATGAAGCTCTCGCCCGACCAGGTCTCGCGGTAGAACGCGCGGCCACGCTTGCCGAGTTCGACGCCGTCCATTTCGGGCTCGACCGGCACGAGCTGCGGGAAACGTCGAACGCCGGCCTTGTAGCGATTGTCCGGGAAGGGTGCGTCGTAGGCGAGCGCGTCCATCGCATTGGTCGCGCCTGCCCCGTCCGATGCGATCAGTCCCGCGACGGGGATCTCGGGTGCCAGGGCCGCGAAGGTCTTCCATCCCGCGAATCCCTCGGAGACGGGTTCGCCGATCGGAATCGCCGTGTTCATCACCAGGAGCCGGGTGAAGCGGTCGGGCAGGTCGAGGGGGAGGCTCAGGCCGAGGATGCCGCCCCAGTCCTGGCAGACCAGGGTGATGTTGCGCAGGTCGAGGCGTTCGATCAGACGCAGCAGGCTCCCGCGATGGAAATCGATCGTGTAGGTGTCGTCCTCGACTGGTTTATCGGAGCGACCGAAGCCGAAGAGGTCGGGTGCGATGACGCGATGACCGGCGCCCGTGAACACGGGGAGCATCTTCCTATAGAGGTAGCTCCACGTCGGTTCTCCGTGCAGACAGAGAAAAGTCGTGTCCGCATCTGCCGGACCTTCGTCGATGTACGCGAGTCGGAGACCCCCGTAGCCGTCGAGGTCGTCGACGTAGTGGGGCTGGTACGGAAAGGCGGGTAGGAACGAGAATCGTTCGTCCGGCGTTCGAAGGGCCTCGATCGGGGAGGGCTTGGGCATCTAGGGTTCTCCTTTGGCGATCGGTGCCGTGGCGCCGATCTAGAATCTCTTCTCCACGCCGATCATCGGTGCGGTTTCGATTTCCTCGGTCTCGGTCACAGCGCTGTCGGGATCGCGTTCGATGCGGACGCCGCCACGGATGCGTGTGCTCTCGTTGACGTCGACCGAGGCGCCGGCATCGACCTGTTCGCGTTTCTGCGACGGATCCTCTTCGAGCGAGTCGTGCTGCCGTTTCCCGTCGATCCGAACCCTCGAGCCGTTTCGAGTGGGTCGCGGGTTCGAGTCGGTGAGTTGGGCATCCGTCTCATCGTCTGATTCGAGGTGCGGAAACTCCTCCGACTCCGGCACGCGCAAGAGATTCTCGAGCGGCACGAACGGGGGATCGACTTCGCGGGCATCGTCGGTCGCGCTCGACCCGGCGGCAACGTCGGGGGCTACCCCCAGTAGAGCGTCGTCGGTCGTGAGCTGAGTCGGATGTGCGGGGTCCTGCTCGATCTCGACGCCGCCGGCCGTCACGTCGGGCGCGAGCGCATTCTCTTCGATGGGCGGCGAAACGCCGGGGTCGCCGAGCGGGTATGACGGCGCCCGGGTCGCGAGATCCGAGTGAGCGTCGAGACCCGTGTCCCCGTCCGACCGTCCGAGCCAGGCCCAGATCGCGAACGCGAGACCGAGCGCGATCACGACGGCGAACCATGCGGTTCCTGCTCGGTTCATGTCGGACATCCTCCTCGCGATCCACTCTGCTCCGGATTGCTCGATTCCGCCTCGGGTCAGATTTTCTCGGGCTCGAGACCGAAGCGCTGCATGTAGGGCGCGAAGGACTCGCGGATCCGATCGGGGTCGATGCCGAACTCTTCTGGGGCATAGCGATGGATGCCGTGCTTGTCCTTGGGATTGTCGGCGATGAAGGCCTTCATTCGATCGGCGGCGGCCCCGGTCATCGGCAGGCCGAGGGCGTCATAGATCTTCTCGACGACGCCGAACTGGTCGACGACGAAGTCCTGGAAGTACATGTCGTAGAACTGTGCCTTGGGATGATCGTCGGTCTCGCGAACGGCGATCGCATGCTCGAGCACGCGTTTGATCCGCGCCGTCCAGTCCTCGGCGATTTCATGCGGGTCGACTTCGTCGCTTCCCATCGATCGGACGAGGGATGTGAGGCTCGCGTAGGAAGACATCGACTTCACAGGGTCGCGATGCGTGAAGACGATCCGTGCGTCGGGGTAGCGAGCCAGCAGGAACTCGAGACTCCACAAGTGGGCCCCCGTCTTCAGCACCCATCGATCGCGCTTCACCTTCGACTGCAGATGTTGTAGCTGGTGTTCGTGGAACTCGTAGACCGGCGCCCAGTCGGCCTCGTGATCGACCCAGTCCTGGTAGCTCGGTACCCGGAACTGGTTGTGGAAGAGGATCGAACACATGGTGTCCGCCATCGAAGTCACGCATTCCTGCGAGAGGCGCGCGCCCATCGGATGCATCGCCTTGAACGCGGGGATTTGGAGGTCGACGCTGGGGAAGGTCGCATCGCAGGCTTCGATACGCGGATCGGTCTCGTAGGTCTCCGGCTCGGGAGGAGGCGAGGGGAACATGATTTCCCAGGTGAGCGGCGCGCGGCTGTCGGGGTCCTGCGCGAGGATGTCGTGCAGCATGGTCGAGCCGGTGCGCGGCATGCCGACGACGACGACCGGAGCGACGATCGACTCCTTCGCGATTGCCGGGTTCTGTTTTCGATCTTCGATGTAGTTCAGTCGATTCACCGTAGAGAGGAGCATCCGTTCGCGTGCGATCATGCGTCCGATCGGATTCAGCCTGGCCTCGGCCTCGACCGCTTCGGAGAGTCGACGGAGGCCCTCGGCGAACTGGTCTTCTCCGGTATCCGTGAGATTCCGGGCGCGAAGACTGGCCTCTTCGAGAATCGCTTCAGGGGAGAGTTCGGACGTCGAATCGGCCATTCATTCTTCCTTGCGCGCGTGGTCGCCGCTCGTGAGCCAATGAAAGGTCGATTCGAGGAGTTCGACACCGACCAGGATGATCACGGTCACGATCGCCAGGGCGATCGCTTCGATGTGTCGGCCGAGTCCGATCGAGGCGCCGATGGCGGCCATCAACCAGATGACGGCCGCGGTCGTCACGCCGGTCACGACGCCCTGATGAGCGAACATGACGCCAGCGCCCAGAAACCCGATTCCCGTCGCGACCTGTCCGAGTACCCGGGTGGGGTCGGCGCCGGGCGCGGCGATCGACGAGCCCAGATGCACGAAGACGGCGGTGGCGAGGCAGACGAGAATGCTCGTGCGGACACCGGCGGGTTTGCCTCGGACCTGTCGCTCGAATCCGACGATGCTGCCGCAGAGGATGGCGACGCCGATCACGGTCCAGAAGTCGCGGTCCAGACTGTCGATCATTTCCAAGGGGATTGCTCTCACGATGGGCGTTTGGGGCGATCGAGTATAACACCACCCAGGTGGAACTTATTCCGCGCGCTCGGCACATTTCGACACCGTCGAGAGAGGTCGGTCGGATACAATCGTGCGAGTCCCGCCGCTTCGGTCAGGGCCATGCCATGGTCAGAAAGGTGCGAGACTATGCGACGACGATCGAACGCCATGCGAGTCCAACTGCTCATGGTGGCGTTCGCCGCGTTAGGGATTTTCTTGGGTTGCAGCTCCGCGAGTCCCGGCGTCGCTCGGGACGTCCCGCCCTATCGCGTGAACTCGACACTGACTCCCTTCGGCCTCGGGAAGATCGAGGTGGCGGGCACCGGGACGTCGACAGATCGCACGGCGCTCCAATCGGGACTCCAGCGAATCCTGCGCACTTCGAACTTCTTCGATACCGCCGCGCCGGCGGGCAACGCGCGCGTGCGCGCGACGATCAAGCGCTACGCCCAGCCGATCGCGGGCATGGCGTTCACGACGACGCTGGTGGTCGACTACGTCGTCCTCGCTCCCAATGGCAACGAGATCTTCCAGTCCACGCTGACGACCCAGGGCGCGGACGACTCGGGCGGCGCGATGGCGGCGCAGCGCAAGTCTCGCGCCAAGACGCTGGCGATGGCGAACAACATCTATGACTTCAGGACGGACCTGGAGGGGGCGCTGATCGCGCATACGGATCGCGAACACCCTGGCTATCGGCTCGCGGCCGCAGGCCGGGGGCCTGGTGGTCGCGAGGCGCGGACCAGCCATACCGGAGGGGCGACCGAGCCGCTCGGGGAAGCGATCGTGCCGCTCGATCTGTCCGAGTTCGGCGACGGCTCGGCGTTCGAGTCGGGTACGTACTACGCGCTCGTGATCGGAAACAACGAGTATGACCGACTCATCGATCTCGAGACGGCCGCGAACGATGCACGAGCGGTCGCTGATCTGCTGGAGCGTGAGTACGGGTTCGAGGTCAGGCTGCTGGTCGATGCGACGCGTGCCGACATTCTCAGCAACATGGCGCTGCTTCGCCGCGAAGTGAAGGCGGCCGACAGCCTCCTCATCTACTACGCAGGCCATGGCTGGTTCGACGAGGGGACCCGGCGCGGCTATTGGCTGCCGGTCGACGCGCTAGAGGAGGACCCGTCGAACTGGGTCTCCGCGGCCGACCTGACGGATACGCTCCGCGCGATGTCGGCGCGTCACGTGATGGTCGTGGCGGATAGCTGTTATTCGGGGTCGCTCACTCGCGGGATTCGGCTGCAGACGCGAGACGAGGCCTACATCCAGCGTCTGGCACGAAAGCGCGCGCGCGTCGTGCTGACCTCGGGTGGTCTCGAGCCCGTGACCGACTCGGGCGGGGGCGGGCATTCGGTCTTCGCGAAGGCCTTTCTCGAGACCCTCGAATCGAATCACGGCGTGCTCGAGGGCGTGGCCGTGTTCAATCAGCTGAGAAAGCCCGTCGTGCTTCGCGCCGATCAGACGCCCGAGTACGGCGACATCCGCTTCGCCGGCCACGAGGGCGGCGACTTCCTCTTCATTCGGAAGTAGCGCGTCATTCGGATGTCGCGCGCGCTCTGGAAGTCGCGCGCAATGCGGAGCCTACTCGGGCTCCGGACGCGTGAACCACCACGCCCAGAGAATGAAGACTGCCTGGAAGGGCAACCGGACCCAGTTCGTGACGGGCGTGCCCGAGCCGGGGCCTTCGGGCCCGATGTTCTCGAGCATCATGTTCACGTTTGCGGGGAACACGGCGATGAACAGGGCGATCGCGCCCCACGCGGCGAATACCCGCGTGCGCGGTTCGAGCAGGTAGACGCCGATGATGATCTCGGCGAGACCCGAGAGCACGTTCAGCCATTCGGGGTTCGGCAGCTTGGCGGGGACGATCGCGACGAAGAAGTCGGGGTTGAGTAGATGCATGAACCCGGCGAAGCAAAGGTTCAAGGACAAGAGATACAGGAGCGGTTTGCGAAATTTCTTCATGCTGCGGATTGTCCATCAGATCCAGGCCTTCTCCAACCCACGCGCGGACGCTGGCTCGGGCTCCGGACTTCGACGCTATCCTGAAGTTCTTCATTTGGAGTTCCCTTGAGTACGTTCAGCACGTCGTCCCGATCCTCGTCTCCCATACCGTCCGCGCCGCCTGACGCGCGGACAGCCATCGCGTCGGAATCGCTGACGACCCGACCGACCTTCTGTCGAATCTGCGAATCGCTCTGTGGCCTCGAGGTCGACGTCGACGCGTCGGGAGGCGTTCATGCGATTCGACCGGATGAGGACCACGTCGAGACCGACGGCTTCGCCTGCGTGAAGGGACTGAAGCAGCACAAGCTCTACGGCAGCCCGGATCGGCTGAAGTACCCCATGAAGCGCGTCGGCGATCGTTTCGAGCGCATCACCTGGGATCAGGCACTCTCGGAGATCGGCGAGAAGGTCAAGCAGCTACGCGCCCGACGCGGAGCCGACTCGATCGGCATGTACGTGGGTACCGCGGCGGGGTTCAGTCTGCTCCATCCCATCTTCGCCCAGGGCTTCATGACGGGTGTCGGCTCGAAGAGCATGTACGCCTCGTCGACCCAGGACTGCAGCAACAAGTTCGCGGTCGCGCGGGAGGTCTACGGCTTTCCCTTCACGCAGCCCTTTCCCGATCTCGATCACATCGACTGTTTGATCATCGTCGGTGCCAATCCCGTGGTATCCAAATGGAGTTTCCTCCAGGTTCCGAACCCCGGAAAGCGCCTGCGCGAGATCGAGGCGAGGGGAGGGCGCGTCTTCGTCGTCGATCCACGCCGGACCGAGACGGCGAAGGTCGTGGGCGAGCACGTCGCGATCCGTCCGGGCACGGACGTCTTTTTCTATCTCAGCTTCCTCCACGAGCTGATCGCGAGCGAGGGCCTCGACGAGAGCGTGATCGCCGATCACACAAGGGGCTTCGACTCCGTGCGTGAGCTCGTCGAAGCGTGGTCGCCCGAGCGGACCGCCGAAATCACGCGCATCCCGGCCGCGACGCTTCGCGAAATGGTTCGTGCCTATCGCGAGGCCGACGGCGCGGCGCTCTATTCATCGACCGGCGTGAACATGGGCGGCAACGGTGCGCTGGCCTTTTGGATCCAGGAAGTGATCAACGCTGTGTCTGGCAATCTCGATCGCAAGGGGGGGCTCCTCCTCGGGCGCGGCATCATCGACTTTGCGAAGCTGGGCGCCCGCACGGGGTTCGGTCTCCGAGAGGATCGATCGCGGATCGGCGGCTTTGCCTCCGTGAACGACGCCTATCCCGGCGGCATCATGGCGGACGAGATCTTGACGCCCGGGGATGGCCAGCTGCGCGCCCTCTTCGTCACGGGCGGCAATCCGCTCATTACGATGGCGGGCGCCGAGAAGCTCCGGGCGGCCTTCGAAGACCTCGAACTGCTCGTCACACTCGACATCCTGCCGAACGAGACGGGATCGCTCGCGCACTACATGCTGCCCGCGACGACACCCTTCGAACGCGCGGATCTGCCCTTCGCGTTTCCGCTACTGATGGGCATGCAGTCGCATCCGTACCTCCAGGCGACCGAGGCCGTGCATCCTCCCGCCGAGGAGCAGCGCGACGAGGCGAGCATCTACCTCGATCTCGCTCGAGCCTCCGGAACGCCGCTCTTCGGTTCGCGAATCGTTCAGGGATTGCTCGAATGGAGCGCACGACTCTTCGGTTCGAAGCGGAAGGGGCTGCCCGCCTCGCTGCCGCTGGAAGGTCTGATGAGTCTGCTCTTGCGCGTCACGGGCAATGGGTCGTTTCGGAAGCTCCTCTCGGAGCGACACGGCCGGCGCCTCGCGCCGCAGGAGCCGGGCACCTATCTCGGGAAGCGGGTCGCTAGGCCCGAAGGTCGGATCGACCTCGCCCCCGAGCTCCTCATGGCGCAGGCGCGAGATCGCCTCGAAGAGGATTTTCGGACGGAGCAGCGCGAGCCTGGCCGTTTCAAGCTCATCACACGTCGACATGTGAAGACGCATAACTCGTGGACACACAACGAAGAGAGCTTCGTCTCGGGTACGCGTACGACGAACTATCTCTACATGCATCCCGAGGATGCCAAGTCCACAGGGCTCGCTCATGGCGATCTCGCCGATGTGCGTTCCGACGCCGGCGCGCTTCGCATTCCGGTGCATCTCATCGAAGAGTTGCAGCCAGGCACCGTCGCGATTCCACACGGTTGGGGTCATCAGCACGCGCGCGGCCTCTCGGTCGCGAGCCGCACGACGGGAGTGAACGTGAATGTTCTCGCGAAGAGCGGTCCCGAAGCGGTCGAAGGTCTGTCGGGCATGTCGCGTATGACCGCGATCCCCGTCGACATCGCACCGGCCGAGGCGCCGAGGGTGCCGGGGAGCTGGACCGGGCGATAGAGACCGGATTGCGTTCGGGACTCCCGAGCTTGGCATCGCCCCGGATCCGGCCCATGCTTCGATGGTGCTGCTCGACGCGCTGAAAGCCATCGGTGGTCTCGGTCTCTTCCTGCTCGGCATGATCGTCCTGCGTCAGGGCCTGCAAGCCCTGGTCGGACCGGCCGCCCAGCGAACACTCCGCCGCTTCACGCGCAGCCCCCTGTCCGGCGCCGGCACCGGGGCAGCGGCCACTGTCCTCGTGCAGTCGTCGAGCATCACGACCGTGGCCGCGACCGGCTTTGCGAGCGCCGGCCTCCTGACGTTCCCCGAAGCGCTCGGCATCGTCCTCGGCGCGAACGTCGGCACGACGATCACGGGTTGGCTCGTCGCGCTTCTCGGGTTCAAGCTGCAGCTGGGCGTCGCGATGCCGCTCGTCGTGCTCGTGGGCGTGGTGATCCATCTCCTTGGCCGGGGGCGCAGCCGGGTCGCCTCGGTCGGGCTGGCGCTCGCCGGATTCGGTCTGGCCTTCGTGGGCATCGACATGCTGCGCGCCGGGACGATCGCATTCGAGGGAATCGTGACGCCCGAGCGTTTTCCGGGCAGTGGCCTGCTGGGGAACCTGCAGCTCGTCGGAATAGGGATTGCCGTCACGCTGATCACGCAGTCTTCGAGCGCGGGGGTCGCAACGGCGATCGCGGCGGTCGCCGCCGGCGCGCTGCATTTCGAACAGGCCGCTGCGATCGTGATCGGCATGGACATGGGCACGACGGTGACCGCGGCGCTCGCGACGGTCGGTGCCTCGCTTCCGGGTCGACGAACGGGCTGGGCGCACGTCATCTACAACGTGATAACCGGCACCGGTGCCTTGCTCATCCTCCCCCTCTTTGCCGCGGCGCTCGATGCGGTCAGTTCCGGCCTTGCGCAGCGAGAGCCCGAACTATCCCTCGTCGCTTTTCATACGGTCTTCAACCTCGCCGGACTGATCGTCATCATGCCCTTCGTCGGTCCCTTCGCTCGCCTCGTCGAGCGACTGGTGCCCGACCGACCGTCGAGCTTTACCGAACGCCTCGACCGTCGTTGGTTGCGTCAGCCCGACGTGGCTCTGCGCGCAATCACCCCGACTCTCGCAGAGCTCACAGACCATTCTTTCTCGATCCTTCGACACCAGCTGCAGCCACGAGAGGCCCCGTCGCCCGACGCCGACCTGCGCGAGCTGCTGGTGATCGCGCTCGACGAGGTCAGCCGCTATGTCGCGGACGTGCCGCCCGAGGAACAGTCTCACGCGCGGCTCGCGACCTCCGTCCATGTCATCGATGAGCTCGGTCGACTGCTGGACCGGGAGGAACAGGTGGGGCGCGCGGAGAGCGCGGCCGACGACGAGGATCTTCGCCGCCTGGCGCATGGACTCGCGGAGCTTCTTCCCGGACAGACCGCCGAGGCCGATTCGCGTGCGTTGCGCGCCGCGGGCGCGGGTCTTCGTGTGTACTGCGAAGGCCTCGAGTCCGATCGTGCCGCCTATCGTGCATCGGCTGCCCAGAAGTCAGCGGCCGACCATCTCGAACCCGAGGAGGCGCTCGCGAAGATGGACGCCTATCGATGGCTCGAGCGCTGTGCACATCACGCCTGGCGAGTCACCCACCATCTCGATCAGTTGTCTCGCGAGTCGCCGACGGAACTCGTCGCTGCGACGCGCGCGCTGGATTGAGCCTCTTCGAAGCGTCGAAGTTCGCGCTTGCCGGGCTGCCGCCGGACGGCTGACGCCCCCGCAGCGCCGAAAGCGGAAAGCCGAACGTGGGTCGCGTGTCAGCGAAACGTGCTCGCGTCGACACATTTCGTTTGTGCGCCCACCTCGATGGCCGCTCTCCGATCCGGCACGGGGACGTCAATGGGGCTAGACTCCGGCTGCCCGTATCGTCAGGGAGAGAGGCTTTGACCTCCGATTCCACCGAAGAGTTCATGGCTGATCCGTCGTCAGGCATCCCGGCGGAAACGCTCGATGCTTCCGTCGCCGGTGTCGGCCTATCACCCGGATCCTTTCGCGATCAGCTCGGCGCGGGTGAGACGCTGCTCGTTTTCCTGCGGCATTTCGGTTGCATCTTCTGCCGAGAGACCGTGGGCGAGCTGCGGAAGGCCGCGAACGAAGTCGACGGCTTTCCCGACGTGCTCTTCTTCTTCCAGGGCACGCCGACCGAAGGGCGCGCCTTTCTCCGTCGCGATTGGCCCGAGGCGCGCGCCGTCGCGGACCCGGAGCTCGAGTTCTACGAACGATTCGGTGTTCGTCGCGCCAGTTACCTCGAGTCGCTCGGTCCGTCGGTTCTCATTGCGGGTCGACGAGCTCGCAAGAAGGGCTACGAGGGCGGGCCGCTGTCGGGCGACATCTGGAGAATGCCGGGCATCTTCGCGATCGAGGGCGAGCGCGTGATCTGGTCCTTTCATCCTCGCCATGCGGCAGATCATCCAGAGTTCGGCGAGATCCCGTCGCTGATCCGGGCGGCGCGCGGGTGAGCTTCGATCTTCCTCCAGCCACGACGGGCAGGGCCTCGGTCGATACGAAGACGGCGAAGACTTCCTGGTTCAGGATCGTGAGGCTCGCTATTCCGGCTCTCTGCGTTCTGGCGGCGCTGCATTCCGCCGCCGAGTTCGGCGCGATCGAGCCTCGGGACCTCGGACCCGCGCCGCGGGAAGCCGATGGGCGCTTCACGAACTGGAAGGGCGGTCTCTCGCATGGAAGCTTCGGTGTGCGCTTCCCCTTCCTGATGCGGCGTCTCGGGACGCTCTTTCGCGATGGCAATGCGGCACCGCGTCGATTGGACAACGACGGTGCGTACCTGCGGGAGAACGCGAAGCATAGTGATGCGACCGTCACGTGGATCGGCCATTCGACGCTCCTCGTGCAGATGGACCATCTGACGTTTCTGACGGATCCCATCTGGTCGGATACGCCGAGTCCGATCCCGTTCCTCGGGCCGTCGCGTTTCGTCGATCCGGGCGTCGCGATGGAAGATCTGCCGCCGATCGATTTCGTGGTCGTCTCGCACAACCACTACGACCATCTCGATCTGCCGACGCTCGTTGCGCTCGCGGAGCGAAGCGAAGGCACGCGCTTCTTCGTGCCGCTCGGCAATGCCGAGCTACTTCACGGTAGAGGCATCGAGAACGTAACGGAGCTCGATTGGGGCGACTCCGTTCTCCTCGGCGACGTCGAGATCCACGCGCTCCCGTCCCAGCATTGGAGCAAGCGCGGAGTCGGAGACGATCGGAAGATGCTGTGGGCGTCGTGGGCCGTGATGGGTTCGCAGAGAACCTTCTTCTTCAGTGGCGACACAGGCTATTTCGATGGCTTCGAACGCATCGGCGAGGCTTTCGGTTCCTTCGATCTCGCTGCGGTTCCGATCGGCGCGTACGAGCCGGAGAAGATGATGCGGGAATCGCATCTGAATCCGGAAGAGGCCGTGCGGGTCGCGGTGGATCTGCGCGCGAAGCGGGCGATCGCGATGCATTTCGGGACGTTCGATCTCTCGGACGAACCCCTCGACGAACCGCCTCGGCGCTTCCGCGAAGCGGCCGACGAGAGTTCACTCGAGTCCGGGGCGGCCTGGGTCCTCGATATCGGCGAGACCCGTCGCTTCTAGTTCGACGGCTGCGGCGCGTGTCGATCGAGGAAGTCGCGCAATAGGCCCGCCCAATTTCCGAAGAGTCGGCGCGCTTCGGCGGTATTCGTCCCGCGGTTGGTCCAGGCCAGACTGCCGGCGGCGCCGCGAACGGAGCGACGATCGACGGCACGCCCGATGATCGCTCCGCTGACCGAGTCGAAGAGCTCCAGATAGAGCGTCGCGGCGCCCGCGCTCGTCGTGAATGTCGTTTGCCGATTCGCGCTCAAAGTGTCCGGCGCGGCGACGTCGAGATCGATGATCGCGGGGCGCAGGATCAGCACGTCATCGCCCGTTTCCTCGACGATCTCGAAACGGCCGTGGGACTCGAGGGTCTTCGTGAAGACTTCGGCAAAGAGCCTTGCGACGTCTGTCTTGATCCGCTCCACGTCCCTTGCTGAAACGCGTCGCGAGCGGGCGCGATTCTGGTCGCGCTGCCAGTTCCTTCGGAATGCAACGTAGGGATGCAGAATCTTGATGCGTCGATATTCCCCGAAGTCGGCGTCCGGATCGATGTAGGCTCGGTCGACCTTGCTCTTCTCGACGAGCTTCAAGTTGTCGTATTCGAAATTGTCGTGGTCGTCGCCGGAATGTCCGTTCGCGATGCCCGTGAAGAGGATCGTGAGGATCGTGATCGACGTCCCGAGCCGAAGGCCGAAGTTTCGCAGATGTGACTGGATCGGATTTCTCATGTTGGGTCCCTACCTTTCTGTACTGGAAATTCGATAGTCCTCGATCTGGATCTCCGCGCCATAGTCGGCAAAATCACCCGCAGATCTCTGGTCTCGGAAATGCGCCCAGGACACGGAGCGAAAGCGGGGCGGCGGGCCGTCGACGTCAGGGTCGACCAGCGGCTCACAAACCGTTTCGTAACTCGGATTCAAGAAGAAGGGCGCGCTGTAGCGATCCCGTTCGGCGTTCGCGAGAACCCGGTGGAGTGGGGAGCGATATCGGTCGTTGCTCCAGACCTGGAGCATGTCGCCGAGGTTCACGGTCAATGCGCCCTTTACTGGTTCGACGATCACGAAGCGGTCTTCGAGCCAGGCCTGGAGTCCGGCGACTTCGTCCTGGTAGAGCAGGGTGAGCGCCCCGGCATCCGTATGGTGATGCACGCCGAGCTTTCCGTGCTCGGGGAAATGATCGGCGTCCGGAGGGGCGGGTTCGTCGCAGGTTGGATAGCGGTTCAAGCGAACGAAACCGGAATTCTCGCGAAAGTAGGCCTCGAGGCGATCGGCCTCGAACCCGAGACTGACCGAGAGGGCGCGGAGCAGCGCCTGGGAAACGCGATCGCATCCGGCGTGGTGTCGCATCAAGATCGGCTTCAGTTCCGGCATGCCACTAGGCCACTGATTGCGTCCATCGCTGTGCTCGGCGGGCTCCTGACCCGGCAGGGCCTCGCGTCCGTAGTCGAAGACCTCCTTCCAGTCGGGACGGTTCTTGGTCAGTTCCTGGTCGTAGTAGCCCCAGGCGTTTTCGCGGGTGCGCTCGAGCGCGGTCTTTTCGGCGCGCGGGAGCGCGAAGAAGTCGCGCATGGCCTGGTCGAACTCGTCGATCTCCTTCGCCGGGATGCCATGTCCCTTCACATGGAACACGCCGAAGCGCGCGCACGGCTCGCGCAGCGCGTCGGCGACGCGGGCGAGGGCGTCGCCATTTCCTTCGACGAGACCCTCGATGTCGACGATAGGCGGTTGCACCGTCATCGCGTTGCCGCCATCCATGTCGAAGGAGCGTCTCGTACGTCGAAGAGGCTCATGCGCGAGCGGGCCGGAGCATGGGAAAAGAAGGGGGGCAATCGCCGTGCCGAATCTCGCCGACGACCTCGAAGCCATGCCGCTCGTAGATCGAGATGTTCGCTGGGTTCGATGATTCGAGATAGGCGATGACGCCGTCGTCGTCACAGCGTTCGAGGGCGACCTGCAGGAGTTGAGCGCCAAGACCCTTTCCCTGATGGGCCGAATCGACGCCGATGATGGGCAGGTACCAATGTGGTTCCTTCGGATGGTACGCATCGAGTTCTTCGAATAAGGGCTCCATCGTTTCACGCTTCGATTCGTCGACGGTCGAAAAGACATGAGCTCCGATCGCGTCCCCGTCCGCGTGGACGTTCGGCGGCAGCCAGAGCGAAGCCCCGCCCTGGTCGTCGCTGATCCATGCGGTGCCGGAGTCGAACGATGCGCCGCCAAAGGCGCGGGCGAAGCCCGGAAAATGTTGGAGGTAGGCATCGGCTTCGGGGTAGAACCAGCGCATGATGGGGTCACGGATGAAGGCGAGCGTGAGCGTGGCAATCGCTGCAGTCTGGGTGTCCTCTTCGATGGGCACGATCGGCATGTTTCTCTCCCGGGTGTCGGTCGAGATTAGCCGAGGGAGTCTCGGGAAAGAAAGGTGGCTCGGGCACCGTGGAACCAGGGATGCATGCGAAGTCGGGTCCCGGCGACCTCCGGTGCATGAAGCCGGAAGTGGTTCGCGAGACGATCGCTGGATGAAAGATCGCCCTGAATGCTGCACCATGGGGATCCTGTCGCTCCCGGGAGCGGCCTGCAGGGAGGGATCGCATGGTCGGCGTCGGATCACGGATGATCGAGACGGTTCTCTGTGCCACGGATTTCTCGGAGACCGCGGACCGCGCCCTCGCGCAGGCGCGTCGCTTCGCGCGTCGTCACGAAGCACGTCTGGTCCTGGTTCACGTGATCGAGGCGATGCCTGTCTCTCCGTATCCGATTCTGGCGGCGCCCGAGGGCGACGTTCCGATTCGCGAGCTCGTGATGGCTCGGATGGACGAAATCGCCATTCCGATCCGCGAGTCGGGCGTGAACGTCGACCTTCGAATCGAGATCGGCCTGCCGGGTCCGCAGCTGGTCGAAGTGGCCGAGGCCGAGGATGCGGGTCTCGTCGTGCTCGGGACGCGCGGCCTGACCGGAATCGAGCATCTCCTTCTCGGCAGCTCGGCGGACTACGTCGTTCGGCGCTGCGACCGGCCCGTTCTGGCCGTACACCCCGGTGACCGCGTGATCGGAGATCGCATCGAGAAGATCCTGGTTCCGACTGACCTCTCGGGGAACGCGATCGCTGCGGCAGAGGCCTTCATTCGCCTGTTCGGGACGGTCGAACAGTCGCATGTCGACTTCGTCTACGCGGACGAGACGCCGCCGTATTTCGCGCCGTTCCGGCATGAGACCCTGGCGCGGGCGGGCGAGCCGGATGCCATCCGGGAAACGATCGAAACGAAGATGCAGCCGACGGTCGACGCGCTGCATGAGGCTGGCTTCGAAGTCGAGATGCATGTCCTCGACGGGAACCCGGTCGAGGTCGTCGCCGATTTCGCCGCCGAGAACGCATCCGACCTGATCATGCTCAGTACGCATGGACGCGGCGCCGTCGCGAACATGTTCCTCGGTCGTACGGCCCAGCGCATCGTCCAGCACGCGAAATGTCCCGTTCTGACGGTCCGACCAGAGTCGCCCGAAGAAGCGGATTAGCCGGCGCGTCCGATCGGCGAGCTGCGCCGCGTTCGGCAGAGAACGACATCGAGACGACGTACTTCGAGAACTCGTACATCGAGGAAGCGGACGCAGAGTGGAATCGCAGACACGCGCGACATCGCGAGGCGAGCCTCGGGCGGAAACTTCGAACGGCGCATCGGGCGAGGCGTCGCCTCTCGTTGCCGGTCTGGTCCTGCTGGCGGTGCTGCTTCTCTACTTCTGGTTGTCCGGCGCCCTGTTCTCTGATGACATGTCGGGCTTCTGGATGAGCTCGGCCCAGACGTCGGGGATGAGCCTCACCTACTCGACGAGTCCGGCATTCATGGTCGCGTCCCTGCTCTACGCGCGGCGTCGAACGCGCGTGGTCGTCGATCGCCTCGTCGAATCGAAGGTTGTAGATCAGGAGGCGGCACGAACGGCGCATGTCGGCGCCCAGGTACTCGGTCGTGGCGTGAACGTCGGGCTCGTGATCATCGGAATTCTTCTCGGCTCCACGAACGTCTCATGGGACATGGTTGCGAAGACCCTCGACGGGCCCTGGGCGTGGACGGGTGTGAGTATGGCGGTCGGCAATTTCGTTACATGGATCGCCGTCGTGCAGGTGTTCGCCCGTCGCTACATCGCGTCCAGGGAGCTGCACCGACTCGGACGAGATCACGCACGGGTGGACCTCCTTCGCCCGGACCAACTCCTCCCCTTCGGTGCGATCGGCATCCTTCATTTTCTGATGGTGGTCGTCACGATCAGCCTCTCATCGTTCCAGTCGCTCGACGCCGAACTGCGATGGGTAAACTACAGCGCGGCGCTCGCTGCCGGAGTGCCGGCGGCGATCGTCCTCTTGAGTCTGCCGATGATCGGCATCCGACAGAACGTTCGCCGCGCCAAGTCGATCTCGCTCGGGAGGCTGGACGACGCCATTGCCCGGGCGAGTCGCGATCTCGAACCGGACTCGCTTCGCTATCTCGGTGATTTAGTACGCCAGCGGGACGCCGTCACGAGCGGGCGCGAATGGCCGCTCGATACGACGGCGGTCTCGCGGATCGCGATCTACGTGGTCATCCCGCCGATCGCCTGGGTCGGCGGCGCCCTCGTGGAGATCCTCGTCGAATCAGCGCTCTGAGGCGCGAGGCGACGGCGGTTCAGTCGCGGTTCCCGTTGGCCCCGGGCGCGACCAGCCGATCGATCGGAATGAAGCGCGGCAGGCTCTCGAATGCGATCGTGCCGTTCTTCACGAGTTCGAGGGATCTTTCGCGGAGCGAGACGATGCCACTCGCCCGAGCCGCGGCGCGCAGGTCTTCGAGGGTCGATCCCTGTGCGATGACGTTGCGCAGTTGCGGATCGACGGGCAGGTACTCGACGACCGCGATACGACCGTAGTAGCCGGTGCCATCACAGCTTTCGCAGCCGCGCCCGCGGAAACATTCGAAGTCCTCGGGAACGCCGTCGGGGAAGACCTCCTCCGCGACCGCTTCGTTCGGTTCGCATGCCTCGCGGCAGTCTTCGCAGATTCGCTTGGCGAGACGCTGGGCGAAGACGGCGAGGAGTTCACTCGAGATCGAATTGGCGTGCATGCCCAGATCGAGAAGCCGCTGGACGGCGTCGACCGCGTCGTTGCAATGCAGTGTCGACAGGACGAGATGCCCCGTCTGCGACGCGCGGATCGCTTCGAGCGCGGTTTCCGAGTCGCGGATCTCGCCGAGGAGAATCACGTCCGGATCCTGTCGGACGAAGGCGCGCATGGCGTCGGCAAAGCTGAAATTGGCTTCACGCATCACCTCGACCTGCTGGATGCCTTCGCAGCCGAACTCGACGGGATCTTCGATCGAGATCACCTTTCGCGATTCGTCGACCGCGAGTTCCTTCAGTCCGGAATAGAGTGTCGTCGTCTTGCCGCTGCCGGTCGGTCCCACGACGAGGATCAAGCCGCCGGGATTCGCGAGGAGACGCCGATAGCGCACCTCGGCGAACTCGGAGAACCCGAGCGACGAGATCGACTGAAGGGCCGAGCCATCCGGAAGAAGGCGAAGGATGACGTTCTCGCCTCTCACCGTCGGTTGTGACTGAGCCCGCACGAACCACTTCTTGCCACCGACCAGCGTATCGAACTGACCGCCCTGGGCGCGGCGATGTTCGGAGATGTCCATGCCGGACTTGACCTTGAGGACGCGGACGATGCGATCGAGTTGTCGTTTGTCGACTTCGTGGCCGGGGAGGACGCGAAGGTCACCGTCGACCCGGATGCGAACGCGCACGCGGTTCTGTTCGTTTTCGAAGTGGACGTCCGAGGCCCGTGCAGCCAACGCTTCGACGATGATCGCTTCGACGGCCGCGACGCTTTCGGCGAGTTCCGCCGGGTCGTGTTCGAGCAGATCCTCCGAGCGGGATGTCGCTCGGTCCGCGTCGAGCTTCGCGGATGTATGGTCCTCGAGAACGGCCTCGAGTCGCTCCTCCGCGACGTCTGCCGCGTCCTTCAGGAATCCAATCAGATCGCGCAGTCGGTCCATCTTCGTGTCTCCCCCATGCCCCCTCCATCGGCCGATCGGCCGTCGTGGTGAAGAGGCGGAGGTGGCGCGATCGGAAGCGCGAGCGAGCGAGACGACGAGGGCGGTTCGAGACCGTGATCGTCGTCGCCTTCGGCGCGGGTGGGTTCAATGATACGGGAACGCTGGGGCGTTATGCCTCAGTCAGCCCGAATCGGATCCGCGCTAGAGGAGATCTTCCGGATACTCCTTCGACGCAGAGCCCGTCCATTCGGGCGCTCGCTTCTCGAAGAAGGCGACCGTCCCTTCGCGGGCATCGGGATGCCGAGTCGTCAGCGTGAAGAGCTTGCCCTCCTTGCGCCGCCAATCGTCGAGGTCGATGCCCATGCCTTCCCAGATCAGCTTCTTGGCGATGGCGACGGGAAGAGGAGCGGCGTTGACGGCGATGTCGCGAGCGAGATCCATCGCCGCGGGTAGGACTTCGTCCTTCGGGAGCGCCTTCGTCGCGACGCCGTACTCGACCGCTTCGTCGCCGAGAAAGGTTCGGCCGGAGAGCAGGAGTTCCGAGGCGCGGGAGAGGCCGGCCAGTCGCGGCAGGATGACGTGCGACGCGAGTTCGGGGAGCACGCCGCGGCGCACGAAGGCGAAGGCGAGCTTGGCGTCCGACGCGACGTAGCGGATGTCGGCCTGGAGCGGCCACGTCAGACCGGCCCCGACGGCGGGGCCGTTGATCGCGGCGATCACGGGTTTGCGAACCTGCATGGGCATCAGCGTGCGAAGCTTGCGTCCCACTTCGCCCCAGCCGCCCGCGAACTCGTCGCCCGAGCCGAGGTCTGCGCCTGCGCAGAACGCACGACCCGCCCCCGTCATGACGACGGCACGGACACCGTCATCGGCGTCCGCTTCGGCCATGGCGTCCGCCATCTCCGCGCCCATCAACGCGGTCATGGCGTTCAGCTTCTCGGGTCGGTTGAGGGTGACGACGGCGACGGCGTCGTCCACGTCGTAGAGGATGTGTTCATAGTCCATGAGTCTCTCTCCACGATCCGTATGGGTGCCGAACGCGGCTATTCGGGAATCATCAGCACGCGCTTCGCAATGATGTTGCGCTGGATCTCGCTCGTGCCGCCCCAGATCGAGTCGGCGCGCGTGATCAGCCAGCGGCGCGTCCGGGTGAGTTCCGAACTCTCGTAACCTTCGCCACTCCAACCGAGGCCGCGGGCGCCGAGCAGCTGCATGGCGATGTCCTGCTCCCGCTTGCCGAGTTCGGACCAGTAGTACTTCGACATCGAAGCGATCGCGCGTCCCGCCTGGCCCGCACGCGCCTCTTCGCCGGCGCGCTGCATCGTGAGGCCGAAGGCCTGGGAGTCGAGTTCGTGTTGTGCGATCCGCTCTCGGAGGGCGCCGTCCCGTACGCGGTCTTCGCCGTCCCCCTGTTGTTCGCGTGCGAGGTCGACGAGACCCTTGCGCTTCGCTTCGGCTGTGCGGCCCTCGGGATTGGAGACGCCGCGCTCGTGCTGGAGCAGCGCCTTGGCGACGGTCCAGCCGCCGTTCACGGGGCCGATGACATCGTCGACGCGCGCGCGTGCATCGTCGAAGAACACTTGCGCGAAATGCGCCGAGCCGTCGATCAATTGGATCGGCGAGACCTCGACGCCGGTTTGCTTCATCGGGAAGAGGAGGAAGCTGATGCCCTCGTGTTTGGGCGCGTCGGGATCCGTTCGGACGAGGCAGAAGATCCAGTCGGCATGCGGCGCGCCCGTCGTCCAGATCTTCTGACCCGTGACGGAATACTCATCGCCTTCGAGAACGGCGCGACATTGCAGCCCCGCGAGATCCGATCCGGCGCCCGGCTCGCTATAGCCCTGGCACCAGATGATCTCGTGCGCCGTGATCGGCGGGATATGTCGCTGCTTCTGTTCCTCGGTTCCGATCTCGAGCAGCGTCGGCCCGAGCATGTTGAGGCCGAAGCCACCGGGCGCCGGCGCGCGGATCGCGCGCATCTCCTCGGAGAGGATCTTCTGATGCTCTCGGTCGAGTCCGCCACCGCCGTACTCGGCCGGCCAGCCCGGTGCCGTCCATCCACGGGTTCCGAGAGTTCGCAGCCAATCGTCGTAGCGCTCGCGTGACAGTTTGTCGCGAGAGCCGACGCGCACGTCCTCGGGACAATTCTCGGCCAGCCACTCGCGGGTGTCGTCTCGGAAGGATTCGAGGGATCCCATAGAAGAACCTCCAGGATGATGCCCGCAGCGGCGGGCAGAGGCACTATTCTATGTCGACGGGCCGCGTCAGGACAACCATCGAATCGGTTTTCGACGACCGGCGAATCGGTCGGGCGAAGAAGGTCGGCGAAGTACGGCAAGCGAAGCAGGCTCGCCGAACGAACGAGCCACAGAGGGAAGCGAAACATGGCACTCACACTCACCGAAGATCAGCTGATCCTGAGGGAGACCGCAAAGAGCTTCCTCGACGAACGCTCGCCGGTCTCCCGGATGCGCGAGCTGCGAGACGAGCAGGACGAAACCGGATTCTCACGCTCGCTCTGGCAGGAGATGGCGGAGATGGGCTGGACGGGAATCCTGATTCCCGAGGAACATGGCGGCGCCGCGATGGGCTACGGCGAACTGGCGGCCGTCCTCGAGCAGTGTGGTCGCGTGCTCGCACCCGAGCCCTTCATGTCGACGGTCCTGCTCGGTGCCAACGCGATCCTGCTCGGCGGCGCCGGGCCACTCCAGAAGGATCTTCTTCCGTCCGTGTGCAGCGGTGAACGCATCCTGGCGATGGCGATGCAGGAGCATGGCCGCTTCGATCCCTACTCGGTCGCGACGACCGCGAAGAAGGACGGCGACGGCTATCGGCTCGACGGGGCGAAACAGTTCGTGCTCGATGCACACGTGGCGGACCAGATCGTCGTCGTCGCCCGCACGAGCGGTGACACGGGCGACCGCGACGGACTGACGCTCTTCGTTGTCGACGGCGGCGATGCCGGACTCGCGATCCAGCGCAACCAGATGGTCGATGGGCGCAACGCTGCCGACGTACGCCTGGACGGCGTGCGCGTCTCCGGCGATCGGGTGCTCGGAGACATCGACCGGGGCGCCGATCTGCTGGACGCCGTGCTCGATCGCGCGGCGATCGGTCTGTCGGCCGAGATGCTCGGCATCTTCGAGGAGGCGTTCGAGCGCACGCTCGCCTATTTGAAGGATCGTGAGCAATTCGGCGTGAAGATCGGAACCTTCCAGGCCCTGCGACATCGCGCCGCCGACATGTGGATCGAACTCGAGTTCGCTCGCTCCGTGGTGCGGGAGGCGCTCTCCGCACTCGACGAAGGTCGGGACGATGTGTCGTTGATGGCAAGTGCCGCCAAGGCGCGCTGTTCGGACGTGTCGAGTCTGATCACGAGCGAGGCGCTCCAGATGCATGGGGGTATCGGCATGACCGACGAGGAGGAGATCGGTCTCTTCTTCAAACGCGCAAAGGCCGCCGAGGTGACGCTCGGCGACGCCATCTATCATCGCGATCGCTACGCCACGCTGCGGGGGTTTTGAGCATGCCGGGATTCTGGGAATACGCGGCGGCCGAACCCGACAAACTCGCCCTCGTCGATCCGAGCGGTCGTGAATGGAGCCGCGGGGAACTCTTCGCGGAATCGAATCAGATCGCGCACGGCTTGCGAGCGCTCGGTCTCGAGCGAGGCGACTGCGTCGCGGTCGTTCTCGAGAACTGCGGCGAGATGTTCCAATTCTATCTGGCGATCACCCAGATCGGGCTCTACATGACGCCCATCAACAATCATCTGACCGCACCCGAGATGGCCTACATCGTGAAGGACAGCGGCGCAAAGGTCTTCATCGGCTCCGCTCGCTTCGCCGACGAGTGTCGCGCCGCGCGAGAAGAGTCGGGTCTTCCGAGCGAGCAGTGTTTCTCGGTCGGCAATGTCGAAGGCTTCCGGCCGCTGGCGGAGCTGAAGGCGGACCAGCCCGGAACGCTGCCCGGCGATCGGTCGACGGGGCAGGTCATGAATTACACGTCGGGCACGACGGGGAAGCCCAAGGGCGTCCGGCGTGCGCTGCCCGAGATTTCGCCTGACACCATGGCGTCCTTGATGAGCGGTTTCCTCGGCATGTTCGGCATCGCCCCCGAGGACGACAACGTTCATATCTGCGGCTCGCCCCTCTATCACACGGCGGTCCTGGTGTTCAGCTCGAACGCGCTCCACATGGGGCATGCGGTCGTCCTGCAGGACAAGTGGCTGCCCGAGGAAATGCTGGAGCTGATCGAGAAGTACCGCGTCACGCATAGCCACATGGTGCCGACCCAGTTCCATCGTCTATTGAAGCTCGATCCCGAGGTGCGCGAGAAATACGACATGTCTTCGCTCCGCGCGATGATCCATGCCGCGGCGCCGTGTCCGATCGAAACGAAATGGAAGATGCTCGACTGGTGGGGCGACACCATCTACGAGTACTACGCCGCGACCGAAGGTGGCGGAACGCTCGTCACCCCCCAGGAATGGCGGAAATATCCGGGTACGGTCGGCAAGGCCTGGGTGAATTCGGACGTGAAGATCTTCGACGAGGACGAGAACGAACTCGGCCGGAACGAGGTCGGCACGATCTACATGCAGCTCGGCGCCGCGGATTTCGAGTACAAGGATGCTGGCAAGAAGACGAAGGACAACCGGATCGGCAACTACTTCACGGTCGGCGACGTCGGCGAGCTGAACGACGACGGTTATCTCTTCCTTCGCGATCGCAAACTCGACATGATCATCTCGGGCGGCGCCAACATCTATCCCGCGGAGATCGAAGCCGAACTGATCCAGCATCCGAAGGTCGCCGACGTCGCGGTGTTCGGTGTGCCGAACGACGACTGGGGAGAAGAGATCAAGGCCGTCGTCGAGCCGTCGGATGGTGTCTCGCCGGGCGAGGAACTCACAGCAGAGATCCTGGCCTGGTGCGAAGGGCGTCTCGCGAAGATGAAGCGGCCGCGGACGATCGACTATGCCGAAGCGCTGCCCCGTGATCCGAACGGAAAGCTCTACAAGCGAAAGCTGCGCGATCCGTATTGGAAAGGGCGTTCACAGATCTGATGCGCCGCGGGTCAGGGCCTAGGAGCCTGACCCAAGACTCGTCGCGACGCCCATGCGCCGATGCATCACCGCTAGCGGCGTTGCGAAGTCTTGCTGTAGCTAGTTGTCGAAGGCTCGATCGATCAAGAAGAGTTCGTGCGGGGTCACTGCGCGAACCATGCCATCTTCGAGGATGTGTCGCTTCTCGCTCGTTTCGAATTCCACCAGGGCTTCGAGACTCGGACATTCATTGGCACCGCCCACCGTCGTGCAGGCATACGCCGCGCAGAGCCGTCCGAAAGCGAGGGCGCTCGCGAACTTCGAGGCTCGCGTGTCGAGGTCGTCCGTTTCGAGATCGAATGGATTCGCGAGCATCGATGTCATGATGCCCGCCCCCATCGCATCGCCTGCCCCTGTCGAGTCGGCAACGCGTTCGAGCAGGTAGGGCCAGGCGGCGACCGCGCTGTCCATGCCTCGGAGCTGGCCGACCGCGCCGAATCGTTCGAGCGAGATCACGACGGTGCAGCGATCGCGGAACCATCCGAGGATTTCTTCGAGTGAAAGGCGTTCGAGGCCCGCGTCGTGGCAGAAGCGTCTCGCCTCGCCAATGTCGAGCTGGAAGACGTCGACGCTGTCCCTCAGTGTGCGCTCCCAGCGCCTCGCGCCGAGTTCGAACTGGGCGCTGCCGAAGTTGACATAGCGCCGCGCACTCGACAGCGAATCCGCCATCAAAATCTGCTCGGTGAGTGCGCCGCCATGGCCAACTCCATGCATGTCCTGCGCTCGGCGGTCTGCATGGATATGCCCGATCGCGACCAGGTCGGGGCGCTTTCGTGAAGAAGCCAATCGTGACAGCTGTCGATCGAGGTGCTCGGCGAATCTCTCCATCAGTACCGGCGAGAATTCGTTCAGCGCTGCGCGGGACGCGCCCTGTCGAATGATGGTCGTGTACGGCGTCGTGAGCTCGGCTCCGCGGATCAGGAGATCGGTTCGCCGATAGCTCCCATGGCCGGTTTGCTCGGCCTCGTCGAGTGCGCGGACGATCACGCTGCAGAGCGGGTCGGCCTTGGCGAGAGGGACGATCGGCTCGACGTCGACGCCGAGGGCGAGCAGCCGGCACGCATGATTGATCGCGCTGCCGCCCGCGAGGCGCGGCTGCGGGTCGGTCGAGTATTTCCGGTCGGCCTCGAACTCGCCCGCGATCGCGTAGCTGTGCTCGACACTCGCGCCGCCGATCGCGAGGACGCGGGCGGACTCGAGTCGCGAGCGCGCATCGATCGTCGGGGTGCAGGCGGAGCGGACGGGCATCGGGAGGAAATCTCGCTAGGTCACGAAGCTTGGGGGGGCGGACTATAGCGTTTGGTCGCGGAGGGTCGTCCGTCGCCGGGCGGGAGCGGGCTGCTGCCCTCCACGTAGAAGTCGGATGCCACGACTTCGGGTGGGCAACCCGCTCGCCAGTCGATACTCTGGTTCCGTGAACCCTCGCTCCGCGTCGCTACGACGGCGTCGAGATCTCCACTCGAGGTTCGCGAAAGAGGTTGCATGAGCCGGATTTCGAAGCGACTCGTCCTGATCGCAGCCGTACTTGCCGTATCGAGTCTCGCCGCGTGCTTCAAGCTGCCAAGCGTCCGATTCGATTCACCCTTTGGCCAGAGCAACTGGGTCGTGTTCGAGGACTCGATCGTGGTCGGTCCCCCGACCCCGGCGCTCGCCGGTAACTTCGTGAACCAGAAGGGATCGAGCATCGTGGTCCGCATCGAGGTCGACGAGATCGAGGGCGGCGACGACTGCGCCAATAGCATCTCCCTTGCTGCGAAGGAGACGAAGCCCTACGCCTGCCCGCAGAGCTTCGTTGCGGCCGGCAAGCGCTTTCGGATCGACGTGCGCGTCTACAAGGATCTGGGCGGAACCGACCTCGTCGAGCGGATCCAGCGCCACGCCGAATTGCAGGTCGGTGAGGACGGTGAGCTCGTCCTGGTCGGTCGACCGCTCGAGTGAAACGAGGCGAGTTCGGATGATCGCCGCGTGTCTCGCGGATCGCGCGGAGCGACGGCGGCGCGATCGTCTCATTGGAGGGTCTCGAATGTCGAAGGCATGGATTCCGTTGCTCGCGAGTCTTGGACTCTTGCTCTTTGCCATCCCGGTCCAGAGTGACGATGCGTCGGACGCGTCGGCCGCCTCACAGGAGTCGTCGCGTCAGGCGATGCGTGTGCTCGACGAGTTCATGGCGGCCTTCAATGCGCGCGACGAAGAAGCGATGGTCGCGACGCTTCATTTTCCTCATGTGCGCGTGGCCAGCGATCGAACACTCGTCGAAGAATCCCCGGCGACGCTGATGGAGGCCTTCGACTTCGACGCCTTTGCGAAGCGTTTCGACTGGAATCACAGCGCCTGGGTCTCGCGAAAGATCGTTCAGTCCGGCCCGAAGAAGGTCCACGTCGCGACGCGCTTCGCGCGCTATCGAGCCGACGGCAGCGTGAGCACCGAGTTCGATTCGCTCTATATCGTGGCGGAGCGGGGCGGTCGCTGGGGCATCGTCGGGCGGTCGAGTTTCGCCCCCTGAACTCGAGGGCGTTCGAGCGGCCCAATCCTTGGCGGGGCGCACTGGTGCGATCACACGCGTCGATCTGGGCCAATAGATGTCGCGACGCTACGCTGATCGGGCGAGCCCACCTCATGACGACCCCAAGACGGAGGCAACTCGATGAGCGTCGCCAGCGAACCGGACCCCGATCGATTGACCTATACGCAGGAGGAGCTCCTCGCGAGCGGCTCCTACGCCGAGCCCTTGATCGCGAACGACATCCGCTGCCACGGTGGGTTCGTCGAGGACGGCAGCTACCGATCTCCACGCACGCTGCATCGAACGCCCGCCATCGCCGCCTGGAAGCGACGCCTCTCGAGCGAGGGGCACGAGTTGATCGATATCCCACGCGCTCTGATGCCGCCGCAATATCCGAACGTCGAGCAGGCGAAGCTGCTGCTGCAGAGCGGCGTACGAGAGCCGATCGTGCGTGCCCTCACGATCATTTCCATCGTCGAGGGTTTTGGCGCGATGATTCGCGACGTGCGCGTGCCGAAGCTCGACGAGCTCTTCGTCGGCGGCATTGATGGAACGGCGCTTGCGCATCTGCGAACGGGACTCTTCGAGGCGCATGCCCGAGACGAGTCGGGTTTCGAGGACGAGGGCGGGCACAAGCAAATGTGGGAAGCGGCTCGCGACGAGGCGCTCGAAAACCCGAAGATTCCGGGCGACGTTCTGATGCGAATCATGGGTCGACGGCAGAAACGGGAGAAGACGGGTCCGCTCTTTCCCGAGATCGATCCGAAGCTCGAGCGAATGCTGGGCTTCATGGCGCAGGTCATGGTCGTCGAGGTCTTCGCCGAGGGGACCTTCGATTGGGGCATCCAACTCCTTTCGGATTCAACGGTGTCGGCGAATGCCGAGGCGGCGGGCGCCATGGTTTCGCATATCCAGAAGGACGAGAAGCCGCACGTCGAATACCTGCGGACGGCGCTCTCGGAGGCACGCGCCCGCACGATCCGGACGGTCGATGGCAAGGAGATCGAGGGGAAGATCGTCGTGGACGAGTTCTTGCACCGAATCCTCCACGCGATGACCCGTGAGCGTCAGCGCGACCAGCGGGAGGATCTGCGCGCGAGCCTGGTCGATGCGATGCAGGTCGCGGCGAATCCGAAGGCGCTTCTCGAGGAATTCGATTCCCTCGACGCCGACTGGAACCCGCCGGCGGACACCGGCTTCGTCTCGACGCGCGGCTCCCAGGCCGCATGAACCTCGCGACGCGAGCGCGTCGATCGGCGAAGGTCGGCTGGACGGCCGGCAGTGTCTGGCTCTCGTACAAGGTGCCGGCCTGGCTTCGGCAGCTCTCGGGTCGGCCCAAGCGCACGAATGCCGAATTGAGCGCGCGTCACGAGAAGACGGCGCAGCGCATCCTCGCGCTCGCCCTCGACATGCGCGGCGTCATGATCAAGATGTGTCAGGCGCTGGCCACGCGATCGGACGTCTTTCCGCCCGAGTTCATCACGCATCTGAAACAATGCCACGACGCGGTGCCACCGAAGCCCTTCGATGTGATCCGAGAAGTCGTCGAGCGGGAACTCGGCAAGCCGATGGACGCGGTGTTCAGCGAGTTCGAGCCCGAACCTCTCGCGTCGGCGTCGCTCGCCCAGGTGCATCGCGCACGGCTCGTCGACGGTCGCGAAGTGGCCGTGAAGGTCCAGTACCCGGACATCGAGGACATCATCCGGACGGACCTCGCGAATATGCGGCGCGTCTGCCAGATCTACGAATTCTTCGATCGGCAGCCGCTCGAGCTGCTCCCTCTGCTGACCGAGTTGACGAGTCATATCGGCTTTGAGCTCGATTTCCGACGCGAAGCGGAGTTCGGACGCCGCGTCCGCGAACTCTTCGAGTCCGACGACCAGGTCAAGATCCCGGAGAGCTATCCCGAGTTCAGCAGCGAGCGCCTGCTCGTGATGGAGCTGATCAGCGGCATCAAGATTACGGACAAGGAGGCGATCGAGGCGGCGGGGCTCGACCCCGTCGATGTCGTGCAGGACCTGATGCATGTCTACGTGCGCATGATCCTGGCCGCCGGCTTCTTTCAGGCGGATCCACACCCCGGAAACCTCTTCGTCACGGAAGAGGGAAAGATCATCGTTCTCGATTTCGGTCTCTCGAAGGAGCTGCCCGAAGGCTTCGGCCTCGGTCTCTTCGAGCTGATGTTCTCCCTGATGACCTTCAATGAAACTGCAATGTTGCGCGCCTTCGACGAGCTCGGCTTCCGTTCGAAGACCGGAGACTCGTCGACATTCCTGTTGATCGCGCGGCGCATGGTCAGCCGAAGCAATTCAGGGAGTTTCGAGGGTGAGTTCACGGAGGACATGACGGACGAACTCTTCGACGCGATCCGCGAGGATCCGATCGCGGAGGTGCCGAGCGACTTCGTCCTGGTGTCGCGGGTATTTGCGCTGCTCTCGGGGATCGCGCATACGCTCGGGAGTCGAGCCAACGTACTCGCGGCGATGAGCGGCAACTAAGTCAGAACGAGGGCTCGCCCGTGTCCTCGTCTCGGAAGATTCGCGAGGCAACGAGCATCATCGCGGCGCCGAAGAGAAAGAGCGCGCTTGGTTCCGGCACAGGATTCGAAGGAGAATCCTCTTCTGCGACCTGGGCGACGCTCGCGACATCCCCGAAGCGCGGATCGAACGACGGGGCGTCCGGCGCCGCCTCTGGCTCGAACCCTCCACTGGAGAGTACGCTCGTGGTCATCGCGACCTGGGCGGCCGCGGCCGTCGTCGAGGAGCCACCGGGATCGCCGACGTTCACGACGACGACGAGGCCTTCCCGGGTCGGTGTCGGTGACGGATTCTCGCCGGGCGGAGGCCGGGCGGGGGTGTTTGACGCGGCGCGAAACTCGCACGTTCCGGCCGTGAGGCAGGTCGATAGAAGCGCGATCGCGAGCACGAATCGACGTCGCATGAGCGAATAGTAAAGTAGAAGGACTCGTTCGGATGCGAGGCCGCACGACTCGATCGTTCGCGAAGCGGCAACTCGGACCGCCAAGCCTCGACGATCCGAACGAAAACTTTTTTTCGATCTGCTTGGAAGAAGAGGATCGATCAGGCGGAGGTTCGATGCTCCAGTCCGCGCTCGCCGATCTCCTGGTCGTCCTTCATCTGGGCTTCATCGTCTTCGCTGCGATCGGCGGTCTGCTCTCGCTCCGCGTCCGTTGGGCGCCGTGGATTCATCTGCCGGCAGTGGCCTGGGCGGTGATCGTGGCTGCGATGGGTTGGATCTGTCCGCTGACCCCGCTCGAGAACGCGCTTCGACGAGGGGCGGGCGCGGACGGATACAGCGGCGGATTCATCGATCACTATGTCGTTCCGATCGTTTATCCCGACGGACTGACACGCGAACTGCAGATCGGCCTGGGGCTCGGCTTGTTTGCCCTGAATCTCGCGATCTACGCCCTCGTCTGGTGGCGATCCCGAATCAAGGCGTGAGAGCCCGCGCGGCCTGCACCTTCTGACCCCGAATCGCCTGGTCGATGATGTAGGCGCGAATGGCTTCGCTCTCGGACTCATCCACCTCGGAGGCGAACGAGGCCATTCCCTGACTCCTTCTCGAGCCCTCGCGAACGACGTCGTTCCAGCCGATCGGGTCGTGCAAGAACGCCGACGCACGCAGGTCGGGAATCAGCAGGCCCGACACTGCGTTCAGCCCATGACATCCCATGCAGATGTCCTGATAGAGCGCGTGACCCTTCGCGATGGTCACGGCGTCCGCCGTCTGGGCGGGAGGATTGAACTCGACCGTCGGCTGCCAATCGAGTTCCGGCAGTTCTCCGTTTGCGTCGAGCTTGAATGTCAGCACGCGGCTCACGTTGGGCACGCTCTCCGCCTGGATGAATTCGCCGAAGACGAGCGCGAAGGCGCCGCCCCAGCCGACGTTCACGGATACGTACTGTTCGCCGTCGATCTCGTAGGTCATCGCGGGTGCCACGACGCCCGTCTGGGTGGGAAACGACCAGAGTTCCTTCCCCGTCTCCGCCTGGTAGGCGACGAACTTGGCGTCCGCGGTTCCCTGGAAGACGAGATTGCCGGCGGTCGTGAGCGTTCCGCCGTTCCAGGATCCCCGATGTTCGACTCGCCACTTCTCGGTCTGCGTCCTGGGATCCCAGGCGACGAGGCGACCTGCGACGAGGGGGCGCATGGCGTTGCGTTCCGCCTGGGCGTCCGGAAGTCCCGCCGCGACTCCGTCGATGCCGAGGTTCGTCGAATCCGAATAGTATTTGAAGCCGTCTGCCGGCTGGGCATAGGTCGCGGGGATGTCGAGTACGGGGATGTAGACGAGCCCGGTCTCCGGGTTGTAGGACATCGGATGCCAGTTGTGTCCACCGAGATACGAGGGGTACACGAGGAACGAGTCGTCCTGGTAGCGCGCCTCCGGGACCTCGACCGGTCGACCCGTCTCGAGATCGACGTGCGTCGCCCAGGTGATCTGGATGTAGTTGTTGGCGGAGATCAGGCTGCCGTCCGTGCGGTCGAGGACGTAGAAGAAGCCGTTCTTGGGCGCCTGCATGAGGACCTTGCGCGTCGCGCCATCGATCTGCATGTCTGCCAGGATGATGTGTTGCGTCGCGGTGTAGTCCCACGTCTCGCCCGGCGTCGTCTGGTAGTGCCAGACGTACTCGCCGGTCTCGGGTCGCAGCGCGACGATCGAGGACAGGAAGAGATTGTCGCCGCCGTCCGGTGAACGGACCGACTGATTCCAGGGCGTTCCATTCCCGACACCTATATAGAGAAGGTCGAGTTCCGGGTCGTAGGCCATCGCGTCCCAGACCGTGCCGCCGCCGCCACCGAGCTTCCACCATTCCCCGGTCCAGGTCTCGGCCGCCATTTGCATGGCGTCGTTTTCGAAGCCGAGGGACGGATCACCCGGCACCGTGTGGAAACGCCAGACGAGTTCGCCGGTCTCGACGTCGTAGGCACCGATGAAACCGCGTACGCCGAACTCGGCACCTCCGTTGCCGATCAACACCTTTCCTGCGATCACCCGGGGCGCCCCCGTGATCGTGTACGGCAGCGCCGGATCGACGGTCGCCACGGACCAGTTCTCGACACCGCTCTTCGCGTCGAGGGCGATCAGTCGGCCGTCGAGGGCGCCGACGAAGACCTGGCCCTTCCAGACGGCCACGCCGCGATTCACCACGTCGCAGCACGTGTGCTTCGCCTTTTCCTTCTTGACCTCCGGATCGTAGCTCCAGAGATGTTCACCGGTTCGCGCATCGAGGGCGTGGACGATGCTCCATGAAGAAGTCGCGTACATGACACCGTCGACGACGATCGATGTCGCCTCGACACCGCGCTGAGTCTTGAGGTCGAAGGACCAGGCCAGGCCGAGGCGATCGACGCTGGCTTCGTCGACCTTCTCGAGCGGACTGAAGCGCTGCTCGGAGTAGGTGCGGCCGTAGGACATCCAGCTACCCGGCTCCGAGTCGGCGGCGAGCAGCCGACTCGCGTCGACCTTTGCTGCGGTGGACGTCGTCGGCCGGGTGGGCGGGCTGACCTCCGGGGTCTCGGCGCAAGCCGACCAGAAGAAGAAGGCGGCGATCGCAACTCCGGGGATGCACTTCTGCTTACTCATGCTGCTCTGGTCTCCATTTCCGTGGTCGAGTTCGAGGATCCGCGGGTCGGCTCAGCATAGGGCGCATCGCCCGCAGCCGTTCGGGAAACGGGACCCTTCGTGCTCCCCGCCTGCGCACGGATTGCCAGTTGGCGATCCGCATCCAGTCGCCCCGGATCGATTCAGATTCTGATGAGGCGCGACATGCAGTTCTGCCACGTCGGGTGAATTGTTTTACCCACGCCCCCGTCAAGATTCTGACGTGGGGAGCCGATCAAACACGAGATGCGCGGTTCGCAATGCCTTCTCCGGATGGAGCGGGTGCGGGCCGCGAGGGAAGGGCGACGTGTCGATCGAGCGGACTGAGATCACCCGACGGAGCGGCCAGCGGCGAGCTGGATTTACTCTGCTCGAGCTGATGGTCGTCGTCGCGACGATCGGCGTGATCTCCTCGATCGCGATTCCGAGCCTCCAAAAATATGTTTGGCGTGCTCAGCGAAACGAGGCCTACCTCAACCTGAATGGCATATACAAGGCGCAGGTCGCCTATCACGCGGCCCATGGCGTTTATGCGGACACCTTCGCCGATCTCGGCTTCCAGATCCTCGGCGGTCGGCTGACCGACCCGCAGACGATCATGTCGAAATACTACACGTACACCCTCGACGCCTTCGTGAATACCGATGGCCTCGACAACGGAAACTACCAGGCCGTCGCGACCGGGGATCGGGATCCCACGGACGCGATGCTCGACATCCTTCTGATCGAGAACGACGTGACGATCGTCAATTGACGGTGGGCTCGTGGTCTCGATTCGAACCGTGTTTCTTAACTAGGAGAAAACAATGAGTAAAGCGTGTCAGATCAGCAGGCAGTTGATCGTTCTGTTCGGAACGGTCGCGCTGATGATCACCGGCTTTTCGTCGGTGGCGTCAGCAGATACAGAAGTCGATGCGGGGGTCGTGATCGTCGTTTCGGACGACATCATGAAGCGCACGACGAACCTCGAGCGCGCGGGCGGCGGGGGTGATGGCGGCGGCGACGACGGCGGCGACGCGGCTGCGGGCGGTGGTGGCGGTGATGCGCCTCCGGCTGCTCCCGCTGGCGGCGGCGGCGGCGACGATGGCGGCGACGCGGCTCCGGCGGCTGGTGGCGGCGATGCCGGCGACGACGGCAACGGCGGCAACGACAACAACCGGTCCGGCCTGGGTGATGGAACCAATCCCGGGCAGGGTGGTGGTCGATCGAACGCCTCCAACCAGGGAACCAACAACCCGAACAACGCTCGCTAGCGCGACCGTTCGGGATAGATCGAACAAGGCCCCGGGGCTGGCGAGATCTCGCCGGTCCCGGGGTTTGGTTCGAGATCGCTGCGAGAAATCGCGTGATCGCTGAGGGAGGGGCTGATGTCCGACGAAGACTTCGTTCTGGACGAGGACGGGGAACCCCAGTTCGTCCGTGACGACGAGCCCGAGAGCTCGCCTCCTTCTACGCCGAGTGTAGATTCCACTCCTGCTGCGGCTACAGCTGTCCTACCCACGGTCGACGAGGTCCAGGAGCGACTGCGTCGATTCGCGAGTCTCCGGTCTGCGGAGCGCGCTTTGACGCCCTCCGTCGCGGCGCTGCGCGAGGAGTCCTCCCAAGCCCGTGGTCAGGAACTCCGCCAAGAACTCGAGAGCCTCGCGGGTCAGTGGAAAGCGCTTGCCGCGGCGGAGTCGCCGGCGCCCGATCGACTCGAAGCGATCCAGACGGGCTTCGAGCGAGTGGATGTCGAACTTTCCGAGCTCTCCCAAAAGCTCCGCGGCTTCGCGGACCAGGTCGAAGCGGTGCAGCTGCGATCCACGCTGCCCGACATCGCCCATCGACATCGCAGGGAAGTCTGCGGTCTGCTCGACCTGCTGATCGAAGACATCGCGGGAATGGCCGATCGCAGGGCGACGATCGAGTACGTCGTGACCCTGCTCTCCACGAGCGACAGCGACGACGTTCGAAGGATCGCTCACGATCCCGCCAGACTGACGCCTGCGATGCAGGCCCTCTGCGATTCGATCGAGACGGAATACGGCACGGTCTCCGACGAATACGAACTCGCCTTCTTCGAGGCGGCGAACGTCGATTCGTCCGTGAACGTCTTCGCACGCGTACAAGAGCTGCGGTCCAAGAAAGAAGAACTCGGGACCGCGTGTTTCCTGCCCGGCGTCCTGCGTGCCATCGTGACGTACAACGTCCGGATGGCGAACGAGATCAGCTCCGCAGCGACGAGTTCGCGCGAGGACGATCTCGCCTTCGAAGACCTGGTCGAATCGGAGGTTCTCGAGCCGCAGGTCGCGGAGCAGACGCCCTCCGAACTCGACTTCGTCGAGCCGAGTCTCCAGGGTGAACCAGAAGAGTCCATTTCGATCCACGAGTCGAATGGCATCGACCAGATCCGCAACGCCCTCGGTCGCCGGATGCGCGGCGTTCCGATCGGGAGCTGTGTGTCCGAGCGAATCGCACTCGCCGTCGATCTCACTTCCCTCGACGTCGAGGAGCTCGACATCCTCGGAGCCGAGCCGACCGACGACCCCGACTCAGAGACGACGGCATCGATCCTGGTTCTCGGGCTCATGAATGCCGTCTTCCCGGCCATAGAAGAATCGCTCCTCGAGCTCGGCATCAGTCGGAAACAGCTCCACGAGGACTGGACCCAGGAACTCGACCACGCGCTCCAGGGACGGATCTCGACATTGTTGGCCGCGAATTCCTACGAGACGGCCTGCGGACTGAGCGAGTTCAAGACCAAGCATCTCTATGCGTCGATCTCGAGTCTGGCGCGGGAGAAGCGCGATCGAGACGGCGTCCAGCCGAGGCAATCGAGAGAGCGCCCGGACCAGGCCAAGGCCGAGATGATCGAGGCTGCGACGGAAGCGCAGGCGAGTCTGAAGGGTGGCACGGGCAACTGGGTCGGACCCATGCGCGAGATCGCGCTCGGCGAGACGCAATCGGGGCGGCGAATTCGCGGAGGCGTCGCAGCGGCGGCGATCGTGAGTGTCTTGCTCGCGCTCGCCTTCAACGTCGTCCAGAGTTCGGAGGTCGAGGTTGCTGACCTGCGGCCCAGGGAGCTCTCGGATATCTCGCCCTATCTGCAGACGGCCTATCGCAACGGGAACGGATCGGGCGTACTCGTCATCGGCCGAGTCGATTCCGATTGGCATGGGCTCGAGGGGCACGAGCGCGTCGCTGCGGCGGAGAAGATGAGGACTCGATTTCTCTCGGAGAAGGTGCGGGACGTGATGATCTACGACGAGAATCGCCGACTCCAGATCCAGATCGCGGGCGGCAAGCTGCGCAAGCCGAGCCTGGCGCGTACGGCTCCAACACCGAAGAAATAGGTCTCTGTGACCTAACGCGCAGACGGCGGCGGCCCCGCCTCCGCGCGTTCTTGCAGGTTCTTCAGAGTGAAGTAGGGCAGATCCTTGCCCGCCTGGCGGACGAGCCACGCCGGGAGGCTCCCGCCCGGATCGGAATCGACGGTATAGACGACGTGCGTTCCGCCGCCGTCGGTCGGTGTGAGGACATACGACCCGATCAGCCGCGGCATCCGCACGACGCCGCTCGGCACGCCGAAGTTGGCGTCGTCCGTGCTCCGGAATTCGAGCCGAAGTCCCCCGCCCTCGAGCGACTCGCGCGTGGTGCGAAGGACCACGTCGCGATCAGAAACGGGCCAGGGCGATCCGATGCGGTTGTAGGTGAGAGCGCTGCCGTCGGGCTGGTCGAGAACCCGCGCCTCTTCGCAATTGTGTTGCCAGTCGACGTAGGTATGCACCGCGGTCACCCAGGCGGCGATCTGTTCGGGCGTCGACTTCATCGTCGTCGTTCCGATCATGATCGGAAGCGCGCGCCCCTCGGCGGTCTCTTCTTCGACGGTGATGCCATCCTCGGTCCGTACGACGCTTCGTTCGGCCGAAGCCGGAGCCGTCAGGAGCATGGATAGGACGATGAGGGAAACGAGTCGAGTCGCGTCGAGGAATCGTGTCTTCATGCCGAGAGCATACGGACTCGATCCCGGCGTCGCAGCATTTCGCCCCGACGGACCCGGTGGGAACGGTCTGACGCTCCGTTGGGTCGGTGTCGGGATGTGAGCCCGGCTCCGCTCAGGGCGCCATCACCCGATACACGACGCGCTTGGCCTCTCCGGTCGCGTAGATCGATCCATCGGCCCCGACCGCGACACCATTGAAGATGGAAGAGGGCGGCACGATCGGGCTCGCTGCCGGCGCGCCCGGCGGAATCGTGGCGATCGTTCGCATCGCCCCGTCGATGTCGACCTCGACGATGTGTCCGGTCTCGCCTTCGACGACGATGAAGCCGCGCTCGGTCGCTGCGAGTCCTTCGGGCGCGTTCAGACCATCGGCTACGACCTCGATGGTCGAGATCGGCGAGCCGTTCTGGGCAATCTTCAGGATTCGCCCGGTCTCGTGTTCCGCGACGTAGAGGCCGCCTTCGCGGTCGACCAGTCCCGTCGGATTTCGCAGTCCCGATACGACGACCTCGAATCGATCCTGCAGAAGGCGTCCGAACGCGATCACTCGCCCCATACCGTGTTCGACGACGAAGATGCGGTCGTCGTAGCGGATGGCGCTGATCGGCGCGGCGAGTCCCCCGAACACCTGGAGGACACGCTTCGTCTTCGGATCCCAGACCTTGACGGTTCCGTCGAACGTCGAGGTGAGGATGAGATTCGTTCCATCGGCGGAAATGTTCGACGCGCTGCCCATCTCGCTGACACCGAATACGTTGCGATCGACGAAGGTCGGATCGCCTGTCGTGGCATCGAAGCCGCGAATCGATTGCATGTCGGCGACGACGATCTCAGATCGAGATGCTCCGTCGGAGCCTGCGGCTTCGCGCAGAGTGAGTCCGCCGGGGTGGGACAGGCCGGCCGGGGCGATGCGCGTGTGGGATCCGTCCGCGTTGACCCGGTCGACCGATCCGTCGATGAAGCTCGATACGAAGAGCCGGTCGTCCGCGTCGAAGGCCAGGTTGTCGAGGCCGGGCTCGAAGCGTGCGACGACTTTGCGCGAGTTCTCGTCAGGACCGAGCTGCACGACCGTGCCGGCTCCCGTGTCGAGGACATGGAGCCGGCCCTTCGAGTCGAACTTGACCGCGGCCGGGACCTGGAACGCCCCGGCTTCGTCCCGCATCTCGTGCGTATCGACATCGAAGGAGACGACTTCGCCTCGGAACCAGCGCGGGCCGTAGAGTCGGCCGTCCGGGCCCCAGTCCATCCCATTCAGTCCGCATTGGGGGCCGAGCTCGTCGGAGATGAGGCGCGGTTCTTCGATGCCCTGGGGATCGACTTCGTAGAGTTTGTCGTCGAAGAAGCACTGCGACACGAAGAGTCGGTCGTCCGGCGAGCTCGTGATCGGGTTCGTTCCGGGCGTGAGCTGTGCCGCGATGACGAGCGTGCCGTCGGGTCGCATCCCCGCGACTTCGCCCGAGAGGATGGCCGTCCAATAGAAGCTGCCGTCGGAGAGGAAGGCGATGTCGTCGGGGCTGTTCACGCCTTCTCGAATGCGCCGCAGGACCGTGCCCGTCTCCGGGTCGAGAACGACGATCTCCCCGCCAAAGACGCTGGCGACATAGAGCATGCCGTCGGGGCCGAAATGCAAACCGTTCGCTCCCGAGATCTCGGCGCCGCGAGCCAGGACCTTTGCCCGATCAGCGAGCGAGGAGTCATCGGTCGGTTTGGCACATGCGTTGATCGCAAGGATCAGAGCCAAAGGGAGGAGGATGCGGA